>Ga0209347_1000047_pt1 | contig 337764 bp, 314 predicted proteins | sample AutmiccommuBRH23_FD_187382 | JGI IMG/M metagenome (GOLD analysis project Ga0209347, IMG submission 187382) | Deep subsurface microbial communities from Mt. Terri, Switzerland - Autotrophic microbial communities BRH/23 (SPAdes) (version 2) | ecosystem: Environmental > Aquatic > Deep subsurface... | reverse complement strand
CCCCGCCGGTCCCTACCAGTTCCAGGGCGGCGGCGGCGGCCGGCGCCACCGCCGCCGCCACAGCGTCGGTGAGCGGCTCGCCCAGGCCGTCGAAGCACCGCCCCTCGATGCCCACCAAGACCACCCGGCGCGGCATGCGCTCCGGGTACAGCAGCCGCCCCACCTCGAGCGCTTCGCGAACCCCGATCCCGTGGCCGGTAACGGCCTGACCGGCGGCGGGCAGCGCCTCCCATTCCAACACGTGCACGGTGCCCGCCGCGCCGCCCAGCTGCACGGCGTCCACCACGACCAGAAGCTCCTCGCCCTGGAGCTCGTCCAGGAGAGCGACACCCATCACGCCCACACGGAGCAGACGGATCCCCTCCGGCAGGGGCGACCCCTCCAGCAGATCGCACACCGCGCAACCCGCGGCGTCGTCGGCCACAAGGTCGTTACCCACGCACGCGATCAGGGCCCGGGCGCTCACCGCGGGAGTCCCGTGGCCGGCGGTGCCGGGACCGGCCGGCGGCCCGGCCGCCGGCCGCCGTGGATCACTTGATGTCGAGGCGGAAGGTACAGGTGCCGCCTGCGGCGGGCTCGCCCGCGCGCACCGGGCGGCCGCCAAGGAGCTCGGCCGTCATGCCGCCCAGGTAGGAGTGGAACATGCGGCAGAGCTCGCCGCCCAACTCGAGGTTGCGCCGCTCGCACACGTCGCGCAGGGCGCAGCGGCCCACCGTCATGTCGGCCCCGGTGTCGTCACAGGCGAAGGCCAGCTCAAAGCCGTCCGAGAGTCGCTGCGTGACCGCGGCAAGCGCCACCGCCGGGGTGACATCTTCCAGACGCACCGGGAGCTTTCGGGCCATGTGACGCCCCGCGTTTGTGCCGAGCGACGCGCTGGAACGGCCTACCACCTCGCCGATGGTGCGCACGAGCATCTCCAGGAGGAAGCTGGCTTCGGTGAACGCCTTCTCGTGATCCTCTAATGTAAGTGTAAGCTCAGTCCTCTCCATCACAGGAACCTCGCCACGCGACGGCTGAAATCGATGTCGCGGTAGTAGTTCTTGACGGCTACGTAGCCTTCATGGGTGATGGCGGCGGAGGGACAGAGGTACCCGCAACTGAGGCACCCGATGCAGTCCGCCGCGGTCTTCACGACGGCCTTGCCGCGGTCCTGGTCCATCACCAACACGTCGGTGGGGCAGATGTCCACGCACATCTCACACCCCCGACACGAGTCCTCGTGTATCCGGATGTCGATCATCACGCATCCCTCCTCATGAGGTGGACCGTCTCGCCGTTTCGCCGCATCTCCACGATGAGGGGCATCCGTCCCACCGCGTGTGTGGCGCACGAGAGACAGGGGTCGTAGCTGCGGATCGCGAACTCAACCGCGTTCAGGATGGCGTCTTCGCCCCTGCCGGCCACGAACACCTGTGCCGCCTGCAAGATGCTGGTGTTGATGGACGAGTAGTTCTGCTGAGTGGCTACGATCAGGTTGGCGGCCTGCACGATACCGTTGTCGTCGATCTCGTACTCGTGGAAGAGAGAACCGCGCGGCGCTTCCACGTGCCCCACACCGTGGCCCGCCTTCATGGTCACGGGGATCCGCGCCGATCCCAAGACGGCCGGATCGGACACGATCTCCTTGGCCTTCTCGCAGGCGTAGATGAGCTCGATGATGCGAGCGTAGTTGTGGGGGACGGTGAGGTGACAGGGCCAGCCGAGACCCTTGCGGAAGGCCTCGAACCAGGATTGGGCCTTCGGAGTCTCCATGCCCTCGGCCACATTCATGCGGGCCAGCGTGTTCACCCGGTAGACGTGCTCTTGCCCGTCGACGTTCATGAACACCGGCTTCAAGTACGACGACTCCACCGTACGCTCGGCCAGGTACGTGCCGTACTCGGGCGCGTCGAACTCAGCGCGCACCATGCCGGTGTCGTCGATCACACGCAGCCGACCGTCGTAGAAGTTGACCTTGCCGCCCTTGACCGTGCCCATGTACCACGTGGGCTGTTGCAGGTCGGTCAAGAGAGCCGGATGGGCCGTGGCCTGCGCGTTGATGAGGTCCTTTGCCACCGTGGCCAACTCGAGCGCCAACTCCAAAGCCTCGTCCACCAGCGCCGTGGCCGCCGCGAGTTTCTGCTCGTCGAGATCGAAGCTCATGCCGCCGATGATGGCCGTCACCGGATGAACACCCCGACCGCCGATGAGCTCGTTCAGCTTCTGGCCGAGACTCCGCAGCCGGAGGGCTTTCAAGGCTACCTCGGGAACCGCCTCCACTACGCCCACGATGTTGCGCTTGGCGGGGTCCCCGTCCAACCCGAGGACCAGGTCGGGACCGGCCAGCACGAAGAGATGCAGGGTGTGCGAGTGGATGAAGTGACCCATGTAGAGCAGCTCGCGCATGAGCTTGGCTGCCGGCGGCGGATCTACGCCCAAGGCGTTCTCCAGCGCTTTCACCGCCGCCAGGTGATGGGCGGAAGGACAGACCCCACAGATCCTGGCAGTGATCTGAGGCATCTTCTCGGCCTCCATGCCCACGAGTATCCGCTCGAAGCCCCGCAGTTCGTTCACGATGAGATCCGCCCGCGTGATGCCTCCGGCGTCGTCAAGGTCGAGCGCGACGCGCGCGTGGCCTTCGATGCGTGTCACCGGGTCGATTGTCAGCATGCGTCCCATCAGTTGTCTCCCGGTCGTTCGATCCAGTCGTGGATGAGGAAGGTCGGCTTGCCACCCACCATCTTGGTGGCCATGGCGTAGGCGTAGTAGGTCTTGGCTCCGGCCTCGATGGTCTTCACCACCTCGCCCTTCTCGATCTTGGTGAGCGCCGCCATACGCTCTCCGAGTTCGGTGCGGATGTCTCGGTTCGGCTCGGTGAGTATCTGCATCGTCGGCCCGGCACAGCCGGTGCAGGCGATCCCGTGGGCGGGACAGGGGGACAGACAGCGGTCCAGAGTCACGGAGCCCATGCAGATGTAGCCCTGGCTGAGGAGGCAGAGCTCGGCGTCGGGCACGCCCTCGTGGCTCCGCTTGATCGCAGCCTCGTCGGTCTTCTTCATGGAGCGGCGGCAGCGCCCGCACACGGTCTCCGAGGAGGCGCGCGCCGGTCGTTTCTCGAGCAACGAAAGCAGCCCGTCGAAGATGAAGGCAGCGTGCGGCGGGCAGCCGGGCAGGTAGAGATCCACGTCTATGACTTCGTCAAGCGGGGTCACCAGCTTCTCCAGCGAGGATACGTCGCCGGATGGCAGCGTGTCGGTGCGGGTGGTGGGGCTGTCCACGTACACGGTCTGGAGGATCTCTTCGCGCGTGTGCACCATGCCCGCGCCGGGGAGGCCGCCGTACACGGCGCACGTGCCCAGGGCGATGACCAGATCGCAGGCTTCCCGCATCTCGAGAGCCGCGTGCCGGTCGTGCTCGTTCCGGATGGCGCCGGTGACGATCCCCACGTCGGCCTTGGGATAGCCCTTGATGTCGGTGAGCACGGGTGAGTGCTGGATGGTCGCGGCACCGAGCACGTCGAGGATCTTCTCGTGCATATCGACTATAGCTACGTGGCAGCCGCCACAGACGCTCAGCCATTCGGTGTTGATACGGATCTTCTCGGCGGTCATTGGATCACCTCATCCTTCACGACGAGGCGCTTGAGACAGGCATTCTCGCCGGCGTGCAGGATCTCGAGCTCGGAGGACTTGCCCATCACGCCCTCGATGGTGCCCGCGATCACGCCGTGGGTCATGCTGCACAGCGACCCCTTCTGCACGTGACCGAAGCTGAACAGCGACTGGCGGATCATGCAGTCGTGGAACACGACCAGCATACTCGTGCCGCCCTCTTTCTCTTCCACCAGAGACTTGGCGTCGCCCTCGGGCTCGAAGGGCCCGAACTCCCACAGGCACCCATGCTCGCGCAGCAGCCTGTTCACTTCGACCAACGCCGCTGCCGGGTCATCCATGTGATTCGCCCCGACAGCGATCTGTCGGCCGAGTTTCTTGCCGGCCAGGAAGGCAACGCTATTCCCTCCTCGGCCCACCACCTGTTCGAGGCCGTACGCCAGGGCTCCCATGAAGTTCATGGTCTCCTGGAGCATGCCTCTCCTCAACTGAAGTGCATCTAGTGCTTCGTTCATGGGCGCATCCTCCCTCAGCTGTGTCCGCAGTCCAAATTTCCCGAGCGCCCGCTCGTGATCGAAGACCTCTTCGATCAGAGGGCCTCCAGTATGTACGGCATGAACTTCTTCACCTGGAACCTGATGCCGCCCAGTTGGGCTTCGAGATCGGCGACGACCGCGAGCATGGCGTCGTCGCCAACGAAGCTGATCATGATGATCCCGCCTTCGTACTCGATCATCGTCTGCGCCATCCGGCCCACGCCCATCTCGCGCCCCATCACTTCCGACGAACCGATGCCGGTGGAGATCACGGCGCCCACGGCGTCGGTGTCGAGGGCCCCTCCGCGGGTTGCACCGTCGATCACGAAACCGTCACGGCTCGCCACAACCGCGGTATTGATGCCCTTCGCCCGCGACAGAGCGGTCAGAACTTCTCTCAGATTCGCCACACACATCTCCTTGACAGTGCGCTCTTCCGCCAAGCCCGGGGACCCGCCGCCCTCCGGGGCCTTCCGTTCGCTGCTACAGCGCCTGCTCGATGTAGGGAAGGTGTTTCTTCACCTGATACCGGATGTTCCCAAGGTTGGCCTGCAGATCGGCAACCACAGCGAGGATCGCATCCGCGCCGAGGAAGCTGATCATCACGATCCCTTTTCCATACTCGATCATGCTCTGCGACATGTCGCCGACGCCGAGTTCCCGGCCCATGACCTCGGACGAACCGATGCCGGTTGAGATCACTGCGCCCACCGCGTCGGTATCCAGGGAGTCGGCGCCCGTCACACCATCGATCACGAACCCGTCGCGACTGGCGATCACCGCCGTGTTGATGCCCTCCACCTTTGTCAGTGCGAGTAACACATCCTTGAGACTGGCCATCACCCCTCCTTGATCGCCCCGGAAGACCGGGGCACAACATCCTGTCCCTTACCGTATCCGTCGCGCGCTGGGGGCGACAGGTCCGGTGTTCCGCGGTTCGGCTGCACTCCGCGGACACCTCGACCCGGAGCAAGAAGCGGGGGAACCACCAAACGCCTCCCATTCCATTGGTGTATATCGGACAATGAATAGAAAGCATGAGTCCCTATCGCTTCTGAGGAATGCTCTTGCGACGGAGCAGGGCACGACTCTCACCGAGCTATGATGAGACAGCCGTGTCAAACCTAAGGCCGCGCGGCCCGATTGCCGATATTCGGAGGGTCACAGGCTGGGAAACGACGAGATGACCGGGGTGCGTTGGGTGCCGATCATTGGAGAGTTGAACTGGGAGTGCGCGGAGCGGGACTGCCGTTTCGAGCAGCCACTCGACCTTCACGTGTGTCCACTGCAGTCCGTAATGGTGGGCGCGCCGCTCGGTGTCGTGTTGCTGAGCGCGGACGGCTCCCGTATCCATTTCGTGAATCCGCTGGGGCGGACGTACTTGGCAGACCTCGGTGTCCGCGAGACCGCCGAATCGGTGCGGGCCGTGTTCCTCCCTCCCGCTTTGACCGAGCCGAGGCCGCACGAGGCGGGCGACGTACGCTCGACCGCGTCCACCTACAGCTACTCCAGCTACTACTTCGACGGCTGCCAGCTGCTGTTCGTGGAAGACGTCACCGACAGACGCAGGTACGAATCCATCGCCCTGCGCGCCGACATGGAGAACAACACCGCACTCTTCCTCTCCTCACTTCGCCACGAACTCGGCAACCCGGCGAACAGCCTCAAGATGGCGCTCACGGTCCTCACCGAGAATTACGACTCCTTTGACGACGAGAAGCGACGTGCGTATCTCGAGCGCTGCCTGCAACAGGTAAAGGCCATCGAGGAACTGCTCGGAAGCCTGAAGTCGTACCATGCCCAAGACACCATCGAGCCGCAATCGACGCCTTTGGATGAACAACTTGCCGACTTCATCAAGCTCTTCGTCGAGGTAGCGGAGTCGAAGGGCGTGGCTGTGTGGGCCCCTCCCGTGCCGCAGGTCAACGTTCTCGCACACCATCGAGCTCTGCACCAAGTGCTCACGAACGTGACCACCAACGCACTTCAAGCCCTCGAACTGGAACCCGAGGGACGGATGGAGATACGCGTGACACCGGGGGAACGGTATGTGGCCCTTGAGGTATGCGACAACGGGCCCGGCATCGACGCCTCTGATCTCCGGCACGTCTTCACGCCGCTCTTCACAACCAAAGAACAGGGCACGGGCCTCGGGCTCGCCATAGTGCGCAACCTCATGGTGCGCATGAAGGGCGATGTCGAGATAGAGAGCGAGAAGGGTCATGGCACGGTCGTCCGCCTCCTCTTCGCCCGCAGCACCACGCCGAGCGCGAGAGCGACCGCCGCAACCACCGCCATACGGGAACAAGGGAGATCGTCGTGAACTCGACAGTGCTCTTCGTGGACGACGACGCGGACTTCCTCGACAGTCTGAGCGACGGGCTGGTGGTGAGCCGGCCCGACTATCACGTCCTCACCGCCAACGACGTGGCGACGGCCAAACAATTGCTCGACGCCCACTCGGTAGACGTATTGGTGACAGACTTGAAGATGCCCGGCGAAGGCGGCTTTGACCTCCTCACGCACATGGTCCGGAGCCACCCCGACACGCCGTCTCTGGTCATGACCGCATACGGTACGCCCGAACTCGAGCGACAGGCCGAGGAGTTGGGAGCGCTGCGGATCCTCTCGAAGCCGGTGGACATAACCGATCTCCAGAAACAGATCGACAAGACACTGGCCGCCGCCCAGTCGGGAGCGAGCCTGCAGGGTATCTCGGTTCCCGGCTTCCTCCAGCTTCTGTCGATGGAACGGAGCAGCAGCGTGGTGCACCTCACATCGGTGGATGGGGAAGGCACCATCTCGTTCGTGGAGGGCAGACTGATGGACGCGCGTTGCGGCTCCCTGCAGGGGGACGAGGCGGTGATGGAGATCGCCATGTGGGCCACCCCCAAGATCTCCCTCAAGAAAGCCATGGCGCACACTGAGCGGACCGTCACAGGCGAACTGGCCCACCTGATGATGGAGGCTGCGCGCCGCCAAGACGAATTGTCGCGCGCCGGGAACGATCACCGGGAGAAGCTGGACGATATCCTAGCCAGATTGGGTGAGGTAGACGGGTTCCTGGGCGCGGCCGTGCTGGACTCCGCAGGATCGGTGCTGTCTCAGCTTTCCACGGATGAGCGCGAAATGGCCATGGCGGCGCCGGCCGTATGGGCCACCCTCCGCACCGCCGTGGAGATGGGCGGAGACGCCGGCAGCGGCCTCGTCGACTTCCTCTACGTGGAGGGCCGGGATTCGCACCTCCTCTGCCGCTGCATAGAGCGAGGTGGTGAGCACGCGGACGGCGAAGCCACACGAACGGACAGGTGGTGCGTGGTGCTCTCCCTGACCCCGGAGAGCAAGGCGGGGATGGGTAAACTCCGGCTCAACGCGGCGGCTGAGGACGTGGCGACGCTCATCGAGTGAGTTACGCGGCAGCGTCGCTTGAAAACCTGAGAACCCTGCGGAACCGCCGCCCCGGCGGTAGTCTGCTATGCTATGCGGACTCATATGAGATCCAGCGACGACCCCCGAAGTACCGGCCGGCGTACGGCCGCCCACTCGCCAGGGGGAACGACGCGATGAGCGATGCCCCTGGCGTCCTCGCCGTCTTCCTACTGGTCTTTGTCAATGCGTTCTTCGTCGCAGCCGAGTTCGCGATCGTCAAGGTTCGTGGCACCCGTATAGCCGAGCTGGCCGCGGATGGCAGCCGCCGGGCGCGCGTAGCGGATCATCTGGTCAGCCACCTCGATGCGTACCTCTCCGCCACTCAGCTGGGCATCACCATGGCCAGTTTGGGCCTGGGCTGGGTGGGCGAGCCCGCACTCTCACACCTGCTGGAACCACCGCTCGAAGTCTTGGGTCTCGCGTCTCCCACCACTCTGCACACGGCCTCCGCCATCGTTGCCTTCCTGATCATCACGTTCCTGCACATCGTCATCGGGGAGCTGGCACCCAAGTCCATCGCGATCCGCAACTCCGAGAGCACGGCCCTCTGGATCGCCTATCCTCTCCGCTGGTTCTACTTGGGATTCCGGCCGATCATCTGGTTCTTCAACGGAGCGGCGAACCTCGTGCTGCGGGTGATCAACCTCACGCCCGCCAACGAGTCGGAACTCGCCCACTCGGAGGAGGAACTCCGCATGATCCTCACCGCGAGCCAGGTGGGCGGCCACATCGATGCGGTGGAGCAGGCTCTCATGCGCCGGGCACTCACCTTCGGCGAGCGGGACGTGGGGGAGATCATGGTGCCCCGCACGGAGATGTCCGGACTGCCCACGGACATGTCCATCGCCACGGCGCTCGAGGAAGTGGCGGTGAGCAATCACACACGCTACCCGGTGTTCGAAGAAGACCTGGACGACACCATCGGATACGTCCACGTAAAAGAGCTCTACCGGGCTGACCGCACGAAACCGGTGCGATCGGTACTGCGTCCCATCGGATTCATCGCTGAGACGGCATCCATCGAGGTGGCTCTCCAACGCTTTCAGAGCACCCGGACTCCCCTCGCGATCGTGGTCGACGAACATGGGGGCACGGCGGGACTCGTCACCATCCAAGACGTAGTGGAAGAGCTTATCGGTGAGGTACAGGATGAGTTCGATTACGACATACCTCAAGTAGAGGAGGCCGAGAACGGCGGCTACTCGGTGGACGGAAGCGCCCGGGTGGACTACTTGGAGGACACACTTGGTCTGGAGGTGCCCGACGCGGGATTCCCGACCCTGAGCGGCCGCGTGTTCGAACAGTTGCAGCGCAGACCCCGAGTTGGGGACGAAGTCACCGTCGGCAACCACCGGGCTCGCGTACTGGAAGTCGACGGAATGCGGATCACCCGCGTGTATATGGAACGGGTTGAGACGAAGGACGATGCCGAGGTATCGGCGACACCTTCGGAAGACCCAAACCACGACGGAGGCACTCCAGAGTAGCCCGCCGTCCGCTTGCCCCACCCCATGACAGGAGGAACACCTCGATGACGCTGGCCGACCGTGTGCAACGTGTGGAGCACTCGCCGACCCTCCGTATCGCGGCGCTGGCCAAACGCATGTCCTCGGAGGGCATCCACGTGCTCGATTTCAGCGTGGGTCAACCCGACTTCCCCACCCCCGATGTGGTGAAAGACGCCGCCAAGCGGGCGATCGACGCCAACCGCACCGGCTATACCGCGAGCGAAGGCATCCTAGAGCTACGGCAGGCCATCGCGGACAAGCTCGCCCGAGACAACGGGCTCGAGTACTCACCCCAGGACATCATCGTCTCCCCCGGGGCGAAGGCCACGCTGTACTTCATCGCCATGGCACTCTTCCAAGTAGGTGATGAGGTGCTGATTCCCTCCCCGTACTGGGTGAGCTATCCGGAGCAGGTGGGTCTGGCCGATGCCGCGCCCGTGTTCGTTCCCGCCCGCGAGGAGAACGGCTTCCGCCTGACTGCCGCGGAACTGGACGCCGCCGTCACGCCCCGCACCAAGGCCGTGATCCTCAACTACCCGAGCAACCCCACTGGTGCCTGCTACGCACGCTCGGAACTGGAGGCCGTGGCCCAGGTGTGCCAAGAGCGAGACCTCATGGTCATCTCCGACGAGATCTACGAGAAGCTCCTCTACGACGGGCGCACCTTCACGAGCATCGCCTCGCTCGGGCCGGAGATGAAGGAGCGCACGGTGGTGGTGAACGGCATGAGCAAGTCGTATTCGATGACCGGCTGGCGTCTCGGGTACGCGGCGGGCCCCCACGACGTGATCGACGCCATGGGCAAGATCCAGAGCCACTCCACCAGCAATGCCACCTCCATCGCCCAGTGGGCCGGTCTGGAGGCCCTGCGCTCCGCCGACGACGACGTGGCCCGCATGGTGGGCGAGTTCGAACGCCGCCGGGATAGGATCATGGACCGACTGCTGGCGATACCTGGCATCACCTGTCCGCTTCCGGCGGGCGCCTTCTACGCCTTCCCGAACGTCTCCGCCTACTTCGGCCGTTCCCACGGAGGTGCGGCGGTCGAGTCGGCACTCGACCTTTCGGCCTACCTACTTGAGACCGCCAGAGTGGCCGTGGTGCCGGGCGAGGCCTTCGGAGCCCCGGCGAACATCCGACTCTCCTACGCCGCCTCGCTCGGCGACATCGAAGAGGGGACCACGAGGATCGAGGAGGCTCTGGCCGCGCTGCGGTAGGCGACCGCGCTGCGGCAGGATGCCCGGGGCCAGGCCGGTCGCGCCGGCCACAGCAAGGCGCCTAGCGCGAGGACGACCCCTTCTCCAGCACCACGATCCGGGGCCGGATGCGATCGGTGCCGACTTCGGCCGGCTGTATCTCCACTACCGCCACGGCCTTGGGCAGATGGAACCGCCGCCGCCCCGCCGCGCCGGGATTCAAGAGGAGCAGCCCGTCGCTCCACTCCACCGTCGGGGCGTGGCTGTGGCCCGTCACCACGACCTCCACGCCGAGGTCGTGCACATCCACCGACCGGAGCAGCCGCGCCCGATCGTGGGCGACGAAGAAACGTACCCCGCACACCTCGAGGACGGCCTGTTCCGGGAGGTCCCAGCCAAACACCCCCTGATCCGTGTTGCCGCGCACGGCGGTGACCGGAGCCAGGCGGCCGAGCCCCTCCAGTATCTCCGCCCCGCCGATATCGCCCGCGTGGACGATGTGCGACACACCCTCGAACGCGCCGGCCACCCGCGGATCGAGGAGACCGTGGGTGTCGGAGATCACGCCCACACGGCAGAGGGCGATCGGGAGATCGCCGGGTGCGGGGCTGCCCGCGGAGCCGGGGTGCGTGTGCGATTTCGAGGCCATGGCACGCATGGTACCAGGAACACAGGAGCAGCCTCCTACGCGGGTTTCCAGCTCCACCACAACAGGGGAGACAAGAGGGCATGAGCCGAGATAGCCGCGAGCAACCGGGCCGAGACTTCCAGGCGGCCACCAGATACGAACAACATACGCTGGGCGGCCACCGCCTCGATTGGGACGCCCGCCCCGCGTCATTCAAGGCCTACCCCGACTGTGAGGCGGTGCCGCTCCCGCCACCCGAGACGTCTCCGGTCGGGGCTGCGTCGGACGCGGGGCCCTCGCTCTGGGAAACCGTCCGGCGACGTCGGAGCGTGCGGGCCTTCTCCGACGCGCCCCTCACAGTGGCCGAGCTCTCCCAGCTCCTCTGGGCCTCCAGCGGCGTCACCCGGATCGCGCCGAACCTCCTCTACCGAGCGGCGCCGTCGGCCGGCGGTCTCTACCCCATCGAAACGTACGTCGCCGTGCGCAGCGTCGAGGGTCTCGCTCCCGGCCTCTATCACTACCGCGTCGCCCGAGCGGAGCGTGACGTCGAGGGCCCCGGAGAGCGGATCTTCCCGAGCGACGGGCACGCACTCGAAAGGTTGGGCGAGGGGGATGTGTCGTCGGACTTGGCCGAGGCGGCCCTCCACCAGGGTCTCGTGGCCCGAGCCGCCGTCGTGTTCATCTGGACGGCCGTGTACGAACGCAGCCGCTGGAAGTATCGGGAGCGGGCCTACCGTTACATCTACCTGGACGCGGGCCACATCGCGGCCCACCTGTCGCTGGCCGCGGTGGCTCTGGGTCTGGGCAGCTGTCAGATCGGAGCCTTCTTCGACTCCGTCGTGGACGGCATCGTGGGCATCGATGGGGAAGCGGAAGGCACTCTGTACCTCACCGCTGTGGGGCGACCGGCCTAAGAGGCTGCCGAAGCACGGACCTTGGCCGGCGTCACGTTTCGGCAGCCTTCCAGGAGGCTGTTGAAGAACGAAGCCCCCGGCCTCGGGACCGCACTGGGCGGCGCCATGCGGTGTCCTCGGTCGCGCCCGTAGCGCTGCTACGAGCGCTCCCTGCGTCCTTGCCTTGCGCGTACCCAGTGCACTCCCGAGGCGAGGCGTCATTCTTCAACGGCCTTCTAGCGCAGGAAGATCAGCCCCATGTTGACCAGGTAGACGGCAACCCCCACGGCGAGGGCAACCAAGCCGGCGAGCAGCACGCCTCCCGAGGCCGTTGCCAGACCCACCGCCGCCACGACGACACCGGCTGCATAGACCGCCCACCCCACCTTGCCGAGGCCGGGCTCGTAGAGCGAGTCGAGCTTGGGCACCTCGGTCTTCCCTACCAGATCGGCGTACTTGTGGAGCCAGGCGAGGAAGGTGTTGATCTTGTACATATGCCCGAGGATCATCATGCCGATCCAGCCGAACAACCCCAGCCAGAGAGCCGTGCGCCAGACCCATTCGTCCGCTCCCAGACCGGCGACGGCTCCATACATGGCCAGAGCAAGCGCCACCACCCAGAGCACCACACCTGTGAGGACGAACGGATAGATGATGTCAGGAAGGCGACGACGACGCTGCCGGTAGAGCATGACCATCTGCCACGCGAAGAGCACGCCCCCCGCGAGCACCGCCGCCACGCCCACCGACGCCAGCGCCCGCGACCCACCGGCGAGGCCCACACCACCGAGCAGCAACAACCCCAGAGTGCTGAGAACCAGCTGAGCGTACGCGACACCGTGGTGGATGCGATCCTCGGCCAGGGTGAACATCCCCATGAGCTTGTAGCCGACGCCGTACGTGATCATGGTGAACCAGCCCGCCAAGCCCAGCCCCCCGTGGGAGGCCAGGCTCGGCACGTGGCTCGCACCCAGGAACCCGTAGCGACGATTGAACACCAGCAACACCCCGAAGACGAGGGTGAAGAGCAGCCAGGAGAAGGCGGCCACCAGGTGGACGCCCACCAGCCCTTCCGAGACTGCCGAGGCCACGGTACCCACCATCAGCACCAGGTAGATGGTGGCGGCGCCCGAGACCAGCAGACCGCCGCCGATGAGCCAACCGGACTCCGCGGTCCAAAAACCGTAGAGCATCGCCAGCAACCCGGGCGCGTAGAGGTAGAACACCCACCCGGCCAACCGCTCGGACCACACCCGTACCTGCAGAGCTACGGGCACCAGTTGCAGGCTTGCGCCGATCACCGTCATGGTGATCCATCCGAGAGTGGCGAGGTGCACCAGGAAGAGCATGCGCGAGGTGATGAAGAAGCCGAGAAGCGTGTCCACGTGGAACGGGAGCAGCACCGCGAGCACCGCCAACGCCGCGGTGGCGGCAAGGATGTAACGGTACGGCACGCTGAGAGACGGGGCCTCCTTGCCGGAGAGCCCCCCACCGCCGACGCTCATCCTCCCACCTTGTGGATGAGGATCTCCTTTTGATCGGGACCCAGATCCCAGATCCGATAGGCATGCCCGTACTCTTCGAGTTTGGCGGTCAGATGGGGCGGTGTCCGAAGATGATGCACCAAGAGAAGACCGCCCTGCGCCACCGGCGCCAAGCCTTCCAGCACCTTCTGCATCGGGACGGGGGGCGTGAGATCGTCGGGAGTGATGGTGACAACAGCGTCCACCTGGTCCTCACCGGGGGGCTCCTCAGCTGCCAGCAGTGCCTCGGCGGCTACCGACTCAGAGGATGCGGGCGGGACGGGCCTCGTGGCCCCGTGCGGATGAGCGTCGTCGGCGTCGACCTCGTCGGCCACCACGCGCTCGCGGTGGAACGTGATCAGCCAATCCTCAGGCCCCAACTGCTCGGCCCAGTAGGCGAAGCCCTTCTTCCCGAGTACGCCGAGCAACGGCGCGGGCTTAAAGGTGTTCCGCAACGTCAAGGACTCGCCCACCTCCACACCCCGAGCCGCGTCCATGATGGTGAAGAAGGGGTCTTCTCCCCGGCGCTGCATGTCACGCGCATCCAACTCCACCACCACGGGAGCCTGGGAAAGCCAGTCTGGTTTGGTGTCCATGCCGGTCCTTTCGAATTGGGCGCCACTCTCGCTCGCGCCGTTTTGGGCAACGGTCTCCATCTCCGGAGTCACGGGCGCGGCGGCTAGAGCGGCGTCGATATCCGCAGCGGAGACGCCGAGGGCCGAGTTCAGTGCTCGAAGCAGTTCCTCGGGCGGCATGCCGGCTACACCGGCGGCCTGAGCCACGGTCACCAGGCGCGAAAACGTCTTACGCATGAGGGGGTTCCGCAGGCGATGCAAAGCCTGGCTCTGCGCCGTGAAAACGTCGAGCAGCTCGGGGTGCTCCCTCAGCACCTGAGCCACCTTCTGTTCGGCCGTCACCGGTAGCGAGGCACGCGCCGGAGGGCGAGCAGTCTCCGCCACGACCGCCTACTTCCACCCGAGCTGGGCCCGAGCCTCGTCGCTCATGCGGTCGGGAGTCCACGGCGGGTCGAATACCACTTCCACGTGGGCGTCCTTGAGACCCGGCGCGTTGAGCGCGCCGGTGCGCACACCCTCGGCGAGGCTGGTGCCGATCGGGCAGCCCGCGGACGTGAGGGTCATGCGGATGTGGGCCTCGTCATCGCGCACCTCGACATCGTAGACCAGACCGAGGTCCACCACATTGACCCCGAGTTCCGGATCCATGATCGTGCGCAGAGCGTCCCTCACTTCGGTTTCCGTTGCCATATTCTGCACCTCGCTCGCGTAGGTAGGGATCGGGCCCCCTGCGGCTCCACACTAGAGCCGTGAACCGCGCACACGGCTGGCGCAGGGCACTAGACGCTACGCGTAGTATCCCCTGGAGAGGCAGTGCTTACACCCGTGAATGCCCACATCGTCTCGCGTTGCATTTCCCACCCGCTACCTCCTCAGCGTCCGGAAGGTGGGACCGAGATGATGCCTTGTGCGGATCAGTACCAGCACAGCCAGAACAAGGTACACGAAGCCCACCACCATCCGGGTCTCGGGGAAGACGGCCTGCACGAGGAAGAGGCCCAAGATCATGGAAGCTCCAACGGTCGACAGGCTCAGGTTCAACAGAAGCGCCATCGCGAACATAGACTGGGCGGCTGTGAGGAACACCTCGTGCTGCTGGCGAGTGTCCAAAGGCAGCGCCGTCGGCTCGCCCAAGGCGATCGAGTACACCAGGGGCAGCATCCCCACGAGTAGTGTCCATTGGTTGATCTTCGACGAGACCAAGGTGCCGAGGGCGGCCGTCGACATCCCCCGCCAGGCAAAGAGGAGCACGACGATGAACTCCGGAGCCTCCGACGCCAGCGGAGCCACCCACTGCACCAGGAGGAACTCGTCGATCCCCAGGGACGTACCACTCTCCACCAGAGCCTCCGCGAACGGGTGAGCCACCAGCAGAATCACGGCGGCGGAGAACAGCGCCATCCCGGCCATCACCGTCCGTCGCAACCAGGGGGTGAGCTCACCCACCAGCCGCGCGGGGCCGACCAGGTGTGGCTCCTCGCTGGGCATCTTGGCCACGCGATACATGTAGAAGATGAAGAGGGCGAGCATCACGACGAAGTCCACCAGGGAGATGGACCCCTTCAAGGGCATCGTGAACGCGTACAGAGAAGCGGCGGCTAGAACGATGAGTTCGAGCCCATGGCCCTCCTCGAGCTCCACCCGGGTTCGACGAAAACGAAACCACACCAAAAAGACCACCAACGGCCAGGCGATGCCGATGAGTAGACGGTTGGCGCCGGTCATATTCGCCACCGCGTAGTGCACGTACTCCGGCTTGCTCGCTGCCAGCCAAGCGAACGAGGCGTCGACCACGTACTCTGGAAGCACAGCTATGAGGGCCAGCAGGGAGAGCGCGAGACCTTGCGACATGTCGAGCTGGGCCACCTCCGCAGCCCAGGAAAGGATGAACGCACCGCCCACGATGGCCACCCCGAACAACAGCGCCTCGACTTCCGGGCCACCGTGCAGCAGGCCCACGCGCATGGCAAGTCCCGGAAACGCAACGACCCCGCTCGCCACCAACCACCACCAGTGCCGTCGCACTCCGCCTCCTCGTCGTCTCACCCAGCCACGTGCAGGGTCGCGCGGGGGATGGTACCACGGGCCCGGCCGGTTGGCGGCCCGGCCTTGGCCGCCGCCCGCGCGGGCCAAGGCACCTTTCGCCCAGGCCTTACGGACCTTCGACCGGACGGACCGCGTGTCCCCCGAACTGATAGCGCATGGCCGCCAGCAGCTTGGCGGCGAAGCTATCGTCCTGCCTACTCACTAAGCGCATGAGCAGAGCGAGGGTGATGACGGGAGCGGGGACGTCTTGATCGATGGCCTCGGCCACGGTCCAGCGACCTTCCCCCGAGTCCGCCACCCACCCTTCGATGGCCGCAAGATCCTGGTCGTCCGCCAACGCCGCCGAGGTGAGATCCAGCAGCCACGACCGCACCACGCTCCCGTAGCGCCAGATCTCCGCCACCTGGTGGAGATCGAGTCCGAACTCCTCCTTGGCCTTCATGATCTCGAACCCTTCGGCATACGCCTGCATCAGGCCGTACTCGATACCGTTGTGCACCATCTTGACGAAGTGTCCGGCGCCGGCCGGACCCACATGCCCCCAACCCTGATCAGGGCCCGGTGCCAGGGTCTCCAGGGCCGGGCGCAGCAACGCCACGGAGGCCGCCTCGCCCCCCACCATCAGGCTGTAACCCTCCGTGCGTCCCCAGATGCCGCCGCTCGTGCCCGCGTCCACGAAGCCGATGTCCCGAGCGACGAGTTCCGAGGCCCTGCGCACGCTGTCCTTGTAGTTGGAGTTCCCTCCGTCCACGATCACGTCGCCCGGCGCCAGCAGATCGGCCAGCTCCTGCACCATGCTCTCGGTGGGCTCCCCGGCGGGCACCATGAGCCACACCACACGCGGAGGCGAGAGCAGCTCCACGAGTTCAGCCCGGCTTCCGGCGCCCACGGCGCCCTCGCGTGCCAACTCGCGGACGGGTTCGAGCGAGCGATTGGCCACGACCACCCGGTGGCCGCCGGCCAACAGCCTGCGTGCCATATTCGCGCCCATCCGGCCTAGACCGATGATGCCTATCTCCATGGGGAACCGCCTCCTCAGGGTCGTTCGGGTTCGGGCGGGGCCACTCAACCCCGTCCGTGGATACGCAGTACCCCGCAGTGCGGAAGCGGAACCCACCAAAGCGGCAGCACGACAGGGGCCCCACCATGGCCCCGACTCACAGAGGCAGTCTCACGGAGGGGATGATAGGCTGGACGCCGCCTCGGAAAGACTGCGATCACACGGAGGATCCGCGCATGGCCGAGATCGTCGTACGCTCCCTGAGCGGCCTGCAACAGCAGGTGATCGACCGCCCTCACAGCTTCATCGCCGACGAGCCCGCGGAGTACGACGGGGACGACCTCGGCCCCGATCCCTACGGCCTTCTCCTCTCGGCGCTCGGCGGCTGCACCAATATCACCCTGCTCATGTACTCCCGACGCAAAGAGATCCCCCTCACCGGTGTGGAGACCAGGCTCCGAAACGACCGGGTGTACGGGGAGGACTGTCTGCGCTGCGAGGAGGACGGGGAGTACATGGACCTGATCGAGCGCCACATCACGCTGCGGGGTCCTCTCGCCGCCGAGCACCTCACCGTCCTCGCCCGGGTGGCCGCCCGCTGCCCGGTGCACAAGACCCTCACCCGTGGTCTCGTGGTGCGCGACACGGTGGTGGGCGCCTAACCCAGAGCGACTACCCCTGCTTGTGCGAGTCCACCACCTCGATGAAGCTCTCCAATTGACCCCATGCCCGCTCGCGGTCGAAGAGGTTGGGGTCGTTGTGGTCGCCTTCGAGCAGGAGCCCCGGCACGCCCTTCCGCTCTTGCAGGAGCTTGCGCAACTCCACCTGCACGAGGCTGAACGGTTTGCAGCTCCGGTCTGAGTGGAACACGACGCCGTCCACGTCGTAGAGGTCCACGAGTTCCGCCAGCAGATCGTAGCGGCGACCGATCTGGACGTTCAGGAAACCCGCCCCCATGTAGCCGGCAAGAGAACGCAGCGGGTCGTCCACATCGATGGGGCCCATGTACCGCGGCCCCCAGGCCTGGGTGTACGTGTCGATGACGAAGTTCACGCCCTTCTCCGCCAATTCGCCGAAGAGGCGCAGGTCGAACCAGGGAGGGAGGTTGTCCCACAGCAGCCGGTACCGCTCACCCGGCACAGCGGCGAAGCCCTCGTCCACCCGCTGCTTCACCTCGTCGCGCAAGGCGCGTAGATGCTCGACGAAACGAGGAGTGCCACGCAGGGCGACCATGGGGAACATGTGGGTGAAGATGTCGGCCGCCGTGATGGGACACGGGTGAGCGCGGCGCAGGTCGAGCACCTCCGCCCACAACTCCTTGCCCTCGTTGGAGAGGCGTACCACCTCGCGCAGCCGCTCTTGATCCAGGGGACGGCCGGTCTGCTCTTCCACCCAGGCGATCATACGGTGCAACTCAGACTCCACGTAATCCAGGTTGATGCCCTCGGAGGTCTCCCGCACGAGCGGCGTGTCCAGTACGAATGTGGGCACTCCCCAGTGACGTTCCACCGCCCGCCACCACACCATGATCGCGATGCAGGAGTTCATAGAACTCACCTGTACGGTGGGACGGGGGAGTTGGCCGTACGGACCCTCCCCGGAGAAGATCGTGCCCAAGGTGGTGCGGATGTAGGAGCATAGGTCGGCGCTGAACCCCTTGGCCTCCGCAACTGCCGAGAGCTTGGGCGTGAGTTTCATGGCCCCGCAGGCGGCCCCGTAGTTTTCCGGGTAGAACGGGAAGACGTCCATGGCGTAAAAGAACTCGCAGGGCACCCCCACGTTGAGCCAGGCCGTGGGCCGGCCTTCGGCGGCCGCCTTGAAGAGGTCGTCGTAGTAGTCCTTGATGAGGGCCTTGAGGCTGCCGGTGGCTTCCAGTCGCGGCGCCTTCGCCCCGCGGGTCGCTGCGCCGCCGCCCGCCGGGGGGCCCGCGGCCACCGCGCCGGCCGCTGCCGTACCCACGCCCGTCGTACCCGCGCCCGCGGCGCCGTCCGTCCCGACAGCGGTCATCGTTCTTCCCCTATCTGCTCGAGTTGCTCGCGGAAAGCCTCGAGGCGGGTGGCCAATGGGCCCGCGCCCCCCCGCTTGTGTTCGCCCTCCACCATGAGAGCGGGGATGCCTTCCTCGGCGAGGCGATCGCGGATGAAAGGCCACTCCACCTGCTCCGAATCGCAGTACCTGGTGAGGTAGAAGACGACGCCTCGGGCCCCGCTCCGCCGCACCTGGGCCACCAGATGGTCGGCCCGAGGCGACGACGGCTCCTTCACCGAGCACGGCGGACGCGTCAGATAGGCGTGCGCGAGCGCTTCCCAGGGATCGCCGTACGCGCCGCTCCCCTCGCCTCCGGCCAGCGTCGATGTCTCGACCCGCACGCCGTACCAGCGCGACCCGGTGGAGAGATCGTCGGCGATGAAGTAGAGGCCGGCCGCTTCCATGGTCGCGGCCAGGGCCACGTTGTCGAAGGTGACACCCGACAGCACCACGGGCACGGCGTCGCCGGGCTCGCCGGCCGGCGGATGGGCCAAGAGAGCGGCCAACTCGGTGGTGAATTCGTCGGGCAGCATGGTGGTCGCCGCCACCAGCACCGCCAGGTAGTCGGCGCCGGAGAGGGCGAGTTCCCGTGAGGCTCTCCGCGCGGCCAGTTCGGCAACGAGCGCGCGCTTCCGATTGCAGGCCGCGATGGACTCGAGGAGGCGCCGACCGTCCGCGGGCGCGTCGAGAGCCGCGGCCATCCGTGCGGAGACCTCCTGGAACTCTTTCGCCAGGTAGGCGACCGCGCCCCCCGTATTCACCACAGTGGGATAGCGGACGAAGTCTACGTAGGGCGTGAGCTTCTCGGAATCCCATACGGCGTAGACCCCGCGCAGGGAGTCGCAGTAGCGGGAGAACAGGGCGCCGTCCAGCAGGTCGAGATCGCCGCGCAAGGCTTGGTCGAGGAGGTCACGCGCGGCCGGGCAGGCGTAGCCCTGGATGTACTCCATCGAGCGCACGTCCTCCCGCCCCTCCACGATCGCTCGGTAGGGGATGAGGCCGTGAGCCATGATCAGTTCCTCCGGCAGATAGCTGTCGAAGTAACCCACGGCCATGAGCCCCGTGCGTTCCTTGATCGAGGCGAGTTCGGCGCGGGAGTCCGCGCCCACAGCCCGCAGGCGGGCAAGCGCCCGATCGCCGGCCGACGAGACCGGGGAAGATGCGCCGCCGGGACCGACCATCACGACCCCCCGCTCGGTTTGCGCAGCTCCGTCTTCAAGATCTTGCCCGTAGGGCTCTTGGGGAGCGCTTCCAGGAACTCCACTATCTTCGGAGCCTTGTACCCTGCCAGCCGCTCCTTGCAGTAGATGATCACGTCGTCGCCGCGGAGGGTCGAACCCGCGCGCAGTACGATGCAGGCCTTCACGTTCTCGCCGAACACCGGGTCGGGCACGCCGATCACGGCGCACTCCTCCACCGCCTCATGGGCATAGAGCACTTCCTCCACCTCGCGCGGCCAGATCTTCAGGCCGGCGGAATTCACCATGTCCTTGATGCGGTCTACGAGCGTGAGATACCCCTCGTCGTCGAGCACCCCCACGTCACCGGTGCGCAACCAGCCGTCCACGATGGTCTCGGCCGTGGCCACCGGATCGTTGTAGTAACCCTTCATGACGTTCGGGCCCTTGATGACGATCTCTCCCACCTCGCCCACCGGTAGCTGCCGACCTTCGGGATCCCAGATCTGGATTTCCACGTTCATGATGGGAGTGCCCACGGTGCCGAACTTGTGGCGCACGGTGTGGTTGTAGACCGCCGACGGGGTGGACTCGGTAAGCCCGTAGCCCTCGTTGATGTCGAGCCCGAAACGGTCGTGCCACTGCCGGGCCACTTCCATCGGCATCGTGGACGCGGCCGAGAAGCAGTAGTTCACGTGGCTGAAGGCCTCCTCGGCTCCCGGCGTTCCCAGGACGAGGATGTAGATGGTGGGCACCGCGTGCCAGCGCGTGACCTTCTCCTCCGCCATGACGCGCAGCACGTTCTCCGCCTCGAACTTGGGGAAGATGATGAGCGTGGCGCCCGCGCGCACGCTGCCGTTGAAGATGAAGTTCTGCGCGAAAGAATGATACATCGGCAGGAAGCACGCCAGCCTGTCTTCGCGCCTCACACCTGCCTCGTACATGGTGGAGATGGTGTTGGAAACCACGTTCCCGTGCGTGAGCACCACACCCTTGGGCTTGCCCGTGGTCCCCGACGTGTAGATGATCTCGGCCCCGTCCTCCCGGTCGGTGTAGACGGTCGGGAAGTGATCCGCACGGCCCTCGAGGAGTGTCCAGAAGTCGTGATCGGCGAGGGAGTGAGCAGCAGGCACAGCCACGCCGCCTGCGGCCGCGGCGGCCGCGGCGGAGCCGGATGAGCCCACCACGATCACCTCGCGAACACGCGGGATGTCGACGCAGTCGGGCATCTCACCCACGTACGCTTCACCAACCACGATCACCTCGGCCTCGCAGTTGTTCACCATGTACTCCACCTCGCCCTTCTTGGACATGGAGGAGATGGAGACGACGATGGCGCCCACCTTGAGGATCCCGTAGAAGCCGATGGCGAACTCCGCGCTGTTGCCCATGAACAGGCACACGCGGTCGCCCTTCTTCACGTTCAGGCCGACCAAGGCGTGCGCGAAGCGGTCGGCGTCCCGACGGTATCCCTGATATGTCCAGCGACGCTTCCCATCGACGAGAGCCTCGTGGTCTGGGAAGAAGAGCGCGTTGCGGTCGAGCGCGTCGGCGATGTTCACCCTTGGGTACTCCTTGTCTCGTTGTCCGTGGTCGCGTTGAAGGGTACAGACGCTGAAGTGGTGACGTTCGTCCGCTCGACGGCCTCCGCCGTACGCGCCTCGCGCTCGAAGAGCATCTTCTGCTCCAGGGCCTGGACGAGAATCCCGATCATCCAGTTCAACGGGGTGTCGACACCGAACTCCTCGCCCCGTTCCACCACCGCCAGGTTGAGCGTGCCGATCTCGGTGCGACGACCGGCTTCGACATCCTGCAACATGGAGATCTTATTGTCGCCCACCCCGCTCAGCGCCTTGATGGCGAAATCGCCCGCGTACTCCAGTTCGGCGAAATCGAAGCCCTGGGCGTGGGCAACCTCGGCCGTCTCCTCGGCCAGCGCCCGGATGAGTTCGTTCGTAGGTGCGAATCCCACGAGCTGGGCTCCGGTGAACCCGGTGAGGGCGGCCACCGCGTTGCAGGATACGTTGGCCAGCAGTTTTCGCCAGATGGGGATGCGCACGTCTCCCGCGATCCGAGTGGTGTCGATGCCCGCGGCGGTGAAAGCCTCTATGAGGAACTCCAGCCCGGGATCGTCGGCACCGTCGAAACGACCCACGCTGATCCCGCCCAGGCCGCCGTTATACTTGATGACGTTGGGGCCCAGGGGCATAGCACTGTGAGCCGTGACTCCCCCCACCACGATGGCCTCCGGCAACACATCCGCGATGCGGCGCAGGTTCTTGAGCCCGTTCTGCAGGGACAGTACGTACGTGTGCGGGCCCACGAGCGGCCGCGCCAGTTCGGCGGCGGCCGTGGTCTGGTAGCCCTTCACCGAAATCTGAACGAGATCGACCACGCCCACCTCGGCGGGATCGGTGGTGGCCTTCATCAGCCGGTGCCTCTCGTCACCGGCGGGCATGATCACGGTGAGACCCTCGTCCCGGATGAGGGCGACCTTGGCGGCGTCCACGTCCACCAGGGTCACGTCGTAGCCCGCCTCCGCAAGGAGGAACCCGAGGGTCCCCCCCACAGCGCCGGCCCCCACCATCGCTATCCGCGTCTCTCTCACGATACCTCCTTGGCGTCTCCCAGTCGGCTGGTCGACTGCCGTCAGCACCGCGGGTTCAGGCTTCTTTCCACTCCGCCGGGCGGCGTTCCAGGAATGCCTGCAGACCCTCGTTGGCGTCATGGGTGATCATCAACTCGTCCACGTAGACGGCGTCGGCCGCCTTCAGGGCCTCGTCGGCCCCTTTTCCGAGCCCGGCGAGCATGGCCTTCTTGGTGAGACTCATCACCAAACCGCTGTTCTTGGCCAGCCTGCCCAGGTACGTGTCGGCCTGCTCCTGAAACTCAGCGTCCGCCGCCACTCGACTCACGAGCCCCATGCGTAGGGCATCCGCAGCCGAATACGTGGCGCCGCTGAGCAGCAGTTCGGCCGCAGCCTTCGGGCCGAGCAGGTCGGGGAAGAGGGCCACGCCGATGATAGGGAACACGCCCACCTTGATCTCGGGCTGACCGAAGGTAGCTTGGTCGGAGGCCAGGACCATGTCACAACAGGCCACCACCTCGCACCCGCCTCCGAGGGCCATCCGGCGCACCAGAGCCACGGTGGGCTTCGGAGAGCGATGCAGACCCATGCAGAGCTCGTCGAAGATATCCAGCATGTACCGCATCTTGTCGGGTGTGTGGTCGGCCACATCGACCCCGGCCGAGAAGGCCCGATCTCCGGCCGCTTCCACGGCGATCACCTTCACTCCCGGATCGGCCTCGAGCTCGCGGAGACCCGCCACAGCCGCCTCCATCACCGGTATGGTGAACACGTTCACCGGCGGGTTGTCGAGCACGAGGCGACCGATGCCCCCGGCGACGTTGACCGTGATTCCCGTACCCATGTGCATCCTCCTTGTCCGGCGCCCGGAATGACGAACCGGCCGCTCACTGCATGCCTAGAATCCGAGCAGATCGCGCAGTTCCACCGCCTTGCGCCGACTGACCGGCACCCGGCTGCCCCTGCGGTCATTCATCACCAACTCATATGTACGATTGTTCAGCGGCACCACTTCGGCCACCTTGCGCAAGTTCACGAGGTAGCTGCGGTGGGCGCGGAAGAAGTCAGAGCCGCACAGCGACTGCTCCAACTGGTCCATCGAGGGCGCCATGGCCACCAAGTTCTCGTCGCCCGTGGCCACGTGCACCGTCTCTCCGTCCACGCTCAGGTACGCGACCTCCTCGATGCGCACGAGCACCAGGCGACCGTCCTTCCGAGCCGTGACGTACTCCATCCGTTTGCCGACCGCCCCCGCGGCTGTCGCCCCACCCTCCGCGGCTACCTCGGCCGCGGGCTCCGCCAACGTCGCCACCACCTCTCCGCCGGCCTTCAGTTCCCGGGCCCGATTCACCGCCTTCACCAGACGTGACTTGCTGATGGGCTTCAACAGGTAGTCGGCGGCGCCCAGCTCGAAAGCCCGCGCCGCATACTCATCGTAAGCGGTGGTGAACACCACGAACGGGCTCTTCGGCAACGAGATGAATATCTCGGCCGCGCTCATCCCATCCATACCGGGCATCCGGATGTCCAGGAACACGAGGTCGTGCTCCACCGCGAGGAGTAGCTTCTCCGCCTCCGCGGCCGTGGAGGCCTCGCCCACCAACTCCACACCCTCTATCTCCTCGAGAAGATCACGCAGATGTGACCGAGCCCGCGGTTCGTCGTCCACTATCAGCGCCCGCAGCATCATCCCACCTCTCACCGGAAGTCCACATCTCCCGACGCACCATCGATACACTCACGCTGACCGCCCACCCCGCCTCCCCTGCCAACCAGCGAATGGGTCGCCGGCGGGATGCGCCGGGGGAGGTGCACCTCGACCACGGTGCCCCCGTCTTCCGGACTCCGCACCACCAGACCGTACTGGGGTCCGAACAACCCCGTGAGCCGACGCTGCACGTTCCTCATCCCGATGCCGCCGCCATTGCGTCGGAGGGCGGCCGGATCGATACCCACCCCGTCATCCTCCACCGCCACCACGACCTCGTCCTCCGTCACCCAGCTGCGTATCGCCACCCGCGACGAGCCCACCCGCCTCGTGACGCCGTGGGTCACCGCGTTCTCCACGAGAGGTTGGAGGATCAGCGGAGGCACCCGTGTCTTCAGGGCCTCGGGCGCGTGCTGCCGCACGATCGTCAGGCGCGATCCAAAGCGGTACTGCTCGAACCGCAGGTAGCGGTCCACGAAGTCGAGCTCCTCCTTCAGACTCACGTAGCCGTGGTGCTGCTTCAGGTTGCGGCGGAAGAGGTCGGCGAACTCCACCAGGAGCTCCTCCGCGAGCAGACCGTCGTGACGGCAGTAGGAGGCGATGGTATTCAGGGTGTTGAAGAGGAAGTGGGGACTGATCTGAGCTTGGAGGGCTTGGAGCTCAGCCTGGGTGGCGAGCTTCTTCTGGATGTCGATCTCGGCGAGTTCGAGCTCGATCGAGAGCATGTGGGCGAGACCGTCGGCGAACTCGATCTCCCGCTCCGAGAAGGGCTCGTCAACCGTATTGTAGAATTTCAAGCACCCCACGATCTGCATCCCGGCACGGAGCGGCACCACGATCGCGGCGCGCAGAGTACAGCCCTCAACGGCACAGCCGATGGATATCCGCCCGCGGACGGCGTTCACCTTGCCGTTGTTCAGCGTCTCGCGGGTGAGATGGGTGAGGATGGTGTGACCCACCTTGTGATGGTCGGCCCCCTCCCCCACGAACGCCAAGATACGTTCCGAATCGGAGATGGCGAGAGCCGAACACCCCACCACCTCGTAGATGGCGCTGGCGGTGGCCTGGGCGCTGCGGAAGCTGAGACCCTCCCGTAGGTGCGGGAGGGTCAGGTTGACGATCTCGAAGACGGCGTCGGAGCCGATTTTCACTCGAACAGATCCTCCTCGGCCGGACAAGGGACGGTGGACGCCCGCGTGAAGATCACGCGCACCGGGCCTTCGGCCCCCGGCACCGTGAAGCAGCTCGTACAACCGCCCTCGGCCGCCGCTTCCACCGCGTCCTCGATCCGCACCTCGTACCCCAGCGCACGGTAGAACTCCGCCGTCTCCTCGAGCCGGCTTCCAGCCGCACTGAACCGTTCTTCCCACCCGTCGACCAGCAGCTGTTCTCGTAGACTCGGTTTCATGGGATGCGCCTAGGACCGATCTTCGTCATCATCATCGAACACACCGCCGAGGACCTCGTTGCCCCGAGGCATGCCGCCATACTCCTGAAGATGCCGGGACAACAGCTCGCTCTCCCTTTGAGTGTACAAGGGTTCCGCCTCGAAGTCGAAGGAGTGGACCTCCGCGGCGAGGGGGCCGCAGGCAGCGTCGCGCACGGCTTCGGCCATGTTCATCACCCCGGATACCTGGAGCAGTTCCCCCGTAGAGGAGAAGAGACGGATCACGCCCGGGCATGCGGGCGCGGTGGCGATACCCGGGGAGTTAAAGGCGACCCGCTGCTCCGGTGGGAGCACCGGCGCCCGGAGGGTGCTCCGCTCTCGACGCTTCGCCAGCCAGGCCGCGCCGCGGCCGCCCCTCGCCGCCGTGAGGGCCCCGCTCGAGCACACCAGGACGCAGGCTCCGCAGAAGGTGCAGCCGGACGAGCGCAGGTCGGCCTCCTTGGGCACGGCCACGTTCCGACCCAGATAGGAGGCGGGCTCCCACCCGATCTCCACGAGCATGAGCGCCGAGCCCGCCTCCTCCAGCGCGTCGCACGCGGCCACGCAGCGGCCGCACCCGATGCAGAGATCGAGGTCGCGTCGAATGGTGTGGTCCACCACCGGCTCGCCAAGCGAGCGGTGCGCGTACCCGGGGGCCGACTCCAAAGCTCCCACGAACGCGGCCACCGCGCCGATCTCGCAGTGGCCGAACTCTCCGCAACAGCGGGCCGCCACCGGCTCACCGTACATGCACTCGATCCGATCACACCCGTCCCGCTGGGGACAGCTGAGGCATACGTGGGGATGATCGCCGAGGATGGCCTTCATGGAGCCGAGCCGGAAGCCACGGGCCTCGTCGTCCCGGGTGTCCACCACCATGCCCGGCGCCACCGTCACGGAACAGGCGCGCCGGGCGGAGCCGCCATCCACCTTCACGAAGCACAGCCCACAATCACCCAGTGGCTGGAGGCCCGGGTAGGCACAGAGGCGAGGTACGTAGACCCCCGCCAGGTCGCAGGCGTCCATGATGCTCGACCCGGCCGGGATCGTGACGTCGGCTCCGTCGATCGTCAGCGTGACCGTGTGCTCACCCACGCTCATCCTCCTACCAGCTGTGCCCGACCGCGCCCGGGCGGCATGCGGCGACACAAGGGAGCTCGGCGTACCCGCCGGCAGGCTTGCACGTCGAACACTTCTCCTTCAGAAGCCGACGAGTCGCCTCCGCGATGACGGCCACCTCGTCGTCGTAGTCGTCCGTCTCGATCTCGAACAGCGACTCGGGACAGGCCGCGACGCACCACCGGCCCTCACACTCGGTGCACCTGTCGGTAACGATGGTGATGTAGTACTCGCCGGATCCGTCCCGGTACCCGTAGTTCGCGATCACCGCACCGCCGCCTTCATCTCCTTCTTGAGGAGTGCGTGTGCGAAGAGCGCGGCTCCCAGGGCGCCCGCGATCTGCGGGTCGAAGTGGGTGCCCTCGGGCAGCCGGATCGCCGTGCAACCCACCAGACGCTCGATGCGCCGCACCACACCCTCATTCTTGGCGATACCACCGGTGATGAAGAACTCGGGCTCCAAGCCGATGCGGTCGATCAGGCCGGCCACCCGTTCGGCCATGGCCGCACAGTACGAGGCAAGCACCCGATTGACACTCCAACCCGCTTTGAGGAGCGCGGTGGCCTCGGACTTCGCGAACACGGTGCACACGTTGGACACAGCCGCCGGTTCCTCATCGATCTCGAAGGAGCGGCGGCCGATGTCTTCGATGGGTACGCCCAACGTGTCGGCGATGACCTCCATGCCCCGCCCCGTGCCCGCGGCGCACTTGTCGTTCATGATGAAGTTCAGCACCTTACCCTTCTCGTCACAGCGCACCACCTTGCAATCCTGGCCGCCCATGTCGAGGATGGTGCGCACCGAGGGGCCGGCCATGGCGTTCGCCCCCCGGGCGTGGCAGGCGATCTCGGTGATGGCCCGGTTTGCGAAGGGCACGTTCACTCGACCGTAGCCGGTGCCCACCACGTAACGGACGTCGTCCATCGTCACCCCGGTGCCGGCCAGGGCGCCGTCCAAAGCTTTCGTGGCGCTGTCCAGACTATTGAAGCCGGTGCGGGTGGAATGATAGGCGTACATCACTCCGTCCACCAGAACGACAGCCTGCGAGCTCACCGAGCCCACGTCGATGCCCACGGTCACGAGGGAGCCGGCTCGGGGTTCCAGGTCCGGCGCGTGCCACACCTTCTCGCTCCAGCGCCAGAACTCGGCGGTCGGTTCAGTCATCTCTCGCGGCCTTCCGCGCCCGGCCGCTCATCAAGCGGAGACGCTCTCGGCCGCCGTGGCCTTGTCGGCGGCGACGAGCGCGGCGCCGTAGGCGCCCACGTACTCAGGATCGGGGAGCACGTGCAGCTCGCCCCCACCCAGGGTTTCCTTCAGGGACTTCACGAAGCCCACATTGAGGGCCGCGCCGCCGCCGATGACCACCTCGTCCTCGACACCGGCGCGGCGGACCATGGCCGATACGCGGCCCGCCATCGAGTCGTGCACAGCCTTGGCGATGTCCGCTTGCGCCGTGTTCGAGTGGATGAGACTCACAACCTCGCTCTCGGCGAAGACCGTGCACTGCGCATTCATGGGGATGGACTCGGTGGATTCGAGCGAGAGCTCGCCGAACCTCTGCAGGCTCACCTCCAAGGCGCGACTCATCGCTTCGACGAAGGCCCCGGCGCCGGCCGCGCACTTCTCGTTGACGGCGAAGTCCAGCACCTTGCCGGCGCTGTCCAGACGGATGGCGCGCGCTTCCTCCGCTCCCACGTCGATCACGGTGCGCGCCGCCGGGTTCAACGCGTACGCCCCTCGGGCGTCCGCCCCCACCTCTGTGAGTTGATGCTGGGCGAACGGGATGGCTTTGCGGCCCACTCCAGTGGCGGCGACGAAGTCGAAGCCGTCCGCGGCCACACCCACCTGCTCGGCGGCCTTCTCCATAGCGATCTGCGCCGACTCCTCCTGATCGAAACCCGAGGACACGGAGACGCGCGCCGCCACCACGCCGTCCTTCAGCACGACGACGCGGACGTTCTTGGATCCCACATCTATGCCCGCGACTATCATCCTCATCCCCCTGTCCGAGCTTGCCGACGCCGAGAACCTCTACGAGAGAGCGGGCGCGGTACTCCGCGTTCAAGCGCCGTCCCGAACGCGGCGGGTGGGACCCCCGCGGCGGCGCGGGGCGAAGTGATTAGTTGGCCGTTCAGTCAGCAAACAGTCTACCGGCCGCGCCCGGTGATGTAAAGGCTTTTGAGGGTCGTCGGAAGGCCCGCACTCTTGTTGCGCGAGCCGTCTACCTGTACCATTAGCTGTACGTGTCAGACTCTGGAGGAGGGCGATGGACGTCATCCCATACACACGTCTACGGAGCAACCTCGCTCGCGAGATGGACCGGGTCTGCGAAGACCACGCACCCCTCATCGTGACGCGCAAGGCATCCTCGTCGGTCGTGATGATCTCGCTGGAGGACTACGAGGCGCTCGAGGAGACATCCTACCTGTTACGCAGCCCGAAGAACGTGCGGCGTCTCGTCGAAGCAATCGCGGAGCTGGAAGCGGGCGGTGGGACCGAAAGAAGACTCGTCGAGTGAGAGTCGTCTTCTCGGAGCACGCCTGGGAAGACTACCTCTACCGGCAGAGGACGGACCGCAAGACCCTTCAGCGCATCAACGCACTCATCCATGACATCCAGAGAAACCCGTTCGCCGGGATCGGCAAACCGGAGCCGCTGCAGTATGCGCTGTCGGGCTATTGGTCGCGCCGCATCACCGACGAGCATCGCCTCGTCTACAAGGTCGACGGCGATGCGCTCTTACTCGCTCAGCTGCGTTACCACTACTGACGAGCGTGCCGGGGGGCGCGCCGCTGCGCCCCCCGGTCGCCCTACACCACGTCGCGCTTCTGGAACGCGTAGATGCCGACCGCGAAGAACACCACGGCGGCGATTCCGAAGACCAGCCATGTCGAGGGAGCCACCACCAGGTCGTCGATCACCTCGTTGGGCTTCCAGTAGTTGAACAACGACAGGCGGGAGAGCCACGAAAACCGAGCGCTGAGGCTCCCGAGGACATTCGCCAGGTACATCGCGACCATCACGCCGAGGGTGACGCCGATCGTGCGACCCTTGCCCGTTGTCATCGCCGAGATCATGAAGGCCAGACCTCCGAGGGCGAGGGCAACCACGAGGCACGCCACAAACAGCAGGGCCATCGCATCGATCGGCACGTCGACACCGTGCAGAAGGCCGGCGAGGTAGATCGTGAGCACGGTCACCAGGCACAAGGCGGCGGCGTAGGTGACCAGAGCCAGGTAGCGGGTCAGCGCCACGCTCACCCGCGACACCGGCTGGGCGAGCGTGACCTCCATGGTTCCGTCCTCCACCGCGCCTGCAAGCTCCCCGGCGGCGAAGATAATGACGGCTGCCCCCACGATGAAGACCCACATCAGGCTCAGGTACTCGATGCTCATGAAGCCACCGAGCGTGCTGAACTCGAGGCCCACCCCACCGAACGCGGCCATGAGTTCATCGGTGAAGAGATCCTTGACGATCTCGAGGTACTCGGGATTCTGGGCGATCAGCGGGTAGAACGCCACCATCATCCACCCGTAGGCGATGAGGCCCAGTGCGTACCAGGCAAGCGAGACACGACGGAGGGTCAGGGCGGCCTTGAAGATCGTCCAGTCCGTCATTGGCCCACCTCTCCTTCGATGTGGCCGTAGTACTTGAGGAAGATCTCCTCCAGCGACGCGTGCTCGATCTGGATGTCTTTGATCGGCCACCGCATGATCGCCCGCAGTGCCCCGTCGACGTCGCTGGCTATGGTCGCGGTGAGACCGTACTCGCCCTTCCGCTCGACGTCGGCGGCTCCGGGGATGCCCTGGAGCATGGAGTCGGTTACCGGCTCGGTATACGTCACCTCCACCGTGCGCAGCGCCCGGGTGAGCAAAGTCTCAACGGACTCCTCGGCCACTACCGCACCGGCTCGGATGATGGCCACCCGTTCGCACACGCGCTCCACTTCGGACAGGATGTGACTCGAGAGGAACAGCGTGGCTCCCGCGGTGGTGCGCTCCTCGATGATGTCGAAGACCACCTGCTGGTTGAGGGGATCGAGACCGCTGGTGGGCTCGTCCAGGATGAGCAGGTCGGGATCGTGCATGAGAGCGATCACCAGGGCGAGCTTCTGCTTATTGCCCTTGGAGAGCTCTTTGACCTTGCGGCTCGGGTCGAACTGGAGGCGCTCGCAGAGTTCAGTGGCGGAGGACCCCGACTTCCCACGCAGACCGGACACGTAGTCGAGCATCCAACGCCCGGTCTGCTTCTCGTACAGGGCCACATCCCCGGCGACATAGCCGATCCGCCGTCGCAGATCCTGCCCGTCCGCGCCGACTTCCTGGTCGAAGAGGTAGGCCTTGCCTCCCGTGGGTCTGAGCATCGAAAGGAGGCAGCGGATGGTGGTGGTCTTCCCGGCGCCGTTCGGCCCCAGGAACCCGTACACCTGCCCCGGGCGCACCTCGAAGGTGAGATCTTCGATCCCCCGACTCTTGCCGTAGTACTTGGTCAGCCCTTCGCAGCGGATGACCGTCCCACTCATTCGCCCACCTCCACATAGATCCGACTGCGCGATCGGACCCACCATAGAGGCCGGCGAGTAGGCCGTCAAGCTGTTCACCGGCGGCCCACCACGGCCTACGGACCTGCGGCCGCGTGATGGAATCGCGTTCCCCGCACGCCCCGTGATATTCTGATGGTTGTCTGGTCGACCAACCAATATTGGCGGTGGAGGCACATGGCACGACCGCGGAGCAAGGAGGACGTACGGCGCGAGGAGATCGTCGACGCCGCGCTTCGCCTCGTCCTGGACATGGGCTACAACCAGGTGACCCTGGCCGACATCGCCGCACGCGTCGGGGTGAGTAAGGGCCTCATCTCTTATTACTTCCCCCGCAAGGAAGACGTGTTCCTGGCTGTGCTCGAGTTGATCGTCAGCCGCCTCTCCCACGATTTCGAGGGTTTCTGCCAGGCCGACGCGTCGTCGCCCGAGAAGATCATGATGATCTTCAACAATCTCTTCGGGAACGAGAAGCGCGCACGACGCTACTACACCGTGGTGATCGACTATATGGCCCAGGCCATCCGCACGCCCCAAGTGCAGGAGTACACGCAGGACATCTACAACTCCTACCGCACGTACATGGAACGGATCGTCGAAGACGGGATCAAGAGCGGCGAGTTCCGGCAGGTGGACGTGCAACGCGCCACGTCGATGATCCTCGGCCTCATGGAAGGCCTCGTTCTGCAGTGGTTCTTCGACCGCAGCGGCTTCGACCTCGAGGCCGCGTACGCCATGTGCGTGGACCTCATGAACGAGTTGCTCATGCCGGAAGGAGTCCGCGTGGACGGACGGCCGAGCTTCATGCCCACGCTCTCGGCCCCTATCGCCGAGGACTGAGCGAGCGGTCCCCCGGGTCTGCCAGACCCGGGCGCCTCGCGGCCTCCCGCGCCATCCGCCGCTACCGCTGTGGGGGCGGCCCCAGCCTGACCACCATCCGACGCTGCTCCACCCACGTCCAACGTCCGCTCGCCTCTCGGCGCCGGAGTTCCGCCCTCACCCCGTCGGCGATCGCGTCCCAGTCGTCGTCGGAGCGGGGCCGGTGGGTCCGCGGGCCACGCCGCTCACCAAGTAGTTCCAGCTGACGGGCCAACGACCGGCGACGCTCCGCACGCCACGCCCCGTACTCCACCGTCCGTCCTTCATCGTGTCGGGGGCCGGTCATGAGGGAGCATCCTTAGAAGCAGAGCCCTCGGCCTCCAGCATGTCCGACAGGCGTACCTCGACCTCCTGAGCACGGGCCCTTTCCCCGAGATAGTCCAGGTCGAGTCGGCCCGCGAACAGGCCAAGGAGCACCCTCGCCCATCCGCAGTCCTCCTCCGAACGCCAGTGGACGCAGGCCGCGAGCCGATCGACGATAACGTCTTCCACTCCGAGGATATGGGCGACGACGCCGCCGACCTCGACCCGAGTGACTCGCTCCCGCTGACCCGCTTCGAGGTGCGAGCCGGGTGCCTCGACCACCAGGCCCAGGTCCTCGTGCAGCCAGTGCCGCCCACGGGAGACGAAACCCCAGCCCGGCAGCACCTCCACGAGGGGCTCGTGCGCGGACACCAGATCGATGTCCACCGTCGCGTATCCGCCGGCCGTGTAGAATTCGACAGCGTGCCCACCGACCACCACCGGGGGGAGCCACCCGCGGGCCTTGGAAGCGGCGGCGAGTAACCCTACGAAGACCAAGCGACGCTCGAGGGGGTCCTCTATTCCGCCAACGGTTCGTTCGAAGGCGGACCGATCGAGTTCGACAGCATCGGCGGGGCCATGGACGGCCGGACCATGTGCGGCCGGGCGTTGGACAGCCGGGCCTTGAACGGCCGCGGCGGGACCGAAGCCGCCGCGCCGGCGGCCGACACGGTCGGCTCCTTCATCGGTGAGCCAGCGTTCGATCTCCTCCGGTCGGAATCGCCAACGGCCCCCGACGCGGACGGCCGGCAACCGACCGTCTCTGACCATCTGATACACGGTGCGGTCGGAGAGCCCGAGCAAACTCGCCACGCGACGGGTGTCCCAAAGCGCTTCCACGCGTTCATTCTAACCGAAAACCGGCAGAAACCGGAAGAAACCGGAATCAGCTACTAGACGAACGCGCCCCCGTACGCCTGGTCCAACAGCTCCGCCAGGTCGCGCACATCGGCCCGGCCCTCGAGTTCCGGCTGCTTCAGGCCCGTGTCGAACATGATCTTGCAGTACGGACACGCGGTGGCCACCAACTGGGCCCCCGTGGCCAGGGCTTGATCGGTTCGCAGGAATTCCACCGGCTGCCCGATCTTGATCTCCATCCACATGTGCCCGCCGCCGCCGCCGCAACAAAAACCGTTCTCGCGGCGCTTCTCCATCTCGAGCGGAGGCCGGCCGGTCGCGTGAGCCAGGATCTCCCGCGGAGCGTCGTAGATGCCGTTGTAGCGACCGAGGTAGCAGGAGTCGTGGTAGACGGGGGGCGGAGCGCCCCCTGGCGTCATCTCGGAGGCGGGTAGGGCGGGCAGACGCCCGTCGGCCAGCAACTCCGCGAGCAGCTCGGAGTGATGAACCACCTCGAAATCGGCGCCGAGTTGCGGGTAGTCGTTGCGCAGGCTGTTCAGACAGTGGGGACACGCAGTCACGATCTTCTCGAACCGGTACTGCTCGATGGTCTCCTTGAGTGCGGTGCCCCCCACCTGGAAGAGCATCTCTTCGCCCATGCGCCGTCCGGCCTCGCAGGTGCAGGTCTCCTCCTCGCCGAGGACGGCGTACGACACGCCCGCCCGCTCCAACAGGCGCGCGAAGGCGCGCGTCACCGTCTGCGCCCGGGCGTCGTAACTGCCGGCGCAGCCCACGAAGAAGAGGTACTCCACCTCTTTCGGCTCCTCACCCTCCTCCAGAAGGTCGGGATCCTGGAGAAGAGCCATCACCGGCACCTCGAAGTCGAGACCGTCGGTCCAGGCCATGCGGTCGTCCTGCCTGAGCAGCCACGGATTACCGCGCATGGCCATGGATTCCAGGGCCTTGGCGGCCGAACCGCTGAGCCTGCCCTCGTTGGTGAGGAAGCGGCGCATCTCGAGGATCTTGTCGAGGGGGTCGATGGCCACGGGACAGGCCTGAACGCAGGCCCGACAGGTGGTACAACTCCACACCTCGTCGTCGACGATGAGATCGAAGATATCGGGAGGCTGGGCGGCGGGGTCGGGATCGTCCGCCAGACGGGCACGCATGACCGCCTGTGACTTCAGCACGATCTGCTTGGGATTCAGGGGCTTGCCCGCGGCGAAAGCCGGGCAGGCGTCCTCGCAGCGGCCGCAGCGGGTGCAGGCGTCCAGGTCCTCGAGGTCTGTCCAGGGGAGGTCGGTGATCGTGCCCGCGCCGATGCGCTCGCGCTCCTCCACGTCGGGCACGAAGGTCATCGAGCCGGTGGGGCGCCGCTCGCGCAGCAGGATGTTCGCGGGGCTCGTGACCGTGTGCAGGAACTTGGTATACGTCACCAGGCCCACGAAGCCCACGGCCAGAGCCATGTGCACCACCCACCCCCAGCGGTGAAAGGTGAGCAGGGCGTCGTCGCCGGCCAGGACGCCGAGCACCTTACCCACGCCGTAACCCACGAAGCTCGCCCCCCGCTCGAAGGAGGGGAAGCCGTCGGCGAAGATGCGGGCGCCTTCCAGCAGGAAGCCGGTGACTCCGAGCACGAAGAGTATGACGAGCGCGTAGTGATCGTCCCAGCCACCCTTGAGCCGGGGCAGACGTCGCACGTAGCGGCGGTACGCGGCCATGAGAACCCCGGCCAGCAACGCCAGTCCCGCCAACTCCATGAAGAAGCTGAAGACCAGGTAGAAAGCCCCGTGGAAGAAGTCGAGCCCGAAGTCGATCTGGAAGATGAGGATCGTGGTGCCGATCAGCAGAACCAGGAACCCGAAGAAGATCCCGAGGTGCATGACCCCGGCGTAGCGGTCGCGCAGGAGGTCGCGCTGGAAGAACCCGTTGACGACCAGGTCGCCGATGCGAGTGAGCGGCTTGTCGGTACGCGAACCGGCGACGCCTCCCCGCCGGTACATGCCCATTCGCCGAACGAGGTCGGTCACCACCATCAGCACGGCCACGCCCGCGCCCACATACATGGCCACTTCGGCCCACAGGGGCACGTTGAAGAGCAACTCACGGGTCTCCATCAGCTCCACCTCTCACGTGCGCCGTCCCCCGACGCCGGGGGACGGCCACTTCCGCTTGCCTATGCAGCCGCGGTGCGCTTCTTGATCGCCTCGGTCAGCGCCGGCACCACTGTGAACACGTCTCCCACCACACCCAGGTCGGCGAAGCCGAAAATGGGCGCGTCGGGGTCCTTGTTGATCGCCACGATGTAGTCACTGGATTGCATGCCTGCCTTGTGCTGAATGGCTCCGGAGATGCCGCAGGCAACATAGAGCTTGGGGGAGACCGTCTTGCCTGTTTGGCCCACCTGATACTGATGTGGCTTCCACCCCGCGTCCACGGCGGCCCGGCTCGCGCCGACCGCGGCGCCCAGGGCGTCGGCCAGTTCGTGGATCATTGCGAAGTTCTCCGGACCCCCGAGGCCGCGGCCACCCGACACGATGATCTGGGCCTCCTCCAGACTCGCCATGCCCGCGTCCTCGACCACCACTTCGATCACGCGGGCAAGCAGGCCCGAGGGAGTGAAGTCCAGGGAGAGCGCCTGCGTCTCGATCGTCGCCGGGCTCTCCACGCGGTCGAAGACGTTGGTGCGCACGGTCATCAGCGCGGGCTCGGTCGTGGCCTCTTTCTCGGCCAACACGGTGCCCCCGAAACAGGGGTGACTCACGCGTAGAGAACCGTCCTCCCAGTAGATGCGGGTGACGTCCCCCAGCAGACCAACGCCCAGACGGTGCGCGCAGCGGGAGGCCACATCGCGGCCGCTCGCCGTGTTGGCGAACAGCACCGCCCGCGGCTGCGCCGCGGTGATGGCGGCCAGAGCGGCGTCGGTATGCGGCCCCGACCGGAAGGTCTCGAGTTCCGGGCTCACGGCCACGTAGGCGCGCTCCGCGCCGTAACGGGCGGCCTCGGCCACGAGGGCGTCGGCCGACGATCCGGCGGCGACCGCCACGGACAGGGGCCCGCCGAGAGCCTCCACCAGGCCCCGCGCCGCGCTCAGACTCTCCAATGAGACGTTCGCAAGCTTCCCGTCTCTGTGCTCGGCCACCACCAGGAGGCCGCTTCGTGTATCGCTCATCTTGTCTCCTCCTCCCTGGGTGCCTTAGATGATCTTCTCGCCGACAAGGAACTCAACGATCCTCTGGGCGCCGGTACCATCGTCTTCGATCTTCTGCCCCGCCTTGCGCGGCGGCGGCGACGAGATCGACACCACGCGCGTGCCCGCGGCTGCGCCGCCCACACGGGCGGGATCTATTCCGAGCGCCGCCGCGTCCTTGACCTCCATGGGCTTCTTCTTGGCGCCCATGATGCCCTTGAGCGAAGGATAGCGGGGTTCGTTGATACCCTTCATCACCGAACAGACCGCAGGCAGAGGCGCTTCGTACGCCACGTAGCCCTGGTCGGTCTGACGGTGCACCTTGAGCGTGCTCCCCTCCACGTCGATCTTATTGAGCGCCGTGAGGACGGGCAGGTCGAGGGCGTCGCCGAGAGCCGAGGGCACCTGGCCGGTCTGAGCGTCCGTCGACATGCTGCCAAGCAGCACCAGATCGAAGTTCAGGCTCGAGAGGGCAGCGGCAAGCGCGTGGGCGATGCCCTGGGTGTCGGAACCGGCGAGCGCGGCGTCGGTGACGAGCAGGGCCTTGTCGGCCCCCATGGCGAGTGCCTTGCGCACGGCGTCCTGAGCCGCCTCAGGACCGGCGCAGAGGATCGTGACGTCTCCTCCGTGCGCCTCCTTGAGGCGTACGGCCTCCTCCACGGCGTATTCATCGTAGGGGTTGAGCACGTTCTCGACGCTCTCCCGATCGAGATGCCAGTCGGGAGGCACCAGCTTCTTCTCCGCCTCGGTGTCCACCACCTGTTTTACGCAGACAACGATCTCCACGATCAACCTCCTCCACCCGTTTCAAAACACCAAAAGCCGACCATCGTCACGAACCCGTCAATGGATCGAAAGACCACCGTCGGCGCCGATGACGTAGCCGGTGGTGTATGCGGCGTCGTCCGATGCCAACCACGCGAAGGTGGGCGCGACTTCCTCCGGTTGCGCCCAGTAGCCCAGGGGGATGCGGGCGAGGTACTTGTCTTTGAACTTCGGGTCGTTGACGATGGTGTCGGTCATCTTCGTCTCAGCGCCCGGTGAGATGCAGTTGGCGGTGATGCGATAGCGGCCCAACTCGCGAGCCACCGACTTCGTCATCGCCACGACGCCGCCTTTGGCGGCCGAGTAGTTCACCTGACCCAGCGTGCCCACCATCCCGGCGGCCGAAGTCACGGTGATGATGCGCCCGTACTCCCGCTCGATCATGTGCTGGGCCACAGCGCGGATGCAGTAGAAGGTGCCGTGAAGGTGCACGCCCATGACGGCGTGCCAGTCTTCGATGGACATCTTGTGCAGCATGGCCGGCTTCGTGAACCCTGCGATGGTGACCAAGATGTCGATCTGCCCGAAGGCGTCGATGGTGGACGTGGCCATGTTCTGGACGGCTTCCCAATCCGCGACGTCGGTGGGCACCACGAGAGCCTCGCCGCCCACCGCCTCCACGGCCGCCTTGGTCTCCTCCAACGGCTCCTTGCGCCGACTCGCAACCGCCACCTTGGCGCCCTCCTGGGCGAAGCGCACGGCCACCGCCCGACCGATCCCCTCGCCGGCCCCGGTCACGATGGCCACACGGCCTTCGAGTCGCCGGGGGATGCCGCCTACATTCGATGCTGCCGCGTGCTCCGTCATGAACGGGCTCCTCTCGTGCCATCCCGGCCGCGCGGGCCGGAGACGGCTCGTCAACTCAACTCGTCGAACCAGGTACTCCACCCCGGATCTCCGGGGCCGTTGCCGTCAGCCTCCTCCGTGAGACAACCGGCGGCCTCTACCGGGGCACAGTCCACGAGACAACGGCGGGCGAGTTGCTGGTACCAACTCGTACCGGCCTTCTTGAAGGCCAGCAGCTCCGCCTTCGCCTCGCCCACGATCTTGCCGGGCACACCCACCACCAGCATCCCGGGCGGCACTTCCATTGCGGCGGGCACCACGCAGCCCGAGCCCACCACCGAGCGCGCACCCAAGACGGCGCCGTCCAGCACCACCGCGTTCATGCCGATAAGCACGTCACGGCCCACGTGCGCCCCGTGCACGATACAGCCGTGACCGAGGTGCGCGTCTTCCTCCAACACCACCGTCTCCCCGATGGCCCCGTGCACCGTGCAGGAATCCTGCACGTTCGAGCCCGCGCCCACGAGGATCGTGGCCCAATCGCCCCGGAGGCTCGCCCCCGGCCCGACGTAACAGCCGGGCCCGATCTCCACCCGCCCGATGACCGAGGCCAGCGGGTGCACGAAGGACGAGGGATGGACGCGCGGCCGGTTTCCCCCCACGGCGTACAAACCCATCGGGGCCTAGCCTTTCCGCGCCGGCGAAGGCCGCCGGTTCACACCATCGTGAGGCCGCCGCTCACCGACACCACCTGGCCCGTCATGAAGGTGTTCGAATCGCTGGCCAGGAACGCCACCATCTCGGCGGGCTCGTCCGGATCGGCCATGCGGCGCATCGGCGTTGACTTGACGATGGCTTCGATGACTTTCGGATCGAGGCTTGCCACGAACGGCGTGTCGGTGATGCCGGGCGAGACCGCGTTCACCATGATCTGGTAGCGAGCCCCTTCCCGGGCCAGCGTCTTCGTGAGGGCGATCACGCCTCCCTTGCAGGCCGAGTAGACGGCCTCCCCCAGCGAACCCACGCGCCCCGAGTCGGAGGAGAGGTTGACGATCTTTCCGCCGCTCCCCTGCTCCATGAACGCGTCCATGGCCGCCCGGCACATGTGGATCTGGCCCTTCAGGTTGATGTCGATCACCTTGTACCAGTGCTCCGGGTGGTTCTTCACGAAGGGCTCGATGACGTCCCAGCCCGCGTTGTTCACCAGCACGTCGAGCTGCCCGAAAGTGTCGCGAGCCGCGGCCACAGCGGCCTGTGCGTCGTCGAAGGAGGTGACATCACAGCGGAAGAAGCTCGCGGTGCCTCCCTCGGCCACGATCGCCTGCACCGCCTCAGCGCCGCCGGCCTCGTTGACATCCGTCACCAGGACGCGGGCGCCAAGGGCCGCAAAACGCCGGGATATCGCCCGACCGATCCCGCTCCCGGCGCCGGTAACCAGCGCCACCTTGCCCTCGAGGTTCATGGGCCTGCTGCTTGGATCTATGGCCATCGTACTCCCTCCTCGTACGGTCCGCGCCCCCGGGGCGCGGCCCGGAAACCACGATTGGTCGGTCGGTCAGTCAACTATCGGTCTCATGCTAGTGCACGCTCAGGAAGGTGTCAACACGGAAGGGTTCCCCGCGGCGCGGCCGATACGCCCTCGGGGGCGGCGGCGCGGCCGGCGGGATGCCCGTCAGGGGCGCGACTGCAGCACGTTCGTCAATCGATACAGCATGGCCGCCACCTGCCCCCGGGTTGCCGCGGACCACGGGTCGAACGTGGTGGCCGACCTCCCGTTGACGATCTCCATCTCCCACACCCGCAGCAGTTCCGACTCCGCGTAGCCGGGCGTGTCGTAGAAGGGGTGAACGATGCCCGGCGGCGGGAAGTCGAGCTTATCGCCACCCGCCCGGGCCAGCATCTGCGCCACCTGAAGGCGCGACACCTGCTGGTACGGGCCGAACAGCGACCGGCCCGCGGCATCGACGCCAAGGCCCTTCACTATGCCGGCGGCGGCGGCGGCCTCCACGTGCACGAAGGGGTAGCCCTCGCCGGCCGGCACGTCGAAGAAGGTGGCCGGCGTTCCCGGGGCCGGGAGGGGCACCGCCGTCGCGAGCACCACCATCTTGGCCAACTGGGCCCGTGCGACCGGTACGTCGGGACGGAACGTGCCATCGGAGAACCCGCCCACCACACCAGCCGCGGCCAGCGCCGAGATCGCGTCATGGAACGGGTGGCCGGAAGGCACGTCGGGGAAGGAGGGGAAGATCGACGGTCCGGGTGCGATGACCGGAGGCCCGAAGCCCGCCTGCCAGTAGTCCCAGGTAGGGTTGGACACGTTTCCCGCCGCGTCGAGGGCGAAGGCCGTGTAGTAGTAGACCCTCCCCGTTTCCACTCCCATGCCGGCATCGACCATCCGCGCACTGAGCGCCGCGCCGGTGAGCGCCTGCTCCACCAGAACGCCTTCGGAAGGATCGCGGGCGGGCCGGACGGTCGTGCGGCGGACCACGACCCCGGTGCGGTCGTCCGCAGCCGCGAAGTCCACGCGCAGATCGAGCGCGCCGGCGCCGCCGGCGGTCGCGGCGATGACCACCCTGAGGGGGGCCCGCGGCGCCGTGACGTCTCCGGGAGCCACCGTTCCGGCCAGTTCCGCGAGCGACCCGGCGGCATCGACGACACCCCAGCCCGTCGCTTCGTCCCAACCGGGCTCCGCCGCATCACGCGCTCCCTGCTGGAGTAGTTCCTGCACTCGCTGAGGGGTCAACGTGGGTTCCTTCGAGAGGAGCAGGGCCGCGACCCCGGTCACATACGCTGCGGAGAACGAGGTGCCCGTAAAGGACTGCGTGATCGGCGTGCGGTGCGACGGGTCGCTCCACCCCGAGGTGAGGACTCCGGAACCCGGGGCGGCCACATCCACCTCTTGTCCGGTGTTGGATGAGTGGAGTGCCACGGAGTCACGCCCCACCGCCCCCACTGCGACCACTTCGGGGAAGGCGGCGGGATAGCGCACCGCTTCCTCCCCGTCGTTGCCGACCGCGGCCACCACCACCACGCCGCGCTCCCGCGCGTAACGCACCGCGCTCCGCAGCGCTGAAGAATCCCACTGCCCACCCAGGCTGACGTTGATCACATCGGCCCCGTTCTCCACCGCCCAGACGATAGCGTTGCCCGCGCCCACATCGGTACCCACGCCGTCACCGTCCAAGGCCACCACCGGCAGGATGCGCACGCGCTGGGCGACGCCCGCATGGCCCAGCCGATCGTGCACCCGTCCGGCGATGATCCCCGAGACTGCCGTCCCGTGCCCGTTGCGGTCGAACGTGTCATCCGGGCTCCCGTCCAGCACGCTGTGGCCGGGTAGGAGACGCCCGTCGAGATCGGGGTGCGGCCCCACGCCGGAGTCCACCACCGCTACGGTCACCTTCGCACTCCCCGGAGACGTCTCCCACGCTCTCGCCACCTGCAGCAACTCCAGCGAGTACTGCTCCCAGAAGCGCGGATCGTTCGGCGCCGCGAGTCCGTCGACAGCACGCTCCGGCTCCACCCACTGGATCCCCTCGAGGCGGGAGAGCGCCGCCCGCAAAGAAGAAGAGCCGATGTCTCTCGGCCGCACCTCGTACACTCCCACGGCGTTGAGCGGCCCTTCGACCACGTCCCCCAGCCTCCCGGCCGCCTCCAACACCGCCGAGACGTCGGCGTCGGGGGCGAGACCGAAGACCACGCCGCCGGTACCCGCGGACACCGGGCCCTCCCCGATCCCCACCATGACCGCTCCTGCGGCGGCCGGGACGAAGAGCAGACCCAAGACCACGAGGGTCACGACCACGGCCACACCGCGACGGCAGCCCCCCTCCAGCAACCGACCGAGGGAGACGGCCACCCGGGTCATCGGCCCTCGAGGAGGTCGACGAGCGCGGGAAGAGACTGCTCCACCGGCGCTCGGTCCACCACTGCGGCCTGCTCGTCCAGCGCGGTGGGAGAGGCGTTCAGGATGGCGACGGAACCACCCGCCGCCAACGTCACCTCGGGCAGGCCGCCCACCGGCCACACCTGCAGTGAGGTACCCACCACGATCATGAGGTCCGCCCGCCGAGCCCACTCGAGCGCCCTGTCCATCTCGGCCTCAGGCAGATCTTCGCCGAACAACACGACATCCGGCTTGAGGGGTTGGCCGCAATCGCAGGCCGGGATCGTGTCGGGATCACACTCGAGGGCGGCCAGCACCCGCGAACCAGGGTACACGGCCCCGCAGCCGAGGCACCGGGCCTGCGCCACCGATCCGTGGACTTCCGCGACGTTCACGCTCCCCGCCTTTGCGTGGAGCCGATCGATGTTCTGAGTCACCAAGCCGCGCAGATACCCGAGCGACTCGAGCCGAGCGAGGGCGAAGTGGGCCGGGTTCGGCTCAGCCTGCGTGAGTCCCGCGAAGCGGGCCGAGTAGAACGACCAGAAGAGGGTCGGATCAGAACGGAAGGCGGCGATGGTCGCTACCGTGGAGGGATCCACGCGCGACCACACTCCGGTTTCCGGGCTACGGAAATCAGGGATGCCGGATGCCGTGGACACACCGGCACCGGTGAGTACAACCGTGTACCGAGCCCTCATCACAAGCCCTGCGAGTCGATCGAGCGCATCCATGAACAGAGAGTGTATCAATCCTACCCAAGGGATAGCGCGGATTCAGCACGCCGGCCGCGCCAACGGCCGCCACATCCCGCCGCGACGAGCGACCACGACGGCCGCTCACCCCTGGGTCAGAACGTGAACGAAGAGGTCGATTCCTGGTCGAGGAACCTGCTCAGGATGGGAATGAACTGGAATACGAACGTGTCCGGCTCCACACGGACCGTTGCCCGGTACCATTGGGACTGGACTTTCCCGTACTCCAGGTCGAGCAGTTCGCCGCCGTGCTTACTCACGTATGTGTCGGCTTCTTTGCGGGCGGTCCCTTCGTTGCCCGTGTTCTGCAACGTGGAGGCGGCCTGCTGGGCGGCTCCCAGCGCAAGCTCGCGAGAGTTCTGAAAGGCAACGAACATCCCGTAGCCGTCAAGGACGATGACGACCAGGAGGACCAGCGCCAAGACCAGAGTGATCGCACCTCTCATATCCCCTCCAACGGACGAACCCCCCCGCAGGTGACTCTTCCATAACACTACCGCAGCCTCAGGACCGCCCAGCCTATCAAGACGAGAAGACTCGCGATGGCTACCACCCAGGCTACCACGGGACCCACGGCAATTGAACGCACCTGGATCGTCTCTGTCTCCACGACGAGATCCCCGGCCATGATCTCCACTGTCATGTCGGTCCTCCCCTTGGACAGCACCACGGGGACGTCGAAAATCGTCTCTTGCAGCCCCAGATCCACTTCCAACTCAGACCCCTCGAGGAACTCGATACCCTCTCCCGAGAGGACTATCCGCACGCGCAGCGGGTAACCGGCCTGGTTCACCACCGCCACGGGCACACGCCCCTCGTTACCCACGACGATCACCGACTTGTCTCCGGCCACATCGACCCTGTCGAACTCAGAGGCTACCGCTTGAGTCACGGACTCGACGATGGCAAGCCCCAGATTGGCCACGGCCGGATCCACCCCGGATGCCAACCAGTACCGACTCTCGGCCTCGAACAGCTGGCGCCGCAGGGCGTCGAGGGGAGCCCGCTCAGCATCGGTGGCCGCCGCCAGCGCCGCCAGCGCCGCGTGCGCGTCCCGCAGACCCTCCAGATGAGACTGAGCCGTGTACCCGTCCACGTAACCCCCGTAGCGACTCAAGAAGACGGGCCGGGTCTCCGGGGGACTCTGCCGTATCACGTCCTCGAGGGTCAGCGTGGTGATCCAGGGGGTGCCGGCGAGCAACTCACCGAGCTCCCGCACGTACGCGGCCGGGGGTCTGGCGTAGTCGTCGGCCGGCGCCGCCACCAGCGGACCGACTCCCCCTCCATCGAGGGCGGCGGCGAGGGCCGCCGCGAAGCGGCCGACGTCCCACGGGGGGGTCAGCGCGGCGCGCAACTCTTCGTCCGCCAAGACGAGTGTGAGTCTGTCGTTCTCACGGTTCTGAACCCGCACCGGCCTGCGTCTATCCACGGGGGCCTCGGCCAGATCGCGGGTCACGTCCGCGCGGGTGACGATGTAATCGATGGACGCTCTGCTGAACGCTGAGAGGCTGTCGGTGGTGATATCGAGTCCCGGCGCATAGGCGGCGTCCGGGATCGCGGAGAGTTGTAGAGTGGACTGGATCTCGAGCTTCCCCAATTGCATCTGTTCGAAGCCGTCATCCCACCCTTCACGGGCAAGTACGGGTAGAGCGGGCATGGCGTACGGTGCGGGGATGACCTGCACCGTCTCCAGAGCAACCACGTCTCGGAAGGTGGCCAGGGTCTGCTCGGCAAAGGCGGCGGCCTGCTCGCCGGCCGGCGTCTCCTGCGTCTCGCCGTCGTCGGTGCGCACGGCGAAGCCGTCGGCCACATCGCGGATCTGGGCCAGCAGCAGCGGTTCCACGGCGAGGGTCATCCGCCAATCGGGGAACTGATCGATGGCCTTGAACAGCCCGAACAAGCTGCCCTCGTCGTCGGCACGAGGCACCACCGCCCGCTGCACGACGTCATCCACGAACGCGCCCTGGGGATCCCTGTGCGACCCGAAAGCGAGCGGCCACACCACGGCGAGATCCACCCGCCCGGGTAGATTGGAAACCCGACCCACCCAGAGCTCGGCACTCATACTCTTGCCGCCGTCGGCCGTGACGCGGGCGGTGAGGAGATACGCCCCTTGAGCCGGGAGATCGTCCGCGGACAGGGTCAGCACGGCCTCCAACTCGCTCGAGGGGTCTCCAAGCGGGAGCTCGACCCGGGCCGCCACCGGCCACTCCTTGCCACCCGCCATCGGGGATCCCGGGCCGCGCACCTCCACCACCGCCACCGCTCCGGGCCACGGCCCTCCGAGCGTGCTCGCAATGCGCACGTCCACCGGAGCTCCAACGGCACTCAGATGGGCGACGGCCTCGGCACGAAGCTCGGGTTGTGCGCGAGCGGGAGGCACGGCCACCAACGACCCTGCCAGCAACAGGAGAAGGAGAAGAGCCCAGGAGCGGCGGAGGAGTACAGCCCCGATCCGGGCACGGGTGTTGGGCTGCGGACGGGAGGCGACCCTCATGGCCACCGAAGTGTAGCACAGCCTCCTCCGGCCCCCGGGGCGCGGAAGAACCTCCTCTTCCACTCCCCGAAAGGTGGGGACAGCATGCACACTCCTGGTAGAATCCGGGAAAGTCTCCGCGCCGGCGGAGGCACGACGGGAGCCAAGGGGGGCCTGTGAGCGGCATCACCGCCGAACAGAGCGCCGGTATCTTCTACAAGACCCGCGTGCGAGACGTCATGACCTACGCCGCCGTCACCTGCCACGAGGACACGCACGTGGGGGAGATGGCGCGACTCATGAAGTCACACAACACCGGCTCCGTGGTAGTGGTGGACACGGACGATCGCCCGCTTGGTATCGTCACCGAGCGCGACATGGTCTACAAGGTCGTGGCCACGGGCGCCGGCGACCTCACTGCGCGCGAGATCATGTCGAGCCCCCCCGTCATGGTGCAGCCCGACGACTTCGTCTACCAGGCCATCAGCCTGATGATGCGGCGCCGCTGCCGCCGACTCATCGTTGCCCACGACACCGGCGAACTGGCCGGCTTCCTCTCCATGCGCGACCTCATGCGCCTCCAAGCCTACGACCACCGGATCATCATGGAGCGGGTGGCCAAAGCGCGGCACGTGGACGAACTCAGGACGATCCGCCCTGAGATCGACGAGTTCGTGCACAGGCTCTTCTTGGCAGACGTCGACGGACCCTCGCTGGCCGAGATGCTCACCGACTTCAACGATGCCGTCTCACAGCGCATCATCTTCATCAACGAACTCCGGCTCCGGGCTGAGGACGTGAAGCAGCCGCACTGTGGATTCTCCTGGATCACGTTCGGCTCTGAAGGGCGTCAGGAGCAGGTGCTCCGAGGCGACCAGGACAACGCCATCGTGATCCACGACGACGGGTGTGCCGACGAAGTGTGCGAGTACTATCGGGAGCTGGCCCGACGCGTGAACGACGACATGGCGGCGTACGGCTTCGAGCTGTGCGACGGAGGCGTCATGGCTCGGGAGGACAAGTACTTCGGTACGCTGACCGACTGGCGCCGCCGCATCACGAACCTCGTGTTCCAATCGAGCGACGGCCAGAACCTGCGCGATCTCACCATCATACTGGACATGCGTCACATAGCTGGCGACAAGACCCTGTCGGACGCTCTGTGGACGCACATGCTGCGAGAGATGCACCGCAACCCGCCGGCCCTCCGCGCACTTGCCGAAGATGCAACCAGCAAGGGGATACCTCTGAACTTCCTCGGCCGGTTCCGCTACGAAAAGGACGACGAGGGGCGTAGGGGCATCAACATAAAGCGATACGGCATGCTCCCACTCACGGCGGGCGTCAAAGCCCTCGCCATCGAACACGAGATCAGGGCCACCGCCACCCCGGAACGGATTTCGATCCTCGAAGAGATCGGCACACTCGAGCGTGATTCGGCCGCCGATCTCCGCTTCGCCCACGAACTGTTCCTGCGACTCAAACTGCAGGCGTCGGTGGAAACGGTGTTCCACGAGCAGAAGAACAGCCATTTCTTCTACCCCGAGGACTGGACCGATTTGGAGCGCAGCAACTTGCGACGGGCCTTCAAGGCCGTGGATCACCTGCTGGCCTTCCTCCGGATCCACTACAGCCTCTGACCCCCGAGCGGGGGGGTGCACCATGGACCTCATACTCTCAACCGGCTCCCTTCGCGGCCACACACCCACCCGGCTGTTCGCGGTGGCGGAGGCGGCCGGCTTCGAGGGTCTCGAATACGTGGTTGACCCCGGCCACACGCCGGAGCGCGAGCGTGACATCACGAGTCTCATAGCGGAGACCGGGCTCCGGGTGCGCAACGTGCACGCTCCGTACGCGCCCGTCCCGGGTTGGGGCGATCAGGTCCAGTCGCTGCTGCGCAGTGTAGACCTGGCCGGCAGACTCGGAGCGCGGAGCGTCACGTTCCATCCTCCACAGCGCGTCATGGAGGATGTCGCCTTCGCCCGCTGGATCTCAGAAGTGGACGATTTCCAGCGCGACGTGGGCCAGGGCGCGGTGCTCGTGAGCATGGAGAATATGCCGAAGGTGCGATCCTGGCGCGGATTCAAGGTGCCGTTCACCACGTCGCCTTTTCGCTACCAGAACAGGGACGAGCTCTGGGAACTCCTCGAGCAGCATAATCTCCACATGACCTTCGACACCACGCACTACGGCACCACGGGAGAGAGTCTGGGTGCCACCTTCGCCCAATTCCGCGATCGGGTGCGCACCATCCACCTCTCGAACTTCCGTAGCCGAGACTTCGAAGAGCACACCCGCCTCGACGACGGCGACCTCGATCTGCGCGGGTTCCTCCAAAGGGTGGAATCATCGGCCTTCGATGGACTGATGACTCTTGAGTTGCGTCCCCAGGTGTTGGAAGAGGATCCCGCCGGCCCGCGCGAGGTGCTCGAGAAGAGCGTGGAGTGGATCAGGAAGGCCCTTGCATCCCTTCAGACCGACCCGCACGCGGACCCCCAGCCTGCCCGATGAGCCTCGGGAGCAGACGGGCCACGTGATAGTGAGAGAGCAACCCCACCAAGTGCCCGTCCCTGGTGACAGCTAGATAGCGGATCGACGTGGCCGCCATGAGTCGGGCCGCTCGGTCGACACCGGCCGCGGCGTCGATGGAGACGATGGGCGAGCGCATGACGTCGCCGACGGTGACCTCCATGCCGGTGTATCCCCGAGCGAGAACGTCGCGCACGATCGAGTGCTTGGTCACTATACCCACCGGATGGCCGCCCTCAGTCACGATGACGGCCGAGAGCCAGCGAGTGGCGATGAGGTGGGCCACCTCCACCACCCTCCTGCGCCGCGGCACCGTGGTGAAGGTGGCGGAGCAGACCTCACCGACCAAGGGGATCGAAAAACTACCTTGACCCTGCTTGCTGGAGATGTCGGCGTCCGGCCGGGTCACGCCTCCACCTCCGGCGCTTCATACTCGCGGAACTCGCGGGCCATAGCCAGGCGTTCGGTCCAGATGGCTCGTAGCAGCATGAAATCGTCGAGCACCGTGTTCTCTATGCACACCTGGAAGATGTCGAGGGCGGCCATGAAGCGCACGACGTCGTCGAAGGTGGCATCGGCGTCTATCCAGGGCAGGTCGCGGGCCATCTCGGCCACCCGTGTGTCGGCTGTAAGCTCCCCGCGGCCGTACGCGAAGACGACCTCGGCCTGCTCGAGAACGCCCACGATGTCTCCCTGCTCCACCACCATCGCATAGTCGCGCTGACTCGCGGCCATGGACTCGAGGGCGTCGAGCACAAGATCGTCGTACCCCACGCTCGGGTACTCCGTCGTCGTGAAGTCGAAGGCCCGGATGTCTTTCACGCGCCTCGGTCTCCAGTCGTTCCCTCGCCTGGATCCACCCCGTCCGGCGGCACGGGTCCTCCGCCGCCTTCCCCAGGATCCGCGGCGGCGCGTTCGTGCACGGTGAGACGGCGATGCGCCTGCTCGGGATGAAGGGGCCGCGGATGCTCGGAGAAGACCTGGCGCGCGGCCTGCAAGTCACCGGCCACCTCCTCGCGCGTGAGGCCCGTTAGTTGGTCGACCCCTTGTTCCGAGCCCGTCATCTGCTCGCAGAAGCGTTGCACCACCTCGGCCTGATGGTCCACGAGGATCTCACGAGCCTCGACACGCCAGCGCTCCGTGAGCGCCCTATTCACCTCGGCGGCCGCCGCGATCTCGTCGAAGACCCCTTGGTACACCTCATCGGCGTGAGCACGGACGTCGAGGAGGGCCGCTTCCAGATCCCGATCCCCGAGCGACTCATGGTTTGCGATCTCAGGTCGCAAATAACCCCCGAGCCTGGTTGCCACCTCGTAGAAAGGGAACAGAGAATGGATCGTCTGACCCACCGGGTAGACGCTCTGACCGTGCTCGTCGACGGTCGGTGGTTCGACCCCCTGGATGGCAAGATGGCTCACTTCGGGCCGGCAGATCTCCTTGGGGGGAAAGTAGCCCCTGCGTAGCACCTCGCGGATACCCGTACCCGATATCTGGATGCGGTAGCGCGTGTCGTGGGGGCAGGTGCGTTCGGTCGCGGTGGCCCGGCAGCGCGTGCAGTAGAAGATCTCCGAGAAGAAGATGGGTTCGATGCCCAGTTCTCCGGGCCCGTACTGATCGAAGACGTGCTGGCTCGCGTACAGGTCGAACATGTCGCCGACACCGGCATGATCCCGTCCGATAAGTGCGTGAGTACAGCCGTAGTTGCGCATGATGAGGGCATGCAGCACGGCCTCCCGTGGCCCCGCGAACAGATAGTTGGTGCGGAGAGCAGACAGGATCACCCGTAGAGGTGGGTAGTACACATCCGCGAGCGCCTCCAGGCCCATCAGCCGATGGTAGGGACGGATGTACTCCGGTCGCTCCATCTCCACCTGCGGGAGGAGAAGGATCGCGTCCACCAATTCCAGAGCCACCCGGTGCATGTGCTCATGGCCCATGTGCGGCGGATTGGCGCCCGTCACGAAGCCGGCCACCGTCCCATAGCCGCGACGCTCGTAGAAGAGCTCGTACGTTTCCTTGGGAGTGAGTCGATGGCGCTCGAAGGCACCCCAGCTCGCGCGTTCGATCAAGTCGACGGTTCCGGACAGCCCGCGCCGGCCCATACGGCGGAAGATGGCTGCCACCCCCGGATGAGAGTGCGGGTCGTCCGTGCCGAATAGGCTGTTGCCCCGAGCTTCCCGATCGAACTCATACACCCCGTTGACCCTCAAGAGGGCCACGGGCTTCCCCGAGCGGTCGATGAGAATGACCTCGTCGCCCTGGTCGAGCCTACCCACCACCTCCGCGTTCCGACGGCCGGCGGGAGAGAAGGAGAAGGGGATAGGCCAGGGGGTGCCGTCGAGCAGGCGCCCTGTCTGAACGATGCACTCGTTCTCCTCCCTGCTGGGCGGGCCCACCAGGGGGGAGAAGACCCCCGTGGCGATCATCTCGAAGGAGATCTCAGCCTCCCGGTCGACCATGATGCGGGGCAGGGCGGGGGCCCGCTCGAGCACCTCCGCCAGCGCATCGCCCACGAGCACGCGATCTATCAAGGTGCCACCCAGCGGGGTCTGGGGAGTCGGAGAGGGGGCCCTAGCGATCATGGTCGGACCTCCACAGACACACCATGGATCCTAGCGAGGAAGGCGTCAGCGTCGGCCGAAGGCTTCGTAACCAAAGAGACACCGGCCACGACGAGGAACACGAGGGGGACGACGAGCAGCGAATGACCTTCGATGGGCAGCCACCTATCGATCCATCCCACACCACCATACCACCCTCCCCAGGCCGAAAGCGACCACAGGGTCAGACCGGTCACAAGACCGGCCACCGCGCCCTCGCGCGTGGCGCGCCGCCACCAGATACCCACCACGATCACCGGGAACAGCGTATCGGCGGCCAGGGCAAAAGCACCCCCCACCACCTCCACCAGGAGCCCGGGACGGCGAAGGGCCAACACCATGATAACCAACCCGAGTCCCGCTGTCGCTACCCGGGCCACCACCATGCGCTCTTCGGGACCGGCTTCCGGTCGGAAAACGTTGTGATACAGGTCGTGGCTCACCGCGCCGGCGCCCGCCGACAGCAGGCCGGCGGTAGTGGCAAACGCAGCCGCGATCGCCCCCGCAGCGAGGAACCCGGCGAACCAATCGGGCAGACCCGCAAGCTGCGTCGCCGCGATGATGACGAGATCGGCCACGGACTCCGAAGGCTGTGCGCCCAGTTGGAACACGCGCGCAAAAGCAGCGTACGCAGGGGCGGCCCAATAGATGACGGCGATGAACAGGAGTCCCCACACCACCGACCAGCGGGCACCGCGCTCCGTCCCCACCGTATAGAAGCGCGTGATCACGTGAGGGAGCCCCATGGTCCCCAACATGAGCGTGAACGTGAGGGAGATCCACCCGAAGGCCGAGCGGTGGGCGAAGGGGGCCACGAACAACGGATCGTACCAGGCGGAACTCGGATGGTTTCCGATCTCGTCTATGGCGGCGCCGTATCCGAACTGGGGGATGAGTGGGAAGTAGCCCGCCCGGTTCGCAACGAAGGAGAGTGGCAGCAAGAAGGCGATGGCGAGGATGACGTACTGAACGATCTGGTTGCGAGTCACTCCGAGCATCCCCGAGAGGAGCACATAGCCAAGCACCACTATCGCACCGAGCACCACCGACTCGGTGTAGTCCAAGCCGAAGATCCAGCCGAACACCAGCCCTATGCCCTGATACTGGGCGACCGAGTAGACGACGGCGATACCGATGGTGATCACGGCGGTGAGAGAACGCACGATCGTCGAATCGAATCGTTCGGCCACCAGATCGGCGGTCGTGAACCGCCCGAAGCGCTGGAGCTGCGAAGCCATGAGCACGAGGAGCAGCACGTACCCCCCCGTCCAGCCCACCACGTACGCGAGGGCGCCGAAGCCCTGGAGGTAGATCAGACCGGCAAGACCCAGGAAGGACCCCACCGAGATCCAGTTCGCGGCCAGGGCCATGCCGTTGGAAACCGGCCCCACGTCTCGGCCCGCCACCCAGAACTCCTCCTCGGAACGCGCCCGGGAAGACAACCCCACTACCACGAACAGGATGAGTGAGAGAGCCAGGACGATGGCGGGCCCGAGCTTGAAGCCCGGCTCCAAACCGAATTCGATGGAGGACATCAGCCCTCCGGTCCGTTCGGTGCCATCACGTCGCGGGCGCTCTCGACGCGGGCGTCGACGTACATGTTGTATACCACTGCGAGCCCGATGAACGCGGCAACGCAGCCGATGGCCACGACGGCCCAGTGCAGCGGAAAACCGAGAATCGAGATCCGGGTGAGCAACCCGACTCCCGGCAGAGTGTCCACATCCAGGTCGCCTCTCGACTCCCACGCGGCGAGACCCGGGCGGAGCGATGCTTCGCCCTTCGCGCCCAGCAGCCAGAGCACACCCACGAAACCCATGGATACGGCCGCCCACGCAACGACCATCGAGACCACGACCCTGCGCGCGGGGCGTGCGGAAACGAGTCGATCGGGTGTCGGTCTAAGTGAGCGATATTCAGGTTGGTCGCCATGCGCGCGGGCAGATTCTTCGGCGGTCATGAGGACAGGGTAACAGGAAACCAGGCCGCCCTAGTAGGCTGTTGAAGAATGACGCTTCGCCGCCCAGAACGCACCGGGCACCCACGAGACAAGGACGCAGGGAGCCTCTTAGAACTCCAGCCTCTTGCGGAGCTCTCTGGTCTGCCGCCGACTCAGGGGCAGGACCGTCTTCCGCTCATCCGCCAGTTGCAGTCCGTAGGTGTTGGAGGGCAACGAGATGATCTCCGACACGTGCGAAAGATTCACGATATAGCTGCGGTGGCAGCGAAAGAACTCCTTGGAATCAAGTCGCTCGCCGAGCGACTTGAGAGAGTAGTTGGCCAAGTAACTCCCGCCCTGAGCCACCACCCGCGTGTAGTCCCCCTCCGCCTGGAAGTACAGGATGTGGTGCAGAGCGAGGAGCACGGTCTTGTCGCTCCGATTCACGGCCAGGCGCTCGAGACGGGAGTGCTGGTCCTGCGTGGGTCTCGCCGTGGCATCGAGAGTGGAGAGCAGGCGATCCACGGTCTGGTCTATGCGTCGCTCGGTCACCGGTTTCACCAGGTAATCGAAGGCGCTCACTTCGAACGCGCGCACGGCGAACTCGGAGTACGCGGTGACGAAGACCACATAGGGATTGTCTGCACCTTGCGCGAGCCTCGCAGCCACCTCTATGCCGTCTATGTCGGGGAGGTTGATGTCAAGGAACACCACGTCGTAGGAGAGATTCTCCGCTAGGGCGAGCGCTTCCTCGGCGCCCGAGGCTTCACCCACCACCTTTATGCGGGCGTGCCTGTTGAGGAGAAAGCGGAGCTCCGAACGCGCAGGGGCCTCATCGTCGACGATGAGGGCCCGGTACGTATCCTTCATCGGACAGCGCGGCCAAAGCGGATAATGCCGGTCAAACCATCGGTCCGAGTCTCGACATCGTCCGCCAGCGCCTGGATCACCACCAGCGCCAGCCCCGCCTGATCGCCCGCACCAACCAAACCGTGCTCCGCAAGAGGGCCGATCACCGAGATGGTCCAGCGGTCCTCACCCACTTCGAACTCCACACGGATGGCAGCCGCCTCCCGAGGCACGTCGCCGGCTTCGATGAACAACGAGCACGCCTCGGTCACCGCGACCTTGAGATCCGCCACCACTTCCTGGTCGAGCTCGGCTCGATTAGCCAGGGCGGCGATGGTGAGGCGGGAAAGCGCGACGTACGCCGGGGTGGCGGGCATCTCAAGAACTACCCGCTGCACCGTGTCGTGGCCGAGTTCCGTCTGGGTCGCCTCGCCGGTGTCTTGATATTGCGTCATGCTCATATCCCTAGTTCAGGCCCCCGCCACCACTTCCGAGCGCACCGATGAGGACAGGCAGGGTTGTCGAACCGCTGGTGAACCAAGCCCCGCACACCGTGCCACCTACCCCTCTACTTCACGTACGTAAACTACACTCCCACGCGCGCCCGGACCCCAACTCCGTCTGCCACCCCGACACGCACGGGTCCAGTTATACCCTGTCCACGGGAGCCGATGCAAACCGGTTGAGCAACCGTACTCAGCCCACAACGTTGAGATCCTCGCCACAGGAGGCGCAACGGCCTTCGCGCACCCACACCTGCTCCGCCCCCCGCCCACCCCGGTGCACGGCCGTCCGCCCGCAGGAAGGGCACAGGGTATGCCGGCCGGCGTGGCCCGGCACGTTGCCCACGTACACGAACCTGAGCCCGGAGGCACGCCCGATAGCGGCCGCGCGTTCCAGAACGGATACGGGTGTAGGCTTGAGGTGAGTGAGCTCGAAGTCGGGCAAGAACCGAGTGACGTGCCAGGGTGTCTGCGGACCGAGGCTGTCCACCACCCAGCGCGCCATTGTCGTGAGGCTGCCCTCATCGTCATTCAGACCGGGCACGATGTTCGACACCACTTCCACGTGACAGCCGTGCAGGGTGGCGGCCCGCACCGCAGCCTCCATTGCCGGGGCCGGGTCTCGCACCTTACTCAACTGCGCCCAACCCTCGGGCCCGGGGGCCTTCAGATCGAACTTGAAGGCATCGAGGTACGGCGCGACGAAGTCGACCGCCTCCGGGGTCATATACCCGGCGGTGACGAACACCGTGTAGAGGCCGGCCTCGCGGAAAGCGACGGCAACATCGCGAACGTATTCGATCCAAACCACTGGATCGTTGTAGGTCCAGGCCACTCCGGCCAGCTTGTGCTTGCGAGCCATCGCCACGGCCTCATCCGGCATGAGCGTGGGAAGGCGCGACAACTCCGAACTCGTCGCCCCGGCATGGGAGATCTGCCAGTTCGGACAGCCTGTGCACAACACGTTGCAGCCCAGAGTGCCCAACGAGAGGGCACGCGTACCGGGATGGAAGTGGTACAGCGGCTTCTTCTCGATCTCGTCGGAGACCACCGTCGCGGGATGTGCGTACACCAGACTCTGCAGCCGCCCCTCACGCACGCCCCGGACGCGACAAAGACCGGCCGCACCCTCACTGACGACGCAGCGGTGAGGACAGAGGACGCAGCGGATCTTCCCACCCTCAACGGGTTCCGCGAACAGCGCGTCCCTACTCATCGCGGCCCCTCCCGCACGAGCGCCTCCATACTCCGGGCCACCTCTGGAAGAAGGACCCGGTGCAGGGCCTCGGTCGCCGCGGCCACCACCGACATCTGGTGAGCCATGTCGGCGCCGAGCAGGGGCCGCCGATCCAAGGGACGCCCCGCCGCGTCGGTGACCACGCAGCCCGCCTCTTGCAGGATCAAGGTCGAGGCGGCCACATCGTACGGCGAGTTGTTGAGCACACTGCCCTTTCCCACCTCCCGGAAGCGTCCCTCCACCCACGGAGCCATCTCGATCATGCGGGGGCCCACGTCGATATAGGCGTCCAGCTGCCCAGTGAGTAGGCGGGTCATCGAGTAGGTGGCGCTGCCGATGTCGAACACCGCCCCATCCACCGAGGAGAGGTCGATGAGCCCGCCCAGGGCCGTCGCCAATTCCACCGCGGGACGCCCTCGGAATCCGATCGTCCAGAAGAGACGCGACAGATCGGTGTTCTCCGAGACGAGCAGCGGGCGTGAAGCTCCATCGAGGCCGACCATCTCGACCCCGGCGCCCCGGACGGCGCGGAAGACTCCGCCCTCCTTGATCTCGAGTACCACCCCGTACACCACATCGGCCATCACCGGGTGCTCGAGCGCCCGGGCCGCGGCGATACTCACGCAGGCGGCCTCGAACCCGGCCGCTGCCGGCCTGGTGCCGTCGATCGGGTCCACGACCAGTACGAATTGAGCGGGTTCGTCCCCGAAAGATACGAATCCGCGATCCTCCGAGTACACGGCCACCGGCCGCCTCGTCTCGGTGAGATACGCGGCAAGGAAGGATTCGGCGGCCTCGTCGATGCTGAAGGTGGTATCGCCGCCGGCGGAGCGGCCCGCGAGGCCGCGGGCGCCCGCCGTGCCCAGACTGGGCAGTACCACCTCGCGCAGTCCGACGGCCAGACCGTCCACGAGCGAATACAGCCAGCCGGGAGCCACGGAACTGCTTGGGTCCAGACAGCTGCGAGCGCCGCTCAACGCGGACCCCGACGGACACCGCTCGCACCCGGGGTCACGAGGCGCCGCACGCGGAATGCGGCGCCGAGATCCGCCGCCACGGCGGCGGCGGCGTCCGTATTCACCTCGGGAACGTCCACGACCGTGGTCGTGACGTCCAGCCCGGCGTCCACGCACTCGCGGATGAAGCGGAGCACGGCCCGGTACGCTCGGCTGAAAGTGGGCCGACACAGGAGATCGTAGGTGAACTCGTCGTGCGCGTTGAGGCTCACCGACACCCCGCGCAAACCGGCGGAAGCCAATTCGCCCACCACGTCGCGACCCGGGTGCAGAAGGGCCGCGTGACCGTTCGTATCAAGACGGGCGGGCACGCGCCTCGTCCCCAACCACTCCACCACGGTCAGGATGACATCGAGGCGGAGAGTGGGCTCGCCGAGACCGGCGAACACCGCCTCCTCCGGAGCACCGTCGAGGAAAGCGAGCTCGAACGCATGGATCACGTCCTCCGCCTCCGGCTCCTCGCTGAGTGACAGCGTCAGATCGTAGCCGTAGACCTCGGAGGTGAAGTCGGCGAGGCAGAACGAACACCCGGCCGAGCAACGGTTCGTGAGGTTCACGTAGAGATTGGGCCCGCCCCAGTAGACGAACGTAGGGCCGCGGAAGGCTCCAACGTTCGGCGGCGCGGTGTCCTCCTGGTGAGAGATGCGTCCAAAGTCGGTCATGACGCGGGAGTATACCGTTCCGGGGCGGGGCTGGCCCGTGTCGGCCGGCGTGAAGAATGCTCCCTAGGAGGCTGTTGAAGAACGAAGCCCTGGCCCCCAGAACGCACTGGGCGGCGCGATACGGCGTCCCCAGTCTCGCCCGTAGCGCCAGCGCCTCGATGGACTGGAACGCACCCCTATGGTATGAATGGAACGTTGGCCACGCGGGCGTGACGGAGGGTCCGTGTCCATTCGCCTTCTTCGAGGGTGAGCGATGCGACCGTCAGGCGACCCCGGGCCTCGATACTCATCGAACAGGAGGCGTACGTTGAAGAGAAGTTGGATCCTACTGGTGGCACTCGTCGTCATGGCTGTGGCGCTGCTGCCGCTGGCTGTGGGTTGCGGCGATGACACCACCACGACGACCGCCGCGGCCGACGACGGTGCCGATGCCAGTGCGGCCGCCGACGAAGCGATCGCCGCGGTCACCAAGTCCGACGCGATCGAGACACCTCCCACCCTCGAGACCGGCAAGCTGCAGGCGGGTTCCGACACGTCGTTCGCACCGTTCGAGTTCTCCGATGAAGCGGGCGGCTACGAGGGCTTCGACGTCGACCTCGTGACAGCGATCGCCAAGAAGATGGGCCTGGAGGCCGTGGTCGTCGCTACCGCCTGGGACGGCATCATCCCGAACCTGGTGGCCGACCGGTACGACATCATCATGTCGGCAATGACCATCACCGAAGAGCGAAAGCAGCAGATCAGCTTCACCGACGGCTACATCGATACCAACTTGGCCATCACCACGCTCGTGGATTCACCGATCCTCGACGAGGCCGGCCTCGTGGACAAGATCGTCGGCGTGCAGGTGGACACCACCGGTCAGTTCGCGGTGGAAGAGGTCGAGGGCGTCAAGGAGATCAAGAAGTACGAGAATAGCATCGCCGCTATCCAGGACCTCGAGGCTGGTCGGGTCGATGCCGTCGTGAACGACTCCCCGGTGAACGCGTACTACACGCGCGACAAGCCCCAGTTCGGCAACACCGGCAAGATCGGCACCGACGACCAGTACGGCTACGGCATCAAGCAGGAGAACACGGCGTTGCGCGAGGCGATGAACGCGGCGCTCGCGGAACTCAAGGCCGATGGCACGTACGACAAGATCTACACCAAGTGGTTCGGCGACAACTAGTCCGGTGCACGTACCGAGGCGGTAACCAGCAACCGGGGCCGGGACCTACATCCCGGCCCCGGTTTCGTTGCGCCGAACCGACGTTGCCGTCGACATCACTCCCGGCCCTGTGGTATCAATACACGCCAAGCCTGAGGTCGGACCCTACTCGAGGCGCAGAACGCCACCGGGCCCACAAGGGCCGGAGTAACGAAGGGGGAGCATCGTGGAATCGCTGTTGAACGGGTTCGAGGCGTTCCAGCGCTACTACCTCAATTGGCAGATCATCCAGGAAACGGTCCCCCTGCTGCTCAGGACGCTGCCGATAGTCTTCGAGTTGCTGGTCCTCAGCATGTTCTTCTCCTTCGTCCTGGGCCTCATCCTGTCTCTCATGAGGCTTTCGCGCTTCCGAGCTTTCCGCTGGTTCGCCGGGGCATACGTGGACTTCTTCCGCGGCCTTCCGCTCCTCCTGAATCTGGTGTTCGTGTACTCCGGCCTCGCCATCGTGGGTGCGAATTCAGGGATGCGGTTCCTCATCCTGGGAGAGATCCCCGCGGCCGTGCTCTCCTTGTCCACCACCTATGCGGCCTATTCGGCGGAGGTCTTCCGCGCCGGCATCGAGTCCATCCATCGCGGCCAGATGGAAGCCGCCCGCTCCCTGGGGATGACCTATGGGCAGTCGATGCGCTACGTGGTGCTCCCCCAAGCCATAAAGATCGTCATCCCGCCACTCACGAACGAGTTCATCGCGCTCATCAAGGACACGTCGCTCGCCTCGGTGATCTCGGTTCAGGAGCTCCTCTTTACGGCGAAGGAGAAGATGGGCGTGGTGGCGAATCCCACTCCGCTCGCCGTGGCGGCCGTGGTGTACGTGGTCTTCACCATCCCCTTGATCCGGCTCGCATCGCGCCTCGAGAAGAAGCGTGAACGGGGGTCGAAGGGACAAAAGCCCACCGGCGGCTCCGCCGGCAAGACGCCCGCGCTCGTGTCGGCCGACATCGCGGCTCAGCTCCCGACGGGGGGAGGTGTACGTTGAGCGATCCAACGACCATGATCGAACTCCACGACGTCCACAAGAGCTACGGGCACCTCGAGGTACTCCGCGGTATCGATCTACAGATCACCAAGAGCGAGGTCGTCGTGGTGATCGGCCCCTCGGGCTCCGGCAAATCCACCATGCTCCGCTGCATCAACGCCCTGGAACCCATCCAGCGGGGCAAGATCATCATCGAGGGTACCGACCTCACGGATTCCAAGACGAACGTCAACCAGGTCAGACAGAAGATCGGCATGGTCTTCCAGAGTTTCAACCTCTTCCCGCACAAGACGGCACTCGAGAACGTGATGTTGGCCCCGCTCAAGGTGAAGAAGCAGTCCCGCGGCGAAGTCGAGAAGATCGCCCGCGACCTTCTCGTGACGGTCGGCCTCTCGGACAAGGCCGACAACCACCCCGACCAGCTCTCCGGGGGACAGCAACAGCGGGTGGCCATCGCCCGGGCGCTGGCCATGCAGCCCGACATGATGCTCTTCGACGAGGTCACCTCCGCCCTCGACCCCGAGTTGGTGGCCGAGGTACTCAATGTGATGAAAGACCTGGCCCTCGCCGGCATGACCATGGTGGTGGTGACGCACGAAATGGGCTTCGCCCGTGAGGTCGGCACGAGGATGATCTTCATGGACGAGGGTGTGATCGTCGAGGAGGCCGACCCTCGGGAGATGATCGCGAACCCCAGGGAGGAGCGCACCCAGAAGTTCCTGGGGATGGTGCTCTAGAGATCTTCGCGCGCCGCGCGGCCGAGGCCCCTTCCGTGGGGCGGTAGGCTTCGGGACGGCCCCACCCGGACCCGCGGCCGCCCGGCCTCACGAACCGCGGGCCTACCTCACCTTCCTCATATCGCGCCATTTCCAGATGATCGCCGCCGCGATCACCAGGGCGAGCGCCCCAAAGAACACCAGATTGTACTGGTGGAACCAACCCTGTAGGAGCTCCCAGTTCTCCCCGAACACCCAGCCCAGGTAGGCCAGCCCGGCATTCCACGGCACGGCGCCCAGAACCGAGTACACCGCGAACTTGAGGAACGGCATGCGGCTCACACCGGCGGGCACCGAGATGAACGTACGCACTCCCGGCATCATCCGCGTGAGGAAGACCGTGGCCTCGCCCCGACGCTCGAACCAGCGGTCGGCCGCATCCAAGTGGTGCTCCGACATGAGCACATACTTGCCGTATTTCACGAAGAGAGCGCGGCCCCCGTATCTCCCGGCCGCGTACGCTATCGCTGAGCCAGTCAGGTTGGCCGCCACCGCGACCACGACCACCTCCCACAGGGCCACGTGTCCCTGAGCCGCGAGGAACCCGCCGTACGGGACCACCACCTCGCTGGGGATGGGGATGCACATACTCTCGAGCGTCTGACTGATGAAGATGGCCACGAGGCCGTAGTCCACCAGCAGCGGGATGATCCAGTCTTCGATGAAACCCATGGGTGGGATGATACCCGTTCGGGCCGCGATCCGCCCGGATCCGGCCCACATCGGTCGACTCCGGCCCCGGGCGCCGGCGACGCCCGGGCGCCCTCTACTCCAGCGTGCTCGGCAGCGAGCCCACCACCACCGACAGATCCAGACGTTCGCTCCCTCGCACCACCGACACCGAGACACGCGAGCCCGGGCTCGTGGCCGTCACGAGAGCGGTGAGCCCCTGGGGCGAGTCCACGGGCTTTCCGTCGAAGGCCACGATCACATCACCCGCCTGCAGGCCCGCGGCCGCGGCCGGCGCCCCCGGATGCACATCCACGACACCCGCGCCTTCAGTCACACCCTCGGGAACCGAAGGCATGACATCCACCGGCTGAATGGTCACACCCAGATAACCCCTGACCACACGACCCTTTTCGAGCAGTTGAGGAAGGATCTCTTTGGCCGTGTTGATCGGCACCGCGAAGCCTAGATTGGTGTCCGGGATCACCGCTGTGTTGATGCCGATGACCTCGCCGGCCAGATCGAACAGCGGTCCGCCGCTGTTGCCCGGATAGATCGCAGCATCCGTCTGGATGAAGTTGGCGAAGTTCGTGGAGGGCAGCGCCCGACCCACGCCACTCACCACGCCGACGGTCACGGAGTACTCGAACCCGAGTGGGTTGCCGAGAGCCATGACCCACTCGCCCGCACGGATCGCGTCCGAATCGCCCAACGGGGCTACAGGCAGGTCGGTATCGGGTTCCACCTTCACCAGGGCGAGATCGTCCCGGGCGTCGCTGCCGATGACCGTGCCCATGAAAGAGCGCCCGTCGAACAGCGTCACCTCGATCTTCTCAGCACCATCGATCACGTGCCTGTTCGTGAGTATGTAGCCGTCCGCACTGATGATCACGCCCGAGCCTTCCGAGGTCTGCTCGAACTCGGGCGGGATGGTGGGATGGTCGTCCGGCAGTGCCCCGTCGCCGCCGTCCGGCGGGATGATGGTAGTCGAGGAATCCTTGCCGGTCACGAAAATATGCACCACCGTCGGGCGCATCTTCTCCGCGATGGGCGCGAAACTCGGGACGGCCAATTGCTCCTCGGAGAGCCCGGTGCCGTCCTGCCACAGGTCGGAGGCCTCCGATCCACTCGGGCGATCGACTCCAGTGGCAACGAAGAAGCCGAGAGCCGTGAAGAAGATGGCTCCGGCGAGGAGAACGGCGACGAGATTGGTACGTCGCCCGAAAGTGGCTCCCATGATCACTCCTTGCTGCAGGTGGGCGCGGGCTCGGATGCACATCGACCGACGGCGGCGACTCACGATGACCGCAGACGCGCCGAGGTAGTCATGGCGGGATTATACCCCCCACCCGCGGAGGCGACTCGCGCGGCCGGAGGCACTGAGAGGCCGCTGAAAGCGAAGCCGTGACCCCCAGAACGCACTGGGTGGCGCGATACGGCGTCCTCGGTCGCGCCCGTAGCGCTGCTACGACTCTGCGTTGCGCGCAGCCGCCCGGGCCACGAGCTTCCGAACCCGGCCCTCGTCGACTCGGAACTTGAACGCGGTGCGCCCGTCCACTTCGGCCACGGGGATCCGCGTACGATACCGCCGCTCCAGATCGGGATCGCCGCTGATGTCCACCACGCGTATCAGGAAGCCGAGCTCCGCGGCGAGGGGGACGAGCTCGTCCAGAGCGACAGCGCACAAGGAACAGTGGGGGGCGGAATAGAAATCGAGCCGGACTTTCAGAGCACGGGCCGCTTCAGATAGGCAAGAAGCTTGCGTGTATTGCCGGGATACGCCATCTCCAACACCTGCGTGCGGGCGAGGGGCACCACACACACCAGTTCCCAGCCCGCACCTCCGAGGGAGTTCAGCACCTCGACGTCCTCCACGTCGCTTGATACGGCCGACTTCGAATCGTCGTCCCACACGATGATGCTCAGGAACTCCCAGCGGATCAACGGCACCGGCGCCGGCGCCGGATTGCCGATGGTCGTGCCCGCCGAGGCCGGGCGAACCCGCGCTTCCATCTCCAGCGACGCCATGCGATCTCTCATCTGATACACCCCTCGATCGGTCTGCGGAAGTAGGCGATCAACTTCCGCGTGTTTCCTGGATAGCTAATCTCAAGCTGAGTTGTCTGGGCGAACGGCACGATCACGTTGATGAGCTCCCAGCCTTGGTTCAAGAAGCTCTCGATGCTCTCCGCATCCTCGAGGTCCGAGGTGACACGCCCCAGCTTGTCCGACCACACGACCTGTGCGGAGAACTCGTACACCACGGGCTCCTCCGCCGGCGGCAGGGCTTGGACCACGCCGCCGGCCGGCTCTCGCTCGCGGAGACCGGCCCGCGGCCGCTGCTCGGACCTGCTCATCAACCCAAGGGCCGCTCCAGCCAAGAAGCTCACCCCGGCACCCATCATCTCCACCGAACGACGATGCAGCCATCCCGATTCTGGTCGCGCCGCATTCGGCATGTCTCGTCTCCTACATCCCCGCTCAAGCCTGGCGGCATCGATGGTCGTGGTATGCGGAGCATCGGCGGGGGTCTTCCCACGGGAAATAGGGCAAAGCACTACGGCTGCTCGGGAAGCCCCCGTGCTATCGGAGCGCCCGCACCAACACCTCGACGGGATGGAGCACCTCGCGGCCCGTCCCCATCTCGATCTGGGCACGGCAGGAAATGCCACACGCCACCACCTCGCCGGGGTGCTCGTTCAGGCGGTCGAACAGGCGCTCGCCGAGCGCCTGCGAGAGCTCGGAGTACTCGCTTTTGTAGCCGAAGGAGCCCACCATCCCGCAGCACAGAGCCTGCACCTCGCGCACCGTGAAGCCCGGCACGAGCCGAAGGGCCTCGGCCGGAGCCGAGCCGATCCCCATGGACTTCTGGTGACAATGAGCATGCACCACGAACTCGCCGTTGCCGCGCTCGAAGTGCAGACGCGACCAACCATCGCGGGCCCCGAGGACCACATACTCGGTAATGTCGTAGCTATGCTCCTCCACCGCCGCCAACCGGGGATCGTCGGCGAGCGCGGTGGACTCGAGCAACCGCCGGTAGTCGTCACGGATCGTCGACACACACGACGGCTCTATGCACACGATGTCGTACCCGTCGTCCACCAGCCGCCCGAGTTCCTCCAGGTTCCGAGCCGCCCAGGCCCGCGGATGCTTCAACATCCCTTGACTCATCGCCGGACGACCGCAACACACGTTGTGGGCCAAGACCACCTCGACGCCCGCCCTCTCGAGTAGCTCGACCGCCGCCCGCCCCACCTGAGGCAGGTTGTGATTCACGAAGCAGTCAACGAAGAGAGCCGCCCGCCGGGCCGGGTCGGATACCGTGGCCCCACTCCGCCGACGGAACCATGCCTCGAGGGTATCCTTTTCGTACCGTGGCGAGCGCCGCGCGGGGTCGATGCCCAGCCACGCCAGCGGAGCCCGGCCGATGGCCGAGGACAAGACCGTGTTCGCCACGGGAGCGAGGGGACTCATCGCGTCCCCGAGCAGATCCGCACGCGAGAAGACACGCTCGCGCAGCCCCACACCGAACTCGGCGTTGTTCCGTTCCTTGACCACGGTGTTCAACCAGGGGATGTCGATCAGGGCCGGGCACACCTCGGTACAACGCGAGCACGTGGTGCACAGCCCGTTGATCTCCTTCGCCTCAAGGTGCCCTTTGGTGATGTAGGTCCACACGCAGCCGATGCCCCCGGGGTACGGATCCGCCCCATACACGTGCCCGCCCACCCTCGTGTAGGGAGCACAGGCGTTCAGGCAGGCTCCGCAGCGGATGCAATACAGAGCCTCGCGCAGCTCGGGATCGGCGGCGGCGGCGCTGCGGCCGTTGTCCACGATCACCAGATGGAACTCGCGCTCGGTCACCGAAGCGGCGTTCGCTCGCCCGAAGTCGAGCACCTCGGTGGAGGGCGTCCCGGTGACGAAGGAGACGTAGCTGCTCAAGAGCTGCCCGGTGGCACTGCGTGGGAGGAGTTCGAGGAGCGTAGCGACGTCTTCAAAACGCTCGACCACCTTCTCTCTCCCGGTGACCGCCACATGGATCGGCGGCAGCTGGGTGGACAGCCGCACGTTGCCCTCGTTCTCCACTATCACGAGCGTGCCGGTCTCGGCCACCACGAAGTTGGCCCCGGTAATGCCCATGTCCGCCCGCAGGAAACGCTCCCGCAGATCGTCGCGTACGAGGCGCGTGAGATCCTCGGCCTCGGTGGGAGGATCGGCGATCCCCATCGTGTCTGCGAAAAGGGCGATCACCTCATCCTTGGTCTTGTGCACCGCCGGCACGATCAGGTGGCTGGGCCGCTCGCCGGCGAGCTGGATGATGCGTTCTCCAAGATCGGTCTCGATCACCTCGATGCCGAGGCACTCGAGGGCCTGGTTCAGGTGGATCTCCTCTGAGACCATCGATTTGGACTTGACCACCAGCCTGACGCCGCGCTCGCGGGCAAGATCCGCGATGTAGGCGCACGCCTCCTCCCCCGTGGCTGCGATCTTCACCCGCCCCCCGCCGGCCTCCACCACCTTCGCCGTACGGGCGAGGAGTTCATCGTTCCGCTCGAGCGCTTCCTCCTTCATGCCGCGTACCCGCAGCCGCAGCCCCTCGAAATCCAGGCCGGAGAAAGCCGCCACGCGACGCTCGCTCAAAGTGGCCATGGCGTTGCCGAGTGCCTGCTTCAGGGTGGGCGAGCGGAGAGCGGCATGAATCTCCGCCTGCATGTCGCGCCCGCCCGGAGTCACGCCTCTTCCTCCAGCACTATCACCTCGAGAGCCACGGGCCCGTGCACCCCCACCACCGACATCATCTCGATGTCGGCAGTGCGCGAGGGACCGGTGATGAAGACGCACTCCCCTGCCAGCTCACCGAAACGTGCCTTAACCAGGGCCACAGCCTCCGCCAAGCCCTCCCGGATGTCGGCTGCGCGCAGAATCCCCACGTGCCGTGGAGGCAGGGCGGCGATCAGGCCGCCGTTGCCGCCACCCGGACCCACCACGATAGTGCCCGAGTCGGCCACCGCGGTAAGGCAGGTGGTGATGCCGGTGCCGGCCCGCCGGAAGAGATCCTCGAGACCGCCGTCGAAACCCGAGGCTGCAACCGCGGCACGGGAGCCCACGACCGCCCGGATCCCTCGATCCTGGAGCTTCTCGGCGAGCCATGAGAGCTCGGGCGTGAGCACCACGGGGGAGTCCGAGCCCACCGTCCCCACCAGACTGTCCAGCAAGAGCCGGGAATCGCAGATTCGTATGCCGCCGCCGGCCGCGGCAAGCCGGGCGGCGAACATCTCCACAAGTCGCTCTTCCAACTCCTCCACCTTCCCCTGAGGGAACTCGAGTCTACCAGTCGATGCCCGCCGCAGCCGCCTTGGCGCGGAAACGGCGCTCAAAGGCGTAGAGGTTGCGCACGTAGCGCTCGTAGCCGTACACGTTCTTACCGTAGTAGCGGGCGGCGAATGCGCGCCAGTCGTACGGAGCCTCGCTGAGCAACGGGAGGTAGTAACCATCGGCTCCCACCTTGAGATAGCGCCCGAAACCCATCATGCCGAGCTCGGGGCTGGGGAAGGAGTACCAGTACCTGCCGGCCACCCACACGCCGCCGTCCGCTAGTTGCCCCCACTTCGTGTTCGCTCCATGGTAGCGAATACACCCGAAGTTGTTGAACCGTACGAGTCTGCCCCCCAGGCGGGGATCACCCAACGACGTCTCCGCCGCCAGGATGACAAGCTGCGGCAGCACGTCGATGCCGTACCAAGCCTCGTTATTCTCAACCATCTCGCCCGTGATCGGGCTGTTGTGCGGTCCGAAGAACTCCGCGTCAAGTAAGTCGGTGGTAGGGGACGCAAACGCGGGGGCGGCCGTCATCAACAGGACGCCCAGCAGTACAGCGAGGATCGCGACCGTCTTCCGGGTCACTAGTGGGATACGCATGTTCCTCCTTGGTTGCACCACGCCGCAGACCGGGGGATGCCACGAATCCGTGTGTCCGCGCACGCAGCCCTCCCGGACGACCGCGTCGAACGGAGGCGGCAGCCCGGGCAAGAAAAGGGGGAGCGCTCGAACGGCTCTAGAGTCCAACGGAGCGCGACGGGTGATGGGGCGCGGCTCCGATTTTCCGGGGAGCTCTCACGCCGGGCGCAGTCAAGCTGCTGATCGCACAGGAGGTAGCTTGGGGTTCTTTCCGGCCCGACCGCGGACCGCTCCTGCGGAGAAGATTGTAGCACCATCATCGGGAGGGGACGGGAGGGTCACACGGGACCGTCACGCGGCCGGTCGCGGCGGGCCCCTATCGGCGGAGCTCCTCATCTGGTTTACTGCGGCCATGCGCCGCACACTCGCAATCGTGAACCCCGCCTCCGACAACGGAGGAACCGCCCGCTTCTGGCCCAAGGCACGACGCGTTCTCGAAGCCGAGGGCGTGTCGATGGAGGCGGCCATGACCAAAGGGCCCGGTCACGCCACGGCGCTGGCCCGACGAGCCGGCGGAGACGGCTTCGAGGTGGTGCTCTACGTAGGCGGTGACGGGACGGCGAACGAGGTCGTCAACGGTCTCATGGAGGTGCCGGCCGCAGCCAGGCCCGCGCTTGCGGCTCTCCCCCGAGGCACCGGCGGCGACTTCCCCGCCAGTCTGGCCATGGTGCCCGGACCGGAAGCGGCCGCGACCCGCCTGCTGGGCGACCGGGAGCGCATCATCGACGTCGCCGCCTCGAGCTTCACCGCCCTCGACGGAACCCAGACACGCCGCTTCTTCCTCAACATCGCCGACGCCGGGATCGGAGGGTACGTGGCGGAACGGGTCAACCGCACGAGCAAAGTCTTCGGCGGCTTCGCCTCGTTCCTCTACGCCACCCTCGCTGCCTTCTGGACCCTGGAGAAGCCCCAGGCAACGGTGACGGTCGATGGAGAGACTGTTCACCGCGGACCCGCCACCTCGGTGGCGGTGTGCAACGGTTCGCGTTTCGGGGGAGGCATGCTCATGGCTCCCGACGCGTCACCGGACGACGGCCTCCTGGACATCGTGATCATCGGTGACATCGGGAAGCTCGACCTCGCCTTCAACTTGCCGCGCCTCTACCGGGGGACACACCTCAGTCACCGCAAGGTGCACGCCTTCCGCGGCAAAGAAGTGCACGTGCATACGGTCGACCCCGCGCCCCTCGAGATCGACGGGGAGCATCCGGGCATGACGCCGTTCCACGTGTGGGTCGAATCCGGCGCCCTCCGAGTGGTGGTGTAGACTGCTCAGCGGGCGGGCACACTGGCGGGTAGGCCATAGCGGCCGACCACCCCTCCCGCCGGACACGGAACGAGACAAGGAGTCATTTCGTATGGACGTGAGCGCGGCCATCGCCAAGAGGCGGAGCATCAGGAGATTCGAAGAAGGGCGTGAGGTCAGCGACGCCGACCTCATGAAGATAGTGGAAGCGGGGCGTCAGGCGCCTTCGTGGAAGAACGACCAACCGTGGCGTTTCGTCGTGGTCCGCTCCGCCGAGCAACGGGCGCGCGTGGCCGAATGCCTGCCCGACACCAACCCGGCTGCGAACACCATCCGGGCTGCGTCCGCGCTCATCGTGCTGGTGGGCGTGCCGGCTGAGGGCGCGGTGCACCAGGACAAGCCTTTCTGGCTCGTCGATTGTGGCATCGCCGGCGAGAACATGTACCTGCAGGCCACCGAACTTGGCATCGCGTCGGTGTGGGTATCCCTCCTCGACAGCCCCCGTCTCTGCGACACCCTGGGTCTGCCCGAAGGCATGGAGTGTGTGGGCGTCTTCCCCCTCGGATACGCACCTGAAGGCTACGAGCCGAAGCCGCGGGGCCGCAAGGAGTCGGCCGATATCGTCTGGTCGGAGCAGTACGGCCGGCCGTTCGCGCCTCCTTCCGCGTAGGCAGTACTGCGGAGACGAGCCATGGTCGATACACCGGACAAGAACCGGATCCCGGCGCTTGAGCCGGAAGCCATTCTTCGGCGGCTGAGCGGCGCCCTGGCCGTCCAGGACCGGGAACACGCGGTCTCCATCATCATCGACGCCGCCGACGCCGGCATGGCCCTCGAGACCCTGTACGCGGACGTTATCGAACCCTTCCTGGTGTCGGTGGGGCGCTCGTGGCAGGACGGCTCAACGGCGGTGTGGCAGGAGCACGTAGCGACCGCCGCGGTGCGCACCGCTGTCGAGGCCCTCTACCCGCGGATCGTCGCCCATAAGGCCGGCGTCCCCCCGGTCCCGGTGGGGATCGTGTTCGCCTGTCCGGCGGACGAGACCCATGATCTTGGTCTGCGCCTCCTCTCCGACAAGTTCGACCTCCGCGGATTCCGCACGGTCTTCGTGGGAGCCTCCACTCCCCCGGGGCAGATCGTCGAAGCCGCACGCGCCACGGAGGCGGGGGTGGTGTGCCTCTCGGTGTCCACTCACTTCCACCGCACCGCCCTCCGGGAGACAGTCGCCCTGATCGAGTCGGAGCTTCCGGGGGTGAGAGTGCTCGTGGGAGGGGCGGCCTTCCCCAGTTCGTGCCCTGAATGGTCGCGCCACCTCGTTGGCGACCTCGTGGTGCTGCTGGACGAGCTGGCCGGCGGCGGAGAGGGCCGCGGAGTCCCAGGGACTCCCGGCGAGGCCGACCCGGGCACCGTCGGCGGGATGAACGAGGACGCCTGATGCTGCCGCTGCGAGTCGCCGTGCGTTTCCTCCGTCGGAGCAAGATCCAATCGGCCCTCATCATCCTCGGCATCGCGGTGGGGATCGCCGTTCAGGTGTTCGTGGGCTCGCTGATCACCAGCCTGCAGGCGTCTCTGCTGGAAAGCACAGTGGGTTCGAGCCCGCACCTCACCCTGGAGCCCACCGAGCGCGGCGGCACGTTCGTCTACGACACCACGCTGCGGGATCTCGTCACCGGAACCGCGGGCGTGACGGCCGTCTCCGAGCAGCTGACGGTGCCGGTGCTGGCTGTCGTGGCAGACACGGGGACGCCGCTGACCGTGAAGGCCGGCGACTTCCAAGGGCTCGATGCCATATACAAGCTGGGCAGCCGCCTTCGGGAAGGCGGTGGAGACCTGCCTTCCGAGGGCCTCCTCCTGGGGACGGACCTCCTGGATGAGTACGGGCTCGCCGTCGGCGACCCACTCTCTCTGACGCTGGCCGACGGCTCGATAGTGGAGACGTCCGTAGGCGGGGCCTTCGACCTGGGATCGTCCGCCGCCAATACCGCACTCGCTTTCGCCGAGACCAAGCTGTTCGCCGGAACCACCGCCGAACAGGCCGGGCGGGTGAGCCAGGTGGAGGTGCAGATCGACGACGTCTTCCGCTCCTCGGAGATCGCCGCCTCCTGGCGCGCGGCGGCGCCCGGCGTGGTGGTGGGTGACTGGCAGGAGCGGAACGCCGAGCTGCTCTCCGCGCTGGCGAGCCAAGGAGCGTCGTCCACGATGATCCAGGTCTTCGTGATCATCGCCGTCATGTTGGGGATCGCTTCCACTCTCGCCATCTCGGCGGCTCAGAAGACACGCCAGGTTGGGATACTGAAGGCCCTCGGGCTGCGGGACTCCCGCGCCGGACTCGTGTTCCTCTACCAGGCCGGCATTCTCGGAGTCGCCGGAACGGTCCTCGGACTGGCGGCGGCTCTCGGTTTGATCGGGCTCTTCACCTCGCTCTCCAGCGGCTCCGACTCCGGTCTCTTCCCCATAGAGCCCCGGCTGGGCTTCGTGCTGTTCTCGGCGGGTATCGGCATCGCTATCGCCCTCCTCTCGGCCGTCATCCCGTACCGCAAGACCTCACGGCTCGATCCGATCGAGGTGATCCAAGGTGGGTAGAAAGCCGCCGACCGGTGACGCTTCGCCGCCGGGGCGCGGTGCGTCGCGTAAGGCAATCGAGGCCGCCGCACTGGTGAAGGAGTACGGCACCACGCTGAAGACCCGAGCGCTGCGAGGCGTGGATCTCTCCATAGACGCCGGAGAATTCATGGCGATCATCGGCCAGTCCGGGAGCGGTAAGTCCACTTTGCTCAACATACTCGGCCTACTCGACCGGCCTACGGGAGGCTCGCTCTACCTCCTCGGGCAGAACATGCACACGCTCGACCGGAAGGGCCTGGCCGCCTTCAGGAACGAGCACCTCGGGTTCGTGTTCCAATTCCACCACCTGTTGCCCGAGTTCAGCGTACGCGAGAATCTGATGATGCCCGCGTGGATAGCCGGATCGGGAGAGCACCCCTCATCGCCCGACCGCATCGACGAGGTGCTCGATATCCTCGGACTCGGGGATGTGACCGAGAAGGGAGCCGACGCACTATCCGGTGGCCAGAAGCAGCGGGTGGCCATCGGCAGGGCCCTCGTCAACTCCCCGGACATCGTCCTGGCCGACGAACCCACCGGGAACCTCGACAGTGCCAACAGCGCCCAGGTGTATGCTCTGTTCCGACGCGTAAACCGCGAATGGGGCACCACCTTCTTGATCGTGACCCACGACCGCGGAATTGCGCAGCAGACGGATCGGATCGTCGAAATACGAGACGGACTGGTGGAGCAAGACGTGCGCAACGAATACCTTCCCACGGAAGCCGGCGCTCGGTGACGGATACCGGCCCCGCTATCGCAGACCCGGACTCCGCCCCCATCCGCATCCGGGACGTAGCCGAGGCCGACCGCGAGGCCGTGGATCGTCTTGCCGGATTGTGGTGGCCGTGGGTCGGTCGACAGGCACCCACAGTCGAGGAATGGCTCGAGTCCCACGAAGGGATCATCAGGGTCGCCGAGACGGCCGGAGGCTCGATCGTCGGCACACAGAGGCTCGAGTACCTCGACCGCACGCAGTGCTGGCTCAGCGGGCTCGGGGTGGACTCCGTTTTCAGGGGACAGGGAGTAGCGGGTCTTCTCCTGCAGGATGCCATACGCCTCGCCCGCTCCGACCGCATGCTCACGGTCAGATACGTCACCGAGACCGTGAACGACGCGGTACACCAGCTCAGCCTGGACAACGCGCTTCGGCCTCGAGGCACCTGGCTCAACTTCACCAAGGCGATGGACGCCGCCGCGTGCCTGGTCGCGCGTCAGAAGACCGAGCTCAGCCCCACCAATACGGTGCGCTTGAACCCTTCGGATCGGCTCCGTGTACTCTCGCTCCTGCACGCGAGCGGTCGCACGCTCTTCGTGGAAGGGTTGGCGTGGCGCATCCTGGATGACGCCGCCGTGGCGGACGTGATAGAAAACAAGAAGGCCTTCTTCGCGCGCTCGGGAGTCGGGGGTTGGGGACTGGCGGTCATCGGCGAACGGACTCCGACCACGCTCGAGGTGACTCTCTTCGGAGCCGACCCCGGCTGCGCCCAATCCCTGCTCGAACACCTTCGCACGATGGCCTGCGAGTCGACCGGAGGGACCACGCTCACCATCCACGCGCCCCAAGACACGCCGGCGGCCGGCCTCCTGGCGGCCGCCGTCCGGCGCGGCGAGTACCGCCCTGTGACCGAACACCCGCTCCGTGTCTGGGAGCTCTCGCTCACGGGATAGACGCTCGCCCGGGGCCGGCCTAGCAGGCTGCTGAAAAGTGACGCCGCGCCTTCAGAGCGCGATGGGCGAGTGCGAGACAAGGACACAGGAAGCGCTCGTAGCAGCGCTACGGGCGCGACCGAGGACGCCGTATCGCGCCGCCCAGTGCGTTCTGGGGGCCAAGGCTTCGCTTTTCAGCAGCCTCCTAGTTTCCCATCCCTGCCCAGGCCGCATCGAGGCATTCGCGGAACCGACTCTCGAGCGACTCCCGCTGCAGACACTCGTCGATCGCATGAGAGTGACGCTGACGCAGATCCTGCTCCACCTCGCCCACGAGGAGATCGATCTCGTCCTCCATCTGGGAGCGGAGCAGGATGGCGCCGAGCTCGGCCTCACGGGCATCGAAGTAGTCGCGCACCGACTCGTACGCCTCCGTGGGCGTGGCGATGGAGTGCGAGCACAGATCGAGGTAGTAGGCGGCGAACACCCGTTTCAGGCGAAGGCGGAGCTGCGGGGTCGTTCGGGCCGTCTGCACCATCAGCCGGCCGTCACTTTCTATACGCGACGTCCCGCCACGTGGGGTGTGGGGGTGGACCTATCTCCCGAGCCCGGTGGCCGCGGGGATGGTACGTGAAGTGGCCGAGATCTTCGTCGAAACGTACCTCCAGCTGATCTTCCAGCAGCCGCTGGTCGAGCCAGGCACCGCGGAACACCAGCTCGCGCAGCCAGTAGATGAGACATTCGTCCTTGTGCATGAAGGCTTCGTCACCGAGCTCCACGAGGTGCTCTCCGAGGGCGCTCACGGGGTAGTCGAGGGAGCCGGAGGAGACCAATTGCACGAGGTCGGCGCGCTCGTCGTCGTCGAGCGCACCCGCATCTACGAAGTCGAGCTCCACCGCGGCCGTCTCGACCCGTTGTGCGAAATCCACGTTGTTGAATCCGAAGCGGAAGCTTCGGAACTCGAGGATGTAATCCTCACCTGAAGAATAGTTGGGATGCACATGGCGGCCGTCCGCGGACATGAGACCCCCGATACTCGTCACCCGTCCGACGCGCCCATTCTACCAAACCTGGGTCACCTGCCAAACGCGCTACGCGGAAAGGCCGAGATCACGGGCGCACGGAAGACACACCGGCCCGGCCTCGGCGATGAGCGTCCTGGTCTCCATGACCCCCTCGCGGCAGCGAGTGCACACCACGCTCCCGTGTATCTGCGCCCGTGCGGGAAGCTGGATATCGACAGGGTTCACGTGGAAGAGGTCCTCGGCTGGAGCCGTCATCAGAACCTCGATGCGCTCCTCCCGACTCGGCGGGACGGCACCCGGGTCGGAGGGCCGAAAAGCATCAGAGCGAAGCGCGATCCGCACGGCGCGGTCGCGAACCCGGTCCCCAACAGTGAATACCTGCTTGCCGTGATCGTGGAACACGAGATTGCCCTTGCCGAAGGTGGTGGAGAGGAGGAACTGGAAGGCATCTACGGAGCAGCTGTCGTTCTCCGCAATGAGTATGAGGTCCTCGTCCGCCGCGGGATCCACCTGGAGAGCGTCCAGAGCCAGCAAGGCCGCCCGGTAGCCGATGAGGAGGCCCGGACAGAGATGGCCGTGAAAACTCACCACTGCGTCCAACAACCCAGGCGTCCCGAGCTTCGCGTCCACCATGACATCCTCCTCCGGCCGCAAGAGCCGCTTGTCTCGTTCCTCGTGGGGATACATAATACAGCCATGCTTACCACCAGAACCGAGAGACGAGTGCTGCGGCCGCTCGCGTTCGTCGCGTTGCTACTGCTCCTCTTCACCGTGCTCCTGTCGGGAGGCTGCTCAAGTGACGACGACGAGACCGTGGACGCCGTTGCAGTCCTGGCCGAATCGACCACCGCCATGGAGGCGCTGCAGAGCTTCCACTTCACCTACAACGTGACCAAGCCCGCCGACGCACCCCCGGCCGAGGGTTTCGAGGTCGTCCGCATCGTGGGCGACGTCACCACCGAGGGCAACATGCAGGCGACCATCGATATGCTCCAGGGCGGTGTGCCGCTGCAGGTGGCGTTCGTCGCTGCCGGGGCGACGCACTACGTCCAGGACCCGACCACGCAGAAGTGGCAGGATGTGCCGGCCGCGTTCAGCCCGGTGGGCTCGCTCAACCTCAGTGCCGGTACGATCCAGGTGCTCAAGCGGATCGTCGACCCTTCCTACGCGGCGACCGAGGACGTCGGCGGCTCTCCCGCGTACCACCTCACGGGCGAGGTGGCCGCGGCCGACGTGGCCGCGATCGCCGGCTCCACGACCTCTGAGAAGCCGTTTGAAGGCGAGGTGTGGGTCGGGGTGGACGATCACCTGGTCAAGCGCATCGTGATAGCCGGAGCGGCGACCGAGAACGAGGTGGACGGCACCGTCCGGACGATCGAGCTCTCCGATTTCGACAAACCCGTGGAGATCGTCCCGCCGCAGTAGCGGTGGCAGGCCTCCCGCACGTGTCTTCCCACACCGCGCCCGAGCCTCCGGCGCCCGCCGAGGCAGGCGCGACGCTCTCCCGACGAGCTACTGTCGCGGCCATGGCCGTACTGTCCGGCGCGGTCTTCTTGGCCGCCCTCGACCAGACCATGGTGGTGACCGTACTGCCCGCCATCATGCGGTCGCTCTTCATCCCCTACACCCGACTGGACGATGCCGCGTGGATCGTCACCGGCTACCTGCTCGGCTACACCGTCGCCATGCCCTTGTTCGGGCGGCTGGCCGACGTACGCGGCAGGAGAATCATGTTCATCGTGGCCCTCGCGGTGTTCGCTGGAGGAAGCGTGCTGTGTGTCCTGGCCCGAGGACTCGAGCTGCTTGTGGCGGCCCGCGTCATCCAGGCGGCCGGTGGGGGAGCATTGGTGCCGGTGGCCATGGTCGTGGCCGCGGATCTGCTGCCCGGCCGCCGAGCGTTCGCTCTCGGCATCGTGGGAGCCGCCGCCGAGGCGGGGGGCGTCCTTGGCCCCTTGTACGGCGCCACCCTCTCCCAATTGTGGGGATGGCGCACCATCTTCCTGGTGAACGTCCCCCTGGGTCTTGCGCTGATCGGAGCGACCGTTGCCCTGCTGCCCCGCGAACGCCGCGATCGGACGGAAGGCCGACAAGCCATCGACTTTCTGGGCGCCGCGCTCATGGCCGCGTCGTTGGCGGCCCTCACAATCGGCCTCGCGGGCGATACCAAAGCCGGAGAGGTGGCGGTGAGACCGGCGTGGCTGGCCGCGTGTGTGGTCGCATTCGCCCTCTTCCTCTGGACGGAGTCGAGGGCCAAAGACCCGTTGGTGCGTCTTGGTCTGTTCCGCAGTCTCCCTTTCTCCGCCGCCAACCTCGCCAATCTGGCGGTGGGGATCGCACTGATCATCGCCATGGTCGAGATCCCGCTCTACGCCTACTCCATCTTGGGGACGAGCGAGATCGACGGCGGGCTCCTGTTGATGCGCCTCACCATCATGATCCCGATAGGGGCGCTGTTCGGGGGGTGGATGGCGGATCGGGTGGGCTACCGGGCAACCGGAGTCTTCGGTTTCCTCCTCGCCGGCCTGGGCTTTTTCCTGATCGGGTTCTGGCCGGATCAGCCCGGCGGATGGACGATGACCCGAGATCTGATGGTGACCGGTCTCGGGTTCGGCATCGTAATCGCGCCTATCGGAGCAACCGTCATAGCTTCGGCGGGACAACGCTGGATGACGACCGGTTCTGCCCTGGTCACGGTGATGCGCATGGTGGGGATGACGGTCGGTCTCTCCGCTCTCAGCTCGTGGGGTCTCCGTCGCTTCAATGGCCTCATGGAGCAGACCACCCTTCCTCTCAAGACGGGCGACATGACCCAAGAACAGTACGACGCCCTGACGGCGGCATACCAGTCCACTCTGAATGCCGCCCTTCACACCGTGTACGGCGAATTCTTCCTCATCGCGGGGATAGTTGCCCTGGCCGGGGTCGTACCGGCGTTGTTCTTCTACCGGGGAAGAACCCGCGGCGCGCGCGTGCCGTTCCTACCCCAGTGATTCGAGCGGCGGCCAAGCCTCTTCTCCGGAGGAGCGTCCGACCTCCCTGCTAGACTCACATTACAGAACAAGGGGAGGCCCGAGCATGAACGGCGAACAATCCGGCCTCGGCTCCAGCGAGCCGACTGCACGCACGGCCCGGCTGGCGGCCGCGCACATCACGGCCGGGAGCGCCGTGTGCGAGACATACCTGGTGAAGAGCAAGGAGAGCCGCACGACGAAGGGCGGCAAACCCTTCCTCAGGCTACGCATCGGCGACCGCACGGGCGCCCTCGATTGCATGGTGTGGGAGGATGCCGAACGCCTCGCGCGCAGATTCGAGGTCGGCGACCTCGTGATCGTGCGGGGCCGTGCCACGGAGTATCAGGGCGTCGTGCAGCTCGAAGCGGCCGACGTGCAGAAGGCACCTCCCGGCGGGACGGACCCCCGGGCCTTCCTCCCGGCCACGTACCGGGACGTCGAAGAGCTCAAGGGCTTCCTGCAATTCCACGTGGATTCGGTCTACGACCCCCACTACCGCACCCTCCTGCAGGCCGTCTTCGAAAACCAGGAGTTCCTCGCCCGTTTCGCGGATGCTCCGGCGGCCAAGACCTTCCACCATGCCTACCTGGGCGGGCTCCTCGAGCACACGGTCACGGTCGCCGATCTCTGTGACCACGTTTCGCAGCAGTACGGCCGCGTGAACAGGGATCTGCTCATAGCTACTGCGCTGCTCCACGACGTGGGCAAGGTGGACGAGCTCAGCTTCGAGCGGTCCATCGACTACAGCGAAGCGGGCAAGTTCCTGGGGCATGTGATCTTGGGTGTGACGTTCGTCTCGGAGAAGGCCTCGAGTATCCCCGGATTTCCCGAAGACAAGCTACGCCTGCTGCTGCACGCGATCGTGAGCCACCACGGTGAGTTGGAGTGGGGCTCGCCCAAGCGGCCGAAGACCATCGAGGCACTCATCCTGCACCATGTCGACAATCTCGACGCCAAAGTGAAGGGCTTCTTGGAAATAGTGGAGGGCTCGCGCGACGCGGAGTGGACCGACCTCAGGAACCTGTTCCGACGCCCCCTGCACGTACCGAAGGCAAGCCATCAGGAACTCGGGTTCCTCCCACCCGAAGAGGGACCCGACTCCGAGGGATTCTGAGAACCCGCCTCCGGCTAGACCTCTTCCTCAGTGAGGGTGGTGTCGATGCTTTCCGCCACCTCGCTGTCCACCGCTTCCATGGCGCGGCCCGAAGCCTCTGATGCTCCGCCCTCGTCGCGCCCGAGTAGTACCGATTCGCCCTTCATCATCGCATCGAAGGCCTTGGCCTTGAGCCGGTTACGAGTCTCCTCGATGCGGCGCCGCATGGCGTCGTGGTCGAAGTCGCCGGCGGAAGAAGGGGTGTCTGTGGCACCCTCCTCTTCGCCGATCATCCGGTCCACCTCGGCCTCGTCGGACACCTCGACCGTTTCCGGCTCGGGCTCACCAGTGGAGATGTGGAACGCTGTATCCGCTTCCACCCGGGCGGGCAGCTCAGAGACCAGCTCTGAGACGGGCTCGGGCTCGGGTTCCGGCTCCGGTTCGAGTTCGTATACCGGCTCCGGCTCGGGCTCGGGTTCCGGCTCCGGCTCGGGTTCCGGCTCCGGCTCGGGTTCCGGCTCGGGTTCCGGCTTGAGTTCGAACGCAGGCTCAGGTGTCATCTCGAATACTGGCGGCTCGACGGCAGGCTGCGACCTGAACTGGAAGGCCGGCGTCTCGAACTCGGGCGCCGTTTGGAGTTCATACGCAGACTCGGGTTCCGCCTCCGGCTCCGGCTCGGGTTCCGCCTCCGGCTCGGGCTCGGGTTCCGCCTCCGGCTCGGGCTCCGGCTCGGGCTCGGGCTCCGGCTCGGGCTCGGGCTCCGGGGTCGGCTCGGGGGTCGGCTCGAGCGAGAACGGTGCCACAGGAGTCTCTGGCTCGGTGGTCGGCGGCAGAGAGAAGGCAAACGCGGGTGCTTCCGGCTCATAGCTGAGCCTCGGGGCGAGTGGCTCCACCGGCATACCCGGCTTCCATGCCACGTCCTCCGCTTCGGCGTCATCCTCGACCACGCCCGCATCATCCGAGCTCTCCTCCGCGAGCTGTGCCTCATCGGCCGCGGCCTCGAACGAGGGCTGGGATCCCTCTGCGACCGGAAGATCCTCAGCGAAGGGTTCGAAGACCGGCTCCGCGGCAGAAGCCGGACCGGACGACGGTCTCGAGGAGATTGCGTCGGATGAGAACGGCTGCTCCAGTTCGCGCTGGATGCGTCTCCTGGTCTCCTCGATGCGCGCCTTGAGGTCGGTGGTCTTCATGGCTGGAGTTACGTCCGTAGGAACCGGAGGCTCCGCAGTGAAGGTCTCCGCCGCGGTGGACGGTGCCGCCGTCCACCCCAGTCCGCCGATCGGTTCGTCGAGGAGCTCGGGAGCCGACACCACCAGCGGCTCATCGTCTATCGGAGGTGCCGGGACGGAACCGTCGGGTTCTGCAAGCACCGGTTCAGGCGGCGAGACAGGCTCAGGCTCCACGGGCAGCGGCGGGGTCGCGGCTGTGAACACCGGACCTGCCTCCGCCTCGACGGGTAGTCCCACGAACGTCGGCGGCATGTAATCCGGAGGCTCCTCCTGAACCGGGTGTGACGGAATATGGAAGACCTCTTCCGGCGAAGTGACATACGGCGGTTCGTAGCCGGCGGCCTCGGGTTCGGCCACCGGTTCGGGTTCGACCGTGGCAGCCACCGGTTCGGGTTCGACCGTGGCAGCCACCGGTGACTCAGACTCCCCGAGTGGCGTGAAGTCGGCACTCGTGACGAGAGGCGCGGAAGGAGGCGGAAACATCTCTTCGGTGACGGCAGCCGCTGTGAGCTGTGGAGATCCGGACTCCAAACCATCGGAGCCGTCCGCGAAAAGCGCTTCACGGACGCGCTGCCCGCGCTTCGGCGATACGAGGAAGCCGAAGATCGCTCCAAGCAGCCCCCCGAAGAAGAACTTTCCTAGGCCCCTCATGGAGTAACCCTCCTTCGTACAAAGCAGTGCCCGACCACGCGGTTCAGGCACATGTTATCACCCTCCCGTGAGGCCACGACGGCGCTCTCCTCCAGGAAAAGTGCATCTGACAGAGTAAAACGGCGGAGACGGCTCCGAGCTACTCTCATCTCATTCGGCCGCAGGGGCGGCTCTCCTGCACGACCGCGATCAGAGCAGGCGGTTTACCGTGAGCCGGCCCTCCTCATCCTCCACCGCCAGGATGGCCCATGTCTGGCCGAAATCCAGAGTGGAGCGCAGGGAGAGGTCGGTCAGAACCTTCCGGCCTTGGGCGTCGAGGAGGAACTTGAGAGGCATGGCGGGCTTGTCCCCAAGTTGAAACACCACGTCACCGGCACGATCCCTTTTCATGAAGACCGCCTCTTCCGTGAAGGTGCGCAACCCGGGCCCCCTCTCGTACACGACGGGAGAGCCCGCGCACGCGGGCCGAGGAGGCGCGAGATCGTCCGTGTTCCCGCCGAGCGGCGCTCCCTCGGAAGGGCTCTCGGTCGGGAGGGCGGTGGGGACGGTGGAGCGCATCAGTCGCTCGAGCCGACGCTCGGTATCGTCGTCCGTGTGTTTCCGCGCCGAGGCCAAGCGAAACACGTAGTAGCCGATGAATCCCACCATGAAGAGTAGGACTATCGTCCCCATGAAGTAGAAGGCATTTGCGCTCAAGACGAGGACCTCCGCAACTCTCGCATCCGCTCGAGGAAGGTGGCCAGGCGAGCTTCCACCCCCTCGCCTGTGGGCCGGTAGAACTCCCTGTCTTCGAGCCCTTCCGGCAGATGCCGCTGGTCCGTGTACACACCATTCGAATGAGGGTACGCATATCCTTCACCGTGTCCCAAGGCACGGGCCCCCCGATAGCTCGTGTCTCGAAGCGAGGGCGGCGGGGCGAAGGCCCCGGCCGCTTCGACTTCCGCCATGGCCTCCTTGATACCCACGTACGAGGCATTCGACTTGGGCGCGCAACTCACGTACGTGACCGCCTGCGCCAGATTGATGCGTGCCTCCGGCATCCCGATCAACCCAACGGCCTGGGCGGCCGCCACGGCGACCTGCAAAGCCCGTGGATCCGCGTTGCCCACGTCCTCGGATGCGAAGATGACGAGGCGGCGGGCGATGAACACCGGGTCCTCGCCTCCCACGAGCATGACCGCGAGGTAGTAGAGGGCCGCGTCCGGATCGGATCCGCGCATGCTCTTGATGAAGGCCGAAATGACGTCGTAGTGGGCGTCGCCGTCCTTGTCGTAGAGCACGACTTTCCGCTGGGCCGCCTCTTCCACCGTGGCGGCGTCCAATTGGGTGCGACCGGCTGCACGAGCATGCACGGCCGCGCGCTCCAGCAGCGTGAGGCTGCGCCGCGCGTCGCCGAGGCCGGCGGCGGCGATCACGTCTCTCACCTCGGAGTCCACACGGAGACCCGTGGCGGGAGAGAGCTCCGGATCGTCCAGGGCCCGGTCCACCAACTCCCGAAGATGGTGGGGCTCCAAAGGCCGGAAACGGTAGAGCTCGCACCTCGAGACCAAGGCGGGGATCACCTCGAAGTACGGGTTCTCGGTAGTGGCTCCGATCAGGGTGACCAGCCCGTCCTCGACCGCGTGAAGAAGGGCATCCTGTTGGGCCTTCGAGAAGCGGTGGATCTCGTCGATGAAGAGGATCGTGCGCCTGCCCGCCTGCTCTCGGCGAGCCCGAGCCTGGTCTAGTGCCTTGCGCACGTCGGCCACTCCGGAGCTGACCGCCGAAAGTTCTTCGAACGCGGCATCGAGACGCGCGGCGACGGCTCGAGCCACCGTGGTCTTGCCGGTTCCAGGCGGGCCGAAGAGCACCATCGAACTCGGCGCCCCCGAATCGACGCTGATCCGCAGGGTGCCGTGCTCCCCCAGGAGGTGCTCCTGCCCCACCACGGCTTCCAGGCTCGTCGGACGCATGCGGGCGGCCAGCGGAGACGTGCGCCGCACGTCCTCATCGTAGGCGGCAGAGAAGAGGTTCACGCGCTCCATCATGGGGCGGATTCTATCAGGGTGCCCGGCGACGGAGAGAGTGTGCAGGCGGACGGGCCGGATGTCCGTGTGCTCTCGCTGTTGAGGGGCCCGGTCTGCTTCTGTAGAATGGCCGATTGAGGACGGCGCCAGGAGGGCCACTTGCCACGACGCGTCTTGGTCTTGAACACGACGTACGAGCCGATCAACGTCTGCTCGCTCCGGCGTGCCGTGGTACTCCTTCTAAAGGACCGCGCCGACCTCCTCGAGGCGGGCGGTCCCGACCTACGGGCGCAGAACCTCACCCTGCCTCAACCCGTGGTGATCAAGCTGCGTTCCTACGTTCAGATACCGCGCAGCGATCACCGCCGGATCTCCCGCCGCGTGGTACTCGCCCGCGACGGGCACAGCTGCCAGTACTGCGGCAGCACCCGCCACCTCACGCTCGACCACGTGATCCCGCGGAGTCGCGGGGGCAGCACGTCCTGGGACAACGTGGTGACCTCGTGCTCCCAGTGCAATACGCGAAAGGGAGCCCACCTCCCCACGGAGATCGGTATGGAGCCGCGGATCCGTCCCCGGCCGCCGAGCCTCACCGACTTCCTCGTCGCTCTGCCGAACGCGATGCCCGCCGGGTGGATGCCCTACCTCGACCACGCCGTCGCGACCAGCTGACGGTACGTCTCAAGGGTAGGGCGCGGCTGTCCGATACTACCTGAGGACGGCACAGTCTCCAGAGCGGGGGAGCACAAGCGGTGGATTCCCAGGACAAGACGATTCTCATCGTGGACGACGAGCCCGACATCCGGGCCTTCCTCGAAGATCTCCTGACAGCCCAGGGCTACCAGTGCGAGGCCGCCGACAGCGGGCCCGCCGCCCTCTCGAAGCTCGGCCACATGAAACCCGACTTGGTGCTGCTCGACATCATGATGCCCGGTATGAGCGGTCTCGAGGTGCTGCGGCAGATCAAGGAGAGGCCCGACTTCGAGGCCGGCGTCGTGATGATCTCCTGCCTCACGCACCCCAACACGACCCTGCGAGCGCTCGACGAGGGCGCCGACCACTTCGTGGTCAAGCCTTTCCGAGTGCACGAACTGCTACAGACGCTCGATCAGGTGCTCGAACGACGCGGTACCACCCCGAGCTGACGTAGTCCCCTCGGCGCGGCCGTGGTTCAGACAAGCTCCGCCCGCGGCGAGAAGCTCCCCATGGCCAAGTACTTCAGCCTCCGCTCCCGGCGTCGCTGCGACGGCGGCAGCGCCTGCAGTTCGCGCATCACGGCCTCCACCTGACGCATCACCACCTTCACCGTAGCCCGGTGATGCTTGTGCGCCCCCCTTCGCGGCTCGGGGATCACCGAATCCACCACGCCCAGTCTGAACAGATCGAGGGCGGTGAGCTCGAGGGCCTCGGCCGCCTGAGGGGCCTCAGCCGCGTCGCGCCAGAGGATTGCGGCGCAGCCCTCGGGGGTGATCACCGAGTAGATCGCATTCTCCAGCATGAGCACCCGGTCGCACAAGGCCAGGGCCAGTGCGCCACCCGACCCACCCTCGCCGATCACGACCGCCAGGGTGGGCACGGTGAGCTCCGCGAACGCTCGAAGGGTGGAAGAGATAGCTCCCGCCTGACCTGCCTCTTCGGCGTCGGCGCCGGGGAACGCGCCCGGCGTGTCCACCAGGGTCACCACCGGCATGTTGAACTTCTGGGCCAAGCGTGCGAGTCGCTGTACCTTGCGATAGCCCTCCGGTTTCGGCATCCCGAAATTCCGCGCCTGGCGCTCGCGCAGATCGTGACCTTTCTGGTGACCTACCACCATGACCGTTCCGCCGTCCAGGGTGGCCATCCCACCCACGATGGCGGCGTCATCCGCCCGGAGGCGGTCTCCGTGCAACTCGAGGAAGTCCGGAAAACCGTGTTCGATGTAGTCTAGAGTCTGAGGCCGATCCTTATGGCGGGCCGTCTGCACCGTCTTCCAGGCGGCTCCCGACGGCTCCCGTTCGCTCAGAGCCTCAAGACTCTCCTGGATCTTCCGTATCTCCTCGTCGTAACCAACCCCGGGGAGTGAAGGCATACTCCTTAGCTCGTGCAAACGCGCGAGCAAACGAGCCGCTTCCCCGTGATACGACTTCCTTATCTTGTCGAAGGGGTTCAACACTGCAGCGGACACCTCCTTCCAGCAATGAGAGGACCTGATCGAGCCGCGTCTTCAGGTCACGACGGTGAACGATCATGTCGAGTTGTCCATTGGTGAGATGAGACTCCGACAGACCGAAGCTCTCCGGCAGCTTCTCGCGCGTGGTCTGCTCGATCACGCGCCGACCCGCGAACAGGAGCAGGGCGCCCGGCTCCGCGAGGGTCACGTCGGCGAGCGTGGCGAAACTGGCGAGCACGCCGCCGGTGGTGGGATGCGTCAGCACGGAGACGAAAGGAAGACCATCGGCGGCAAGTGCATCGAGAGCCACCACGGTCTTGGCCATTTGCATGAGGGACAGGATACCCTCCTGCATGCGCGCACCGCCGGAAGCCGACACCACCACCAGGGGGCTCGATTCCCGCACCGCCGCCGCCGCCAACCGCGCGAAGCGCTCGCCCACCACCGAGCCCATGGACCCACCCATGAAGCGGAAGTCCATGACCCCAAGGGCGATGGGCCGGCCGCTGAGAGCACACAGACCGGTCAAGAGCGCCTCCGAGAGGCCGGTTTCCATCTGCGCCTCGGAGACACGTTCGACATACGGTCTGGTGTCGAAGAAATCGAGGGGATCGCTGGAGCGCAGATCGCCGCCGATCTCCTGCCAGGTCCCCGCATCGGCGAGCTGTAGGATGCGCTCGGGAGCGCCCCAGGGGTAGTGATGATCGCAGTGCGGACAGACGAAGAGGTTGGCCGCCAGCACTTCAGGTGGGAGCGAGACCCCGCACGCCTTGCAGATAGGCTTGTCCTCGGGGACGGCCGGGGGTGCATCCGGTAGCCCCTTCCTGGTGATCTCGACTGTCACGTACTTCGTCATGCGGGGGAGGCGCGCGCCGCCTACTCGTGGTGCCGGCCGAATACCAGCGTCACGTTGTGGCCGCCGAAACCGAAGCTGTTCGAGGCGACGTACTCGAGGGATGCCTCGCGGGCTACGTTGGGGACGTAGTCAAGATCGCAGGCCGGATCGGGGTGGTCCAAGTTGATGGTGGGCGGCACCTTCCCCTCGACCATGGCGAGGAGCGACGCCACCGCCTCCAGTGCGCCGGCGGCGCCCAGGCAGTGACCGATCATGCTCTTGGTGGAACTCACCAGCACGGTGTCCGCCGCCTGCCCAAGGGCCGAGCGGATCGCCCTGGTCTCCATGGCGTCACCGAGGGGGGTGGACGTGCCATGGGCGTTCACGTAGCCGAGTTGAGCCGGTTCGATGCCGGCCATCGCCAGGGCTCGACGCATCGCGGTGGCGGAGGGTTCGCCGGTCTCGTCCGGCTCGGTGAGGTGGTGGGCGTCACCGGTCATGCCGTAGCCCAAGAACTCCCCATAGACACGGGCTCCGCGGGCGAGGGCACGCTCGCGCTCCTCAAGCACCATGATGGCGGAGCCCTCACCCATGACGAAGCCATCGCGACCCGAATCGAAGGGGCGGCTCGCCCGCTCGGGCTCGTCGTTGCGAGTGGAGAGGGCACGCATGGCCGCGAACGCCCCTATGCCGATGTGCCCGATCGGCGCTTCGGCTCCGCCGGCGAAAACGATCTCGGCGTCACCCCGACGGACGAGGTGAAAGGCGTCGCCGATGGCGTTGGCACTCGCCGCACAGGCCGTGCACGTGGCACTCACGGGCCCCTTCAGTCCGAGGGACATGGATACGTGAGCGGCGGCCATGTTCGGGATCATCATGGGGATGAAGAACGGGCTCATGCGGTCCGGCCCCCGCTCGTGCAGCACCTTTGTCTGGTCGTAGAAGGTGTCCAGCCCTCCGATGCCGGAGCCGACGGAGGCTCCCACTTCGTACGGGTCGCCGTCGAGGACGAGCCCCGAGTCCTCGCGGGCCAACTCGGCGGCCGCCACCGCGTACTGCGAGTAGCGATCCATGCGGCGCGCGACCTTGCGGTCCATGAAGTCCGCGGGGTCGAACGACGCCACCTCGGCTGCGATCGTGACCGCATAGCCCGTTGTGTCGAAACGCGTGATGGTCCGCACGCCCGACCTACCGGCGACGAGCCCCGAGAAGAACTCCTCCCGCCCCAAACCGAGGGAACTCACCACACCGATACCGGTGACAACGACGCGACGGGACGGTGAGCCCGTGCCCGAGATACTCATTCCACTTCCTCCCTGCGTGGTCTAGATCCCAAGACCGCCGTCCACCGGCAGCACGGCTCCGGTTATGAACCCGGCTCCGTCACCCGCCAAGAAGGCGACCGCCTCCGCGACATCCCGCGGATCTCCCAGCCGATTGAGAGGCGTGCCTCCGGCGATGGTCGCTTTCACCTCGTCCGGAAGGGCGGCGGTCATCTCTGTCTGGATATATCCCGGAGCCACCGCGTTGACACGGATGCCGCGCGACGCAAGTTCCCGCGCCAGCGTCTTCGTGAGGCCGATGAGCCCGGCCTTGGCCGCCGAGTAGTTGGCTTGGCCCGCGTTGCCGCGCCGACCCACCACGCTCGACAGGTTGACGATCGATCCCGTGCGTCGTTTCATCATGCCCCGCGCGACGGCCTTGCTCATCAGGAAGGCGCCCTTCAGATTCACATCGAGCACGAGGTCCCAGTCGGCCTCCTCCATGCGTACGAACAGGCTGTCCCGGGTGAGTCCGGCGTTGTTGACCAGGATATCTATCGGACCGAGTGCGGACTCGGCGGCCTCCACGATGATCTTGACGTCGTCCGCGCTCGACACATCGCCCAGTACGACCGCGCCCCGCCTACCCATGGCTTCGAGTTCGGCCACCACGCCGTCGGCCGCCTCCGGCCGAGCCACGTCGTTCACCACCACGTCGGCTCCCAGCTCACCCAAACGGAGGGCGATCTCCCGCCCGATGCCCCGCCCGGCGCCGGTCACCAACGCCACCTTGCCTGCGAGGCTCCTCAATGCGGCCTCGGCCATGTGCCCACCAACCTTTCCCGTTGCGCGGACGCTGCCGGCCTACGGCCCGGCCACCCGCGCTATCGACTCGTTCAGCGCCGCCGCGTCGCCGGTGCCCAGCACCGGGAAATCTCGCCTCACGCGCTTCGCCAAGCCGCCCAGCACGCCGCCCGGCCCTACTTCCACCGCCAGGTCGAGACCCTCGACGACCTCGAGGACAGACGCGGTGAAACGTACCGGGGAGGTCAGCTGGCGCACGAGCACGTCGCGCAGCTCGTTTCCGGAAGGATACCTCAGCTCGGTGGTGGAGAAGAATCTTCCCGTGCGGGCCGGGCCGATCTGGACGGATCCCAGCACCTCGGCCAACTCGTCGGCGGCGTCGGCCACCAGCGGACTGTGAAAGGCCCCGGACACCTGCAGGGGCATCACCTTCCGGGCGCCGCGCTCCTTGGCAAGAAGAGTGGCCCGCTCCACCCCTCCTGGGGTGCCCGAGATCACCACCTGTCCCGGCGCGTTGAAGTTGGCGGGCCAGGCCTCACCCGCCTCGGCACACAGGGCTTCCACCACCTCGTCTTCGAGGCCCAGGATAGCGGCCATGGTGCCCGCCTGTCTCTGACCGCATGCCCACATGGCTTCGCCGCGCTGCTTGACCACTCGGAGCGCGTCGGAGAACGACACGTGCCCCACCGCCACCAACGCGGAGTATTCACCCAACGAGTGTCCGAGGGCCACCTCGAAGTCCGCGCCACGTTCCTCCATGACACGCCACGTGGCCACGCTGCAGGTAAAGATGGCAGGCTGGGCCTTATCGGTGCGGGTGAGTTCCTCGGCGGGGCCGTCCGCGCAGAGCGCCCGAAGATCCCACTGCAGGATATCCTCGGCCTCGGCAAAGAGGGCCGCGGCCGAAGCGTGTTCTTCCCACAGGTGCCGACCCATGCCCACGATCTGGCTGCCCTGCCCGGGGAACAAGAGCGCGACCGCGCTCACGGAGCGACTCCCGTGCACCCGCACCCGCGACTCATGCCGTGCCCCACTCGAGCAGGCATCCACCCCAGGTGAGGCCGGCCCCGAAGCCCATGAGAAGGACGAGATCGCCTTCGGCAAGCCGACCCTCGGCCTTCGCGTCGGACAAGCAGAGGGGTATCGAAGCACACGACGTGTTGCCGTAGCGCTGGAGGTTCGTGTAGATACGGTCGTCTGGTACGCCCAGACGCCTCGCAGCCGCGTCGATGATCCTCAGATTGGCCTGGTGCGGCACCACGAGAGCCACTTCGTCGATGCTGCGGCCACACAGTTCGAGTACTCGGTTGGCCGAATCCACCACCACTCGGGTGGCGAAGCGGAAGACCTCGGGCCCGTTCATCTTCAGATAGTGGAGCCCTTCGCTCACCGTTTCGTGGCTGGCCGGCACGCGCGAGCCCCCGGCCGGCACGCTGAGAAGCTCCCAACCCGAGCCGTCGTTGCCCAAGTCGAAACCGAGGATCCTCCCCGAGCCGTTGGCAGGTGACACGAGCGCCGCACCCGCCCCGTCGCCGAAGAGCACGGCGGTGGCTCGGTCCTCCCAGTCGAGCAACGACGAGATGACCTCCGCCCCCACCACGAGTACCTGATCATAGATGCCGGAGGCCACCATGCCGGTGGCGAGGGCCAGGGCGTAGACGAAACCCGTGCACCCCGCAGAGAGATCGCAGGCGCCGGCGTTCACGGCCCCCGCTCCCAGGGCGATCCGCGCGGCAGTGGCGGGCATCAGCTGGTCGGGTGAGATGGTCGCGGTGAGCACCAGGTCTACGTCGGTGGCGGCGAGACCGGCCGCCTCGAGCGCCCGACGAGCGGCCACCATACCGAGGTCCGACGCCGACACACCCGCATCCGCGATGCGCCGTGAGCGGATACCCGTTCGCTGAGAGATCCACTCGTCGGACGTGTCCAGAGAGCGCGAGAGCTCCTCGTTGCTCACCGACCGCTCGGGCAGTTCAATGCCCAAGCCCGAGATGGTGACGGCCCTTCCCCCTTGGAGCGGCATCAGAGCCTCAGTCGGCGTCGACCATGGCGAAGGTGAGTGTGGCGCTGCAGGCGAGTTCATCGCCTACGAACGCCTTCCCTTCCCCTTTGCCGATGGGCGGTCTGCTCTTCGTCAACTGTATTTCCAGCCGCAGCGTGTCTCCCGGCAGCACTTGGCGCTTGAAACGCACCTTCTCGATGCCGGCGAAGAGGGCGATCTTGCCGCGGTTCTCGGGGAGGGCAAGAGCCGCTACCGCACCGGCTTGAGCAAGCGCCTCCACCTGCAGAACCCCGGGGAACACCGGATGGCCGGGGAAGTGACCCCGGAACACGTCTTCCTCGCCGGTGAGGTCCTTCTCCGCCACCACTCTCACGCCCGGCTCGAACACGATCACACGGTCGAGGAGGAGAAAAGGATCGCGGTGCGGGATGATCGCTTCGATCTGCTGTCTGTCGAGCATGGTGGGACCGTTCCTGGTCGTGTGTTCTCATGAGGAAACAACTGACCCGGTGGGCTTCTCCAGAAGACGCAGCCACCGGGTCGCGAGTGGTACTATTCTCCAGGAAACACCGACCCATTTCAAGGACGGCCCCCCCGGCCTCCTTGTGGAGAGCAGGGTCCTGTGAGCCAAGACCGGTACATCGACGAATCCCTCCGCTCCTTCCTCGCGAAGCTCGGCGGCCGCTCCACCGAGCCGGCCGGAGGAGCGGCCCTCGCCCTGGCCGCGGCCTCGGCCGCGGCGCTCATATCGCTCGCGTGCCACTCCGGGATCCGCGCACACACAGGAGAAGAGCCGAGCGTACTCCTCGAGGCCCGGCAACACGACGCCGAGGAGTTGGCCCGGCGCGTCGGACACCTTGTCGACGCCGACGTGCTCGCGTACCGCGAAGTGTCTGCGGCCCTCCGGGCCGCGCACGGCACGGAGGAGGAGCGCGCGCGGCGGACAGAACGGCTCGATGCGGCCCTGCGAACGGCGATCGAGGTGCCGCTGGGGGTGGCCGAAGCCGGACTGAACGTCCTGGCGTTGGCCCTGGAGGTGAACGGAGTCGTAGCCGGACCGGTGGTCGGCGACCTGGCCGCCGCCGTCCATCTGGCGGTGGCCGCCGTCGACGGGTCCCTCCGCAATGCCCACATCAACGCGTCGGCGCTCTCGGACAGGGCGGTCGCGGCCGCCGTGGAAGACCGCATAGCCGCATACCGTACCCAACTGGACGACAGGACGCGGCACGCACAGATCGCCCTCGGCCAGAGGGGCGTCGCGGGCTAGACTCGCGTCACCGAGCCCGTGCAGCTACAACTCTCCCTCACGCTGGCCGACGATCTCTACGACCTCCTGCTGATGAGCGGGGAGCCGGCGGACTTTCTGGATGCGGCTCAGCGGCTGCTCTCCTTGAGCGAAGCGCCCCCCTTCCTCTGCCGCCGGATCATGGACTCGCTGGTCGCCGACGATGAACGCTTCTGCTGGAGCAGCCCCACCACCCTCGGGCTGGCCGATTGGCGCCTCGCGGACCCCGACCTCGCGGACGTGGCCTTCGTGGTGGTGGATCTCGAGACCACCGGTACCAAGCCGGGCATGGCGAAGATCACCGAGATCGGCGCCGTGCGCATTGAAGGCCTGCGCTCGGTGGCCACCTTCGAGACCCTGGTGAACCCGCAGAGGAGCATCCCACCGAAGATCATCGAGATCACCGGGATCACCCCGCGCATGCTCGTGGGGGCTCCACGCATCGAAGAAGTGATGCCGCACTTCCTCGACTTCCTGGACGGAGCGGTCATCGTGGCTCACAACACCCTCTTCGACCTGGGTTTCCTCAACTACGAGCTGAGCCGGTTGCGAGGGAGGCGGCTCGGGGAGGGCGCCATCGACACGGTGCCCTTGGCGCGCTGCGCCGCCCCCGGGCTCCCGAACTACCGGCTCGGCACCGTGGCGAACGCGCTTGGTTCCGACACGGCCGCCAACCATCGCGCCCTCGCCGACGCGCTGGCAACCGCTCACGTGTTCCTCACCTGCGTGGGCCGCTTGCAGGAGCGGGGCATCACCCGCTTGGACGAACTCCGGAGTTTCGTGGATCCGGGCCAAAAGCGCGATCGGCACAAGCTGGCGCTCACACGCGACATCCCACGGGTGCCGGGCGCCTACCTGTTCCTGGACGGCGACGGCACGGTCCTCTACGTGGGCAAGGCCGACCGGCTGCGCGACCGGGTGCGGAGCTACTTCCTCTCGAATAGCGCCCACCCACGCAAGGTGCGGCAGGCCATCCGCCGGCTCCAGCGCGTGGAGTGGGAGGCTACCGGCTCACCCCTCCGAGCCGTGGTGCGGGAGCAGGAACTCATCCTCGCCCACCGTCCCTCGTGCAACGTCCTCGGGCGCAGGCCCGAGAACTACTGCTACGTGAAACTGGGAGGGCACGGAGCCGGACTGCGCATCTACGCCAGCGACCGTCCCGGGGCCGCCCTGAACGGAGCGACCGGCACCCGTGGCACCCGCCGGCACCCCGCGGGCACGTCGGTGTCCGAGACGCCGCCCCAGGCGGCGCGCGGCGCGGTAATGGGACCCTTCCGTGGGCGGTCGCGCGTGACCGCCGCGCTGAAGCTCCTTCACCGAGCGTATCCGGTGCGTCAGTGCCGCGGGATCGCGAACAAAGGGCCCTGCGTCTTCGGCCAGACCGGCCGCTGCCTCTCCCCGTGTTCGGGCGGCGAAGACCAACGGCGCGCACACGACGAGTTGGCCGGAGCTCTGCTGTATTGGCTGGCGGGAGGCCCCGATCCGGCGTTCGGAGAGCCCTTAGAGCTCGCGCGTGCGCACATGGCGAGACTTGCGGCGCAGCAACGCTACGAGGAGGCCCAGGAAGTCCGCGAGGCGATGGAAGACCTGGCGACCCTCCGCCGCTCCTACGAAGCACTCGAGGAGGCCCGGAACCTGCGCGCGGCCGTCGTCTGGCCCGGGGAGAAGGGGGACGGCCCGCCGACACTCCACCTGGATATCGTGTGGGAGGGAATGCTCGTGGCCTCGACCCGCCTCGACCGGTCCACGGCGTCGCTGGAGATCGGACGACTCGTCCGCTCGCTGCCCGCAGCGCATCACAACGGAGACGGAGGCGCACCCGACGTACACGCGCTGGTAGCCGTGCCCCAGGACGAACTGGACCTTCTTCTTGCCGTACGACGGTGGCTCGCCGACGCACCCACGTCGACGATCGTGGCCTTCCCTTCGGAAGGCGACCACGAGACAGCGCGGGAGGCGTGGCGGCGGAGTCTCGTGGAAACGGCCCTTCGCGCCTTCGGAACCTAGCGGCTGTTGAAGAAGGACGCAGCGAGCGCTCGGCCGCTACGGGCGCGACCGAGGACGCCGGCGGCGCCGCTCAGCGCGGTCCCGGGGCCGGGGGCTCGTTCTTCAACAGCCTCCTGGGCGACCGGGGCCGGCGCCGGACGGCCGACCCCAGGTGCCCGAGAAATCAGACTGTGGCAGTCTCGCGATCGACGATGGTGATGCCCCTGGACTTCATCACCAGGGTGAGCAGGCTACGATCGACCTTTCCCTTGTAGATGGGCACACTCTCCTCGATGCAGAGCTGGACGATCTGCTTGGTCTCCATACCGAACTCTCGGGCCAGCTCATCGGGGGTGAAGTGGTTCGCCATCACTTCTCCTTTCCAAGGCACACCCTGGGGCCACAGCCCCCCTGAGAGTACGCCTGCTTGGACAAAAAAAAGCCCGGCAGAGCGCAGCCTGCCAGGCTAATCGGACTGTTTCGACCGGAGATCGGGACTTTCGTCTCCTCTCCGGCGGGGGATATCCCCCTGTTCCACATGAGGAATCATGACACGTTCATTGTAGCCCTCCGGAGGGTCCGCGGCAACCCACAACGGCAGGCTTCTATGCCTCGCGGTACTCCTCGCGGAGAAGCGTCATCTCCACCGTGTCACCCGCCCGGATCCCTCCGGTGTCCGCGGGGACGAACACGAGACCGTCGGCGTTCACCATGGAGCGCAGGATACCCGAACCTTGGGGGCCCGTAGAACTGGCATGCCACGTGTTGCCCTCACGCCACGCCCTCACCCGCACCACGTGTACGCGGCCATGGCGATTCTCCAGGTCTTCGTGCATGACCGCCTGGTACACGGGCCGGAGCACCCGCCGGTGTCCCATCAAGCGGAGGAGCGCGGGTCTGATGAACAACTCGAAGGAGACCATCGCCGCCACGGGGTTCCCGGGTACGCCGAACACCAGGCAGCCGTCTTTCACCCCGAACGCCAGCGGCTTCCCCGGCTTCATGGCCACACGCCAGAGGCGCCGCTCCACACCCAGATCGTCCTGCACCTCTTTCACGAAATCGAACTCGCCCACAGAGACGCCCCCGGAAGTGATCAGCACATCGGAGGACAGCCCCTGCTTCAGCAGGGCCCGCGTTGCCTCGTACTCGTCCGGGGCGATGCCCAGACGCTCGACGAAGACCCCCAGTTCACGACACTGAGCTTCCATACTGTAGCTGTTCGAGTTGCGGATCTGCCCCGGGCCGATCGCCTCGTGCACTTCCACCAACTCACTACCGGTGGCCACGATCACCACCCGCGGGCGTCGGTGCACGCGCAGCGTCGGGAACCCAAGACTCGCTGCAATGCCGATCTCGGCCGCCCCCACACGATCACCGGGCGCGAGGACCGTAGTTCCTCGCGTGACATCTTCCCCGGCGCGCCGCACGTGCTCGCCGTGCGCCACCTCGCGCCGCACGAGCACCCGGTCGCCGACCTCTTCGGTGACCTCCACCTCCACCACCGCGTCCGCTCCCTCGGGGAGAGGGGCGCCCGTCATGATCTTGATCGCCTCGCCGGCGGCAAGGGCCACCCGCGCTCGATGACCCGCAGGGACGGTATCGGAGATCCGCAGGCTCACCTCCCGCTGCTCGGCGCCGGCCGTATCGGCGGCGAGCAGCGCAAAACCATCCATCGCCGAGTTATGGAAGGGGGGGACGTCGTGAGGGGCGACTACAGACTCAGCCAGGATGCTCCCGACGGCATCGGAGAGGGATCGCTCCTCCACGGCGAGCGGCAAAGCCTCAGCCAGAACTCGAGTGCGGGCTTCTTCTATCGTGATCATCGCCGTAACCTCCGGTTGCACCCTGCGTGTAAAGAAGTGGGGGCCGCGAGCCGATACAGGAGCATAGCACGGCCCCCTGTCCCAACGGCGGCTGACCCGAGGTGCGTAATGATCGTATCGGAGCTCGAGATCCACAAAGTGATCGATCTAGTCGCTCGACCGACCCTCCCCTCCGCCCTATCGGCACTCGTCGGCACCCAACTCCCCGGCCGGGCCACCACTCGACCGGCGGGCGGTATCTGTTCCGAAGACGGCCGTACCGGGCGCCTGGACAGTCTCCGCTTCCTCCTTGCCCGGGGCCAGTACGATGTCTCGCCGAACATGGTCGCCGACAAGATGGTGGGCCGTGCCATCTGCGATCAGGTGGCGCGCCTCTACGACAACTGACTTGGCAGGCTGCTGAAAAGTGACGCCGCGCTCTGAAGGCGCGGCGTCACTTTTCAGCAGCCTTTTTGGGTTCGCGGGGCTCGGAGCAACCTCCCGAGCCCCCGACCCCGGGCCTCTGCCACGCGACGTCTCAGCGCGCAGGTTTGCCGCACTCACCGCGGCACCCTACAATGCACATCTGAGCGCGCACTCGCAGCGACCCGGGAGAGAGCATGCAGTTCATCGTTCGGCGCCGACTGGCCGATCGTATCTGGCAGCTGAGGAAGATCACGTACGCGGCAAGCTCGGCCCTCGTCGCGCTGGGCGTCGCCGGGGTGTTCCTCTTCATCTCTTCGCCCTCAGCACAGGTGCCTGTTTCCACGAAGCCCACCTTCTTCGAAGCCCCGCGGGCCTTCCGCACGGTCCAGGAGTTCGCGGCGGAGCGCTTTCTCGAGCCGGAGACGGCGGGCGACCAGGCCGCTCTCGCCGCGGACTGGGTAGCCGAGCGACTCACCACGTTGGACATACCGTACGAACGGGCGGAGTTCACCATCCCCTTCGGAGACGCGGAGGTCGCTCTGCGCACCATCGCAGTGGTCTTCCCCGGGGCAAGCAGCGAGGCCGTCGTGGTATCCGCCTCCCGCGATGCGCAGCCGGACTCGCCCGTCACCCCGCTGGCCAACGCGAGTGGCACGGCCATCCTTCTCGAACTGGCTCAGATCTTCGCTTCCCGGCCCCACGAACGCACGATAGTGCTGCTCTCCACCGACGGAGGGCCGTATTCCGGCCTCGGGCTGGCGCACTACCTCGAGAGCGATGCCTCGGCGGCGGATGCTCGTATCGTCCTTTCGATCCACGGGTTGGGACGGGAGGAGCGGACCGAACTGCTCGGGGGCGTGGCCGGGACAGACGGAGCCACACCGGGATGGTACCTCGAACTCGTGTCGCGCACGCTCGAGGAGGCGGGGCTTCGGTTCCGGACCACCGGAATGATGCGCCAGTTGGCCGACCAGGCGCTGCGCCTCGCCCAGGGCGAGCAGGTGGCGGGGCTGCGGGCGGGCGTGCCCACCCTGCTCCTGTACGATCCCGGCTCCGGGGATCCTTCTTCCGCCGGCATGGCCACACACGGTACGGCGGTCGAGCGCCTCATCCTCAGCCTAGACGGCGGTACGGAGATCCCCTCAGACCCAGGTACGGGCCTCGTGCTGGATTCCGGCCGGCACCTCACGACTAGGGCGCTCTCCTTCCTGGGAATGCTCATGCTGCTCCCCGCCGCCGCTATGGCCTTCACGTGGCTCGCCGTCTCCAGGGTGCGCCCCGAGGTCTGGTTGCGCTACCTGCGCAACCTCGTCTCCTTCATCTTGCCCCTGAGTGCGTGGGGCGTCGCCGTGTACGTGGCGGCACTGCTTGGAGGGCTGCCCCGATATGCGATCCAAGCCCCGTCGGGGTCGGCGCCGGCGGCCCAGCCCGACTACCTCGTGGTCGCCATTCTTGTCGTGCTCGGCATCACCTTCCTCTTCCTCAGCCGTCACTATCTCGGCCACCTCCGCCCCCGGGAGCCCCTGATCATGGCCGAGACCATCAAGCTGAGCACGGGTCTCTCCATGCTGGTGCTGGGACTGATCGTCCTCGCAGCCCACTCCCCGTTCTCACTCCTCACCGGGATCACAGCCGCCTGGATGTGGCCGCTGGTCACCTGTTTCGCAGAGCCTCGCGGACCCGGCATGTCGTGGCTCCCCAGGGCTCGAGGCAACGCGCCGCTCCTACTCGCCGGCTTGGCGGCGCCGGCGGTTCTGTACACATACCTGGTGATGAGCACCGACATCCGCTGGTGGCAGGGATGGTGGTTCCTGCTCGTACAGTCGGTGTCCGGCGCCTACGGTGTATTGGGGCCGATCGCGTCGGTGCTTATCACCACGGGCTTCTTTACCCTGATCGGCGTGAAACGGCTGCAGCTCGTGCCCTTGGAGACGCTCGAGGAACGCGACGACTACGACCTCGTGGAGGCCGCGCCGCCCCGGGTGCGGCGGGTGAAACGACCCTCACAGCGCGAGACGAACGGCTGAGGGGCTAGTCTAGATCGAGGTACTCCAGAGCCATGTGGCGGATGAGGTCCGCGTTCTCAGCACATTTGTCGGCAATGGATTCGAGCCTCTCGATGATCGACTTCAGCTGGTGAAAGGTCTTGAAGTCGGTCTCCATGTCGAACATGAACTTGTACATCTCTGCGAAGACCTTGTCCGCGCGGCTCTCGATGGCGTCCACCTCGATGGCGATGCTGATCGACTCGCGGAAATCCCCTCGCATGGCGAACACGGCGTCCCGCAGCCTGCGCACCGCCGTCACGTCGATCTTGACCATCTCCAGCAACATCTTGTTCAGATCGTCGGGCAAGGTGAACCGGCGCATGACGATGCGATCGGCGGCACCCACCGCGTAGTTGGCGATCACGTCCATCGAGGCGACCAAGCGAGACAGGTCGGCGCGGCCCATGGAGAAGACCCCGCCCGCGGCCAGCCGATCGAGGATCTCGAGCTTGTGATCGTCGGCCGCGCTCTCGAGGGCGTCGAGCTCCTTCACCGTGACGGCCAGGGAATCATAATCGTCGGCGACGAAGTGACGTACGACATCCTCCAGCCGGGCGACGATCATCACCACCTCGTCGGTGAACACTCTGAGGCTGTCGAGGACCTGCTCTTCCTTCTGCTTGCCCATGGCGTCGATCGCCCCTTCCAGGGAGGCCTGGCTACCCAGTGTGCGCTTGATCTTCTTGAACGCGTCGCTCATCGTCGCTCCCCCCGGCGAACCTACATGACCAGGTTCAGGGCGTAATAGATGAGGGCGGCCGACGCGGCGCAGAACGGCAGCGTCACCACCCAGGCCAGCATTATCGCACGGAACACTTTCCAGCTTACAGAGCCGAGTCCTCCCGCCAGCCCGGTACCGGTCACAGACGAAGTGACGATGTGAGTGGTCGACACGGGAAGACCGAAGAAGGATGCGATTTGGATGATCATCGCCCCACCCGCCTCGGCGCTGAACCCGTTGACCGGGTGGAGGGTGGTGATCTTCTCCCCGAGGGTTCGGATAAGCCGGAACGAACGCACCGAGAGATAGGTTCCCACCGCCATGGCCGACGCGGCCGAGAGGATCACCCACAGTGGGAAACCGTTCTGCGCGATGTACTCATCCACATCGAGTCCGTGGCTCGAGGCGATGAAGAGGATGATGATGCCCATCACCTTGGTGGCGTCATTGGAGCCGTGACTGAAAGAGACCCAGCTCGAAGAGAGGATCTGCATGTGACGGTAGAACCCGTCGGCTTTGTCGAGGTCGAGCCGCAGCCGACTGAACACGAACTTGCTGGCCATCATCAGGAGATACCCGGTCAGGATCCCCAGGAACGGGGAGACGACCAAGGATCCCATCACCAGCAACACCTTGTGCCAGTTGACCCCATCCACCCCAAGGGCCGCAGTGCCTGCACCCAGTAGTCCACCGACCAGCGCATGCGAGGAACTCACCGGCAGCGCCCAGATCCACGTGAGCACGTCCCAGAGCAGAGCGCCGGCCAGAGCGGCGATGACGAGGTGTGCGGTGGCGTCGGAGGCCTTGATCACTCCGCCGATCGTCGCCGCCACGGCGACACCCATGACCAGCGGTCCGATGAAGTTGAAGGCGGCGGAGAGCCCGATAGCGAATCTCGGCTTCAGGGCCCCGGTGTATATGACGGTGGAGACGGCGTTACAGCCATCGTGGAAACCGTTCATGAGGTCGAATGCCAGGGCGACAACCACCACCGTCACCAGCAGGATGGTCTCGCTACTCACGGATACGGTCTCTACCCACGCACTGGCTCACAGCGACTCCTTCTCACCGGGACGAACGCGCGCCCAATGATAGACAGCCACACCCTCCGCGACAACCAGTGACCCCGCATGCTCAACGAGCGTTCCCTCGAACCGATAGCGACGTTACAAGAGATACCACGATTACCACGCAGAGGTCCCATCCCATGACGAAAGACCGGATTGTAGGAGATACGCGGGAGACAGCGGAAGACGCGCACGTGCGGAAGACACCCGCGCGCGCGAGCGCTCTGCGGCGCGGCGGCCCGATACTGACCCGAGCCCGCCTTGCATTGGCGACCAAGATGGCGGCCGCCGCGGTCCTCACGGGCACTCTGCTCCTTTCGTCGCTCGACGCCTATCTCAGACTGGTTCTCGCGATCGGCTTCATCGCTGGAACCGTCCTTCTGGACTACTGGGTCTATCGCGCGGTCGATACCCTCTTCACGCGACTGCAGGCCCGCAACCAGCGCGAGGCGGTGCGCGACGGAGCCGACGAGATCCACTCGGGACTCGAGCGCCTCCTCGAAGGCGTGATGGCCGGCACCGCGCAGACCGAAGGGTTGGAGGTGGAGACGGTGCGCGCCGATCTCTATCGTCTGCGCGACCTCAACAATCAACTCATCCGCCTCGGTGATATCGCGCAGGAACTGAATGCGGCCCTCCCCTATAAGGAGACAAAGACCAAGGCGCTCGACCTTTCGCGACGCCTCCTCACAGCCGACATCGTCGCATTCGTGTCGGAGGAGGGCGGCGAGTTCTCCCTCGAGGGCGTGGCGGGGTGCGAGCCCGGCGAGATCAAGGTGGACTGCTGCGGTTACTACGCCCGCTGCGCGGTTCGCGCAGCCTTCCGCGACCTCCAGCAGGCCCGTACGGGGGATCATCGCTGCGGCATGTTCCCGCCCACCATGCGCGCCCAGCTCTCGTTGCCGTTCAAGGTCGGCGGTCAGCGCACCATGGCCCTCGTGGCCGCCGCCGCGCGTGTCGACGCCTTCGACGAAATGAGCCCGGTGGTGCTCCAGACTCTCGTAGGCCACATTCAGACGTCGCTCTCGGCGGCCCTCCGCTACGACCGTATCCGCCGCGAGGTGGTCACCGACCCGCTCACCAATCTCTACAACCGCCGTTTCTTCGAACAGCGGGGGCGAGAGGAGATCGAGCGGAGTCTGCGCCATCAGAGCCCGATGACCCTCCTCATGATGGACGTGGACCACTTCAAGAGTATCAACGACACATACGGTCATCAGACCGGCGACCGAGTACTGCAGAGTATCGCCGCGTTCCTCCAGGAAAGCGTCCGTCAAACCGACGTGTGCGGCCGGTACGGGGGAGAGGAGTTCGTCCTCCTCCTACCCAACACACCGGGCAAGAACGCCGTGTTCCTGGCCGACCGTCTGCGAAGCGGCTTGGGGCAGCTCATGCACTCCGGTCTGGGCATCCCCGGTCACGTGAGCGTGACTGTCAGCGGCGGCGTCGCCACCTGCCCCCGCGATGCCACCGACCTCGACGGCTTGATGGCACGCGCTGACGAGGCCCTCTACGAGGCGAAGAACGCGGGTCGCGACCGCATCGTGCGCGCGGGCCTGCCGCAGACGACGCTCGTGGCCGGACAGCCGGAGGGCTAGGAACGGGACATCATGGCCGCCGCACGCCGGAGCCCCGTGGTCCGGCGTGCTCCCGCAGCCGAGAGTCCGCCACCCAGCAGTCTCCCTACAGGTAGTTCCTACGCCAGAACAGCACCGCCGCCAGCGACGACAACCCGAACGAGATGAGCAGCACGAACATGAAGGCCTGCGGGTCGTCCTGGAACGGTAGGCCGACGTTCATGCCATACAGCGACGACACCATCACGGGGAACGAGAGGATGATGGTGATCGAGGCGAGGAACTTCATCACTATGTTCAGGTTGTTGCTGATGATAGAGGCGAAGGCGTCCATCATGCCGGCAAGGATGTTGGAGTAGACCTCTGCCATCTCGATGGCCTGCCGGGTCTCGACGATCACGTCTTCGAGCAACTCTTCATCTTCCTCGTACTTCTTGATAGCCGGGGTGCGCAGGAGCTTCTGCAGGACGGCGTCGTTGGAACGCAGGGAGGTGCTGAAGTACACGAGCGCCTTGGCCATCGTGAGAAGGTCGAACAACTCCTCATTCTTCATCGACTGCCGCAACTCGCGCTCGATCTTGTCGGTCTCGCGGTCGATCCGGCCCAGGTAGCGCAGGTAGAAGGTGGAGACCTGCAGGAGGATCTGCAGAAGGAAGCGGGTCTTCTTGAAGGTCGCGAAGCCCCGTACCGCCCCGCGCTCGAACTCGCCGAGGATCGGGTTGGCCTGGAGGCAGGTGGTGATGAAGTACTCCGGATGCACGAGCATGCCCAACGGGATGGTGTCGTATTCGCGCTCGCCGCCCACACGCTCGATGATGGGGATGTCCACGATCACATGGGTGAGATCGTCCTCCACGTCGATGCGGGATTTCTCCTCGGCGTCAAGTGGGCCCCGCAGGAAGGGGAGGGGGATGTCCAACGCCTCGGTGACGCGATGGAGCTCCTCGTCGGTGGGACTGACGAGGTCGATCCAGGCTCCAGGCTCGAAGTCGTCGAGCTCCATGAAGGCTCCGGACACAGGATCGGTCTTGAAGATGTTGAGCATGATTCACCCCCTCGCGGCTGACTGTACCCCGCGGCCCGGCGGGGAGACCGGCGTACGGCCCAAACCAACCTCGTGTGGGGCCCTTTCCGGTCGACGGCCGGCGGCCGGCGCAGCATGAGAAATACAACCCGTGCATTCTCTCACGAACCGAAGGCGGGTGCTACGAGGTGCGTGGGCACGTGCCGGTCTGCCGTGGGGACTCTACGTAGCATCTCGCAGCGCCTCCTCGGGGTAGAGCACCCGAACGTCTTCGGGCAAACGGGTGCGTTGCTGCTGGTCGAGCGTGACCAGCGTGGCGCCAAAGCGACGGGCCGTGGCGGCGTAGATGGCGTCACTGCCTTTCAACGCGCTCTCCAGCGCGATCTCCATGCTTTCTTCAGCCATGTGCTCGTCGAGCGGCACGAAGATGACCCCCGGCATCTGCGCGATGCTCAGGGCGAGCGACTTGGCCGTCTCCGCGTTCCCACTGATCCTGTAGGCGGAAGCCCCCACCTCGGGGATGACCAACGTGGGAAGGATTACCGGCTGCGTGCCCGCGCCGAGGACCCGCAAGAAACGCAGGCTTTCAGGCTGACGCGGTTCAGCGACATTGTTGGCGCTAAGAAACACACTCGCATCGACTGTGATCGATCCGTGCACCACCGCTATCGCCGCATCTCGTCAAGGACCTCCACGGCCGTGAGGGGCGTGTTCCACTCTCGGCCCAGCCGCTCACCGGCCTCGAAGAACCGCGCCCATCCTTCCTCGCGCGTGGGTGCCTCCCCCGCTTCTCTCGGTGCATAGGGGACGATCACCGCAACCGGCTGCCCCCGGTGGGTCACCACATAGCGCGCACGGGTGTTGCGCACATCGCGCATGACCTCAGATACGTGGATCTTGAGTTCGCGGACACCGATGCTGGGCATTGCAGAGTCCTCCGCCGTTTGTGGTTCTATCAGTAACCACATAGTACTCCGATCCTCCGCCCTGTTGGTGCCAACCGGGCGACACGGGGTGCGAGCGCGGAGGCAACGCGTTTGGGCAGATGGAAAAAAGGGAAGCTTCATAATTGTTAGAAATGGATGGCGGGTGCTCCAGAGCCGCACGAAGGGGGGATCGATGAAAAGCAGGCGGCGTGGAGGAACACTAGCATCGCTGGCGTTGGTAGGGTTCCTAGCTGTTGCGTTGGCCGGTTGCGATGCGTCAAGCACAACTCCGGGTTCCGGCTCCATGATGGGGACGTCTCCATCGAGCGGCTCCATGATGGGAACGACTCCGTCGGGCTCGAGCGGGGGTTCGAGCGGCATGATGTACGGCACCACCCTGCCGGAGGAATGATGAGGGGATCGACTTACGCCTCCTCGATCAGCGCCGCATTACACGATCACCGGGGAGATCCAAGACAGACGCGCACACGCGCAGACACGCTGCGCACACACGCGATTGAGGAGACGTCGAGATGATGAACGGATGGAACGACATGATGAACGGATGGGGCGGCGGTATTGGCGGAGCGTTCGCATGGCTGTTCATGCTTCTCTTCGTGGTCGCCGTTGTGGTCGGGATCGTGCTCTTGGTCAGGGGTTCCGGCCACGGAAGGCAATAACGAGCCCAGGAGCGCTCGTAGCGGCCCTCCCGTATCGGATACGGTGCTCGAAGACCGGCGCAACCTCTGAGCCTGATCACATGATCCTCTACATGGACACGAGCGCTCTGATTAGGGGCTACGTGACCGAGGACGGTTCAGAGGACGTACTGGCCCTGTTGGGAGAAGCCGACGTGGTGGCGACATCCAGGCTCGCCTACTCGGAAGCCGCGGCCGCGCTTGCGCGGCGAGGGCGTGAAGGCCATCTGGCAGCCCCGGCCCTCGCGCGCGCCATGGAAGCTCTTCGGGCACAGCGCCAGGAGTTCCTGACCATCGAACTGGACGAGGACTCCGCGGTGGCGCTGCTCATGCGCCATCCCTTGCGCGCGGCCGACGCGCTGCACCTCGCCGCCGCCCTCGAAGTCGCGGCCACAGCTCGCGAAGCCCACCTCGTGTTCGTCGGCTACGACCGTCGGCTGAACGAGGCGGCCCAGGCCGAAGGACTTGCGGTGTTCGGATCGACGCTCTCGCCGTGATCGTGCGGTGGCGCCGGTGGCGGCGTAAGCCGTATGTCCGCGGTCCTCTCCTACCGTAGCCCCAGACCCGATGCTAGTATGAAATACTCGCCCGCCGGCCGGCGGCGCGGAAACTCGGAAGACGGGGCTGTACTCATGCGACCCACTCTCACCGCCATCGAGCGCGATCTTCGCGGACTCCTCCGAGGAGACGTGGAGTTCGACGCCATGACCCGCCACCTCTATGCCACTGACGGCGGCATCTACCAGATCGAGCCCATGGGCGTGGTGTCGCCCTTCGACGCCGCGGACGTGGCCCGGCTGGTGGAGTACTGCACCGACCGGGGCGTGCCGCTGGTGCCGCGGGGCGCGGGCTCGGGTCTCGCGGGCGCGGCGGTGGGCGCCGGGCTCATGGTCGACTTCACCCGCTACATGAACAAGATCCTGGAGGTGGCGCCGGACGGGTCGTGGGCCCGGGTGCAACCCGGCCTCGTGATGGGCGTGCTGAATGCGCACGTTAAGCGCTACGGTACCTTCTTCGCCCCCAACCCCTCCAGCGAGAACTACTGCTCCCTCGGCGGGATGATCGCCAACAACTCGAGCGGCGGACGGAGCGTCGCCTACGGCGGCACCAAGGACCATGTGCTGGCCCTGGACGTGGTGCTCTCGGGCGGAGAGCTCTTCCACGCCGGCCCGCTGGCGCGCGGTTCCGACGGCTTGTCAGCGGTGCTCGGGTCGGGCGGGCTGTCGGGCGCGGCCTTCGCCGACCTCCTGCCCCTTTTGGACCAGAAACGCGGCACCATCGCCACCTCCATGCCCCGGGTGATGAAGAACTGCTCGGGCTACCGGGTGGAGACCGTGCTCGAGTGGGGGGCCGACGCGCCCGGCTACGGCGCCTACGACGGGGCGGCGGCCCTGGCCGCCGCCGACGGGGAGTGGACGCGCGCCCAACTCCAGAAGCTGTTCGTGGGCTCCGAGGGCACGCTGGGGCTCGTGACCGAAGCTACCCTCAACCTGGTGCCCTTGCCCGGCCGCCGCGCCATCGGCATGGCCTACTTTCCCACGGTGTTCAGCGCGGGCGAAGCGGTGCACCCCATCCTTGGCCTGAAGCCCACCTCGCTCGAGATCATGGACGCGAACTTCCTTAAGTTCGTACGCGAGAGCAACTCCAAGATCGACGCCATGCTGCCGAACGTGGTGGACACCGCGCTCCTCGTGGAGTTCGAGGCGGCCGATGACGCCGAACTCGAGGAGAAGTTGGCGTCGCTGGAGGGATTGCTGGCCGGGGGCGACGCCCTCGAGACCAAGCGCGCGCTCGACCCGGGCGACCAGAAACAACTCTGGGCCGTACGTCAGGCGGCGGTACCGCTCCTGCAGAAACTGCCCGGGCCGAAGAAGATCGTGGAGTTCATCGAGGACGCCACCGTGCACCCGGAGGTGCTGGCCGACTACATGAGCCGGCTCGACACAATCCTCCAGAGCCACGACGTGCAGGCCATCATGTACGGGCACGCCGGCGACGGCAACATCCACACCCGGCCGATCCTCGATATGCGCAACCCCGGCGACCTCCGTCTTATGGACGAGATCATGGAGGAGGTCATGGATGTGATCATCGACCTCAAAGCCACCCCTTCGGGCGAGCACGGCGACGGGATCGTGCGCTCGCCCTACGTGCGTCGAGTGTACGGCGACGAGGTCTACGGCATCTTCGAGCAGATCAAGGAAGCGTTCGACCCCACCCGCATCATGAACCCGGGCAAGAAGGTGGTGGACCCCGCGGAGACCGGCGGCATCGCCACGAACCTTCGCTACGGTCGCGGGTACTGGACGCACGAGCAGTCCACGCAGCTGCACTTCCCCGGCGGCGAGTACGAGCGCGAGATCGAAAAGTGCCATGGTTGCGCCCAGTGCAAGAGCATGGTGGCCACCACGATGTGCCCCACCTACAAGGCCACCCGGCGCGAGCACGCCTCGCCGCGGGCCAAGGCCAACGCGCTGCGGAACATCATCAGCGGGCGCCTCGACCCGGAGCTGCACACCGACGCCGCCCTCAAGGAGGTCACCGACTACTGCATCGAGTGCGGCATGTGTGCGCTCGAGTGCCCGTCGAACGTGAACATCCCCAAGCTCATGCTGGAGGCTAAGGCCAAGTACCGCACCGCCCATGCGGGCGGCCCCACCGACCAAGTGCTGGGCCGCGCGGAGTTGGTGTCCAAGGTGAGCCGCGCGGCCTCCCCCGTGGTCAACCCACTTGCGAGCAACCGGGTGGTCCGCCGAGTGGGCGAACGTCTGGCGGGCATAGACCACCGTCGCACCCTGCCCGCCTACGCGCGCAGGAGCTGGGAGCAGATGCTGGCCGAGCGCCGCAAGGGCGCCGTGACCGTGCACCCCGTTCCGGGGCCGGGCGTGGGCGCCGGGGCGAGCAGCGCTCAGAGCACCGCTCCGGCGGGCGCGGGCGCCGCCGCCGGCACCGCCACCGCGAAACCCGTGGCCTTCTTCTACGACGTCTACGCCAACTACAACGACCCCGGCCTTGCCCAGACCTTCGACTCCCTGCTGCGCGCCCACGGCGTGCCCGTGGAGTACCCGGAACAGAAGGGCAGCGCAGTGCCGGAGATGCTCTACGGCTACATGGACAAGGCCCGAACCACCGCCGAGTTCAACGTGCGCCACGCCCTGCCCCACGTGCGCGCCGGCGCCTACCTCGTGAGCGGCGAACCCACGGCCAGTTTCGCCTTCAAGGTGCACTACCCCGACATCGTCTCCAGCGAGGACTGCTCTCTGGTGGCCAACGCGACGCGCGACCTGGGCGAGTTCCTGGTCTCGCGTCGGGCGGAGCACCCGGAGGCGGCGCCGCGGCCGGTCGCGGAGATGAAACTCAAGATCGCCTACCACCAGCCCTGCCACCTGAAGACCCAGCAGGTGGGCCTGCCGTTCTTCGACCTGCTGAAGGAAGTGCCGGGACTGGAGTTGGTCAACCTGGACTCGGGTTGCTGCGGCATGGCCGGCACCTTCGGTATGAAGGCGGGCACCTTCGACCTCAGTATGGAGACCGGCCGCCCCCTATTCGAGCGGGTGGCGGACGTGGCCCCCGACCTGGTGGCCTCGGAGTGCAGCACCTGCCGCATGCAGCTGGCTCAGGCGACAGGCAAGGACACGGTACATCCGGCGGAGCTGCTCGCTCGCGCCTACGGGATCTAGCGGAAGAGGGGAGAGCGCGGTGTATATCGATGTGCCCTGGGACACGGCGTCGGTGCCCGTGAGGATCGACGAGTCGCGGCTCGGCGACGTGGTGGAGTCGCGGACTCTCAAAGTGCGCGACGAGGCCGTGCTCATCAACTGCCTGCTCGACGACGACGAGGGCCGCCAATCGTTCGAGGAATTCCTGGCCGCGGCCCAGGGCACCATCCTCGTCCTGGTGAACGACGCCACCCGCCCCACCCCGAGCGGCCGCGTGATCGAGATCATCGCCGACCGGTTCAGAGGTCGCGACGTGGAGTTCATGGTGGCCACCGGAGCACACAAGGTGCCGGGCGAGACAGAGCTGGAGCAGATCTTCGGCCGCGCCATGCGGGAGCGCTTCCTGGACCGCATCTCGAGCCACGACGCGCGCAACCAGGGCGATCTCGTCCACCTGGGCGAGACCTCACGCGGCACGCCGGTGTGGGTGAACAAGCACCTGGCCTCCGCCACCGACGTCCTGCTCATCAACTCCGTCGAACCGCATTACTTCGCGGGCTATACAGGCGGGAGGAAGTCCATCTTCCCGGGCGTGGCGGGCTTCGAGACCATCCAGGGCAATCACAAGCTGGCCCTCGACCCGGCCGCGGACAACCTGGCCCTCGAAGGCAACCCCGTGCACGAGGACATGATGGAGATGATGGGCATGCTCTCCGAGAAGCGCATGTACTCCATCCAGATGGTGCTCGACCACCAACACCGCATCCACCAGGCCTACGCCGGCGACTTGGACGAGAGCTGGCGGTCCGCCGTCGAACACGCCGATGGTCACTACGTGGTGGAGCTTTCCCAGCGCTACGACGTGGTGGTCGCCGTGGCCCCCTATCCCATGGACTACGATCTCTACCAGTCGCAGAAGGCCCTGGAGAACGGGTCGCTGGCCCTGAAGGACGGCGGCATCCTCATCCTGGTCTCCAAGTGCCGGCACGGCATCGGCGACGAGACCTTCTTCGACCTGATGGCCCGCGCGGCCACCCCCGACGCCGTGCTCGGCTCCATCGCCGGAGACTACGTGCTCGGGTACCACAAGGCGGCCAGACTCGCGCTGATCGCGAAACGCGGCGAGATGTGGGGAGTCACGAGCCTCCCCGACGAGGAACTGGAGGCCGCCTTCATCCGGCCCTTCGGGAGCGTGCAGAAGGCGGTGGACTCGGCCTTGGCGCGCAAGGGGCCGGACGCCCGGGTGCTCTTCCTGATGGATGCGTCGATCACAGTGCCGCGGGTGAACGGGGCGTAGGGGCGCGGCCGTCACCTGCGTGCCGGGTCTGCGGAGATGGTCTCTCGATTGGTGTACAATCCGCGGCGCGCGCCCGTAGCTCAGTTGGTAGAGCAGGGGACTCTTAATCCCAAGGTCGAAGGTTCGAATCCTTCCGGGCGCACCTGAAAGGCCTGCATCTGCGGTCCTTCTTTATTGAAGTAATGGCCGAAGCGGCCGGCCGGGTTGCCAACTTGGTTGCCAACGAGCTGGACGAACATGGACAATGGGGGCGGAAGAGGGCACCAGACGGCATTCGGGGAGCACCGTGGCCTTCACCAAACTCGAGCTGCGACGCATCGATAAGACCGTCGGCGAGCTCTGCCGGCGCCTCACGAAGCCGCAGTTCGCGGACCAACTCCGCTTCGTCTACGAGATCGACGGCCACGCGGTTTCCATCTATGAAGAGCGCCCTCCGTGGGACGGCGTGGGCGAGTGGACTCGTATGGGAGTTGCCCGGTTCCGCTTCGTGCAGACCCGTGGTGAGTGGCAGCTCTATTGGATGCGCCGGGACCTACGCTGGCACCGTTATGACCCCGACGCTGCCGCGCGTGACCTGGCCTCGCTCGTCAAGGTCGTCGAAGCCGACGAGCACGATGCCTTCTTCGGCTGACAGCCGTCTGATCGAAGCACGTCGAAGTCCGGGTGGTCGAAGACGCCTCTTTCCTCGCCAATGACCATCGGTCGGGTCATTCGGAGCATGCCGGGCAGGAGCAGTCGGGTGAGAAGGATCGGGCTCTCCAGGTTCACTCTAAGGAGCCGCTCTATCTCGGCGGTTCCCATGCGGGCGAAGTGACCGGCGCTGAGTACTCCGGCGTTGTTGACCAGCACGTCGATCGGTCCGTTTTCAGCTTCCGCCCGGGTCACTAGTTCTGGTAACTGGTCTACAAGCGAGAGATCGACAAAGGGAAGGGACACGGCTCCGGTCGCCCCTGCCACCTCGGAGAGCGGCGCATCCTCTCGGCCCACAAGTGTTAGACGTGTCCCTGCAGTCCAGAACGAGCGCGCGAGCGCGGCTCCCAGACCCCTCGATGCACCGGTGATAAGGACGTGACTGTGGGCCAGCGTCTATGGCATCTAGGCCTCCGCTTACGGGTGTCCGTTGGTCTTCATCGTCTGGTATAGATCCTACTTGGGTCAAGGTTGACGGGGTCGTCCGGAGCTTATGCACCGGCCGGTCCGCCGGAAGGCCCGCACTTTTGAGTACGGCTTTCAGGCGGTCGGTCACGCGGTCAGGGTCGATGGGCCCGCCAAAGGGGTCGACGAACACAAGCCCTGAGTCCTGCCAATCGGGCCCCAGCCTGAGGCGCTCCTCCGCCATCCGGCGGCTGTGCTCCTTCAAGGCCTGCACAGCCATGGCCGGCAACCTTTATCCGTTCGAGACGTTGCGCGCGGCGCCACGCCTTGAGGCTCGCTGTGGTTCCGGGGTCCAGGTCCACGCGCAGCACCGAGGTCATCGTCTTCGGGGTGAAGGTCCCGTAGCCCGTCACTTCCCTCCGCCCTCTTCGTTCGAGCCATCCGCCTGAGCAGGGTACGGGACGCAAGCCACCGGGTCGCTTGACCGGCTGTTAGGCAGAATTTGAATTGTATAATATAGTTAGGTGAGCATGGGACGGCGTCTTCAAGCGGCCCCTCGTCTCTCCTGGGTCAGGGTCCGCAGAAGAGCCGCGGGGGAGGGCGATCGGTTGGACAGCTCAGAGACTGGAGGCCTTTCGGCCCCTACATAAGAGTGGCGATTGGATGGATCGCTTCCGACGGATTAGATGAATCGTCGGAGAGGGGAGAGACCTATGACCCTCACACGCTCGAAGACACCGCGATACCTGTTCTGCGCGCTAGTGAACACGTGACTTCGAGCCCCGCGCCTTTCCGGTCAGCCGCTACCCGGCGCCCGTACATGCTCCCCGAGCGCATGCTCTCCCATTCGTGGCTCCCCCCCACCATCGCCGGCCTGCTCTCGGTGCTGCTGCTCGGGGCACTGCTCTGGTCCATGCAGCGCCACGACCTGATGGAGCATGCCGAAGAGTACGCTTCCGACGCGGACTCGGCCATCCAGTCGGTCCGACTGCACCTCCAAAGGGACGAAGAATTCCTGGACCTTCTTGCTTCGGAACTCGCCCGAGGCAATCCGGACTGCGAGGCCTTCCAGATCCGGGCCTCCGAGTTCGTGACCGACAACCCGGAGATGGTCTCGATCCTCTGGGCCGACGAGAACTTCCTCGTGCGCTGGGTCGCCCCCCGCGAGACCGAGGGACAGGTGGCCGGGGTTCGCTTGAGACTCCCGGAGCCGGAGCGGGCCTCCCATGAAGCCAAGATCACCCGGAGCCCTTCCTACACGCGGATCTTCGAGTTCGTGGAGGGGAACCCGGTTCTGGCGCTCTACACTCCCGTGTACCAGGAGAGTAGATTCCTCGGGGTGATCGGGGGGGTGTACTCCTGCGAAAAGATGTTGCAGTGCACCGTGCCGAATTACGTCTTGGAGGGCAGCCGGGTGAGCCTGGCCGACGAGGGGGGCAACCTCGTCAGCACGATCTCTCGCTCATCGGCCATCGACCCCCGGTTCATTCAAAAAGCGGACCTCTCCCCCTTCGGCCGCGGGATCCAACTGGTCCTGGAGCCCTATCGGACCGGCTTCCTCGACACCCGGGTGTGGATGCTGGTCCTCCTGTGCGTAACCCTGACCGTTGGCGTTTCTTACGGCATGTGGGCGCTGACCAGGGAGGCGAACGAGAGGCGGAAGACGCACCACATCCTCCAGCGCGAGCGGGACAACCTGGTCAATGTCTTCGAAGCCATGGAAGACGGCGTGGCGATCGTGACGCCGGACCTCGACATCCAGTACGTCAACCGCGTTATCGTACGGGACTTCGGCCCGTACGAGGGGCGCAAGTGCTACGCGTATTTCCACGGCCATGCGGAGAGTTGCTCCTGGTGCATGATGGAGGATGTCATCGCGGGAAAGACCGTCCACACCGAGTGGTGCTATCTGCGGAACGGGCGCACCTACGACCTCCTCGACACCCGAGTCAGCAACCCAGACGGCAGCGTCTGCAAGCTGAAGATGTTTCGTGACATCACGGAAAGGGTCGAGGCTGAGAACGCTCTTCGGCAAAGCGAGCACCGGTTCCAGCAGCTGTTCGAACGGGCCGCCGACGCGCTTTTCCTGCACGAGACGGACGGACGCATCGTCGAGGCGAACCAGACGGCCTGCGACAGCCTGGGGTACACCCGCGAGGAGTTCCTGGGCCTGTCTCTGACCGACATCCACGTCGACGGCAACTCGGAAACCCTCTGGGAGCTGTTGCGCAGCGAGGCGCTGTCCTCACCCATTACCCTGTCTGCCCGGCAACGGCGAAAGGACGGCTCCACGTTTCCCGTTGAGGTTCGACTGGGGCCGCTGAACTACGGCGGGCAACCCCTGTTCTTGGCGTCGGCCCGCGATACCACGGAGCGCGAACGGTCAGAGCACGCCACCCAGAAACGCCTCGAGGCGGAGAAGGCCGCTGCGGAGCAGACCTGGTCCCGCCTGGCCGAGAGCGAGGGTCTGCACCGGGTGACCTCGGCTCTTCTACAGGGGGTTACCCTGGAAGAGGTGCTGGACGTCGTGTGCCGGGAGGCCCGGCAGCTAACCGGCGCCACGGGCAGCGGAGTGCTGCTCTTGGAGGATGGATCTTTCCGGCTGACCAACTGGACCGGCACCCCTCCCCCGGGGGAGGAGGCGGTGCCCGTGGAGGGCTCCTTCGCAGGCCTCGCCGTGGAACGGGCTGCCCCCCTCTTCGTTCCCGATCTGACCCGGTCGGACCTGTCCTGCTACCGGCGACCACGCCCCGAGTCCCTGATCGTCGTGCCCCTCACGGCCCGGGGCAGCACGATCGGCGCGCTGGACGTCGCGGGCACCGAGGGAACGTTCGACACCAGCCACATCCGCATCCTCAGCCACTTCGCCGCCCAGGCAGCCATTGCCATCGAGAAGGCGCGCCTGCGGGAGCAGGCGGAGCAGTTGGCGGTGATGGAGGAGAGACACCGCCTGGCCCGGGAGCTCCACGACTCCGTGACCCAGGCGCTGTACAGCGCGACCCTGTACGCGGATGCGGCAAGCCTGGCGATCACCGCCGGCCAAGGCGAGCTGGCGGCGAGCCACATGGCGGCGTTGCGGGGTCTGGCGCGCGAAGCCATGCTCGAGATGCGGCTTTTGATCTTTGAGCTGCACCCTCCGGCGCTCGAACAGGAGGGGCTCGTTGGGGCGATCCAGACCCGTCTCGCCACGGTGGAGACCCGCGCGGGCCTGGAAACGGACATCCGCGTGACCGGCGAGGAAGTCCGGCTGCCCTCCCCGGTCGAGGAGGCGCTCTACCGCTTCGCCCAGGAGGCCCTCAACAACGTGGTCAAACACGCCAAAGCCAGGAGCGTGCGCGTCCAAGCCAGCTTCTCCCCCTCGTCCGCTCGGCTGGAAATCCTCGACGACGGCGTCGGGTTCAACGCGGCTGACGCGGAGTCGTGCGGGGGAATCGGGCTTCGGGGGATGAAGGAACGCGTGGAGCATCTCGGGGGCCTCGTCCAGATCGAGAGCGAACATGGAAGCGGAACCCGGATCACGGCTGAGATCGCCCTGTAATGCGGTCCGAAAGAGGGGGGAGGGCGCGACCATGAGGCGGAAGAGCGCGAACGGCACTGCGATTCGGGTTCTCGTGGTGGACGACCACGCGATCGTGCGCGAGGGCATCAAAGCCCTGCTCGCCATGTACGACGACGTGGAGGTCGTCGGAGAAGCCGCCGACGGCGGCGACGCCGTGGAGCAGGCCGAGGCTTTGCGTCCCGACGTGGTGCTCATGGATCTGGTGATGCCGGAGATGGACGGGATTGAGGCCACCCGGCAGATCATGGCGAAACAGGCGCAAACCCGGATCATCGCCCTTACGAGCTTTTCCGCGGACGACAAGGTATTTCCCGCCATCCGCGCCGGGGCCGTCGGCTACCTCCTGAAGGACACCGACCCGAGGGACCTGGTCCGATCGATCCGACTGGTCCACGCGGGGGAATCCTCGCTGCACCCGGCGGTCGCCCGGAAGGTCATCCAGGGGTTCTGCCCGGCGGCAGACCCCGGGGGGAAGCCCGAGAAGCTGACCAAGAGGGAGAACGAGGTCCTGGCCCTGGTGGCCGGCGGCCTGACGAACCAGGAGATCGCCGACAAGCTCTTCCTGAGTGAGGCCACGATCCGGACCCACGTCAGCAACATTCTCGTCAAACTGCACCTGCACAATCGTGTCCACGCCGCCCTCTTCGCCCTTCGGACGGGCCTCGTGTCCCTCGACGAGGCCCCCTGACCCGAGCCCGCCCCACGGCCGCACGAGCGGCTCACACGCGGAAGTTCCGTCCCCGCCGCCTATCCCGCCTACGACGATCTGCGTACCCCTCCTCGTCCGTTCGCCCGAGCCGGACGACCTTTCGTATCCACACCTGCCGTAGGTCGAATGGTTCCAAGCTCCGATGCGCTCCAGCCCGTGCGCGTCTAAGCTCGAGAGTATTACGGCAATCAAAGTACTACCGCAATCCATTTCACGCAGCGGTGTTTGGGGGCCTTCGTGGCACGGCGTCTGAGGGTGATCATCGCGGATGACGAACTGCCGGCCCGCCAGGGGTTGAAGGCGCTTCTTTCCCTCTTTGCGGATCTCCGGGTGGCCGGAGAGGCCTCGGACGGAGAGGAGGCGGTGCGACTGGTGGAAGCCTGCTGCCCGGACGTGGTGCTCATGGATGCCCGGATGCCCCGGGTGAGCGGACTCGAGGCCACCCACGCCATCAAGAGCCGCTGGCCGGCCGTTCGGGTGGTGATCGTCACGATGTACCCCACCTCGCGAGGAGAGCCGTTCGCCGACGAAGCAGACGCCTTCCTGCTCAAGGGGTTCGGGGCCGCCGACCTGCGCGACGCCGTCTTCGGTGAGGTGGAGCGACCACCTCCTACGCCGGCCGGCGAGAAACCCGGCCGAAACCGCTCATCTAAACCGGCGGCGCGTCCGGGGGGCGAGGCTCGAAACCGTGAAGCGATAGGGGAGGGGGAAGCCACCATCTGAAAGGCAAGGGTGAGCGGTAACGCCGACCGGAGGTCAGGTGAGCGATTGACCGAAGCCAGAGCCTTCGTTTTCAATCTTGCGGACATAGAGAGGAGATCGTCATGAAGAAAAGCTTTCGAATCCTCGTCATCATGCTCGCTGTCGGCGCGTTCCTCGCGGCTGGCACCGTGGGATGGGCGGCCAGTGGGAAGCAAGGCGGCAAACCGCCGGAGGACCCGACAGATCCGCCCGCGATGACGTATCCCTTCTACTTCTGGCGTTTGGGGCACATGGACGGCCCGCACGACTCGAGCAAGGCCCTGGGCATCTCCCGCGACGGGAAGGTGGCCGTGGGCTCCACCGTGGTGGTGGAGTTCGACAAAGCCTGGCGCCTGGACATCGACTGGGCCCTCGCCACCGACGACGGCCTGCCGCCGCTCTACAACGAGCTCCAGGTCCAGGAAAGCATCGGGGGTGAGGCTGCGTATGCGGCCTCGAACAAGACCGTGGATGGCTCCTACGATAAGGTGGCATTGAATCTGGACTGGTGCGGATCCCTCCCCGTAGGGACCCTCACGACCGGAACCGTGTCCTACGCCGCGGAGTGGTTGTGGGCGTACGACGCCGAGGCCACTGACCCGAATTATGTGGCCATCCCGGACTTCGGCGGCGGCATCTCCGACATGGCGGCCAACGACGTGTCGGCCGACGGGACCATCCTCGTGGGCACCGGGAACGTCATGACCGGTCCGGTCGCTTTCCGCGCCAATACTGCGGTCGTGGATGAGGCCGGTGTGCCGATTCCGAAGCAGCTGACCATCCAGGACCCGGTGACGCTCCAGACCCTTCAGACCAGCTCGGCCCAGGCGGTGTCCGCCGACGGGACGATCATCGCCGGGTACGGCGGCGTTAGTACAGGGAACAAGGCGTTCGTCACGACCGTTCTCGACGCGGACACCGACCCGATCACGCTCGAGAGCTACGTCCTGCCCGCGATCGACGGCGGCCAGTGGTCCGAGGCCTACGCCATGACCGTGACTTCGGAAGGCGTCGTCTACGTCGCCGGCCGCAGCGACAGCCCCAAGGGCCCGCAGGCCTGCATCTGGTTCCGAGATACGACCCAGACAGATGCTCCGTGGGTGGTAAAGGGGCTGGGCGGGCTCTCCAAGAAGAAGTACGACAGCGTGGCCACGGGCATCGTGCACCGCCCCGGAGCGGCGGATGGGGAGCTCCTTGTGGTCGGCTACAGTCAGACCATCCTCTACCCCTCGGAGGCCTTCGTCTGGTCCGGCAACCCGGTCCTCGGCGAGAACGTCATGGATGAGGGGGTCCCTGGCTACCTGTACGACCTGGAGTACATCCTCATCAAGACCGGCGCCGGAGAAGCGTCCGGGATGGGGTCCGCCTGGATCTTGAACCAGGCCACCGGGATCGCGCTCAACGCGGATCTCACGGCCAGGATCGTCGGCTGGGGCACCAACCCGGAGGGCGGCATCGAGGCCTGGCTGGCCGCCGAGTTTCCGTACGGCGAGCTCGAGCCGCTGTTCGTGAAGGAGTGAAGTCGTACTAGCTGGACCCTTGCACTCAATGGGGAGGCCTCCACATGAAGAGAATACTAATATCAGCCCTGTTGTTCTTGATGCTGGCCGCACCACTGGCCTGGGCCGACAACGTGACCGTCCACGGCACGATCGGCATGCTGGAGGCGGAGCTGGTCACCAAGAGGGGCGAGCAAGTCGGTACTGTCCAGGTGTGGAACACCGGGGACGACTTCAATATCGAGGTCACCCCGTTCAGCGACCGCTGCCTGCTCTCCGAGGTCTACGTGTACCTGAGTCCGGACCCGCCGCCGCCGCCGGCGACGACGATCGTGGAACCGAACTTCGGCGAGTGGCCCTACAGCATCAAATACAAGAAGGTGCCCTCCGCCGGCCCCTATGTGGTGAAGGTCAGCCTCGCTGACCTGGGGTTCGAGTGGGGGCAGTGGGGCGAGCCGTACCTGGAGCAGCGGCTGCGGACCGTCGCGGTCATGGCGACTATGAAGACCACGGATGTCGTCCCGGTCACCTTCACTGCCTGGGCGATCAACCCCAACGTGCCGCTGGATGGCCAGCGGACCGCTTGGGGTGACAACGCCTGGGCCATGCGGTACGAGCTGCAGCACCCCATGCAGGGCAACTTCGTCGGCCCGGTCCACGGTCTGGTGTATGAAACCCCGACCCACTCCGGCACCACCGGCGACCAGGGCGGATTCGACTTCTACCCCGGTGAGGCCATTTCCTTCTGGATCGGCGATACCTACATCGGTACCGGCAAGGCCGACCAGCTGGTTTCCCCGCTTGACCTTTTCCCGGGCCTGGAGGTCTCCGACCCGGCGGTAGTCAACATGGCGCGCCTGCTCCTGGGTCTCGATGATGATGGCAACCCCAACGGGGCTATCGAGATTCCTCTGACCACCGACCTCGGCATGACGGCCATCGACTTCAGTAATACGGAAACGATCAACGCACTTACTGATGTTTCTGCCGTCGACGCGCTGGCCTGGCTCGAACAGGCCATCGGCAACTCGGTATTCCGGCGCAACGTCTCCAAGAACCCGGACTACGCGGTGGACAAGCCCAAGCTGGACATTATCCCGGTGTGGGTGTCGGCAAAGACGGCCAGCGGGGCCGCGACCACCGTCGACTACAAGGACAGCTACGGCAATATCATCGAGACCCGCGACAAAGCCAAACCGCTCGTGGTCACCTACCAGGAGGAGCAGGACAACACCAACAAGGGCATGCGCCGCGCCTCGGACATCGTCACCGCCGTGTCGATGGACGACGGGGCCACCTGGAAGCGGTTCAACGTTTCCCACATGGCCGGGCACTCCTCCTTCACGCTTGAGACCGGGGAAAAGTTCCCCGGCGATTCCCGGGGGCCGGTGCAGGTGATCTCCGAGGACAAGATCCTCGTCGTCTGGACCAGCGCCTACGCCCGCGGCGGCAAGCCCCGGGTGGCCATCAAGACCACAGATGACTACACGTTCGACGATCAGTACGCGGTGCGGGATCTGTGGGGCGTGCGCGGCAGGCAGGGGTCTGTCGATTACAACGAGGTGGATGAAGTGGCGGACCAGGGCTTCGGCGAGATTCCCTATTATGCACTGTGGGCCTGCCGGGGCGTGCTGGTCTGGAGCGGCAACGCGAGCAAGTATCCCGACCATGAGATCGGCGACATCGTCTGGTTCAAGCCGGAGCGGCTGACCACCGGGCGCCGGGATGCTTTCCAGGCGGTGGTGAGCGGTGCCAAGGGTGTCGGCTTCGGCATCGCCTGGCAGGAAGACCCGGGCGGCCTGCGCCCCGGCAAGTGCAGCGCCGGCGGCCATGGCTGGAGCGGCGCCACGGTCCACAAGAAGACCGATATCTGGTACAGCTTCATCAAGTATGCGGATTTCGGTCTGATCGACACCAACTTTGACCCGGCGGAACATTCTGCCGATGAACATGCCGCGGACCTTGGGGAAGATACGCACAGCCAGCAGCCCGAGATCTCGAACCGGCCCAAATGGCAGGTGCCGATGTCGCTGCCCGTGCGGGTTTCCGACAACAATACGGTCAACACCGACAACATGAGAGTGCAGCTCGGCGAGGACGGTCTGCCGCTGGTTGAGAACGGGTCGTTCATTCCCCTGGTGGGAGCCGAAGAGGAAGACTGGGTCGCGCATGAACACGAGCACGATGCCACCTGCGGCGGAGGCGAGGGGGATGTCGCAGAGGAAGGGGAAGAGGAAGAGCATGACGGCGAGGGCGGTACCGGCGGCGGCTGGGGCATGGCCCGCTATGCCTACATGCTGCCGGAGCTCGGCCCCCTGGCCGACACCTCCGGCGCCAATGTCGTCTGGGATGCCACGGTGCTTGGCGAGTACCGTCCCGGCGATGAGCTCTCAAATGCCCGCTGGTACCGGTTCGTCAACCAGCCCGGCAGCGTCAAGACCGTGGCCATCACACCTGACGGCCGGGTGCTGGACGGCGACACCGGCGCAGGCCGGCCGAACCTGAAAATTCTGCCCGGCGGCTGGGCCATGCTCGGCTATGAGGAGACCAAGGGCCTCGGCGAGCCTCCGGATGACGAAGCCCATCACGACCTGGAACCCGTCGACGAACTGGCCGCGACCCTCAGCTTTGACGAGGACGCGGACGAATTCGGCGAACAGGGCAAGGACGTGATCTATCACTCGTTCAAATTCGATAATCCGGACGTGATCAGCGGCGGCAACGTCGTGAACCTGCCCGCCCTGGACGACTCCGGCAACCTCGTTCCCGTCTACTACAAGGATACGAACGGCGAGGATACCGACGTGATCCGCCAGTATGCCACGGAGAACGCCCGCAGGGTCCGTTTCATCGCCCAGCCCAAGCCCGATATGCTCAAGAATTACCCGGGTGCGGATACGGCGGCGGTGGTCCTGTACAAGCAGGGCCGGGAAGGCAACGGCAAGCCCTCGGACATCTTCGCGGTCCGGGTCGTTATCCCGCCGGACGAGCTCAACTCCACCTCCAAGGCCAACCCGTACCGCTTCGAGAACTTCGTCCGCTTCGACACGGGCGCGGAAGCATCCGATCCGAATGTGCTGCGATACCAGCGCCGGCACATGAACATGACCAGCGCGACGGTCGAGGCCCAGGATCCAACCGATATAGTGACCGACCATGAAGGCAACGGATATGGCAAGGTAGTGCAATGGAAACAGTACGGGAATGATCTCTCGGACGAATCCTTTGCCAACCCCTATTCCGACGCCAAGGGCCACCGCGGCTTCATCCGCGGGGACCAGCTGGTCATCGCCTACTCCTTCACCCCCAACTGGGGGCGGCTGGGCGGCGATCACCTGGACTTCTACGTGCGCCGTTCCTTTGACGGCGGAAGGACTTTCACGACCGACCCGGACGGACCTGCGGAAACAGTCCACACGGTCATTGAAAAGGATCCTGTCACCAAGGAATACGTGCAGAAGCAGTATCGGTACGGCCGGGGCGATTTCGAGCCGGCCCGGAACGTGTCGCTGCTGAAGGGCAACAGGTTCACGGTCACGGACCCGAGGCTCGTCCCGCCCATGGGCGAAGGCAGCACTGTCAATAAAACCTACCCGGATGATGACACCTACGATCCGGATGTCTACTACGTGGCGTTCGGGACGGCCGAAGTGATCCATGGGATCGCCGACCCCCGCACCACCGACACTGTGAAGGCGGACATCTTCTACACCCGCACCACGGACGCGGGCTCGAACTGGCTCATGGTGCCCTGGGTGATTAACCCGGACAGCGCCAGCCCCGAAGCCGGTGAAACCGTGTACCGCATTCCGTGGCTGGCCCAGGGGACCCCGCACCAGGGTCACGCGCAGATGCGCATGCATCCGAGCGGCACCCGGTTCTACACCATCTGGCACCAGTTCACTGATGGCGACGAAGCACATGCTTCGCCGCACGACATCGGCAACGATATCTGGTTCCGGCGGATCGACTTCATGGAGTAGCCGGAGCCATAGCCAGCGGAGGACAACGCTGGAGTGTTGGTTGGATCAGCCAACGACGGTCTTGTGATGCACTCGGGGGCGGGGCAATGCCCCGCCCCCGAGCTGACAGGGGACTTCCAGGCGCATCCCTCGATCTCTGCAGGCCCATCATGAGGTGCCGTCTCGGCCGGCGGGACCAACCAGGTCTCGAACCTCCAGGCCCTAGGTAGTGTGCGGACCTGTGTGCAAAAGGTCTCTCGGCAAACAAGAGGGCCATGGTATGCATGTGATGTCGAATCACCCCTAGCCAAGGGAGCACACGATGACCCAACTCAAGGATAGGGCGCATGGCCTCAGTCTGAAAGGCTTGGTGGCCGAGGACCGCGATCTTGCGCGCCCTTGTCCGCGAAGCGATGTAGGACATCTTAGAAGCAGAGATGACCGAGGCCCTAGGAGCAGGTCCCGGTGAGCGCACAGAAGAACGCCTGGGCCACCGGGCGGGGCACTATCCCCGGACCCTCGTCACCCGCGTGGGGAGAACATCACAGAGACGCTCACCTTCTACTGCCTGCCCCTGGGCCACCACAAGCACCGGAAGAGCACCAACATGCTCGAGCGCTTGAACGAGGAGATCAAGCGCCGGATCCGGGTGGTGCGGATCTTTCCCAACCGGGAGAGCTGTCTCAGGTTAGTGAGGGCCCTCGCCGCCGAGACCCATGAGGGCTGGCTGGAGGAACACCGCTACCTCAACAGAGGCAAACATCCAGGGCGCTCTCGTGCAGGTCAGATAATGCCGGAAAGGAGGGGAAAAAGCGCCCTCGTCGCGCTCACCCTGCTGATCGTCGTGCTGCTGGCAGCCCCCGCTTTGGCTTCATCCCCCGACGTTCTGCAGATCGGTGAGAACGAGAACGCAGCAGTTCGCGGCATCATCAACGTGCCGAACGACGGTGGAGGAGTGGTCTACCTCCAGCGGGTAGGCGAGGATGCGCCCTTCGTCTACGTCCGAATTGGCGACTACGACCCGGGAATGTAGCCCGAGCCAGCGACCTGCTCGATGGCCGGGCGGACGTCTCCCGCCCTACACTCCTAATCCCAAGGTCGAAGGTTCGAATCCTTCCGGGCGCATACTCGTAGGAGCGGGGTGGCGACGTACGTCTTTCGCGCGCCGACCAGCCGGCTATCGCTCTCCTCGAAGCTGGTGCCAAAGCGTGCTCTTATCAGCCCCGACACATCCCCACGACCGCAGTCGCCTTTGACGGGACACCATCCGCACGCACCCGGTCCCAGCCCAAGCACGCAAACGCGTGCGCCCTCAGGCTGACTAAACCGACCTTTCTAACCACATGATACGATGTATGTAGTCTCCTCATTGTCGTATGTGGTTAGCAGGAGCACAACGTCTTCTTGAACCGGAGGAACGCACCCGTGGAAACCGTAGGCATCCGCGAACTCAAGGCCAACCTCAGCCGGTACGTGGCTCGGGCGCGGGCGGGGGAGCGCATCATCGTGACCGACAGGGGGAGACAGGTGGCGGAACTCGCCCCGCTCGACCCCGAACTGCAAGCGCTCAACCGCCTCGTTGAGGACGGGCGGGTCACCTGGAGCGGGCGGGTGCCCGTGTTCGAACGCGGCCCGAGACTCACCGGTCGGAGCGCGTCGGACGCCGTGATCGAGCAGCGCGAGGAACGGGACCGTGCAGTGACCGGCGGCCGCGAGTGATCCTCTACCTGGACACGAGCGCCCTCGTCAAGCTCTTTGTGGACGAGTCGGGCTCGGACGAGGTGCTGGCGTGGGCGGCGGAAGCGACAGCAGTAGCCTGCTCCCACCTCGGATATCCGGAAGCGGTCTCCGCTTTCAGCAGGAGACTCCGCACGGGATCTCTTGCACGCGCCACATATGATCGCGTGCTGGACGAGTTAGAGCGCCGCTGGGCCGATGTGGTCACCGTGGCCCTCGACGAGATGCTCGCGGGCGAACTCGCCCGACGCCACCCTCTCTCCGGCGCCGACGCCGTGCACCTGGCCGCGGCACTGGCGCTGCACGAGGCGGATCTCCCCGTGGGCTTCTGCGGTTTCGACCGCCGGCTCAACGAGGCTGCGGCCGCGGAGGATCTGCGGGTCTTGGAACCCTAATCAAAGTGGCGGACGACGCCTCTGGAAAGGAGCGACTGTGGTGGAAGTGGAGGCCGTGACGGGCCCGCCCTCTCGTTCGCAGCAGTGGCTGCCGGAGGGATCGTGGCGCGCCGTGCTCGTCACGCTGTGGGTTCTCTGGGCCGCCCTCCTCTTCGGTGGCTTTCTGCTCGGATCGTCGGCCAACGATGCCACGCACCGCATGCCCACGTGGACGCGCATGGGATCCTCGGCGGTGCTCGTGCTGGCCGCGTGGGCGTGGTTCGCGGCCGCGCGGGGGCCAACGGACGCCCGGAAGAGCCGGGGCAACGACGGCGATTACGGCGACCACGGCGAAGCCGCCCGCAGCGCGCGCGACTTCGCCCTCATCGTGGGCCTGGGCATGACGGCCGGCTTCGCCGGCGACCTGATCCTCGCCGGACTCCTACCGGGGGGCGAGAACGTGCTCGCGGGGATCGCCGCCTTCGGTATCGGACACGTGCTCTACATCGCGGCCATCCTGCGCACGGCGGGGCGCCGCGGCTACAACCACCCACGGATTCGCTGGACCGCGTTCGCGGCGTGGTGGGTGATCGGCGCCGCGGCCTGGTACCTGGTGGTGTTCCGAGGCCAGCAGGCGACGGTGCTCCACTGGGCCGCCCTCCCCTACGCGCTGCTCCTGGCGGGCACCTGCGGCGCGGCCACCGGGTTGGCGGCGCAGGCCCGGGCCTTTGTGCCGATGGCCGTTGGAGCCGCCCTCTTCCTGGCCAGCGACCTCATCTTGGCTGCCCAGCTCTTCAACGACGTCGACTTCCACTTGATCGGGGACGTGATCTGGCTCACCTACGGGCCCGGGCAGATGCTCATCGTGTACTCGAACGCGGCCGTGCGGCGCGGCACCTGACTCATCGCGGCTCGATCGAGAGACCGCCGCCTCACCTGAATCGCGGCAACACCTCATCCCCCAGGAGTTCGATGGCGCGGCGCGGGTCCGGGCCGAGCGGGCCGCCGAGCGAGACGTGGGTGACCCCGGCCTCGAGGAGACCCTCGATCTGCTCCGTGACCTCCGACGGCGTGCCCACCAACGCCAGGCCGAGCATGCGGTCGGTGACCAGGGAGGCGGCACCCCGGTAGTCGCCGGCAACGACGCGTTCCCGAACGGGGGCGACGTCGGCGGGCGTCACCCCGATGGTGTCCAGCGCCTCCTGCTCCAGGTAGGGGACGAAGTAAGCGACGATCTCGCGGATGGTGTCTCGGGCGGCGTCGCCCTGATCCGAGATGGACACCCAGGCGCACCCCGCGATGTCGAACGTGGCGGGGTCGCGGCCGGCGCGCCCCAGCCCCTCGAGGATGGGCGCCACCATCAGAGACGCCGAGGCGGGTGGAGTCACCATGGGCAGGCTGCCGTCGCACACCTCGCCCGTCATACGGAGGAATTCCGGGCCCCAACCGCCGCCGTAGATGGGAAGATCGCGGCGTAGCGGCTCGAAGCGCAGGTAGGCTTGCTCGGTCCAGGGGAAGGCTTCTCCGCCCACGACCACGTCATCTCTCAGAAGAGCGCGCACCTTCTCCACCGCTTCGCGGGTGCGGGCGATGACGTCGGCCGCCGGGATGCCCAGCCATCCGATCATCTCGTCGGTGTGGGGGCCGAGGCCGAGGATGACCCGCCCCCCGGAGAGTTCGTCGAGCGTGGCGAAGAAGGAGGCTATCTCGGAGGGCTCGGTGGTGTAGGGATTGGTGCCCACCGTGGCCACTTTGATCGTGGTCGTGGCCGCCGCCACCGCCGAGAGGAGGGCCCAGCTACTCTTGCGGAAGGTGTCGTGGGGGAACCAGCAGGCGTCGAAGCCCTTGGCCTCGGCGAGCACGGCCCACTCCACGAGGGTGCGGGCCGGCGCCAGGTGGTCCAGGAAGCGGATGCCGAAGGTGGGGTTCATGCGAGCCTCCGTGAATGAAGTTGCATCGCTATCCTCTCATTTTCGTCCACGTCCGGCCTCCTTCCGGTTGGATCCGCCGCCGCCTCCGCGCCCCTCGGGCCCGCCGGACCGCCTGCGGTTCCCGGCGTGCCCGGCCAGCGCCGCCACCTCGGTGAGGTGAATGCTGCCACCCGATACCACGCACACGATCTTGCCGGCGCCGGCGCCGCCGGCAAGCGCACAGGCCACCGGGCAGGCGCCCGCACCCTCAGCCAGCACGTGGTTGCGTTCGACCATCAGGAGGAGCGCCTGGGCCACGTCGTCCACCGGGGCCACCAGACTGCCGGCGACCAGCGGGCGGGCCCGTTCCAGCATCTGCGGGAACACGGTGGGGCTGCCGATGCCGTCGACGAAGGAGGGCTGGTAATCGATGCCCACGGGCTTCCCGGCCGCCAGTGCCGCGGCGAGGGGGGCGGCTCCCGCCACCTCGGCCGCGTAGACCCGGGTCTGTGGGCGCAGGGCGCGGACGGCGGCGGCCACACCGCAGGTGAGGCCGCCGCCGCCCCAAGGGGTGATGATGGCGTCGGCGTCGGGCAGGTCTTCCAGGATCTCCAGCGCGATGGTGCCGTTGCCCGCCATGACCCGGGGGTCGTCGAAGGCGTGCACGAAGACGCCGTTCACACCCGGGTAGGCGTGCTCCTCGAAGGCGCGCCACCACTCCTCGAAGGGCACCCGCAGAACCCGGCCGCCCATCCGCTCCACGGCGTCCGTCTTCACCGTGGGCGCCGACTCGGGGGCGATCACGGTGCAGGGGATGCCGCGCTCGCGGGCCAACCAGGCGACTCCCTGAGCCATGTTGCCAGCCGAGGCGGTGACCACGCCCCGGGCCAGTTCGTGCGCCGGCGTGGCGGCCATGACGGCCGCGGCGCCACGGATCTTGAAGGAACCGATGGGCTGGAGGTTCTCCAGCTTGAGGTAGATCTCGGGGCCGTCTCCACGCCGGCTCGTGGCGTCCAGCCTTACGAGCGGAGTGCGGATGGCCCCCGCGCCGCCCGGCGGGCCGATGATGGCTTCGCGGGCGGCTTGGATATCCGCAAGGGTGGGCAGACTGCTCTGGGTCTCGCCGGGTGACTCCACGCCTCCGGTGGCGGACGCTCCCGTACCGTTCACGTCTCTCATCTCTTCGCCCACGTGCCCACCCCCCGCTCCTTGGCACGGGCGTACACGTAGGCGGCGGCGGCCACGTCTTCCACGGCGATACCCAGAGACTTGAAGAGCGTCACCTCCTCGGGCGAGGTCCTACCGGGGCGGAGACCCGCCAGGACCTCACCGACCGTGCCCCGCACGTGCTCGGGGCCGATCGCCCCCGAAGCCAGAGCCGAGCGGTACTCGCCGGATTCGTGCTCGGCGGCCGTGCGATCGTCCAGAAAGAGGGCGGAGCGAGCCATGGCTTCGTCGTCCACCTCGTGGGCGCCCGGACCCCCGATCACGTTCACGTGGGCGCCCGCGGCAAGCCAGGCTCCTCGCACCACCGGAGAAGTGGCCGTGGTGGCGACCACCACCAGGTCGGCGCCCCGCACCGCCTCCTCGGCGCTCTCCACCGCCTCGATGGAAAACGGGAATCGGCGGGCATGCTGTTCCGCGAAACGCCGGGCGCTCTCCCCGGTGCGCGAAGCGACCCTCACCCGACGGAGCCGCCGCACGGCGGCCATCGCATCGAGATGGTAGACGGCCTGCACTCCGGCCCCCACCAGAGCTAAGTCGTCGGCGTCTTCGCGGGCAAGGAGTCGAGTGGCCAACGCCGAGACGGCGGCCGTGCGGATACCGGTGAGGGCGGAGGCGTTCACCAGAGCCAGGTTCTCACCGGTGTCGGGACTCATGAGGAGCACCGCTCCCTGGTGCGAATCGATGCCGAGATCACGGTTACCCGGGAACACGCTGATGACCTTGATGCCGTACGCCGGCGCCCGTCCGGCCAGGTACGCGGGCATCAGGCCCATGAGGCCGGCGGCCTGCTCCGGGGCAACCACCGAGCGCAGGGGCATGTGGCTCTCTCCCCGAGCGAGAGCCGAGAGCGCCTCCTCCATCACCGGTATGCACTCCTCGATGGAGAGCAGACCCTCCACGTCCGCGTCGCCGAGCACCAGCAGTTCCATGTGATCTCCTCCATAGTGTCGGCGGACGCCCACAGCTGGCAGGCCGCCGAAAAGCGAAGTCGCGACCTGACGACTCGGCGTCGCTTCTCGGCGGCCGGTCAGGCGAACGTGAAGTACCCGCCGATGCGGTCCCAGTCGTCGTCGGTCAATTCGAGCTCGAGTGCCCGCAGCGCAGGCTCCAGCTGCTCGGGACGCCGCGGCCCGACAACGGGCGCGGTGACCCGCGGGTGCTTCATGAGCCAGGCCAGAGCCAGTGTCGCCATATCGGTGCCCCGTTCCGCGGCATCCGCGCGCAGAGCGTCGAGGGCGTCGTGAACCCGGTCATTCAGATAGCCCCCATACGGCTCGGGCCGTAACGTCATGCGCGACCCCTCAGGGAAGGGCTCACCCCGCCGGTACTTACCGGTGAGCCACCCTCCGGCCAAGGGACTGAAAGGTGTGTAGCCGAGCTCCTGATCGGCGAGGAGCGGAAAGAGCTCGGGTTCGTCGTGGCGATCGAGCAGACTGAAGGAGTCCTGGATCCACTCGAAACGGCTCCAGCCGTTCTTGTCACTCAACCAGAGAGCCTTGGCGGTGAGCCAGGCCGGCATGTTGGAGGCACCGAGGTAGCGCACTTTCCCCTGCCGCACCAGGTCATCCAGCGCCCACAAGGTCTCCTCCAGCGGGGTCGTGTCATCGGGCTCGTGGATGAGGTAGAGGTCGAAATGATCGGCGCCCAAGCGACGCAGGCTGGCCTCCACTTGGCGGAAGATGTGGCGCCGGGAGAGACCCCGATCGTTCGGACCTTCGCCCACGGGGTTGAACACCTTCGAGCTCAGAAGGAGGTGATCTCGGGCCGCGGACCCCTTCCGGGCCAGCCAGCGACCGATCATCTCCTCGCTGCGGCCGCCGCCGTAGGCGTCGGCCGTGTCGAACACGTTGATGCCCGCCTCGAAGGCCGCGTCCATCAACGCGCAGGCTTCCTCCTCCGACTCACCCTTGCCGAAGAAGGCGGGGGTGCTACCGATGCCGCCGAAGTTGCCGCAGCCGAGGATGGCGGCAGAGACCTTGACCCCCGTCCGCCCCAGACTCACGTACCGCATGATACCTCTCCTCCCGCGTCCCCTGCACGCCCGGCACGGCGCGCCCGAAAACCCCCGCTACCGCGGTCACCCCCGGCCGCGCCCTGAGTGTTCCGCCACGGCAGCCGGCGTCGTGACCGGTTTCGACTTGAAGACCATGAGCCCCGTGCCAACGAGCTCCTCTTTGGAGCGCTTCACGTGTTCAAGCGTGGTGCGGGCGGCCGCTTCTGGATCGTGACCATTGAGAGCGTCGAAGATGGCTTGGTGGTCCGCTTCCACCCGAACCACCCGGGAGGGCAGCGCCATGACCGCGCGTCGCGCATCGAGCACATGATCCTCCAGATCGTTCAGGATCTGGGCGATGATCTGATTCCCACTCACCTCACGTATGATCCGATGGAACGACGCATCCGCCGCAACCAAGCCCTCATGATCCTGCCCCGCTATCGCCTTCTTCATGGCCGTCAGGGAGCGGTCGAGCCGCGACAGGTCCTTGTCGGATATGCAGGCAGCGGCGAGTTCCGCTACCTTCACCTCCAACGCCTCGTGCACTTCCAGAACCTGCACCACCTCTTGACGATGACCGAGCAGCCAGTGGAACCAGTCGTCGGAGAGGGAGGTCACGGGGCGTTCGGCCACATACGTTCCCCGCCCCGGAGCCACCCGCAACAGACCCATAGTCTCGAGGGTGCGGATGGCCTCCCGTAATGACGTGCGGCTCACCGAGAGCAGGGCCATGAGCTCGCGCTCCGGCGGCAGTTTGGTGCCGGGCGTAAGGGTGCCTTCAGCCACCAATGCCTGGATCTGCTCCATGGCACTGTCGGCAAGGCGCCTCGGGCGCACAGGCTTGAACATCTCGTTCATCGGTCTCCCCGTGGGCGCACTCCGGCCCTACGCAACGAAGCCGGCGATCGGCTCCAGTCGAGCGGTGAAGTGGCGCATATAGGGGCCCTGCTGGACGATGCGCATGCCGCCGATCTCCTCGCGACGCTCGTAGAGAGCAGCCAGCGCGGCCACGACGTAGTCCAGCTGGGTCTGAGTATAGACACGCCGTGGAAGCGCCAGACGCACCAGATCGAGGTCGGGGTACCGCACGTCGCCGGTGACCGGATCGGCGTGGGCGAACGCCAGGGAGCCGAGTTCGATGGCGCGCACACCCGCCTCGATGTAGAGGGCCGACGTGAGGGCCACCCCCGGGAACTCAGCCTGGGGCACGTGGGGGAAGAACCGTTGAGCATCCACATACACCGCATGACCGCCCGGCGGCTCGACGGCGGGGACACCCGCCTCCTTCAGGCTTTCGCCGAAGTAGCGCGTCTGACCGATGCGATGGGCCAGGTAGCTCTCTTCGAGCCCCTCCTTCAAGCCTCGAGCCAGTGCTTCCAGGTCGCGGCCGGCGAGGCCGCCGTAGGTGACGAACCCCTCCCGCAGGATCATCTCCATCGTCACCCTCTGGAAAAGGGCTTCGTCACGCATGCCGAAGAGGCCTCCGATGTTCACCAGCCCATCCTTCTTCGAGCTCATGACAAAGCCGTCGGCGTAGGAGAACATCTCCTGGGCGATGGCCAGGGGCGCCTTCTCGGCGTAGCCTTCCTCGCGCAGCTTGATGAAGTACGCGTTCTCGGCATAGCGGGCCGCATCAAAGAAGAGGGGGATACCGAACTCGTCGGCCACGGCCCGGGTCTCGCGGATATTCTGCATTGAGACGGGCTGGCCGGCCACCGTGTTGTTCGTGACCGTGAGCAGGATCAGGGGCACATTCCCAGGCCCCCACTCTTCGATGGCCGCGCGCAAGGCGCCCACATCCATGTTCCCCTTGAAGGGGTGATATCCGGCCGCATCCTTCGATTCGGGGATGGGAAGGTTCAGGGCGATCCCTCCCCGCACCAGCACGTTGCCCTCTGTGCTGTCGAAGTGTGTGTTGTTGGGGATGGGCTTGCCCTTCTCCACGAACAGGTCGCACAGGATGGTCTCCCCGCCACGTCCCTGATGCGTCGGAACGAAGAACGGCATGCCGAAGATCTCCTCCACGACGTCCCGCAGGTGGAAGAAGTTTCGACAGCCGGCGTATGACTCGTCGCCCACCATCAGGCCGGCCCACTGGGTGTCGCTCATGGCTGTGGTACCGGAATCGGTGAGCAGGTCGATCAGCACGTCCTCGGCCCTCAGCGCGAAGACATTGTGACCGGCGGTGGTCATGCAACGCACCCGCTCTTCCCGGGTCGTGGGCCGGATGGCCTCCACCACTTTGATGCGAAACGGCTCGAAGGGATACTCAGCCATACTCTCTCCTCTCCTCACGTATCCATCGAGCCAGCGACGAGGCGGACTCGCATAGGTCGGCACGCGCCTCGGGCCGGAACACCGAAAAACGAGGCGCCCCCTCGCGCCCTCAGCCTCCCAGGTAAGCCTCCTTCATCGCCTCATCGGCGAGGAGGTTGCAGGCCTCGTCCGCGGCCACGATGCGGCCGGTCTGGAGAACATAGCCACGGTGGGCGATGCGCAGCGCCATATTGGCATTCTGCTCCACCATGAAGATGGTGGTGCCCGACTCTTTGTTGATGCGCTCGATGATGTCGAACACCTGCTGCACGAGGATGGGCGAGAGACCCATCGAGGGCTCATCGAGGCACAGGAGCGTGGGTTCGGTCATCAGAGCTCGCGCCAAAGCAAGCATCTGCTGCTCCCCGCCGGACAGAGTGCCGGCCCGCTGGTCGCGGCGTTCATAGAGGATGGGGAACTGCTCGAAGGCGTGATCCACCCCGCGCTTGATCACCTCAGGGTCGCGCACCGTGTAGCCGCCCATCTTGATGTTGTCCAACACGCTGAGGCGCGGGAAGACACGTCGGCCCTCCGGCACCAGGGAGATACCTGCCTCCACTATCTTGCCCGTGGGCCAGCGCTCGATGTTCCGTCCGTCGAATTCAACCGTGCCCGCGCTCGCCCGCACCGCGCCCAGGATGGTCTTGATGGTGGTGCTCTTGCCGGCCGCGTTGGCACCGAGGAGGCAGACGATCTCGCCCTTGTACACGTCGATGTCGAGGCCCTTCAGCACGTTGATCGGCCCATACGAGGCCTCGACGCCCTTGAGGCGGAGGAGCGGCCGGTCTTTGACCAGAGAGGGTTTGGACTCGGGAGCGCACTCGAGGTCCTGTTCGCCGAGATAGGCCTTGATCACTTCCTCGTGCTGCTGGATGTACTCCGGCGTGCCTTCGGCCAGCACCTGCCCCTTGTTCACCACGAGGATCCGGTCGGAGACGCCCATCACCACGGGCATCTGGTGTTCTACCAGGATGATGGTGTATCCCTGGTCTCGCAACTCGCGGATCTGCCGCGTGATTCCCTCCACCTCGGCCGGGTTCATGCCGGCCGCCGGCTCGTCGAGCAGCAGCAGATCGGGGCCAAGGGACATGGCCCGGGCTATCTCCACCCGCCTGCGGTCGGCATAGTTCAGGGTGGTGACGTAGTCGTCACGCCGATCCACCAGACCCTGGCCGAAGAAGGACAGGTAACGGAGGGCGTCGGCCTCGGCGGCCCGCTCCTCCTTTATCGTAGCGGGCGTGCGCAGGATCGAACGGAAGGTGCCCGCCTTCAGGCGCGGATGCGCCCCGGTGAGTACGTTGTCGAGCACGGAGAGGAGCGGGAAGACCCGGATGTTCTGGAACGTGCGCCCCAGACCGTGCGCTGCCACGCGGTCCGAACTCCAGCCGGTGATGTCCTCACCACGGTACGTGACGATACCCTTATCCGGTTTGTAGATGCCCGTGATCAGGTTGAACAGGGTGGTCTTACCGGCGCCGTTCGGTCCGATGACTCCGAGGATCTCGCCTTCCCGTACATGGAAGTCCACACCGTCCACGGCCGAGACCCCCCCGAAATACTTGGTGAGATCCTTGACCTCGAGCAGGATGTCGTTGCCGGGTGCCGAGCCGCCGCCGCCCGCCGCCGCCCGAGCGGACGCCGAGGGCGCGAGAGAAGACGGGGGAGCCGCCTTCGAGGCCGGAGCCTCGGCAACGGACGTGGACGCCACCACGGGAGGCACGTCGCGCTCGGAATGCGGCACCGGAACAGCGACGGTACCGCCGCCGGCCCCCGCCCCGGCCAGAGCCGGGCCGCCAAGGCGCCCGGGCATCAAGCCCAGATCGCCCAACAGCGTCTTGCTCTTCCGCGGCCGCGCCGGCAGCACTCCTTGCGGCCGAAAGATGATCACGAGAAGCAGGATGAGGCTGACAATGGCAAGGCGCCACTGCACCAGGCTCTCTACGGACCGCATGAGTTCGCCCAGCACGGTGTAGACGAAGGCGCCGAGCATGACGCCCACCGGATTCCCGGACCCGCCGAGGATGATGATCAGGTAGATGGCCACCAGCTCGGTGAGAGCGAAGTTCTCCGGGTAGACCCCCACCTGCCACGAGGCCACCAACGCTCCCGCCAGGCCGGCGATGGCGGCCGCGGTGATGAAGGCGAGCACTTTGAAGCGGGGCAGGTTGACGCCCATGCAGGAGGCGGTGATCTCGTCGTCGCGCACGCCGGCCCACGCCCGGCCGATGCGGGAGAACTGCAGCCGAACACCGATGATCAAGACCACGACGGCGAAGGCCCAAATAAGGTAGTAGTAGTGAGTGGGTGACTTGAAGATGAAATCAAAGAATTCGGGACGGTCGATCGCCGGGATACCATTGGGGCCGTTTGTGATGTTCAGATACTCCTCGCGCCCCGGCACCCGCACCTTGTCGAAATTGATAAGGAGGAGCCGGGTTATCTGGAAGAAGGCCAGCGTCACGATGGCCAGGTAGTCGCCCCCCACCCTCAGGCTGGGCACCCCCACAATGACGCCAATGACCACAGTGGCCGCCATGGCGATGGGCAGTGAGTACCAGAAGCCGAGGTGGACGTCGAACTGATTCGAATTGAGCAAAGCGTAGGTGTAGGCGCCCACCGCGTAGAAGGCCACGTATCCCATGTCGAGCATGCCGGTGAAGCCGGCCACCACGTTCAGCCCGATGCCGAGGATCGCGTAGAGAGCGACGGTGGCCCCTACTCGGATCCAATACCGGCTGTCGGTGACCTGAGGAAAGCCGAGCATGAGGATCACGAAGATCACGGGCCAGATGGGCACCCGCGATTTCGCTATCAGTGCGTTCACGGGAGCCGTGGCCCGCTGGTACGATTCGCTGACGCGCTGTTTGACGGTTGTGGCTGTCATAGTCCTTGCCTCCTCACACCTTGATCGGTACCTGCTTGCCGAGCAGGCCCGAGGGTTTGAAGAGCAGGAGGATGATCAAGAGCGCGAAGGCGATCACATCCTTGTAGGTGGTTGAGATATAAGCGGCGCCGAACGTCTCGGCGGCGCCTAGGATCATGGCGCCGAGCACCGCGCCCCGCAGGTTGCCGATGCCGCCGAGCACGGCTGCGGTGAAGGCCTTCATTCCGAGAGCGAAGCCCATGGCGAAGTCCACCTGCGTGTAGTACATGCCGGTGAGCACGCCGCCCACGCCCGCCAAGGCGGAACCGATGAGGAAGGTGATCGAGATGATCCGGTTCACCGATATGCCCTGGTACGAGGCCGCTTCCTTGTCCTGACTGGTGGCCCGCATGGCCTTGCCCAACCTGCTGCGGCTGATGAAGATATCGAGAGAGATGAGAACGATGACTCCGACAACGATGACCAACAGCCGTTCGGGGCCGATGGTGGCCGAGCCGATCTTGATACTCCATTCGTGCGGCAGGAGCAGGTCGGTGCGGTAGGCGCGCGCGCGGTAGCCCGTCACAACACCCATGATGTTCTGAAGAAGGATGGACATGGCGAGAGCGCTGATAAGCGGCGCCAAGCGTGCCGCCTTGCGCAGTGGACGATAGGCGAAGAACTCGATCGCAACGCCAAGGATCGCACAGGCGACCATGGCCGCCACCAGCATCAACCCTATGACTATCGCCGGGTGCACGGTCAACTCGCCGCTGCTGACAAATGGTAGATGGACGAGGTAGCCCACGAAGCCTCCGATCATGAAGACCTCCCCGTGGGCGAAGTTCAGCATCTCCAGGATGCCGTAGACCATGGAGTAGCCCAGGGCGAACAGGGCGTACACAGACCCCAGGGTCAGTGCGTTGATGATCTGCTGCTGTACCATTCAACTCTCCCACGGAATCGGACCGGCCCGCCGATGCCTGACGGCATCCTCGCCGCGCGCGGCTCAGTCACGGTCTCGGGTCACCATGTCGTCCACCTACCCCGTACGGGTGGGTCGGGGCGGCCGCGCCGCCCCGACCCACTGCCGTCCGGGTTCAAACAGCTACCGAACCGCCTACGGCAGTTCGATCGCCTTGATCTGCTCGAACTTGTCGCCCTTCACCTGGATGATGTAGACACCACCCGCGGCGAGGTCTCCCTCGGGCGTGAAGGCGATCGGGAAGCCGAGGATACCGGTGTAGTTGGTCTCGGCCAGCGCTGCGGTCACGGCGGCACGATCGATCTTGCCGTCCACGACACCGGCGCGCTTCACGGCGTCGAGCAGGACCATGGTGGCCTCATAGCTCTGAGCGGTGAAGAGGCTGGTCTCCTTGTACTCCAGGACGAAACGGTCGAGGAACTCCTTGGCGGCCGGCACGGACTCGGGCATGGGGCCCAAGGAGGTGGCGTAGGCGCCTTCGGTGGCTCCGCCGGCGTTCGCGATGTATTCCGTCGGATCCTTCACGCCGTCAGCGCCCATCAGCTGCACGGTGATGCCCGCGCTCTGGGCTTGCTTGGCGACGGCCGCCGCCTGGGCGGGGCTGGGGATGGGCATGAACAGCACGTCGGGAGCGAAGGCCTTGACCTTGGTCAGCACCGCGGCGAAGTCCTTGTCCTCAGGTGTGATCTGCGCGCGCTCGACGGTGACACCGCCGGCGGCTATCAGCGCCTCCTCGACGTTATCGGCGAGGCCTTGGCTGTAGGTGCCCTTGTCGTCGATGATGTAGACCTTCTTCACGGCCAGGTCGGTAACCATGAACTGGGCGATCGACGGGCCTTGGACCGCGTCCTTGGGAGCGATGCGGTGGAAGGTCGTGAAGCCGCCGGCGGACAGATCGTCGTTGGTGGCGGACTGAGTCACGAGAGACAGTTCCGCTTCTTCCAAGATGGGCAGAGCGGCCTGTACGGCCGAGCTGGTCATCGGGCCCACGACGCCGACAACGGAGTCGTCGGAGGCGAGCTTCTCGGCTACAGTGGCGGCCTTCGCCGGGTCGGCGGCGTCGTCGGCCACTTCGACCACGAAGGTGACGCCGGGCATGGCACCGGAGGCGTTGAAGTCCTCAACGGCCACGGTGATGGCGTTCAGGGCATCGGTGCCGATCTTGGCCAGCTGGCCGGTGAACGGACCGGCGGCACCGATCTTGACGGTGATGGCCTCGGCCGGCGCCGTGGTGGTGGTTTCCTCGCCCGCCGTGGTGGTGTCCGTGGATCCCGCGGTGGTCGTGGTGGTCTCGTCACCGCCGCAGGCTACGAGCACCAAGCTCGATACCAGCAGCAGCAATACGAGAACAACGATACTCCTTGACAGCTTCACTCTTTCGTACCCCCTCATTGCATGTTCTTCGTCTCGTCGTACACTTCTAGTCGTACACTTCTTGCTAGCCGTACAGCTCTTGTGCGTGCTTCCTGCTTCCACATCCATGGTCGGTGATCAAGCCTCGACACGATCTCTCGTCAGACCCGCCTCCCTTCTTGTGACCACCACGCCCGTGTGCACTCCCGATAAGGTTTCGACCCGACTGCCTACGGCCTCGGGATCCAGCACACCGCCGACACCTCCACCCGCACGTCCTTCGGCAGCCGGGCGACCTCGACGGTCTCCCGAGCCGGAGGGGCCTCGGGGAAGAAACGTCCGTAGACGTCGTTGAAGGTAGGGAAGTCGTTCATATCGGCCAGGAAACAGGAGGTCTTGACCACGTGAGCCATTGTCCCACCCGCTGCCACAACGACCGCCTGCAGATTCAGCATCACCCTGCCCGCCTGCTCAGTTATACCGCCGGCCAGCACGGCACCTGTCTCCGGGTCGAGCGGGATCTGTCCACTGACGAAGAGTAGGTCTCCACAGCGCACGGCCTGAGAGTAGGGGCCGATGGCGGCCGGCGCGGCGCCTGTGCTCACGATCTCCTTCAAGCTGCCCCCTTCCCCACACTGCACGCCTCAGGCGGCGCCCGGTAGGTCCTCCAGGACGGCCTGCAGCGCGTCCAATGCCTGATCGACATCGTCCACCGTATTGTAGAAATGCGGCGCCAACCGGATGACCGGACCGCGGGCCGCCGCCAGAATACCACGGTGCCGGAGCAGTTCCTCCACGTGATGAGACTCCCCCTCCGGACACACGAACGCCGTGGAGGGCGTCTTGCTCGTGGGGTCCTCGGTGCCATAGAGAGTCAGTCCTCGTGCACGTCCACCTTCGATGAGTCGGGCGGTGAGGATCTCCGTCCAAGCCTGTATGTTGACCGGCCCCACCTCGTTGATCACGGCCATGCCGGCCCGGGAGACGTACGCGTTCACCACGGGCGGAGTGCCGGTGTCGAAGCGTGCGGCGGTGGAGGGCCAGTCGAGGCCGCGGACGTCGAAGGCGTAGGGATTCGCCCGGCCGAACCAACCCGTGACCGCGGGCTCCAACCCCTCGACCAGGTCGGGACGCACGTAGAGGAACGCGATGCCCGGCACCCCGAGAAGATACTTGAGGTTGCCCGAGGCCAGGAAGTCGATGTCCATTGCCCGCACATCCACGGGCCTGGTGCCGAGAGTCTGATAGGCGTCCACGTAGATCAGAGCGCCCTGTGCGTGGGCCTTCCTCGCGATGGCCGCGATGTCCTGCACGTAGCCGTTCTGATAGTAGGCGTGCGAAGCAGACACCAGCAGCGTGCGTTCGTCTACCGCGGATTCGTAGTCCTCGAGGCGGATGATCCCGTCGTGGAGCGGAACCCAGCCGATCTCCAAGCCGTACTTGGCGTGAGCCTGCCACACGTGGGCGATGGAAGGGAACTCCGCCTCGGTGGTGACCACCCTACGCCGCTCGCCCGAGAAGTCGAGGGCGCTTGCAAGGCTGGCGGTAGCCTCCGACACGGAACTTGAAACGGCGATGTCGTCCGGAGAGGCGTTGATGAGACGCGCGAACTCCTCCTTGGCACGATGGGTCTCGGCCATCCAGGTGTCCCAATCCATGCCCGCATGGTTCCAGGAATCGAGATACTCCTCGGCCGCCCGCCGGGTGACATCGAGTTGGGGGGCCTGAGAGCAGTTGTTCATGAGGACGTGGGTCTCGAGAATGGGAATACGACGACGCCAGGAGGCTATGTCATAGGCCGGCTGTGTCCCGGATCGACCGTTCACATCCTTGGCACCCACGGTCATCCCGCGCACCCACGCACTTTCAGCATCCCCACGTAGCGCTCCCTCTCACCAGACGATTCCTGCTACAGCTTCCGACCGGCAGACCGGCCTGGATGACTACCAAGCGACCCCCTCTGCGGTCGACAGATTGGACCGCAGCATACGGGAGCGATTCCGCCCTGTCAACAATGCCACTGGGTGCCGTCCAGGCGACATCTCGGGCGTGAGCGGGGTAGCGATGTCGCACCGCAGGTCGACGACCGCGCTCACCCGGATACCCCCTCCCGCCGTAGGGCGGGCGGCAGGTCGACCCACTCCCCGAGGTGATGGAGCAGGCGGTCGATGTCGTCTTCGCAGCAGTCTTCGTGGGGGGACACCCGTACGCCCCCGGCTCCGGCTGTATACCTCACAGACACGAACACCCCGCGAGCGCGGAGGAAGATGCCGAGAAGCCGCTCCTCCTCGTGGCCGCCGGGCAGGCCGAAGGCGGTGATCCCCGAGCGGCTACGGGGATCGAGGTCGCTGCGGAGTTCAACGCCCGCGGCTCGGAGGTGGTCGGCTTCCAGACCCTCCACGAGGCGCTCGTTCAGAGCCAACACGCAGTCCTCCACGACGGCCTGCCCCCGGTTCCCCAGGTCTTCCGCGGTGAGAGCCAGCGCGGCAGCCCCGAGGTAGTTGCCGAAGCCCCCGAGTTCGAAGCGATCCATGGCTCCGGAGAAGCCCAGGTCGTCGAAGGGGCTCCGTGTCGGGTCGGAGAGATAGCCTTCCCAGCCGGCCGCCGGCTCGCCCGCCGAAAAGTAGCCGTAGAACGGGGGCTCGAGGAGTTCGGCCAGGCTTGGGGCCACGTAGAGGAAGCCCATCCCGAAGGGATTGCGGAGCCACTTGTGGCCGCCGGCGCAGTAGGCGTCGGCGCCCAGCGCCTGGAGATCCAGCGTGAGGCATCCGGCCTCCTGTACGCCGTCAACGATCAGCCGAACGTCGTGCTCGTGTGCGAGAGCGACCAAAGCGGGAATGTCGGCCCGGAAGCCGTTCACCTCTTGCACGGAACTCACCACGATGGCCCGGGTGCGGGGGTCCATGGCGGCGGCGAAATCCTCCGGGGTCACGCGGCCGTCGCGGGTGGCGACCGGCCGCACCTCGACGCCGCCGGTGCCGCAGCGAGTGCGCCAACAGAGCACGGGTGGAAAGAACTCCAGGTCGCACACCAGCACATTGTCGCCCGGATCCAAGGGGAGGGCTGAAGCGACGAGGCCCAACCCTTGGCTGGTGCTCTGCACAAGGGCGATGTCCGCCGGGTCGGCGCCGAACACCCGGGCCAGCGCCGACCGCGCCCGCGCGTAGAGGCCGTGGAGCTCGACCACCAGGTCGGTGGGCGGCGTGCCGCCCGACTCCATGCGGGCGAGTAGCGCCCGGGCCTCCGCCATGGTTTCCGGGCGGGGACGGCCCATGCAGGCGCTGTCCAGGTAGGCTACGGACCTATCCTCCGGACCGGGCCCGGCGCCACGGGTCGGAGCGCCCGCGCCGGACGGCTGCGACAAGGGCTCCGTCATCCTTCCGAGCCGTCCCAGCCGTCGAGTCCGAGCTCGGCCAGCTTGGCCGGCAGGGGGAGGCCGGTCTTCACGTCCCACCCGCGCACCTCGTAGTACTCGTCGAGCATCTGGTCGAGGTCCACCGTAGCACCCGCGGACGGGCCGTCGGGCGGACCGAGCGGTTCGTGCAAGAAGCGGTGGGGCAGGGTGTCGTCGGCGCGGGTGATGCCCTCACGGGCGATGAGGAGTCGCTCCAGGTTGACGATGCGCTCGCCCACCTGCCTCACTTCTTCGCCGGTCATGTCCCAACCGGTGCCGGCGTTCAGGAGCTCGGCCGTCTCGTCCCAGTCGAGCACCTCCATGTTGTTGTAGGTGTTCTTGCACACGCCGAGGGAGTCGCAGATGGCGGCCATCTCCTCGAAGTGCTTCACCACCCGGCCTTTCCCCTTGTGCTCCAGCCGGAAGGCCGACTCGGCCACGCCGTAGCGGCGGATACCTTCCTCGGCGTCGCCGGAGAACTCGAACCAGGGCTCGGAGCGCAGGTGGTCGGCGCCGCGGCTGGAGACGGCGTTGCCCAGGGCGTAGGCCTTGATCGCACGCGGGTCGGCCTGGAACACCTCGAGACCCTTGGCGTGCATGGCGATCTCCGCGGAGCCACCGCCCACCCGCTCGGCGGCCGCGCGCACGCCGTCGGCCAGCACGTCGCCGAAGCCCTCACGCCGCATGATCTTGTGCATCAATGCGAGCACCGACTCCTGGTTGCCCCAGGAGAGGTCGAGGCCGTCGGTGTCCGCGAGCGTGAGGATGCCCCGCTCTTGACACTCCATCGACCAGGAGATCACCTCGCTCAGCGCGATGGCGTCCATGCCGTAGCGGTTGGCCAGGTCGATACAGCGCAGGCCGAAGGCCAAGTCGCCGTTGCCGATTCGCGACGTGAAGCCGGCCAGGGGCTCGTACTCCGGGCCCTCCAGCTTGAGGCCGGGGAAACGGGGATCGTCGATGACCAAGAAGCGGCTGCAGGGGATGGTGCAGGAGAAACACGCCTTGCTCTTGATCTTGAAACGAGCCTCGATCGTCTCGCCGCTCACCTGGTCGGCGTACTCGAACACGCCGCTCTGAAAGTGCCGGGTGACGATCCCGCCGATGCCGTTCAGGGCCGTCACCAGCTTGGTGGTGCCGAGGCGCACGCGCACCTCGTACTCGTCGTGGGAGTAGATGCGCCGGTCTACCACGTCGATGAGTTCCTGGAACCGCCGCAGATCGGCCACCGGCACCGTTCCGGTGCCCCGCACGGCCACGGCCTTCAGGTTCTTGGAGGCCATGACGGACCCCATCCCCGTACGGGCCGCGGCCCGCACCAGGTTGGAGAAGACCCCGGCGAAACGAACGCCGTTCTCGGCCGCCGGACCGATCACCGCCGTCTGCACGTCGCGATCGCAGAGGTCGGCGCGGATGGCCTCGGTGGCCTCGGTCACGTCGAGTCCCCAGAGGGCCGAGGCGTCGCGGATCTCGACCCAGTCGTCCCAGATCACGAGATAGACGGGCGTCTCCGAGCGACCTTCCACTATCAGTTGGTCCACGCCCGCGAACTTCAGCTCGGGGCCGAAGAAGCCGCCGGCATTGGAGTCTCCCAAGATGCCGGTTTGCGGCGACATGCCGCTCACGTTGAAACGGGAGCCCCCCGGAAAGAGGGAACCGGCCAGCGGGCCGACACCGAAGATCACCTTGTTCTCGGGAGCGAGGCCGTCGGTGTGGGCGGGCACCTCGTCCCAGAGGCGCTTCACGTTCAGACCGCGGCCTCCGAGGAAGGCGCGGGCTTCGGCCGGGTCGGTGGGCCGCTTGGTGATGGCGCCGCTCGTGAGGTCCACGCGCAGGATGGAACCGGCGTAGCCGTTCATTCGGTCCCCCCTTCGTTCCGCGACGCAGGGCGCACGGACCCGCCGCCGCGTGGCGGCCGGGCGGGCGGACGGTTGGCGCGGAACCGGGCGGGTGCCACGCCGGAGGCTCCCACGTGCTCTTCGACGGTGTCGGACTCCCGAGCACCGCCGCCCTCGCGCAGAGCCAACGCCTCGCGGCGCTCCCGAGCCTGCTCGTCCGCGCCGCCCCAATGGATGGCCCCCGGGGCGCAGCGCTTCACGCAGGAGGGGTCGCCCCCGCACAGATCGCAGATGAGCGGCAGGCCGGTGGTGGGGTGCAGTATCACCATGCCGAACGGGCAACCGTCGGCGCAGGCGCCGCACGCGATGCACTCCTCTTCGTCCAGGCGCACCACGCCCAAGACCGGATCGCGGCTGAGCGCCCCCGCGGGACAGGCCGCCACGCATCCCGGCTTCCGGCAGAGCCGGCACACCGAGGGGACGTCAAGACCCTCGGTCTCGATCTTGGTGACCCTGATCCGAGCCGCAGCATAGCCGAACCCGCCCTCGTGCGCGGCCACGCAGGCCAGCATGCAGGCCCGACAACCGCTGCAGATATCGCTCTGCACGAGGATCCTTCCTCCGCGTCCCATCTATTCCACCGTCCTCTTCAGTCCGCCGCCGCGCCCCGGGCCGCCACAGCAGCGAGACCGAGGGAGAAGGCCTTGTCGTTAGCGGCGGCAGCACGTGCCGGTAGCAGCTCCGCCATCTGTGCTCGCATCGTCGCCTCGGCTATGGGCAAGAGACCCCACCCCACGAGCGCGCCAACCATCACGAGGTTCAAAGCCTGGGTACTGCCGGCCCCGTGCGCGAGGGTCACGGCGTCGAAGGTGCGCACCTCAGCCGACAGGACGCGCAGGTGGCCAAGGAGGTCGGCGTTCGGCGGGTAGTCGTGGCGGCCCATCATGGTGCCGGTGGTCGGCACGGGACGGTCGTTCGTGAGCACCCGGGTGGCGGCGCTGCCGTGACTGCAGAGGGTCCGCAGAGCCTCCAACGGCTCGAAGCCCACCACGAGATCGAGCTCTCCCGGTCGCACCAGCGGCGGGAGCGGTCCGCTCTCCCGGAAGCGCACGTGGCTCGTCACCGACCCACCCCGTTGGGCCAAGCCGAACACGTCGCCCACGGCTACTTCGTAACCCTCGGCCAGTAGGGCGGCCCCCACGAGCCGGGCGGCGAGCACGTTGCCCTGGCCGCCCACGCCGGTGATGATGAGGTTGGTCGCGCGGTCGCTCATGGAGCCGACCGCTCTATCGCCGACGACGCGGCGCCCGGCGTCTCGTCGACGACCGACAAAGCGTTCGCCGGACAGAGCTGTACGCAGAGCCCGCACGCGTTGCAGTAGTCCGGGTCGATGTAGGCCTTGCCGGCATCGGCGTCCCACCTGTTCCCGGGACAGCCCAGCACCCGAGCGCAGAACCGGTCGCACCCGCAGGCGTCGGCTACGCAGGCCTCCGGGTCCACCCAAGCCTTCCGCCCATTGACCTCCACCGCTCGAGCCTCCCAGGTGGCGCACGCCTTCCGGAGCACCAGCACCTTGAGTCCTCCGCTACGCAGGGCTCGGAAGACCGCCTCCGTGGTGGCGCGCACGTCGGCGACGGGGTCGAGTACCTCCACGTCCACACCGATCCCCGCGCACACCTGCTCCACCGGGAGTGACACACACGCGGAGTCACGGGCGCCCGCCGGAGCCCCCGGGTGGGGCTGGAAGCCGGTCATGGCCGTGGTCGAGTTGTCCAATACCACGAAGACCAGGTCGGCGTTCTGCTGACGCGCGTTTATCAGCGCGGGGAGGCAGGCGTGATAGAAGGTGGAGTCGCCCGCCACCGCGAGCACGGGTTGGCTGAAGCCGAGCTTCCCGAGCACACCGAGGCCGCTGCCGATGCCGATGCCCGCGCCCATGCAGTGAAGAGTCTTCAGCTGAGAGAAGCCGGTGGGCCCGGCGGCGAGTCCGTAGCAACCTATATCTCCCAGCACCACGCCTTCCCGCCCGTCGAGTTCCATGGCGTTGTTGACGGCCCAGAAGGAGGCGCGGTGGGGGCAGCCGAAGCAGAAGCTGATCTCGCGTGGTGGGAGTGAAGCGAGCACGCCGTCGGCGGCGACCCGCCAGTCGTCCGGCGACGCAGCCGGCGGTGTGGCCGTGCCGGGCACCGTTCCAAGCTCGAAAAGGGCCTCGAGCGCGGCGACGACGGAGTGGGTCCCCGTCTCCCCAACGGCGGGCAGGTGGCCCGACCCCTTGCCCAGGATCGAGACGGCTCCCAGAGCCACCGCATGCTCGGAATGGACGATCCTCACCTGCTCTTCGACGAACGGTTCGATCTGTTCCACCACCAGCACCCGGTCGGCCATCGCCATCCGGGCAGCCACGAGGTCGGCGGGGAAGGGCCACACCATCCCGAGGCCCAGCACGCCCACGCGCTCCTCGAGGCCGAGCGCTTCCACGGCCTCCCACGCGTACAGTGACGCCAACCCGGAAGCGATCACCAACACCTCGGCCCGTTCCGGCCCGCCGTATCTGTTGAACTCTCCGCCCTCACCCCGGGACCGCAGCGCTTCGAGCCGCTCCCGGAGCAGTCGATGGTTCGCCGTGACCACGTGGGGCAGCCCGAGAAGGGGCCGGCTCCTGTCGAAGCGGGGTACGGCGTGGTACGCCGGCACCTCCCCGAGCGGTACGCCGGCCCGCCCATGCGAGACCCGCGACACGGAGCGGAGCAACACCGGGAGGCCTTCGCGGCGGGAGAGATCGAGCGCGTACCCGGTCATCTCCCGGGCCTCGCGGGGAGTCGACGGCTCGAGCAGCGGGAGCATGAAGAGCTTGGCGTAGAGCCGTGAGTCCTCCTCGTTGCTGCTGGTGAGGGGGCCGGGGTCGTCGCACACCACCACCACCAGACCGCCCGTCCCCACGCCGGTGAGGTTGGCGGTGGTGAGGAAATCGGCACAGAGGTTGAGCCCGTTCTGCTTCATGGCCACGAGGGCGCCGAGTCCGGCTATGGAGGCACCGGCCGCGGCCTCCACGGCCACGGTCTCGTTCACCGACCACTCCACGTGCAGCGGCCGCACCGCACCCGGCGCCGCCGCCCACTTCTCCAGGGTACCGATGATCTCCGACGACGGGTTGCCGGGATAGCCGGCGCAGAAGGACACGCCGGCCTCGAGTGCGCCGCGCGCGATGGCCTCGTTGCCCATGAGCAGGGCCACGTCACCGGGAGAGCCGAAACGGTCGCGGGCCGAGGGGCCCGAGCCCTCCGGCGCTACGCCGCCGGGCACGGTGCCGCCCGCCCGGCCTACGTCGGTGCGCGTACGGTCGCCGGCGCTCACGACTCGGCCTTCCATGACGCCACCCGGGCCAGGTACGGTGACCCCTGGTCCCTTGCTCCCGCCGCCTTCCCGCCCACCACACGCGCATCCGCTTCAGCGGCAGCCCGGCGCTTCTTGCCGAGGGAAGCGGCCTCGAGGTGGGCCATGCCCTCCTCGGAGGTGGGGCGGAGTTCGAGAACCCCCGCGGCCACGGCGCCCGCGAGCAGCGCCTCACCCACAGGCGTACGCACCATTAGAGTGTTCCAGCCGGGCTCGGTCTCGGCCATCCCCACGGACACGTCGGCGTTCTCGGCGGTCATGTCCATGCACACGCGGCAGCCGGGCCGCACGAGGACCCGCACTTCGGCGAGAGGGGCTTCGGACCGGGAACCGTCGGCGGCTTCCGCAACCAGCAGCTCCGCGGGCGGCGGCGGGATGTCCACCCGCCGATACGGGCCCGGGCCCAACCGCTCGCGGGCCAGACGCGACCAGCCCTCCTGTTCGAGCGCCCAGGTGCAGAAGAGGCCGATGACCAGGGAGACACCGGCAGCCGGAGACACGCCTCCGGGCAGAACGGGTACGTCGGCGCCGGCCGCCCGCATCCTGGCGAGCGCCGTCGCCTGGCAGGGGAGGGCCACCACGCCCACGGCCTCGTGCCCCTCGGCCAGGGCGCGGTTGACCGCGGCCACCACCGGCGTGACGGCGAACTTGGAGCCTCGGCACGCATCCACCTCGGCCTCAGTGGCCGCGAGCACCGCCCGGGGCGAGCCGGCGCCGGAGTCCTCCGTGAGTATCGCGGAGCGCACCAGTCCCTCACGCAGTGCCTGCCGCAGCAGCGCCGACACCGCGCCGCCGTGCTGGGGGGGCCGCGGCGCGGCCGCGGGGTGGCGCCCGCTATCGACGTCGCGCGGTTCCGGGTCGTCCGCCTCGGCGCCGCTCACGCTCACGGCCCGGACCAGATAGGTGGCCGCGACGCGGCCGATGGGGCCCGCGAAGCCGGCGTCACCGCCGAGGCCGGCGAAGCCGCCGGTACCTTCGGAGGCGGCGAGAGGGCCGGGGCCCGCGGTCTCGGCCTCACCGCCGGGGGCGGCCTCACTGCCAGGGTCGGCGAAGCCGCCGTCACCGCCGGTGCGCGGACAGTACCGGTAACAGCGCCCACCGTCGATCCGGCAGCTACCGGCGGAGGCAACGTGGTCGTCGACGGCCACGATGTACGGGCAGAGTCCGACGCAGGCCCCGCAGGCCGTGCATTCGGGACGTCCCAGCACCTCGGCCCGGAGCGCCTCTAGGCTTGATGCCACGCCACCACCCGCTCCTCGAACCGGTCGAGCGCCGGCGCGATCTGCTCGTACGGTGCCGCTATCCCCACTCGGAGACACCCCACCCCTTCTCCGCCGAAGAAGCCTCCGGGCACCACGGCCACACCGCCGGTCAGCAGACGCTCGGTCTGAAGCTGACAGGAAGGCTCGATCTCGGACAGGTCGGGGAAGGCGTAGAAGCCGCCCTCCGGCATGGCACAGCGCACGCCGGGGAGGCCGTCGAGACGCTCGACCACCCGCTCCATGTTGCCGCGGCAGAGGTCGTTCGCCCAGGCGAGGTACGGGTCGCTGTGGTCCAGGTATTCGGCCAGCGCGAACTGACCCACCGAGAAGGAGCAGAGCGAGATGCTCTCCTTATACGTGGCCATCTGGCGCAGCACGTCGGGGTGCGCGACGGCGTAGCCCAGACGCCAGCCGGTCACCGCAAACGTCTTGGAGAAGCTCTGCACCACCACGACATTGTCGGGTGGGCCGAAGGCCAGACTGCTTGTGTAGGGCTCGCTGTACGCGTAGTTGTGGTACACCTCGTCGGAGAGCACGAAGACGCCCATCTCCCGCGTGGCCTCGAGGAGGCGCGACCAGCCCTCTCGCGAGAGCACCGCCCCCGTGGGGTTGGAGGGCGAGTTCACGGCCACCACTTTGACCCCGGGGTCGAGACGCTCGAGGATGGCGTCCACGTCTATGGACCACGCGGGGTCCCGCCGCAAAGGATAGAACTCGAGTTCGGCGCCCAGCCGCTCGTGCACCACGCGGGTCATGCCCCAGCCCGGGTCGGGCAGGAGCACCCGGTCGCCGGGGCTCACGAGGATGCGGGCGGCCAGGTGCAGGGCCTCCATACCGCCCACCGTCATGAGCACGTGTCGCTCGGGGTCGAGGTCGGCGTCCCACCAGCGCGCCGCGAAACGGGCGACCGCTTCCCGCACCGCGGGGATGCCGTTGGTGGACGTGTACAGGTTCCTGCCGCCGCGCAGAGCGCGGACGGCCGCGTCGAGCAGTTCCTCCGGCGGGGGGAAGTTCGCTTCGCCCATGGCCAGGCTGAGCATGTCGGGCCGGGCTTCCATCAGCGACTTGATCTTGCGGATGGGCGATCCCTCGCCCTCCTTGACCACGGGGGCGATGCGGGCCAACGCCTTCTCCAGAGCGGACATGGGACCGGGGGTCTCGGCGGCGCCCACCTCAGGCCACACTGTTCTCGAGCCGCCCCACGCCTTCCACTTCCACCACCACGCGGTCGCCCGGCTGGAGGAACACACCGCCTCCCGCATTGAAGTGCGCCACCACGTCGGCCATCGTGCGCGGTCCTGCCGGTAGGCCCTTCGCCCAGCCCACGCCTGCCCCGGTGCCCAACGCGATCACGTCTCCGGGTTGAAGCGTGAAGATGTGGGAGAGGTACGCGACGCAGCGCGCCGGCCCCCAGACCATCGACGAGGTACGCGTGTCCTGCATCACTTGGTCGTTCACCAGGCAGCGCACGCGCAGGTCGCCCGGGTCGGACACGAACTCCTTGGCCACCAATAGCGGCCCCAGCGGGCCGTATGTATCTCGGGCTTTGCCGGCGATGAAGTCGAGACTGCCGTCGGCTCGAAACATGAGCTTGCGGTCGGAGACATCGTTGTGGCACGTGTAGCCCGCCACATACTCCATGGCCTCGGCCTCGTCCACCTCGCGGCAGACGCGGCCGATCACCAGTGCGAGTTCGGCCTCCCAGTCCACGTGGCTCGACGAGAGTTGGATAGCCCGGCTCGGCCCGACGATACAATTCTCATCGCCCTTGAAGAAGAAGTTCGGGATGAAACCTTCGGCCTTCAGGGAGATGCCCATCTCCTCGGCGTGGTCGCGGTAGTTCAGGCCCACGTTGATCATCTTGCCGGGGCGGGGTACGGGCGCCAGCAGCGCAACATCCGCCACCGGGAGGCCGGGACTCAGCTCGGGCGCCTCGCGCACCCGCTCCGCCACGCGGTCGAGGATCTCGAACGAGGCGGGCCAATCGACGAGGAGAGCGAGCACGGAGGAACCTGTCGGCGGGCGCAGGCGCTCGGCGCCCTTGACGACACCACTGGCGGCGAGATTCTCCAGGTCGAACAACGTCTCCCCAACGACCAGACCCACGGCTTCCGCATCTCCCCGCCGATAGGTCGCGAGGCCGAAGCCTTGTGGGACGATTGAATCCACGAGCACCCCCAGAGGTTCGCGTGCACCGACTCTTGCGCGGTCCGCACATCAGACCACAGGATACTACGAAACGCGCCTGCCGCTGTCAATGACTTCCGCCGTACGGCGTCCGGCCCGCTCCAGCTCCCCCACGCCGTGCGACAATGAGCTCATGATAGACGGCGCAGGATCCTCGTGACCGGGCCCGGCGACCCCTCCAGCATGGGTTCCGGCGCCGAGGCCGGAACCGGTTCCGGCCGCCAACTCCTCACCCCCTTGGCCGACGCGCTCCTCGAATACCGGCGCCGCGACACCGCGGCCTTCCACACCCCCGGCCACAAGCTGGGGGCGGGTGCCCCGCCGGGCTTGGTGGAGGCGGTGGGCAAGAGGATGCTGGATGCGGACATCGGTGTGGCCAACGGGATAGAAGACACCCAGGAGAGCCAAGGCCTCGTGCAACGGGCCGAGGCACTGGCGGCGGAGGCCTGGGGCGCGGACCGGGCCTTCTTCCTGGTCAACGGCTCCACCAGTGGCATGCAGGCCGTGGTGCTCACGGTCGCCGGCCCGGGCGACACGGTGATCGTGCCCCGGAACTCGCACAAGTCATTACTGGCCGCCCTCATCTTCTCGGGAGCGGAGCCTGTGTACGTGGAGCCCACGATCGACCCCGAGTGGGGGGTCGCCGTGAACGTGCCGACGGAACGCGTGCTCGCGGCGCTGCGTGCGCACCCCGAGGCGAGGGCGGTCTTCGTCACCTCACCCAGCTACAACGGCTTCTGCGCCGACGTCTCCACCCTGGCGGAACACGTTCACGCCGCCGGCATGCCGCTGATCGTCGACCAGGCCTGGGGCGCTCATCTGCGCTTCTGTTCCGCCCTCCCCGTCGACGCGCTGGCCGCCGGAGCCGACGCCGCCGTGACCAGCGTGCACAAGCTCCTCAGCGGACTCTCCCAGGCTTCCGTGGTCTTGGCGCGAGGCGGGCGGATCGACCTGGATCGACTCCGCACCCTGGTCAAGATGACCCAGACCACCAGTCCGCTGGCCCCGATCATGGCCTCCATCGATCTCGCCCGGGCACAGATGGCGGCGGAGGGTGAGGCTCTCTGGACGCGGGCGATTGAACTCGGCCACGAGGTCCGACGCCGCACCTCGACCCTCCCCGGGCTGCGCGTGCTCGGCCCGGAGGCGGGAACTCAACCCGGTTCCTACGACTTCGATCCGGTACGCGTCACCATCTCGGCCGCGGAGGTGGGGTGCTCGGGGTACGCCCTGGAGCGATTGCTGCGCGACGAGTGCCGCGTGGCCGTGGAGGCCGCCGATCCGCTCAACATAGTAGTGAACATCACCCACGGTGACTCACCCCAGACCGTCGACCGCCTCGTCGACGCGCTGGCCCACGCGGCCGCCCTGTTGGCAGCGGACGACGCGCCGCTTGCGAGATCGTCGGAGAGATCCGCCCTCAGCCTTCCGAAATTCACGCGACAGGTGATCAGCCCCCGCGACGCGTTCTTCGGCCCCGTGCGGACGATCGCCCTCGAATCGGCGGCCGGCGAGGTGAGCGCGGAGATGGCCATACCCTACCCACCGGGCGTGCCGGTGCTCGGTCCCGGCGAGGAGATATCTCAGGAGATCGCGGCCTACCTGGCGGAGGCGGCCCGGCGGGGGCTCTCCGTCCACGGCCCCCACGACGCCACGCTGAAGACGCTGCGGGTCGTCGCCTGAGCTCGAAGGGCTCGGTACTGTAGCATGCGGGCAATGGGCAACCTCGAGCAGGAGGTGACCACGCCGTGACCGATTCGCACCGCTGTCCCTGGGTCGACTTGAGTAAGCCCGACTACGTCGCGTACCACGATGTCGAGTGGGGTGTGCCCGTCCACGACGACCGCCTGCAGTTCGAGTTCCTCATACTGGAAGGCGCGCAGGCCGGCCTCTCCTGGTACACCGTGCTCCGCAAGCGCGAGAGCTACCGCACCGCCTTCGACGGCTTCGACCCCGAGAAGATCGCCCGCTACGACGAGGTCAAGATCGCCCAACTCCTTGCCGACCCAGGGATCGTCCGGAACCGCGCCAAGGTGGCGGCGGCCGTGAACAACGCGCGCTGTTTCCTCCAAGTGCTCGACGAGCGCGGCAGTTTCGCCGCCTACCTCTGGGATTTCGTGGGCGGTAGACCCATCGTGAACGAACTCCACACCCTCGAGGATTACCCGGCCGTGTCGCCCGAATCAGAAGCCCTGAGCGCCGACCTCAAGCGCCGCGGCTTCAAGTTCGTGGGCCCCACCATCGTCTACGCCCACATGCAGGCGACCGGCATGGTCAACGACCACACTACCGACTGCTTCCGACGCCGAGAGATAATCGCCGGGTACTGAGAGGGGACGGGCGGGTATAAAGGAACGATGAGCGCCCTCCGCCGACACGAGCCTCAGACCCGTCCGCGCGCTCCCAAGACGCGCCTCGCCGATCTGCCCCTCGTGGAACCGCCCGACCGGCCGTCCTGGCGTACCTGGCTCGAGGCACACCACGCGTCGTCCACCGGCATCTGGCTCGCGGTGGGCAAGAAGGGCAACACGGTCACCACCCTCACCTACGACGACGCCGTGGAGGAGGCCCTCTGCTTCGGGTGGATCGACAGTACGGTCAACCGCCTCGACGCGAACCGCTTCAAGCAACTCTTCACACCGCGGAAGCCGGGTGGCACGTGGGCGCGTACCAACAAGGAACGGGTGGAGCGCCTGATCGCGGCCGGACGGATGACCCCCGCCGGCCTCGCCCCCATCGAAGCGGCCAAGGCCGACGGCTCGTGGACCCTCCTGGACGATGTGGACGCCCTGGTGATCCCCCCCGACCTGGAAGCCGCGCTTGCGGCGGACCCCATCGTCGAACACGGCTTCGACCTCTTCCCCGACTCGCAGAAGAAGCAGCTGCTTTATTGGATCATCACCGCCAAGCGGGCCGAGACGCGCGCGCGACGGATCGCAGAGACCGTGAGAGCGGCCGCGGAGGCACCGGCGCCTCCGTCGTAAGACGGCACTCTATCCCCGCGCCGCGACCCGCTCTTCGTAGAGACGCTCGAGGGCCAGGTGGGCCCGGCGCCACGTGCGATCGTGGCAGTCAGGACAGGCCGGCAGCCGGCACACGTAGTATTCCGCGCAGCGCGTGCAGGAGTGGCCACAACGCCGAGCGTTGTCTGATTCGACAGAAGATCCGCTCACCAATCACCTTCCGAGATGGGCCCGGGCGACCTGGGATGCGTCGCGAACCGGCCGGACGCCGGTGTCACCCGGGCACAGGGACACTGATCGGGCACGATAGCACAGCGCCGCCGCCGCTGAGCGCAGTGGGCGTCGACGGCTGGCCCCGGTCCGCGCGAGCAGACCGGGGCGTTTCTCTGCTGGTGCCGAGGGGGGCCGAGGCCCGGCCCGCCCGGCGCGGCTCTACGCCACGAGCGTCTTGACCGTCTCCACGATCCGCTCCGTCGACGGCACGTACATGCTCTCGGCCAGAGGGCCGGGCGGCACGGGGATATCGGGAGCGGCCACGCGGGTCACCGGCGCCTTCAGCGAACCGAAGACCTTCTCCGCCGCCTCCGCCGCGATCTCGGAGCCCACCGAGCCGCGCTTGCGGCCCTCCTCCACCGTCACCAGCCGACCGGTGCGGGCCACCGAGCCGAAAATGGTCTCCTGGTCGAGCGGCACCAGCGTGCGCGGGTCGATCACCTCGGCCGAGATGCCGTCGCCCGCCAACGTCTCCGCCGCCTCGAGCGCCTTGCCCACCATGCTGCCGATGGCCACGATGGTGACGTCCGTGCCGGGGCGAAGCACGTTGGCCTTGCCCAGCGGCACCAGGAACTCCTCGTCGGGCACCTCCTGGGGCACGAAGTACAGGAACTTGTGTTCGAAGACGAGAACGGGGTCGTCGTCACGGATGGCGGTCTTCAAGAGACCGTACGCATCGGCGGCGTTGGAGGGGGCCACCACCTTCAGGCCGGGCGGGCCGAGGAAGGCCGACTCCATCACCTGCGAGTGATTGTAGCCGATGGCGAAGCCGGCGCCGCCCGCCGTGCGGATCACCAAGGGCACGCTGGTCTGTCCCCCGGTCATGTAGGTCCAGGAGGCGATTTGGTTGGCGATCTGGTCCATGGCCAGATACATGAAGTCGGCGAACATGACCTCGGCTACCGGCCGCAGGCCGGTGATGGCCAGGCCCAGGGCCATGCCGGCGATGCCGTTCTCCCAGATGGGGGTGTTGATGACCCGGTCCTCACCGAAGCGCTGCACCAGGCCGGAGGTTGTGCCGAACATACCGGCCCGCACGTCTTCGCCCAGCACGACGACCCGTTCGTCGTGAGCCAACTCCTCGGCCAGGGCCCGGTTCACCGCGGCTGCGTAGGGCATCTCGGCCATGTCAGCTCCCCTCTTTCGAGGTGCCCGCGGGTGCGCCCGTGTAGACCCCGGCCAGCATGTCCTCGTAGGTGGTGTCGGGCAGACTCCCCGCCCTGCTGATCGCGGCCGCGACCTCCGCCTGCACCGCCTCCCACACGCCGGCGATCTCGTCGGGCGACACCGCGCCCATCTCCAGCAACCGCCGCTCACAGCGGGTGATGGGGTCGCGCTCCCGCCAGGTGCAGAGGTCCTCCTCGCACATGTAGGAGCCGTCGTCCCCGCTCCAGTGGGGTCCCATCCGGTAGCTCATGAACTCCAGGAAATAGGGACCGTCACCCGACCGCGCCCGTTCGGCGACCGTCTTGACCGCGGAGTAGACCGCCTCCACGTCGTTGCCGTCGACCATGCTCCAAGGGATGCCGTACCCATCCGCCCGGGGAGCCACGAAGGGAGTGCAGACATGCTCCTCGGCGGGCGACAGCTCGCACCACGAGTTGTTGGTCATGGCGAAGATCAGGGGCAGCTTCCAGAGAGCCGCCACGTTCATGGTGGAGCCGAGATCGGCCTGGCTCGACGTGCCCTCGCCGAAGCCGATGACCGTCACCTGCCCCGATTTCCGGAGCTTCGCGGAGAGCGCGGCCCCGGCGGAGATGGCGTAGTCTGCCCCCAGGCTGCCCACCAGACCCACAAGACCCACGCTGTACTGGGAGAGGTGGAGGCCGCCCTTGCCCTTGGCCGGCCCCGCGGGCTTGGTGAAATACTCGGCCCAGATGTCGTCCTGCGACATGCCCTTGCCCACGTACTCGGCGATACCGCGGTGGGTGGGAAAGAGGTAGTCCGTGGCGTCGAGCGCGTGCCCGAGGCCCACGCCCACCGCTTCCTGGCCGGTGCCGAAATGCCCCATGAGATAGAACTCCTTCTTCTGGAGCATCTCCGCCCAGATGCGCTCGGCCTCCCGGGTGGTCACCATCTTGCGGTGGAGGGCGAGGAGGGTCTGGGGATCGATGGGTAGCGTCGGCAGGGTCTCGCCCTGCCCGGCGGTGCTCATGGCTGTCTCCCTTGGTCGCGAGGTGGGTGCTCGGAGGTGGAGGAGTGGGGGCGAGGCGGTGGGCGGGCGCTGAGGCCGCAGCTATCCCCAGGGCGTCCGCAGGGGGCGCACCCAGGCGGTGGGGCGGTCGGAAGGACGCGGGACACGCGGACCCCCTTCGCGCGTAGTAGATCCGGACCGTCCGAAGCGGTGCCGCCGGACGGCCCTTCTATCCTACTCCAACCCCAGGAGCCACCGCCAGGCGGGCACGATCCGGATCACACCTTCCGAGGAGGTCTCAGTACCCCCCTGATGAAGGGTCACCATTGTAAGGCGAGGAAGGCCCAGTTCTCCCATCGCCTCGTAGGCCGCCCGCGTCTCGCGCTCCTTCGTCGAAGGGTCGGACAGGTCGGCGCAGACCTGCACCAGTTCCGTGGCCACGGATGAAGCCACGTCGCCCACGACGAAGTCGACCTCACGACCGCCCTCGGTCACGTAGTACGAGATGGCGCTCTCCCCCGCCGGGCCGATTCGACGCCGCAGTTCCAGGTAGACCGCCGTCTCAAGACGGGCGCCTAGATCGGTGGCAGCGGCATACGAAGTCGCGTACGCCAGTCCCGGATCGACCGCGTACACCTTTCGCGGATTCACTTGCCGTGCCCGCAAGGACCGGCGAAAGACCTGGATCCCGAACACCAGGAACGCGTCGGTGAGATGGTCGAACAGCGCGTGGAGGGTGTCTTTGCCCACCTCCACCCCGCGCGATCTGAGGTCGTTGTAGGCCTTGTTCACTGAGAAGCGCCCCCCGGAAGCCTGAAGAACCGCCTGTGTGAACGCCCGCGCCGCCCCCACGTTCGACACCGAATGGCGCTCTACCACGTCCCGGAGAAGTACCAACTCCACGTAGTTCTGCAGTATCTGGATGCGGATTCGCGGGTCCAAGCCCTGCACTTCCGGGAACCCGCCCTCCTCGAGATACCTGAGCGTGCGGGCCTCCAGCCTCGACCGGCCCCGGGCGCCCGGCGGCGCCGTGGGTATCTCGATCCCTTGGTGGCGCAACGCCTCCCTGAAACTGAACGGCAGCAGTTCGACAGCGAACCCCCGCCCCCGGAACTCCGTCGCGACCTCGGTCGACAACATCTTCGCCGACGACCCTGAGACGTACAACGCAACATCCTCGGTGTCCAGCACGCGCCGAACGAACCGCGACCAGCCCTCGACTACCTGGATCTCATCAAGGAAGATGAAGGCGCCGGCGGTCCTGGCGGAGGGTTGAAGGCGGTAGAACGTCTCGAGCAGACCATCCAGGATTTCGACCGGCATGGGCTGCAGCCGGTCGTCTTCGAAGTTCACATACAGAATGGCCCCGGGCTCCACCCCCGAGTCAAGAAGGCGGCGCATCTCCTGGTAGAGGGCGAAGGTCTTCCCCGCTCGGCGCATGCCTACCACAACGGTGGCCTTGCGCGGGAGGAGTGGCAGTTCGACGTCGCGAGGCGTCAGCTCCGGAAGGGGCCGCTCCCGGAAATCGCGGAGAAGGCGCTCGAGGGTGTCCACATAGTTGTCCTTCATATAAGGACATATTACTTCTATTATGTCCTAGCCTCAAGGACACTCTCGTGTAGGCCGCGCAGCGGCGGGGTGCTGGCGAACTACGGCGCGATCAACCTCAACCCCGGGAAGTACGTACTGTGTCGCGCCGAATCCCGAGTCAGAAGCGTCATGCGCTCGACCACGGCGTGCGCCCCGATGAAGAAGTCCGGCAGCGGGGACCTCTTGCCTCCACCCGCCCGCCGATAGCGGAGGAACGACGCGCCTGCCAGGAAGGCGGCCTCCCAAGGGATCGGGAGTCGGGCGAACGCACCGGTGGGCAGGGCTACCTCCACGTCCTCGATGCGCTCGAAGCCCACCGACACCTCCGCGTAGATCACCGGATTGACGGCCAGGATGGAGGTCTCGGCGCACTCGACCAGGGTGGCGGCGGACCAGGGGTACCACACCGGATCCTCGGTCAGGATGTCCAGTAGGACGCTCGAATCCACCAAGACCCGACCGCTCACTCCTCACCCCGCGTAAGCGCCAGAATCTCGTCGGTGGTCATCGTGACGGTGGCCCGACCCGACAGATATCGCACGAGATCGTCACCGCGCGTCGCCTTTCCGGCCTCCTTCTCGAGATATACGCGGTCGCCATCCACCTGAAAGCGCACCTCGGTATGCGGGAGGAGGCCGAAACGCTCGCGAATGTCTTGAGGGATGGTGACCTGACCCTTGGTGGTAATGCGCATGAATCCCTCGCAAATGGTCTGAGTAATACTGGTACGCATCTTACACCACCTCCGTTTCATGTGTGTCAGGGTGCTTCCGGGCCACCGCACCGTAGGCGGCACCGTCGGAACCGACGATAGGCAGCCGAACGCCTACGGCAAATACGCAAAGGGTCTGACGATGGCGTCTTTCAACCTGCGCAGCCCGCGGAAGTCCCGGGATGTGGCCGAGGTGTCGCGGGTATAGAGAGGTCTCCACCATCTTCGGCTGATGGTGACCTTTCAGTGCGGCTGATTGCAAGGTTACTGGGCCGCTGATTGCAACTTCAGCAGTCAGAACACCCAACCGCCTGCGACGGCACCAAGGCGGCGAGTTCCTCCCTCCAGCGTCCGATGATCGCGAGCACCTCAGAGGCCAACGGCGGCTCGGCGGTCGCCACCACCTCCACGATGGTACCCAACCCGAGAGACAGCCCCTGCGCCACGGCCCGGCGGAGCGGCTGTGGCAGGTCCCAACCCCGGCGCGCACGCAGAGTCTCCACGAACGTGTGGGGCCCTTCCTCGGTCCCCGTGATCATGTCGTACAGGAGGTCCGCCCCCGTCTTCAGCCGAACAGCCGGGGCGCCGGCGAGAGCGCCCAGGAACTCGAACAGGCCCTCGGGCTCGAACAGACGCTCCTCGAGGAATGGGTTGACGTCGGGGAGGTCGCGCTTGAACAGCACGAAGACCAACCGGCCGTAGACCGCCCACTCACTCGGTTCGGCGGCCAGGACCAACTCCGGGAAATCCCCTAATTCCTGCGCGAGGAGCCGCCGCGCGAGGCGGCCGAAGAAGTCCGTGCGTTCCTGGTGAGTGAGGGGGCGGAGAACGGCCGCCCGGCGCCGGGCACGGTGCGAGGGGCGGTGGACGGGCAGGTGAGCCGCCCGCTCGGCCAGGTTGCCCTTGCCCTGTTTGATTCCCTCGAAGTAGGGCCGCATCCACCACCCGGGCTCGACACACTCGAAGAGGTGGCCGAGGAACTCTCCGGCGGACGCTGGACCCCACCCGTCCTGGTCGTCCCACAGGTCGACGAGGAGTGCGGTCGCGACCCCGCAGAGGTCGTCGGGCCAGCGCCTCGCCGCCAAGGCCAGGAATTCATAGGGCCAATCGGACTCCGACACAAGGAGCTGAATGGCGACGAAGTCGGAGGCCAGGACAACGTCGTCGTCGAGGTCGTATTTCTCGTACGGATCGATGATCTCCATGCTGACCCACACTTCATCGTCGTACAGTTCATGCCGGACGAGCACCTCCCACACCAGGCTCTCCGGAACTGCGAGCATCAAGGCGATGTTCGATAGCCACAACCGTCTCCGGCGGGGACGGAGACAGAGGTCCGCGGCAATGGCCAACAAGATCTGGCGGTCGACGGGAGCATCGTCCAGGCGTCGGCAGGCGCCGATTTCGAGCCGCAGCCGCTCGGCGGACGACGCCACCCGCACAGTCACGTGCTCATGCGTCCCGTCGCGCACGGAGAGGGCCGGGACGGCGCGGGGAACATCCCACATTGATTCGGGCACAGGTTCAGGCATGGTCATCTCGGGGGCCTTCCTTCGGGTGCGACGACGGCCGACTGTCGGCCGGGAATAACTGAGCACTCAGCATAGAGGACGGGTCGGACGGAAGCACGTAGTCGCGAGACGAATAGGGTCTCCCTCAAGCACGAACGCGGTCGTCAACCCGAGGCGGGGCTAAACGGTCACAGCTGCAGCCGGCCGGGCAGAATGACCGGCTTGGCGCGTGTCCGCCCGTTGTCCGCTCCCTGGCCGGAGGGTCGGCCACCTGCCATAACAGAACCCATGGCTGGAGTGCCCACAAAAGAAGGACCGAATAGCGCCGCCGTCGATCGCCGGGATGTCGTGGCCCGTCTTTCCGCGTCCACGCCAACCCTGAGGGACCGCTTTCAGGTGGCGCCGCTCACCCTCTTCGGCTCCGCGGCTCGGGATTCCCTGGGACAGGACAGCGATGTTGACGTCCTCGTGTCCTTTAGCACCCGCCCCGACTTCGACCGCTACTTCGCTCTCAAATTCTTTCTGGAAGACATCCTCGGGCGTCCCGTCGATCTTGCCACCGAGAGCATGGTCGGCCCTCGCCTTCGCAGGCGCATCGAGGCGGAGTTGATCCGTGTCGCGTGACCGCTTCTCTACCTCGAAGACATCTTGGAAGCATCCGAACGGGTGGATGACTACTGAAGGGGCTCGAGTACGACGCCTTCGTTACCGACACGATGCCGATCGACGCAGTGGTCCGCAACCTCGAGGTCATCGGAGAGGCGGCAGGCCGCCTTCCGCTCCCGATTCGGGGAGCCCTTCGAATGTGCCCTGGCGGAGCATCATAGCGATGCGAAACCTCCTCGCGCATGCCTACTTCAGGGTCGATTTCGACATCGTCTGGACAGCCGCGACCCGTCAGGTTCCCGAACTCTCGGCCGCAGTACGATCCTACATCGAACGTCAGCGTTGAGCCCTAGGTCTTCGGCTCCGGTGCTGCTTCCTGCTCACGATGCCGGGACCGCCCCCTACCCCTCCCTGTCCGTCAACGCCTGGAGCACTATCTCCGGCTTCGTCGGCAGCTTGCGCAGGCGGATCCCCACCTCGTCGTAGGTGGTGTTGGCGATGGCGGGGGCCGTCGGGAGCATCCCCGACAACGCGTCCCCGACGCCGCGTTACATCACGACGGAGATCACGACGATCCCGAGGACGAGCAGCAGGTTGAGACGACTGATGAGGTCCAATTGCTTGAACTGAGTGCTCTTCCTCACTCCCGAGAAGTCCTCCGCCGCCGCTGCCCGCACCTTTGGCAGGCCCAGCAGCATGACCAACGAGATCCCGATGACCACACCCACGAGCACTAACTTCACGATGAAGAGTCCGGAGATCGGGTAGTCAAGTGTGAGGATCAATCCCGCGCCGCCGATCACCGACAGGGCCGTGCCGGCCCACATGAAAGCCGCGATGCGGTAGAGGAAGCCCACGAAGAAGGTGAGCGCATTGTCATCCTTCTGCGCGCGCATCGCGATCATGGCGATCAGCAACTCACCCCCCACCAGGATGCCGACACCGATGAAGTGAAGGAACGCCGATACCTGGGTCATGCCGCCTCCGCTCATAGTGTGTGGTGCCTGCCGCCTGCTCGTGCTCCACGTATTCGTACACTGCGTTTCGCCTTCGCGCAAGGAGTGGACTGTCCCATCGTGGTGGAACCTGGGCTGGCTGCTATAGTGAGCACCCCTTCGTACCGCGAGGATCCGGATGAGACAACTGCGCCTGCCCTTACGTGAGTTCTCGACCGCCGATTCCCAAAGGTTCCTCGAGGCTCGCCTCAAGCGCGCGCCGTTGCGGGAGGTATTCCGTGGGTTGTGGCAGTCCTTTCCCAAGTCGGCCTCCGATCCGAGACTGACCGCATTGGCAACCGAGCGCGCCCGGAACGCCCGCGATGATGTCTGGCGGCGGCGTCTGTGGTGGCTGATCGGCGAGTTCAGGTTCTACGATCAGGCGAGGCCACGGTTGGCCGTCGAGGCCTACACCATGGCCCTTGAGAGCACGACACCTCGGCCCGCCGGCTTCGACATCGCCTGTCTCGCTGGGCGAGCGCTGTGTCTTGCACGCGCAGGCTTCCACACGCAGGCTCTCGAGGACCATGATCGCATGCACGAGCTCCTCGTTCATGCGGTGCTGCCCCGACAGAGGGGAGAGTTCCTGTTCGAACTCGCGGAGCGCGAGTGGTCGGATCACGGGCTCCTCCACATGGCTCATGACGACTACCTGCTCGCCTGGCGGTCCCACGAGCGTGCGGGACATCGCCCGGGCGTGGCCGCCTGCGCGCATCAGGCCGGCATCATCCTCAGGTATCTTGATGGAGACTTTGATGAGTCCCTCTCTCGGCTCCTTGAGGCGCGACGGTTGTATGAGAGCCTCAGTGCGGCGCACGAGGTGGCCGAGGTCGATGACGACCTGGAGATTCTCTTCGATGCCCGGAAAGAGCCGCGACGTCGGCTGGCAGCAGCCACCCGCGCCTACCTCGGAACCCCGAGGACCAAGAACTCATCGCGCCTGAAGCATGCGTTCCGACTGAGAGCACGAGCCCGGGCCTTGAACGACCTTGGGAGGCTGGAAGAACGGGAAAGGACCATGCTTCAAGCGATATGGGCCGTCGAATCGGACATCTGCCCGCACACGCGGGCGCTCCTCGGCCGCCATGCCGCCCGCCTTCGTATCCAACTTCTGGATTGGCAACTGGCCCGGCCCGACTTCGGCGCGGCCCTCCGGAACATGCTCCTGCTCCTCCCCCACCTGTCCTACGGCCGCGAAAAATCCGGCCCGTTCCGCACCGGCAGGGAGGACGGGCTTCGGCTGACGGCCCTGGGCCGGGCGCGAGAGGTCTTCACCAAGACGACTCTTGCGACATCGCTCGAGGGGACACTCGCTGCGACCGACCGGGCCGTCGCCCGCGACGCCCGCATGGCCTCAGTGGATCACCCGCTGCTACCCTACTACGTGGGGCGCGGACTGGTGCGTAACTAACGCATGGTCTGACCCTCAACCGGGAAGGGACACTACCATGACTGCCACACCCATCCACCAGGAATCGCCGCGGATCGTCATCGAATCCGTGGCCCCCGAGATAGACTGCGGCCGGTTCCCCATCAAGCGGACATTGGGTGAGGACGTGGTCGTCGAAGCGGACATCTTCGCCGACGGGCACGACGTGCTGTCGGCGGTCCTGCTCTACCGCCACCTGGACGAGACCGGATGGCGAGAGACACCCCTGGAGGAGCTGGTCAACGACCGGTGGCGCGGGCGGTTCACAGTCGACCGTCTGGGGCGGTATGTCTACACGTTGCGTGCCTGGGTCGACCCGTTCGCCACCTGGCGGCGCGACCTCGCGAAGAAGGTGGAGGCCGGTGTCGAAGTGGACGTCGACCTGCGCGTGGGCGCCGCCCTCGTAGCCGACGCCTTGAAGTGTGCGTCGGGCAGGCGAAAGACCGCTCTGCGCGCCCTCGCCACGACCTTAGCCGGCGGTACCGTGAAGGACCGCCGGGCGAGCGGTGACTCCGCCACCCAGGCCCCCCGGATCGGAGCCGCCCTCGAGCGCCGCATCGAAGCCGCCCTCGACCCCGCTCTGGCCGACCTCATGGCGGAGCACCCGGATCTGGGGCGGGCCACCACCTACCCGCGTGAACTCGAAGTGGTGGTGGACCCCGTGAGAGCGCGCTTCGGGGCCTGGTACGAGTTCTTCCCACGTTCGTGCGTGGAGGACGACCCGCGCCAAGAACACGCCACCCTGAACGCCTGCCACTCGCGCCTGGAGTACGTCGCAGACATGGGCTTCGACGTCGTCTACCTGCCCCCCATCCACCCCATCGGGCAAAGTCACCGGAAGGGCCCCAACAACACCACCGGGGTCGCAGCGGACGACCCGGGCAGCCCCTGGGCCATCGGCTCGGCGGTTGGCGGCCACGACGCCGTCGATCCGCGACTGGGGACCCTGGCGGACGTTCGCGCGTTCATCGGCCGGGCCGAAGAGCTCGGCCTGCAGGTGGCCCTGGATCTGGCGTACCAATGCTCTCCCGATCATCCCTGGGTGACCGAGCATCCGGACTGGTTCCGCCGGCGCCCGGACGGCACGGTGCAGTACGCCGAGAATCCGCCCAAGAAGTACGAGGACATCTACCCCATCGATTTCGATACCTCCGACCGAGAGGGGCTCTGGCGGGAGCTCGCCCGGATCGTCTTCTTCTGGATCGACCAGGGCGTGCGCATATTCCGCGTGGACAACCCCCACACCAAACCCTTCGCGTTCTGGAAGTGGTTGATAGGGACGGTCAAAGCCGAGCACCCCGACATCATCTTCCTCGCCGAGGCCTTCACGCGGCCGAAGGTGATGTACCGGCTGGCGAAACTGGGCTTCACCCAGTCGTACACCTACTTCACCTGGCGCAACACTAAGTGGGAGCTCACCGAGTACTTCACCGAGCTCACACGCACCCAGGTGGCCGAGTTCTTCCGGCCGAACCTGTGGCCCAACACCCCCGACATCCTGAGCGCCTACCTGCAGACGGGCGAGCGACCCGCCTTCGTGATCAGGCTGATCCTGGCTGCCACCCTGGGCGCCAACTACGGTGTCTACGGTCCCGCCTTCGAACTCTTGGAGCACGAGCCCCGCGAACCCGGAAGCGAGGAGTATCGGAATTCGGAGAAGTACCAGGTGCGGCGTTGGGACCTGCGCCACCCGGACAGCCTGCGCCCAGTTATCACCCTGGTCAACCGGTGCCGCCGGGAGAACCGAGCCCTGCAGTCCGACCGCGGCCTGCGCTTTCACGGCGTCGACAACGACCGGCTGATCTGCTTCTCTAAGCGCGCTCCCGACGAGGAGAACGTGGTCATCGTGGTGGTCAACCTCGACCCTTACCAGACCCAAAGCGGCTGGGTGGATCTCGACCTCGACGCCCTGTCTCTCGACCCGGATGCGCCCTTCCAGGTGCATGATCTCCTGAGCGGCGCCCACTATCTGTGGCAGGGCCCGCACAACTTCGTGGAACTCGATCCGCACACGCTGCCTGCCCATCTCTTCAGAGTCAAGCGCCACGTTCGCACTGAGAAGGACTTCTCCTACTATGTGTAGCCCACGCGTATGAGCCCCCGCCGAACAACGGTCGAACCCGTCCTGCTCCCCGACGACCCGCTCTGGTACAAGGACGCGATCATCTATGAGATCCACGTGCGCGCCGGCTTCGACAGTGACGCCGACGGCATCGGCGATTTCCGCGGACTCACCCAGAAACTCGACTACCTGCAGGACCTAGGAGTCACGGTCCTGTGGATCCTGCCCTTCTACCCCTCTCCGCTGCGGGACGACGGCTACGACATCGCCACTTACATGGATGTGCACCCCGACTACGGCACACTGGGGGACTTCCGCCGCTTTCTGCGCGCCGCGCACCGCCGCGGCATACGCGTGATCACCGAACTCGTGCTCAACCACACCTCCGACCAGCATCCCTGGTTCCAGCGATCGAGACGGGCCAAACCGGGCACCAAGTGGCGCAACTTCTACGTGTGGAGCGACACCCCCGAGAAGTACGAGCAGACCCGCATCATCTTCAAGGACTTCGAGCACTCGAACTGGAGCTGGGACCCGGTGGCCGGCGCCTACTTCTGGCACCGCTTCTACAACCACCAACCCGACCTCAACTTCGAGAGCCCCCACGTTCGCACCGCCATGCTTCGCATCATCGACTTCTGGCTGGGTATGGGTGTGGACGGCCTCCGCCTGGACGCCGTGCCCTACCTGTACGAGCGCGAGGGCACCACCGGCGAGAACCTGCCCGAGACGCACGCCTACCTCAAACGCCTGCGCCGCCACGTAGACCAGAACTTCAAGAACCGGGTGCTGCTGGCCGAGGCCAACCAGTGGCCCGAGGACGCGGCCGAGTACTTCGGCAAGGGCGACGAGTGCAACATGGCCTTCCACTTCCCGGTGATGCCCAGGCTCTTCATGGCCATCCGCCAGGAGGACCGCTTCCCGATCGTCGATATCCTGCATCAGACCCCGGAAATCCCCGAGAACGCCCAGTGGGCCCTCTTCCTGCGCAACCACGACGAGCTCACCTTGGAGATGGTCACCGACGAGGACCGCGACTACATGTATCGCATGTACGCCGGCGAGCCTCAGGCCCGCATCAATCTGGGCATACGCCACCGGCTGGGGCCGCTCCTCCACAACGACCGTCGCCAGATCGAGCTCATGCACGGCCTGCTCTTCAGCCTGCCGGGCACGCCCGTGCTCTACTACGGCGACGAGATCGGAATGGGCGACAACATCTACCTGGGCGACCGCAACGGCGTGCGCACCCCCATGCAGTGGAGCTCCGACCGCAACGCCGGATTCTCACGATCCAACCCCCAGCGCCTCTACCTGCCGGTCATCACCGACCCGGAGTACCACTACGAGGCGGTCAACGTCGAAGCGCAGCAGAACAACCCGCATTCGCTGCTCTGGTGGGTGAAGCGCCTCATCGCGTTGCGCAAGCAGCATCAGGCCTTCGGGCGCGGCAGTATAGAGTTCTTGCTCCCCGAGAACCGGAAGGTGTTGGCTTTCATCCGGTCTTGGCAGGACGAGCGGATCCTGGTGGTGGCGAACCTCTCCCGCTTCACCCAGTACGTCGCGCTCGACCTCTCCCGCCTTGCCGGTACGATCCCGGTGGAGCTCTTTGGTCGCGCGGTCTTCCCCGAGGTGCAGGGCGAACGCTCATACGATTTCACCTTGGGACCGCACACCTTCCACTGGCTGGCCATGGAGACCCCCCGCGTGGAATCCGAAGCGGATGTGTTCGACGAGGACAGCGGCCCGCTCCCCCTCGCCGTACGAGGAGCGTGGTCGGCGGTCTTCGAGGGGAAGGCGCGGGTGGACCTGGAGAATCGACTGGCCAAGATACTCAAGGGCCGCCGCTGGTTCCAAGGGAAGGCCCGCTCCATCGTAGGGGTGGTCATCCAAGAGACCATCCCCGTGCCCCTGGAAGGGAAAGACGACGTGCAGCTGGTGCTGGCCGAGGTGGAGTACTCGGAAGGGGAGCCCGAGACCTACGTCCTGCCTCTGGCCTACGCCGCCGACTCCGAGCATGCCCGCAGGGACCTGGGCCCCAGCGTGATCACCCGAGTCACCGTGCGCCGAGTGAGGGAGGCCGACAGTGCGGGCCTGCTCTTCGACGCCTTCGGCGACGCCGCTCTGTCGAACGAGCTGCTGGGCCTGATCGCGCGGCGCCGGCGGTTGAAGGGGGCCGGCGGAACCTTGGTGGGGATACCCACCAAGGCCTTTAGGAAGCTACGCGGCGCCGACGAGCTACCCGCCCCCACCCTTCTGCGCGGCGAGCAGACCAACACCTCGGTTGTCTACGGCGACCGGCTGATCTTGAAGCTCTTCCGCCACATCGAAGAGGGGGTGAACCCCGATCTGGAGGTGGGCCGCTTTCTCACCGACCGCACGGGGTTCACGTCCATCGCCCCGGTTGCCGGCGCCTTGGAGTACCGCAGGAGTCGGCAGGAACCCGTGACCGTGGCCGTTCTCCAAGGTTTCGTACCGAATGAGGGCGACGCGTGGCTCTACACTCTGGACTCGCTGGGCCGCTTCTTCGAACAGGTGCTGACCATGGAGAGCCGGCGGTCCACCGCGCCGGTCGACACGCGACCCCTCCTCGAACTGGTTCGAGAGGAGATCCCCCAAGACGCCCCGGACCTGGTGGCCGACTATCTGGAGTCCGCGCGCCTGCTGGGGAAGCGGACCGCCGAGCTTCACGCCGCGCTGAACTCGGACACGGATGATCCGGCCTTCGCCCCCGAGCCCTTCACCCCCCACTACCAGCGCTCGCTCTACCAATCGGTGCGGGGGATGGTCCGCCAGAGCTTCGAGATCCTGCGCCGCCGCCGTCATCTGCTCGCCGAAGACGATCGCGCCCTCGCCACCCAGGTGCTCAACCACGAGGGCGAAGTGACGGCCCGCCTGCACGAGGCCCTCGCCAAGCCCCTTGGAGCCCTGCGCACGCGCACCCACGGCGACTATCATCTGGGGCAGGTGCTGTACTCGGGACGCGATTTCGTCATCATCGATTTCGAGGGAGAACCCGCCCGCCCCATGAGCGAGCGCCGTATGAAGCGCTCGCCCTTGATCGACGTGGCGGGCATGATCCGTTCGTTCAACTATGCGTCCACGACTGCACTCCACCAAGGGACCGTGCGACCTGAGGACGTGGGCGATCTCCTCCCGTGGGCGCACTACTGGTATCGTCTGGTGTCGGCCGCCTTCCTCCGTTCTTACCTGGAGGAGGCCCAGAACGGACAGTGGCTTCCCCGCCGTCCCGAGGCCCTCGAGCGCCTCCTCGAGACCTTCTTGTTCGAAAAAGCCGCCTACGAGCTTCGGTATGAGTTGAACAACCGGCCCGCCTGGGTGGGCGTCCCCTTGCGCGGACTTCTGGAGATGATCGAAGAACGGCGGACCGATACCCGCGAGGAAGAGTGACAATGACCGATCCTCCCCCCACACGGCACACCCTGCTCACGAGTGACGACCTCCACCTCTTCAACGAGGGCACCCACCTGCGACTCTACGAGAAGCTGGGGGCCCGGCCCTTGACCGTCGAGGGCACGGAAGGCACCCATTTCGCCGTCTGGGCTCCGAACGCCGAGCGGGTCTCCGTTGCAGGCGACTTCAACGGGTGGGATCGGGAGAGTCATCCTCTTCGCGCGCAGGGAGGGTCGGGCATCTGGGAGGCGTTCGTGCCTGGCGTGGGCAAGGGGACTCTCTACAAGTACCACATCGTCTCCCGCGGCAGTGGCTACCAGGTAGACAAGGCCGATCCCTTCGGCCGCATGCACGAGGAGCCCCCGCTTACCGCGTCGGTGGTGTGGGACCTGGAGTATGAATGGGGCGATGGGGCCTGGATGGAGACGCGAGGCACCCGCGCCTCACTGGGAGCACCGATCTCCATCTACGAGCTGCATCTGGGGTCGTGGATGCGCGATCCGGCGGATCCCTCCCGCCTGCTCTCCTACCGGGAGATCGCCCCCCTGCTGGCCGCGCACGCGCGGACGCTCGGCTTCACCCACGTGCAGTTTCTCCCGGTGATGGAGCACCCCTTCTACGGCTCCTGGGGCTATCAGACCACCGGCTACTTCGCTCCCACCCGCCGCTACGGCACGCCGCAGGACTTCATGTACCTCATCGACCACCTGCACCAAGAGGGTCTGGGCGTCATCCTGGACTGGGTGCCTTCGCACTTCCCCGATGACGAGCACGGCCTCTCCTACTTCGACGGCACCCACCTCTTCGAGCACGCCGATCTGCGCCAGGGATTCCACCCCGACTGGAAGAGCCTCATCTTCAACTACGGCCGCCATGAAGTACGCAGCTTCCTGCTGAGCAGCGCCATGTTCTGGCTCGACCACTACCACGCCGACGGCCTACGCGTGGACGCGGTCGCCTCCATGCTCTACCTGGACTACTCGCGCAAGGCGGGGGAGTGGATCCCCAACAGATACGGGGGACGCGAGAATCTGGAGGCCATCGAGTTCCTGCGGCGCCTGAACACCGAGGTGTACGGCCGCTACCCCGACGTGCAGAGCATCGCGGAGGAGTCCACCGCATGGCCCATGGTCTCGCGCCCCATCTACGTCGGGGGACTGGGGTTCGGTCTCAAGTGGGACATGGGCTGGATGCACGACACCCTCGAATACATGAGCCACGAGCCCGTACACCGCAAGTTCCACCACGACCGCCTCACCTTCCGCGCCTTGTACGCCTTCACCGAGAACTTCGTGCTGCCCCTGTCCCACGACGAAGTGGTGCACGGCAAGGGTTCTCTCTTGAACAAGATGCCGGGCGACCCCTGGCAGAAGTTCGCCAACCTCCGGCTCCTGCTGAGCTACATGTACGGCCAACCCGGTAAGAAGCTGCTCTTCCAGGGTGCGGAGATCGGCCAGTGGCGGGAGTGGGCCCACGAGGAGAGTGTCGACTGGCACCTGCTGGGCGACGAACGCCACGCCGGTATCCAGCGTCTGCTGACCGACCTCAACCGACTCTACCGGGAGGAGCCGGCCCTGCACGAATTCGACTTGGATGAGGCGGGGTTCGAGTGGATCGCTGCCAACGACTCCGAGCAGAGCGTGATCAGCTTCCTGCGCAAGGGCGAGGGCGACGAAGTGGTGCTCGTGGCTCTGAACTTCACCCCGTTACCCCGGCACAACTATCGCCTGGGAGCCCCAAGCGCCGGTCTCTGGGAGGAGGTGCTGAACAGCGACGCCGCGGACTACGGCGGGAGCGGGCAGGGCAACCTAGGGGGAGTGCCGGCGGCTCCCTTCCCGTTCCACGGGCGGCCCGCTTCGCTGACGCTGACGCTGCCTCCGCTGGGGGCGGTGTTCCTGAAGTGTCAGGGTTGAGGGTAGCGTCGCGGGGCTGGGAGCCGAGCCTCGGCGCCGTGCCCCAGGGTGCCGATCGCTGTCTCTTCCGCGTGTGGGCGCCTCGCGCGGACCGGGTCGAGGTACACCTTCTGGGTGATCGTGAACGGCGGGTGATCCTGCAGCCCGAGCCGCGCGGCTACCATGCGGGCCTGGCCGAGGACGTGAAGCCGGGCACACTCTACCGATATCGGCTTGCCGGCGGCGCCGGCGCTCCGGGAGATGAGGAGCTGCCCGACCCGGCCTCCCGCTCCCAACCCCAAGGCGTGCATGGGCCCTCGCAGGTGGTCGCGGTTGAGGCGAACCTCTCTCCGGCTTTTCCGGGGAGGCCCCTCGAGGAGCTGGTCTTCTACGAACTGCACGTGGGCACGTTCACGCCCGCCGGCACCTTCGCAGCGGTCGTCGACCACCTGGACGACCTGGTCGACTTGGGGGTGACCGCCGTGGAACTCATGCCGGTGGCCCAGTTCCCGGGACAACGCAACTGGGGCTACGACGGCGCCTTCCCCTTCGCCCCGCACAACACCTACGGCGGCCCCGCCGGTCTGCACAGCCTGGCGAGCGCCTGTCACCAGCGCGGGCTCGCCCTCATCCTCGACGTGGTCTACAACCACTTCGGACCGGAGGGCTCCCGGGTGGCCGACTACGGGCCCTACTTCACGGATGTCTACCGCACCCCCTGGGGCTCGGCCGTCAACCTGGATGGACCCGACAGCGACGAGGTGCGCCGCTACTTCATCGAGAACGCGCTGCACTGGGTGGCCGAGTACGGCATCGACGGTCTGCGGCTGGACGCCCTGCACGCCCTCATCGACCGCTCGGCTCTACCCTTCCTGCGCGAATTGGCCGCCGCGATTCACGGCTACGCCCGGGCTACGGGCCGCCACATCCATCTGATCGCCGAGAGCGACGCCAACGACGCCGCCCTCTTGGCCCCGCCCGACCGAGGCGGCATGGGCCTCGACGCGCACTGGAACGACGACCTGCATCACGCCCTGCACGCAGTCCTGACCGGGGAACGAGACGGTTACTACGAGAGCTTCGGCGGGTTGGAGCACCTCGCCACGGCGCTCGCAGACGGCTACGTGTACGGCGGTCGCTGGTCGGCGTACAGGAGGCGGCGCCACGGCAGTTCGCCCGCGGCCATCCCCGCGCGCCGCCTGCTGGCCTACAGTCAGAACCACGACCAGGTGGGCAACCGGCCGCGCGGCGGGCGCCTCAGTAGCCTCGTGCCTTTCGAGGCGCTGAAGTTGGCCGCCGCCGCCGTTATCCTCTCGCCCTATCTGCCGCTGCTCTTCATGGGCGAAGAGTACGGGGAGAACGCGCCTTTTCTCTACTTCATCCACCACGGCGACCCCGCCCTGGTGGAGGCCGTGAGGCGCGGTCGACGTGAGGAGTTCTCAGACTTTCCCGGCTTCACACCCGACCGGCCGATGCCCGATCCGCAGGATCCCGTCACCTTCGACAGCAGCCGACTCCACTGGGACCTGCTGCGCGTGCCTCGGCACCGCGCCCTACGCGAGTTCTACCGTGAGCTCCTTACGCTGCGGTGCACCGACCCGGCTCTGGCCCATCTGAGCAAGGAGACACAGACGGTGGAGACCGTGCCTGGAGAGACGCTCCTGCTCCGACGCCGGGCGGCGACGAGCGAGTCCGGGTTGGCGACGACCGACCACCTCATCCCGGACTCGCAGTACGAGGTGGCCCTCGTACTCCACTTCGGGCGCGCGCCGGCCAAAGTGGAGTTCCCTCTGCCTCCGGGTCGATGGCGGACGGCCTTCGACTCGGCCGACGATCTCTGGGCCGGACCGGGAAGCGCCCTGCCCCCGGTCGTGGAGTCCGGCGGGACCGTGAACCTCTCGTTGGGCGCCCTCTCGGCTGCACTGCTCGTCCCCCTGGAAGGGAGGGTGTAGATGAAGCGCTACGTGTGCATCCACGGCCATTTCTACCAACCGCCGCGCGAGAACGCCTGGCTGGAGACGGTCGAGATGCAAGACTCCGCCTACCCCGACCACGACTGGAACGAGCGCGTCACAGCCGAGTGTTACGCTCCGAACGGTGCCTCGCGCATCCTCGACGACCACGGTCACATCCGCGCCATAGTCAACAACTACGCCTCGATGAGCTTCAATTTCGGACCGACCCTCCTCGCGTGGCTTGAAGAGCAGTCTCCGCCGACCTACCTCGCCGTGCTGGACGCCGACCGCCGGAGCCGGGAGCGATTCGGCCGCGGCTCGGCCCTCGCGCAGGCCTACAGCCACATGATCATGCCTCTGGCCTCTTCCCGCGACAAGCAAACACAGGTGGCGTGGGGCATCCGCGACTTCGAACACCGCTTCGGCCGGACCCCCGAGGGGATGTGGCTGCCGGAGACCGCCGTCGACCTGGAGACCCTCGACGCCATGGCCGAGCAGGGACTCACGTTCACCGTCCTGGCTCCCAGACAGGCCGCACGGATACGGCCTCTCGAGGGAGATGAGGATTCCTGGGAGGATGTGAGCGGTTCCCGGGTCGACCCCAGCCGGGCCTACCTCCAGAGGCTGCCCTCCGGCCGAAGCATCGCCCTCTTCTTCTACGACGGCCCCATCTCGCAGGCGATCGCCTTCGAGGGACTTCTCCGCCGAGGGGAGAACTTCAAGCACCGCCTGCTGGGCGGCTTTGACGACCGGCGGGAGTGGGATCAGTTGGTACATATCGCCACCGACGGCGAGACGTACGGCCACCACCACAGGCATGGTGAGATGGCGCTCTCCTTCGCCCTCGAGCAGATCGACCAGGATCCCGACGTTGAGCTGATCGATTACGCGGCCTACCTGGAACGCCACCCGCCCGAGATGGAAGTGGACATCGTCGAGAACACCTCCTGGAGCTGCATCCACGGCGTGGAGCGCTGGCGATCGGACTGTGGCTGCCACTCCGGCGGTCATCCGGACTGGAACCAGGCTTGGCGCGCTCCCCTGCGCGAAGCCCTCGACCGGCTGCGCGGCCGCCTGGACCCGCTCTACGAGTCTGCGGCGGCGGAGATCCTGAACGACCCTTGGCGAGCCCGCGACGAATACATCGACGTCATACTCGACCGCTCCGACTCCTCGGTCGCGGAGTTCTTCTCCCGCCACGCGCGCCGACCGCTCTCCCCCGCGGACGAGCAGCAGGCCCTTCGGCTCCTCGAACTGCAGCGCCACGCCATGCTCATGTACACGAGTTGCGGCTGGTTCTTCGACGATCTCTCAGGCATCGAGACCATACAGGTGGTCCAATACGCGGGCCGCGCCCTTCAGCTGGCGGGCGAGACGCTCACCAACCCCGATCTCGAGAGGGGTGACCTCGAGGAAGAGTTCCTGAGCCTCTTGGCCGAGGCCCACAGCAACCTGCCGCAGCACGGGGACGGCCGGGCCATCTTTGAGAAATGGGTGCGCCCCGCCGCCCTCGATCTCTTCAAGGTGGGGGCGCACTACGCCATCAGCTCCCTCTTCGGGGAGTACCCCGAGCGTGCCCCCCTCTTCGCCTACAGGGTGGAGCGCCGGGACCACCGTCTGATGCAGGTCGGCGACGCCCGGCTGGCTGTGGGCCGCATAGAGGTGGCGTCGCGGGTGACTCGGGCGAGCGAGAGCCTGAGCTTCTCGGTGCTCCACTTCGGCGGCACCAGCATCAGCTGCGGAGTTCGTCCCTTCAGGGGAGAAGAAGAGTACCGTGCTCTGGTGGACGATACCTCGGCGGCCTTCCGCCAGGTCGACCTGCCCCAGGTACTGCGTCTACTCGATCAGCATTTCGGCGAACTCACCTACTCCCTGCGCTCGCTCTTCAGAGACGAGCAACGCCGCATCCTCTCCCTCCTCATGCAGTCCGCCCAGAACGAAGCCGCCACCCTGTACCGCCAGATCCACGAACGCCATGCACCCATGATGCTCCTGCTCTCCGCCCTCTCTCTGCCGGTGCCCACAGCATTCCGCGCGGCCGCCGACTTCGTGCTCAACGTCGATCTGAAGACCGCCCTGGAGCAGCCCGTCCCCGACCCGGCCGCAGTGCGCGCGCTGCTCGACGAAACAGAGCACGACCAAGCCGACCTCGATGAAGCCGGATTGGGCTTCACCTTTGGCAGGACCCTGGAGCGCTTGTCTGCGGACCTGACCGCCCGGCCGGAGGATCCCGACGCCCTTGAGTCTCTGCTCCGGACGGCCCGGCTGGCGGGGGAGGTGCCCTTCGAGGTGCGGCTCTGGAGCGCCCAGAACCACTTCTTCCGGGTGCTGCAGGAGACCTACGCGGCAGTCGTTCAACAGGCTGCGGACGGTGATGAGGAGGCTCTGGGTCGGGTCGAACGCTTCCGTGCGCTGGGAGAAGCCCTATGGGTGGCCGTGGATTGAAACCGCCGGCTCCGCGCGTGGACGCCACCTACCGCCTGCAACTCCACGCCGGCTTCACGCTCGCCGACGCCCTACGGCAGCTCCCCTACTTGGAGAACCTTGGCATCAGTCACCTGTACCTCTCGCCCATCTTCGCGGCCCGCCCCGGAAGCGTCCACGGGTACGATGTCGTAGACCCCACGCGAGTGAACCCCGAACTTGGGGGCGCAGACGCCCTCGAGGCCCTGGCCGACGAACTGCAGGCCCGGAGAATGGGCCTGATCCTAGACTTGGTGCCCAATCACATGGCCGCCGACCACCACAACCCCTGGTGGATGGACGTGCTCACCCACGGTCCGGCCTCCGCCCACGCCCGCCTCTTCGACATCGACTGGGCTTCGCCCCAAGCTCCCGGCGGGCGTGTGCTCCTACCCTTCCTGGGCGCTCCCCTCCGTGAGGTCCTGTCGGGCGGAGAGATACGACTCGTGCTGGAACGACCGCCAGCCCCAGAACCTCCCCGGGGAGAACACGCCATCGGGCGCAGAGGCAGCGCGGGCGGCCCAGCCCGCGCGGGCGGCAGGGGCAGTCCGCCCGAGCTGGCCTTCTACGCGAGCTACCACGACCGGCTCTTCCCCCTGGAGCCGGGCACCTGGCCCGACATCTTGCGGGCGGCCGACGGACCGTTGCCTCCCAGCCTGGAAACGCTGGTGCGCGACTTGGAGGCGATCCCCGGTTTTCGAACGACCGACGAGGGGGCGGCCGTGCGGCGGCGGCGGACCGCCGCCACAGCCCGTCGCACCCTGGCCCACCTGGCAGCCACCGACCCCGCCGCCGGCGAAGCCCTGCGGCGGGCCCTGGCCGCGCTGATCATCCGCCCGGGGGCGGCCCCAGGTGCAACCGACACGTTCGCCGGGATCCTCGCGCGTCAGCCCTGGCTCCTGCTCCACTATGGAGAGGCCCGCAGGCGCCTGAACTACCGCCGCTTCTTCGACATCACCGACCTGATAGGCGTGCGTATGGAAGACGAGGCCGTCTTCGCCGTCACGCACTCCCTGGTGCTGGACATGGCCGAGCGGGGGCGCATCGCCGGCGTGCGCGTGGACCACGTCGATGGCTTGCTCGACCCCACTGGCTACCTCATCCGCCTGCGCGATCAGCTCGCTGAACGGAGCGGCCGCCAGGTGCCGATCTGGGTGGAGAAGATCCTTTCTCCCGGCGAAGAACTCCCGGCCGAGTGGCCGGTGACGGGCACCACGGGCTACGAGTTCTTGAACGCGCTCGGCCACGTCTTCGTCGATGCCGAGGGTCTGGCGAGATTGGGGCGCTTCTACGACGACTTCACCGGCAGGGACGAACCTTTCTCCGAAGTACGTCACCGAAGCAAACGCCTCGTGTTGACCGAACTGCTGGGAGCCGAGATGGGGGGTCTGGGTGAGCGGCTCGCCCGGTTGTCCCGGAACGAGCCCGCGACCCGAGGCGACGGCGCAGCCCCGGGCGATCCCGGGGGCGAGCTCCTTTCGCCCGCCGCCCTGACCGAGGCCCTGCTCCAGGTGACTGCCTCACTGAGCGTGTATCGCACCTACATCAGAGATACCGCCGTCTCCGAGCGCGACCGCGTTCTCATAGACGAAGCGGTGGACGACGCGCAGAGGCGCGACCCCGGGCGCCTGACGGCGGCCCTCGAGTACCTGCGCCGTCTTCTCTGCCTCCGCCCGGCGCTTGATGGACCGTCGTGTGATGGACCGCCTCTTGATGGACCGTCTCTTGACGAAGCCTTGGATCTGGTGCTCGCCTGGCAGCAGGTGAGCGGACCGGCTATGGCCAAAGGTGTTGAAGACACAGCCTTCTATCGATACAACCGCCTCATCTCCCTGCAGGAAGTGGGCGGAGAAGTGGGCGGCGACCCGGAGGCCGTGGCCGAGTTCCACCGGCACAACCTGACTACACTGGCGCTCCGGCCCGACAGCATGAGCGCCACGAGCACCCACGACACCAAGCGCAGTGAAGACGTGCGGGCGCGTATCGACATCCTGGCCGAGGCGGCCGACGCCTTCACCGCGGCCGTCGCCCGCTGGCACCACCTGAACGCCCACGCCGCCGCTGAGCACGACGAGAGCGCAGGCTCCCGTGGTCAAGCCGCCGACCCTCACCTCGGCTCATCCGCCCCCAACCCGAACGAGGAGTACCTTCTCTACCAGACCCTGCTGGGGGCCTGGCCGCTGCAACGAGAGGAGGTCCCCGCCTTCAGTGGGCGCGTGGCCGAATTCTTGATCAAGGCCCTGCGGGAGGCGAAGGAACACACCAGCTGGCTGCAGCCCAACCTTGCCTACGAGGATGACCTGCAGGCGTGGGTGCAGACCATCCTCACGCCCGGCGGTCCGAGCGGCGGCGACAACGTCCTGCCTGGACCCGGCAACGTCCTGCCGGAGCCCGGCGGCCGGCTGCCCGACCCGACCTCCGTCGTTTCCGGCCGAGGCGGCGCCTTCCTCGCGGACTTCCTCCCGCTTCAGAGGCGGGTGGCCTGGTACGGCATGCTGGTCTCCCTGGCCCAGGTCGTCGCCAAGGTGGCGTCTCCCGGGATACCGGACTTCTACCAGGGCTCGTACCTATGGGATCTGAGCCTGGTCGACCCCGACAATCGTCGGCCGGTGGACTTCGGCGAGCGACACCGGATACTTCTCGATCTTGACGAAACGGCCGATTCGGCGCCCGCCCCCCGCACGGCGGAACTTCTACGCAACTGGACCGACGGGCGCATCAAGCTGTTCGTCACCCGCCGCGCCCTGCATACCAGGCGTGCGGCCCCGGCGCTCTTCGCCCGCGGGGCCTACCTGCCCCTCGAACCTACGGGTGGCCACGCGGAACGGGTCCTCGCCTTCGCCCGCCGCCATGGGGAGAGCTGGGCCATGGTCGTCGTGCAACGACTGCCGGTGGGCCTGGCCCCCGCGCAGGCACCGCCCCTGGGGCTGTCGGTGTGGGGCGACACCCGCGTGCCTCTGCCTCCGGGGGCCCCCGCCGTGTGGACCGAGATCTGCTCCGGCACGGTGGTGCGCGCGGTCGACGAAGCCGGGAATGCCTCCGGGAGAAGATCTGCCGGGCGAGGCGCCCTCAACCGGGGGAGCGCCTCCGTGTTCGTGGGCGACGCCCTCCGATATCTGCCCGTCGCCCTGCTTCGAGCCGAAGAGTGAAGAAGGGCAGGGGCGAGACCCGCCCCCTACCGCCCCTCCCTCTCCATCAGCGCCGCCAGCACCATCTCCGGCTTCATCGGCAGCTTCTTAAGGCGGATCCCCACCGCGTCGTAGATGGCGTTGGCGATGGCCGGGGCCGTGGGCACCAGGCCGGGTTCGCCGATGCCCTTGGCGCCGTAGGGGCCGGCCGCCGCCGGGTCCTCCACCAGGATGGGCTCCACGGCCACGCTGTCGAGAGCCGTCAGCATCTTGTAGTCGCGGAAGTTGGGGTTGAGGAGCTTGCCTTCTTCGAAGATCATCTCCTCCGCCAACGCGAAGCCGATGCCCTGCAGACCGCCACCCAGGATCTGGCCTCTAAGAAGGAGAGGGTTGATGGCCTTGCCCACGTCGTGCGCCGCGATGTAGCGGACGATGTCGATCTGGCCGGTGCGCCGGTCCACTTCAACCTCGACGCCGTGGCAGCCCCAGGCGTAGGCCATGGAGTAGTTGCCTTTGAAGTCGCCGGCCAGGAGGTCGGTGGGGGGCTCGTAGAAGTAGGCGGCCATGAACATGGTGTTGCCGGCACTCGCGAAGTGGGCCTTGCGGAGCACCTTCTCGATCTTGGTGGTCTTCTCGGGGTCGAGGGCGCAGACCACCAGGCCGCCTTCGAGGTCGAGGCCGTCGCGGGGAGTGTCGAGGATGTCGGCGGCGGAGTTCAGAATCTGCTCGCGCACCTGCTGGGCCGCGTAGAGGGCGGAGTTGCCCGCCACGAAGGTGGAGCGGGAGGCGTGGGCGCCGGCGTCCCAGGGGCAGACGTCGGTGTCGCCGATGACCACGTTGATGCGGTCGACGGTGAGCCCCAGGGTCTCGGCGACGATCTGGCGGAGGATGGTGTCGAGGCCCTGGCCCATGTCCATGGAGCCGGAGTAGACGTCCACGTAGCCGAGGTCGTCGACCTTGATGAGGGTGCCGCAACCGTCGGATTTGTAGATCTTGGCGCCGCCGCCCACGTGCATGAGACAGGCCATGCCTATGCCGCGCACCTTGTCGGGAAGTTCTGTCAGCTCTCCGCGGGCCACCGGCCCGACCCCGTGGGTGGCCTCCACTTCATCGGCCGAAGGGGGCGTCTGGGCGTCGACGTCGCCGCCTCTGGCGCCGGCAGCCCGCGCCTGCGCCTTGGCCGCCTTGTAGCCGTCCCAATCCAACCGCTCGGCCACCGCCTCCAGGCAGGGCACGTGGCCGCAATTGTCCACTTTGAAGCCCTGAGGGGTCACCGTGCCCGCCACGTTGGCGTTCTGCAGCCGGAACTCGTAGCCGTCGATGCCGGCCATCTCGGCCAGCTCGTCCATGTTGCACTCGAGGGCGAAGGTCATCTGCGGGGTGCCGTAGCCGCGCATGGCCTGGGCGTAGGTGTTGTTGGTGTACACGCACGTGGCCCGGAAGCGCACGTTCTCCACCTGGTAAAGGCTGGAGGCGGGCATCATCATGACCGTGGGGGTGGTCGCGCCCCAACTGGTGTAGGCGCCGTTGTCGAGGATCATGGAGGTGTCGCGGAAGGTGAGGTTGCCCTCGGCGTCGCAACCCTGGCGGATCTTGATGCGCGCTGGCTGACGCGGTGAGGTGGCGAAGAACTCCTCCTCCCGGTCGAAGAGGATCTTCACCGGTTTCTTCGTGCGGTGTGCCAGGAGCATGGCGATGTACTCGAACGCGTACGTGTCGAGCTTCGACCCGAATCCGCCGCCCAACGTAGTGAGCACCACGCGCACCTTACCCCGCACTCCCATCGCCTTCATGGCCTCTTGGAAATCGGCCTTGGCCAGGCTGGGGATCTGGGTGACGGAGTACATGGTGAGGTTGTCGTCGGGGTCGAAGAGAGCCACGCAACCCGCGGTGCCGAGGCAGCAGTGGGTGACCCACCCCGTCTCGTACTCGCCCTCCGCGATGAAGGCGGAGGCGGCTTCGCCGGCCTCGATATCGCCGTTCTCGAGCTTCCAGGGGAGGCGGAGACGATTGTCCTTGTTCGGTTCCCCCCGCCCGTTCAGCTCGTGCACCAGGGGTGCGCCCTCCTTCATGGCTTCCGCGGGGTCGAAGACGGCGGGGAGGTCCTCATACGTGACGTTGATCGCCTTGATGGCCGCCTCGGCCAGTTCCGGAGTGGTGGCTGCCACGGCCGCGACCTCGTCACGGTACTGACGAACACGATCCTTCTTGAGAGCCGTATTGTCTTTGAGGAAGCCGAAGCGGATCTCGGGCGTGTTGTACGCGGTGATGACCGCTTTGACGCCCGGGATGCGGTCGGCCTCGGACGTGTCGATGGACACGATGCGGGCGCTCGGGCGGTCGGAGTAGAGGATCTTGGCGGAGAGCATGCCGGGGAGCTCGAGGTCGTGCATGTACTGGGCCTGGCCGGTGACCTTGACCCCGGCGTCGGCCTTGGGGATGGGCTTCCCGACGACGGCGAGTGCCTTCGGGGCGCGCTCCTGCTCGGTGATCACGGGCGGGTTCATGCGCTCACCTCCGCGCTCGGCGATCCGTGGGCGGCGTGGCCCGGTTGATCCACCCCGCCGGTGACGCCCGCATGGGCGGTGCCGCCGGTCGCGGCGGAAGCCGCGCTCGTCGCCGCGCCCGTGCCGTTGCCCGCAGCCGCGGCCCCTCCGTTCATCTCGGCGGCCGCCGCCTGCACGGCCTCCACGATCTGGGTGTAGCCCGTGCAGCGGCAGAGGTTGCCGGCGAGGGCCACCTTGATCTGGTGCTCGGTGGGGTCGGGATTCTGGTCGAGCAGCGCCTTGGACGACATCAGCATGCCCGGCGTGCAGAAGCCGCACTGCACGGCGCCGTAATCGATGAAGGAGCGCTGCAGTGGGTGCAGGCTGCCGTCCGGCTGGGCCAGGCCCTCGACCGTGGTAATGCTCCGCCCCTCGGCTTCGAGAGCCGGAAAGAGGCAGGAGTTGACGGCGGTACCGTCCACCAGGACGGTGCAGGCGCCGCACTCGCCGGCGCCACAGCCTTCCTTGGTGCCCGTGAGACCCACGCCGTCGCGAAGCGCGCGCAGCAGGGTCCAGTCGGGGGCCACGAGGGCCGAGACCGGGTCGCCGTTCACGATGAAGTGGATGTTCTTCTCCATGCCCGCCATGTCAGGCCACCCTCTCCGTCGCCGCATACGCGCCCGACTGCTCCACCGCCCGGGGCACCAGCACCCGGATCATCTCGCGGCGGTACCATGCCTTGCCGCGCCAGCTGTCGCGTACTTTCGAGTCGTCGGCGGCCACCAGAGCCGCCGCCTCCACGGCTGCGCGCGTGAGGGGCTTGCCCGCCAACATGTCCTGCGCGCGGACGGCGCAGGTGGGGGTGGGAGCGCAGACCCCCAGGGAGATGCGGGCGGTCTTGACCGTGGTGAGGTCGTCCTCGAGAGTGACGCGGACGCCCACGCTCATCATGGCCAGCTCGACGCCGCGGCGGCGCGTGTGTTTGATGTAGCGAGAGAAGGTGTGCGCGCCGGGGTCGGGCACGCGGATCTCCTTGAGCACCTCACCGGAGAGGAGACGGGTCATGCCCGGGCCTACGAAGAACTCGCCCAGCGGCAGCTCGCGCCGGCCGGCCGGGCCCTGGATCACCAGGGTGGCGTCGAAGAGCATGAGGGCCGTGGCCGAGTCGGCGCACGGCGCTGCGTTGCAGATGTTGCCGCCCACCGTGCCCACGTTCCGCACTTGGCGCGAGCCCAGGCCGGCACAGCCCTGTTGCAGGGCGGGGAAGTGCGCGGCCACCCAGAGCGAGTCCTCCACCTTGCCGTGGGGGGTCATCGCGCCGATGGTCAGGCCGCCGGAGACGCGGGCATCGCCGCCGGGGCCGGCAGCGGCGCCGCCTGCTCGGTCAGCGAACTCGGGCGTCAGGGCATCCAAGCCCGCGATGCCACGCAACGACACCACCGCCTCGGGCTTCACTTTGCCCGACCGGATGTTCACCCACAGATCGGTGGCTCCGGCCACCGCCAGGGCGCCGTCTCCCCGCGCTGTCAATTCGGCTACCGCTCCCTCGAGGGTGGTAGGCCGCACGTACTCGAATCCGGCCATCTGCTACGCCCCTTCTCGTTCGTCGTACACGCGCTTCGACTTCCGCTCCGAGCGCGGCAGGGAGGCGTAGTCCACCACCTGCACCTCCGCGCTCACCATGATCTGCTTCTTGATACTGTCGGTGATGTTCTTGCAGACGGCGGCGTCGGCGGCCGCGTCGGCCTCCGGCTCGCGTTCCACCAGCACGGTCATCAGGTCCTTGCCCTCGGCCCGAGTGAGGCGCACGTTGTACTCGCACGAGACCCCGTCCGTGTGCGAGAGGATGCTCGCGATCTGTCCGGGATAGACGTTCACGGCCCGGTAGATGAACATGTCGTCGGACCGGCCCAGGAGCTTGTCGTGCCGCGGCAGGATGGAGCCGCAGGCACACTCGCCCGGGATGAGCCTCGTGAGGTCGCGGGTGCGATAGCGGATGAGCGGCGCCGCCTCCTTCCGCAGGGTGGTCACCACCATCTCGCCTATCTCGCCCTCGGGGACGGGCTCGAGGGTCTCAGGGTCGAGGAGCTCCAGGATGTAGTAGTCGGCCCAGTAATGGATGCCCGTGTGATAGTGGCAGTCGAGGCCGGTGCCCGGTCCGTAGAGTTCGGTCATGCCGGGTATGTCGTAGAGGTCGGTGGCCCCGGTGAGCTCGAGGATGCGGGCCCGCATGGCGTCGCTGCACACCTCGCTGCCCAGGATCACCTTCTGGATGTTCGTCTTCCCCGTGAGACCGCGCGCCTGCAGCTCTTCGGCCAAGAGCAGGGCCATGCTGGCCGTGCAGCAGATGACGTTCGACTGCATGTCTTGCAGAAACTGCATCTGGAGTTCCAGGTTGCCGGGGCCCACCGGCACCGCCATGGCGCCCGCCCGTTCGCAGCCGGCCTGGAAACCCACACCCGCCGTCCAGAGGCCGTAGCCCACCATGAGCTGCACCCGGTCGCCGGGACCCACACCCGCCATCTCGTAGCAGCGGGCGAACATGTCGGCCCAGTCGTCCACGTCCTTCTGGGTGTAGGCCAGGATCTTGCGCCGACCCGTGGTGCCCGAGGAGCTGTGGATGCGGACGAGTTGGTCGTGGGGGACGCTCAGGAGGGGGAAGGGGTAGTCCTCCTGCAGGTCGTGCGCGCTGGTGAAGGGGAGGCGGCGCAGGTCGTCGAGGGTGCGGATGTTGGCCGGAGCCGTACCGGCGGCGTCGAAGCGGCGCCGGTAGAAGGCCGAGCCCTCGTAGGCGTGCGTCACCGACCACTTGAGCATATCGAGTTGGGCCCAGCGCAGCTGCTCATAGCTCTCCTGCTCGGGCATGAAGGTCTTCGTCATCAGTCGCCTCCGTCGCGCCTCAGGCGCCGCCGCTCCGCAGCTTCGCCGTCTCGACCTCGTCGACGGTCCAGGTGGTGGTGTCCACCGCCACGCCGTAATCCGAGCGGGCCCTCTCCACCGACACCAAGCCGTTGCGCACGTCGCGCAGCACCTTCTCGACCGGCCGCTCGTGCGGATCGCCCCACCCGCCGCCGCCGCCCGCCTGCTGGAAGTAGACGGTGCCGGCGGGCACGTCCGGCACCAGGTCCTTGGTGGTGGGGATGTGCTCCCGGCCGTCGGGATAGGTAAGTTTGATGATGTTGAGGGTGCCTTCCTTGCCGCCCTGGGCGCCTCGCGAGGCTTCCACGTCGCCGTCGCCGAAGGTGACCATGTTGACCATGCCGCCCACCTTGTATTCCATCTCGACCCCGATGCCGCCGCGCCAGCGCCCGGCGCCGGCCGAGTCTTCCCAATACTCATGCTTGAGAAGAAGATGCGGGGTTTGCTGCTCGAACATCTCGTAGTCTTGGTCGAGCACGCCGCCGGAGGCGTCGATCATGCCGATGTGGTCGTAGCCGTCGGTGCCGTAGATGCCGCCCGACCCGCCTTTCATGCCCATGAAGTTGATGTCGACGAAGGCCTCGCCGCTCTTCCTCGGGTCCTTCCCGGTGGTGAGGCTGGAGAGGAGCTCGCCCCACTCAGCAGTGACGCGCTCGGGGATCACCGGACCCAAAGCCCGCATGATGGAGTCGGCGTTGTTCGGGCAGAGGTGGTTGCCGTAGGTGGTGGCCGCCGGGTAGGCCGCGTTCAGGATGGTGCCCTCGGGGATGGTGATGGTGATCGGCCGCACCATGCCCTGGTTGTGCGGGATGTCGGGGTTCACCATCTGCAGGAAGGTGAGGATGGTGGCCGAGGCACTCGAGGCGTAGGTGCCGTTCACGAAGCCCGGGCTCTGCCCGTCGGTGCCGGTGTAGTCGAAGGTTATGTGCCCGTCGTCCACCGTGATCTTCACCCGTATGGTGTACACGCTGCCCGGGGTCTTGCCGTCGTAGTGGGCGTTGGCCTCGCCCGTGTACACGCCGTCCGGGATGGAGCGGATCTCCTGACGCATCATGCGCTCGGTGGAATCGAACAGGAACTTCTTGTGCGCCTCGAACACCTCGAGCCCGTAGCGCTCCACGATACGTAGCACACCCCGTTCGCCCACCACGCAGGAGCCGATCTCGGCCCGCATGTCTTCCTCCACGATGTCCAGGCGGACGTTCGCGAAGATGAACTCCCACACGTCGCGGCGGAGGACGCCCTTGCTGTACACCTTCACCGGCGGGATGCGCAGGGTCTCCTGCCACACCTCGGTGGCCAGCGGGTTGTAGCCGCCCTGCACGTTGCCGCCGATGTCGGCCTGGTGCCCTTTGACCGCCGCCCACGCCACCAGCGTCTCGCCCTGGAAGATGGGCTTGTAGACGGCCACGTCGTTGTTCTGGTTGCCCATCGAGAAGACGTCGTTGTGGAAGATGACGTCGCCCGGATGGATGTCGTCGCCGTAGTAGTCGATGATGTACTTGCACACCGGGGCCAGGCTGAAGGCCAGAATAGGCAGGTTCTCCGTCTGCTCGAGCATGTTGCCCTCGGCGTCGTAGAGCCCGGTGACGAAGTCCTTGGCCTCGCACAGGATCGGGGACCGGGTGGTCCGCGTCATGGCGATGCTCATCTCCTCCGTGATGCTCTTCAGGCGCTTCTGCAGGATGCTCACCAGCACGCGGTCGATGGTGATGCCGTCGACCGTGGCGGCGCCGGCCGCGCCGTCAGCTGCCGCGCCGCCGGTGGCGCCTTCGGCGCCCGTCAAGTCGTTGCTCATCAGGCCACCCCTCCCGCCGTCGCGGCGTGCACTCCGAGGACGCGTTCCAGCACTTCCCCTTCACGCTCGCGCAGGTAGATCGTGTACGTGCCCAGCTGGTCCACAACCACGGAGAACTCCGGGCTGACGAAGGTGGTGGTATTCACCTGCTCGATGATGGCCGGCCCCTCCAGACGGTTGCCGAAGTGGAGCTCCATGCCGTCGTAGACGTCTATGTCGGCGAAGCGTTTCTCGTTCGGCAGATAGGCCCGACGGATGCCCTTGAGGGCGGCGCTCGGGTCGGGGCCCACATAGGTCTCGGGCGTCAGACTCGGTTTCTCCGTGTCGCCGATCGCCACCAGGCGCATGTTGATGAGCTCCACCGGGGTGCCCTTGTCCTTGAGCGAGTAGCCGTAGAGGGTGTCGTGCGCCGTGTGGAAGCGGGAGACGATGTCCGACAGGTCGCCCGACATGATCTCGTCCCAGGTGGCCGGCACGTTCACCTCGTGGTACTGGCGCAGGTAGCGGAGCTCCAGGCTCGGCTGATAGGTGATCCGGTCTTCGGTGATCCCCTCGGTGAGCAGGAGTCCGCGGCCGGCGTCGCGCATCTCGCGGAAGAGGCGGCCGTAGCGATCGTGATCGAGGAGGTCGACGCGCACCGGGTACGTGCGCACGAAGTCGTGGCGCAGGTCGGAGCGCAGCATCCCGGCGGCGCAGAAGATCGACGATTCCCGCGGCACCAGGATCACCGGGATCGAGAGCGCGAGCGCGATCATGCAGGCGTGGTTGGGACCGGCGCCGCCGGCCGTCACCAGCGGGAAGTCGCGGGGGTCGTAGCCGCTGTTCACGGCGATCTCGCGCACGGCCGCAGCCATGCTCACGTTGATCACCTCGTACATGCCGGCCGCCGCCTCTTCCATGGTGAGCCCCAGGGGCTGTGCCACCTTCTGCTCTATGGCGCGGGCCGCGGCGGCAGGGTCGAGAGGCAGGCGTCCGCCCGCGAAGAAGTCCGGGTCGAGGTAGCCTAGCACCAGGTCGGCGTCGGAGCAGGTTGGTTCCGCGCCGCCGCGGCCGTAGCAGGCCGGGCCCGGGTCGGCGCCCGCGCTCTGCGGGCCCATGCGGAGCAGACCCACCTCGTCGATCCAACCTATGGAGCCGCCCCCGGCCCCGATGGTCACCACGTTCAGCATGGGCAGGCTGATGCGCAGGCGGTTGATCTGGCCCTCGGTGGTGGTAAGGGGCTCGCCGTCTTTGATCAGGGCCACGTCGAAGCTGGTGCCGCCCATATCGCAGGTGATGCAGTCCTGGTACCCCTGGCCTTGGGAGAAGGCCAGTCCGGCCACGGGGCCGCCGGCCGGCCCGGAGAGCAGGGTCATGGCGGGGCGCTCCATCGCCGACTGAGGTGCGATGACCCCGCCGTTCGAGGCCATGATCAGCAGGATGCCCTCGAAAGCGAAGGAGTCAAGGCGGGCGATCAGGCTGGTGAGGTAGCGCGTTAGCACCGGGCCCACGTAGGCGTTCAGCGCCGCCGTCGACACCCGGTCGTAGAAGCGGATGGCCGGCGCCACGTCGGCCGACACTGAGAGGAACACCGCCGGCATCGCCGCGCGCACCAGTTCGGCGGCGCGATGCTCGTGGGCGGGGTTGGCGAAGGAGTTCATGAAGCAGATGGCCACCGCTTCCACGTTCTCGGCCTGGAACTCGGCGATCGCGGCCGCCACCGACCCCTCGTCGAGCGGCTCGATCTCGGCCCCGACGTAGTCGAGGCGCTCGCTCACCGGCAGACGCAGGTAGCGTTCCACCACCGGCCGCGCGTTCTCGTAATGGTTGTTGTACTGCTCCTCGCGGATGCCGCGCCGCATCTCGAGCGCGTCGCGCAGACCCCGTGTCGTGAGCAGACCCGTCTTGGCCCCCCGGTAGGTGAGGGTGGCGTTGGTGGTCACGGTCGTGCCGTGCACGATGGTGGTCACCTGCGTGAGGAAGTCGGCCGTCGAAAGACCCTGGTCGCGCGCCATCTCCTCGATGCCCTCGATGGTGGCGATGGACGGATCCTTCGGCGTCGAGAGCACCTTGTAGATGGAACTCGTGCCGTCATCGCGGGTTAGCAGGAAGTCGGTGAAGGTGCCCCCGACGTCGATCCCTATCTTGTACACCGGCGCCAGCCCCCTTAGAAGATGCTCGGTTCGTCGAACACGCCGTACACGTCGCGGAAGACGTCGGACATCTCTCCCACGGTCGCGTAGGCCTTGCATGCCTCCACCAGCGCGGGCATGACGTTATCGCCCGCCCGGGCCACGGCCTCCAGGTTCTTCAGGGAAGCCGTCACCGCCGCCGAGTCGCGCGTGCGCTTGAGGTCCACCAGCCCGGCCAACTGCTCCTCGGCCCAGGCCTCGTTGTACTCGTGGAGGTCCACGTCGGCGTCCTCTTCCTCAGCGTACTTGTTCACGCCCACCTTGATGAGGTCGCCTCGCTGCACGTCACGCTCGAATTCGTAGGCCTGCCAGGCCACCTTGCGCTGCAGGTAGCCCGACTTGATGGCGGACACCATGCCGCCCTGCTCCTCGATCTCGCCCATCTCCTCCCAGATCTTGTCCTCCATCTGCTTGGTGAGCGTCTCGATGAAGTAGGAGCCCGCGAGCGGATCCACCGTGTCGCGCATGCCCACCTCGTCCATGAGGATCTGGAGCGTGCGCAGCGACAGGAGCGCGGAGCGCGGCGTGGGGATGGTGAAGGCCTCGTCGAAGGAGCAGAGCGCCGTCGACTGAGCCCCGGAGAGCGCGGCCGCGAGGCCGTAGAAGGCGCCACGCATGATGTTGTTCTCGGGTTCCGCCTTGGTGAGCCCCGAGCCTCCGCCCGCGAACAATCCGCGCAGCATCAGGTTCTTGGGGTTCTTGACCCCGTACGTCTCGCTCAGGTTGTGCGCCCACACCTTGCGCCCGGCGCGGAACTTGGCCACCTGCTCCCACAGGTTGCCGAAGATGTTCAGGTTGAAGCTGAAGCGTCCCACGAACTCCTCGGGCTCGTAGCCGCGCTTCGCCACCTCGTCGATATAGGCGTTCGCTATCAAGAAGGCGTATGCCATCTCCTGGGCCGGAGTCGCCCCACTCTCCCGGATGTGGTAGCCGCACACGCTCACCGGGTTGGTGCGGGGCATGCCGGTCATGGAGTACTCGATGGTGTCGCCGATCAGCTTCACCGCCGGCTCCAGAGCGTAGATCCAGGCGCCCCGCCCGATGACTTCTTTCAGAATGTCGTTTTGGGGCGTCGCGGATATCTTGGTGCGGTCGAAACCAAGCTTCTCGGCCACCGCCTGGTACATGGCCAGCATGATGGAGGCCACGGCGTTGATGGTGAGACCGGCCCCCACCTTGTGCAGGTCGATGCCGGCGAAGGCCACCTCGAAGTCGCGGAGAGAGTCGACGGCCATGCCCACGCGGCCCACCTCGCCCAAGGCCAGAGGGTGGTCGGAGTCGAGGCCCATCTGGGTGGGGAGGTCGAAGGCCACGTTCAAGCCCGTCTGACCGTGGTCGATCATCATGCGGAAGCGCTCGTTCGTCTCCCGGGGGGTGCCGAAGCCGGTGTACTGGCGGGTGGTCCACTCCCGGGTGCGGTAGCCCTCGGCGAAATTGTTGCGGGTGAAGGGGAACTGCCCGGGCTCGCCGAGGTCGGTCTGGTAGTCGAAGCCGATCTCCTCCAAGTCCTCGGGGCCGTACTTGGCCTTCACGTGGATCCCGGAGGAGAGGATCACGTCCTCAACGCCGTCCCTCTCGTTCTTGATGTAGCGCGCGACATCCATTCGTGTAGGCTCCTAACCCGCCAGCTCTTTCAGGGTCTCGGTCATCTCGTGCAAGTTGGCACCGCCGGGGAAGACCCCCCGGACGCCCATCTCCCGGAGCACGGGGATGTCCCGTTTGGGGATCACGCCGCCCACGCACACGGCGATGTCGTCGACACCCTCCGCGGCGAGCAGCTCCATGAGGCGGCGGCAGAGGGGGATGTGACCGCCCGAGAGGATGGAGAGGCCGATGATGTCCACGTCCTCCTGCACGGCCGCCGCCACGATGGCTTCCAGGGTCTGGTGGAGGCCCATGTAGACCACCTCCATGCCCGCTTCCTTCATGGCGATGGCGACCACCTTCGCCCCGCGATCGTGTCCGTCCAAGCCCGGCTTCGCCAGCAGGACCTTCACCGTGCCGCTCACAGCCTCACTCCTTCTCGTGCTCGTTTGACGCCCACCCGTCGCGACGGGCCGCCCGGGCGATCCTCCGCTCGCTCACTTCGCCACCGCCCGCACCCGTTCGGTCAGGGCCGGCAACACCTGCACGGCGTCGCCCACGACGCCGTAGTCCGCATACTCGAAGATGGGAGCCGAAGGGTCGGTGTTGATGGCGACCACCACCTTCGCCGTGTCCATACCCATGACGTGGTGGATGGCCCCCGACACTCCGGCCGCGATGTACAGCGTGGGCGACACGGTCTTGCCGCTCTTGCCCACCTGGAAGGCGTGGTCGGCGAGGCCGGCGTCCACGAGAGCCCGGCTGTAGCCCACGGCGCCTTCGAGCGCCGCCGCCAGGTCTTCCAAGAGACCGAAGTTCTCGGGGCCTTTCATGCCGCGGCCCCCAGCCACGACCACGGCGGCCTCGGTGAGATCCACCTTCCGGGGCCCGCCCTCGGCGCGCTCCAGGAGCTCCACCCGGGAAGCAGCCACCGCGGCCGCCACGTCTTCAACCACCGTCGCCAAACCGCCCGGCGCCGCGTTCGCATCGAAGCTGTGCGGCCGGAAGGCCGCCAGGAGGAGCACGTCGGCGGGCACCAGGTTGGCAACGTAGGCCTTGCCGCCGTAGACGGGGCGCGAGACTTCGAGGGCGCCGGCGTCGCCGTCCGCCCGCTTCAGATCGACGCAGTTCGAAAGCCCCCACCCTCCGAGGCGCGCCGCGAGACGCGGCAGGAGCTCCCGGGTGCGCCCGCTCTCGCCGAAGAGCACGGCGCGGGGGGCGCCGCCGGCGATGACGGCGCCGAGCGCCTCCACCCAAGGATCTGCCAGGAAGGGAGTGAGTTCGGGGGCCGTGATGGCGACGACCCGATGAGCCAGGCCCTCGAGCTTCCCCGCCAGGGCGGCGTCGCTGCCGGCCACGAGCGCGGTCACACCGCCACCTTCGGGAACGTCACTGCCCGGGGCCACCGTCTCCGCGCCCGCGGCGGCCGTCAGGCCGCGGGCCGCGGCCAGGAGTTCGTAGGTGGCGGGCCGGAAATCGTCGGTGCGGGCTTCGCAGAGCACGTAGATGTCGTTGCCGATCGCACTCACAGGACCTTCGCCTCCTCCCGCAATAGCCGCACGAGCTCAGCGGCCGCGTCGTCGGGCTCGCCTTGGATCATCGTGACCGGTGGGCGCGCGCCCACCGTGCGGTAGCCCGCGACCGGGAGCGGGGGGTGGGCGGTCACGCCCAAGGTGGCGAGGTCGGTGCGCGCTATCTGCACCTTCATGGCCTTCATGGTGCCGGCCATGCCGGGCACCCGGGGTTCGTAGAGGCCCTTCTCGGCCGTCAACAGGGCGGGCAGAGTCACGCGCAACTTCTCGGACCCCCCCTCCACCTCGCGTGAGACGGTGGCGACTCCGTCGGCCACCTCCAGCGTGGTCACCCCGGTCACGCACGCGATCCCCAGGATCTCGGCCACCATGGGGCCTACCAGCCCGGCCTCGTCGTCGGTGGCCTGCTTACCGGCCAGGATCAGGTCGAACCCGTCCAGCGACACGGCCGCCGCCAGGGCCCGGGCGATGGTGAGAGGGTCGGCCCCCTCAAGGGTGGCGTCGTCTATGAGGAGCGGCGACTCGACGCCCATGGCCACGGCGCGGCGCATGGCTTCCACGCCCGTGCCGGCGGCGGCGGAGACGGCAGCGACTGTGGCGCCGTGCGCCTCCTTCAGCTTGAGCGCGGCTTCCACCGCGATCTCATCGAAGAAGTTGAGACCTCTGCGCTTCTCCACCTCGAGGCCAGACCCGCCTCCGGTCACTTTGACCGCGGCCTCCAGGTCGGGTACCTCCTTCACCAACACCACCACTTTCACGCCGAACCCCCTCTTACCTCTTGTGATCCCGTGCTCGCGGGACCGTCCATCCTCGATCTTCGCGGCTCGTAACGAGCCGTCATCCACGCGACCCCGCGCCGCTCCCGGCGCGGCGGCCTCCCGCCCCCCTACCGCCCCACGATCGACTTGCCCAAAAAGTCCTTCAAGATCTCGTGCGTGCCGCCGCCGTACAACAGGAAGCGGGCGTCGCGGAAGTAGCGTTGCGGACCGTATTCGTGGGCAAAGCCGTTGGCACCGTAGATACGGGTCACCTCGTCCACCACGTTGCAGCACATCTCCACCGCGAACATCTTGGCCATGCCCGCCTGCAGCCGGGGCTGCTCGCCTTGATCGATCATCCAGGCGGCGTTGTAGAGCAAGAAGCGCGCCGCCTCCATCTCGGTGGCCATTTCCGCGAACTTGGCCCGGATCAGCTGGAAGTCGCCGATGCGCTGACCGAAGGCCACGCGCTTGCGGGCGTAATCCAGGCCGTCGTCGAAGGCGGTGCGGGCCAGGCCGAGGCCCATGGCCCCGGTCATGCAGCGGATCTCGTTCAGTACTTCCCCCAGGTAGACCACGCCCTTGCCCTCTTCGGCGCCTAGCAAGTTCTCGTCGGGCACGAAGACGTCTTCGAACACGAGCTCGCCGGTGACGGTGCCGCGGCACCCCAACTTATGCAGCACCTGACCGGCCGAGAAGCCGGGCGTGCCCTTCTCCACCAGGAAGAAGTTCAGCGCTTTCATCCCCTTCGACGGGTCTGAGGTAGCGAGCACGGTGGCGAAGTCGGCCAGGGGGCCGTTCGTGATCCAGTTCTTGGTGCCGTTGATCACCCAGCCGCCGTCCACCTTCTTCGCGCTCGTACGGGTGCCGGCGATGTCGGAGCCCGACTGGTCCTCGGTGAAGCAGATGGTGGCGATCTTCTCGCCCCGGAGGGCGGGGAGTAGGCAGCGCTCCTTGATGGCGTCGCTGCCCCAACGGTAGACGAGGTGCGTGCCCATGAGCATGTTCATGATCACCGACTGGGCGAAGCCGATCGACGCGCGCGAGAGCTCCTCGTAAAAGATCATGCTGGTGACCGTGTCGGCCTCCATGCCCCCGTACTCCTCGGGGTAGCGCAGGCCCAGGTAGCCGAGCGAAGTGAACTCCTTCCAGAGTTCCCAGGGGAACTCGTCGCTCTCGTCGATGCGCTCCACGTGGGGCATGATCATGCGGTCGACCGTGTCGGCCACCGTCTTCTTGAAGAACTCCTGCTCTTCGGTCAACCGGAAATCCACCGTCGCCTCCTAGATCGCCCCGTCGGCCGCCAGAGCCGCCAGTTCTTCGTCGCTCAGCCCGAGCGCGCCGCCCAGCACCGCCTTGTTGTGCTCGCCCAGCCGCGGCGGGAAGGGCATGGTGCCGTCGTTCGCCTTCAGGTAGTCGGTCATGATCGGCGGCGGCGCCAGTGTCACCTCGAAACCGGTCACCGGGTCCACGCTATGCAGCAGCTTCGGTGCGATGGCCGGATCGACGCACACCTCTTCGATCCCCTGCACGCGGGCGACGGGGATCAGGCCCTCCCGGAACGTCGCCAACAGGTCTTCGGTGGCGAAGCCCGCCGTGACCGCTGCCAGCTTCTTGTTCAAGGCGGCCATGTCGGCGATGCGGCCGGCGTTCGTCTCGTAGGCCGGGTCGGCGAGGCCTTCGAAGCCGGGCAGGGCCAGAAGTCGCTGCCACTGCACGTCGTTGCCCAGGGCGATGTACACGAAACCGTCGGCCGTGGGGAACACGCTCACCGGCCCGAAGAACTCGTGCGTGTTGCCCCTGCGCGTCATGGGCCGACCGAACGTGCGGGCCATGGTGATCGGCTGGGTGAGCCACGAAGCGGTGGAGTCGATCATGGCCATGTCGATACGGGTGCCCTCGCCCGTAAGTGCCCGCTTGTAGAGGGCCTTCATCACCTGGCCGTAGGCGTGCTCGCTGGTGCCCATGTCGGGCAACGGGATGCCCACCACCTGGGGATCGCCGCCGGCCTCGCCGGTGAGGTCCATGAGCCCACCACGCGCCTGCAGGATGGGATCGTACGCAGCTTCGTTGCTGTCCGGGCCGAAGCCCGTGACGCCCACCCAGATCAGGTCGGGCTTCACCGCGCTCAGGATCTCGTAGTCGATGCCCAGGGGGTCGTAGTTCTTCGGCAGCTGGTTGGTGGCGAACACGTCCACGTCCAGCTCCACGATCATGCGCTTCAGGAGTTCCTGCGCCCGCGGGTCTTTGAGATTGAGAGTCACCGCCTCCTTGCCGCAGTTGACGGCGAAGAAGTAGCTGCACATGCGGTCCTCGCCCTCGGCGAAGGGGAAGCCGATCATGCGGTTCGGGTCGCACATCTTGGGGTGCTCGAGCCGGATCACCCGCACGCCGTCCTGAGCGAACCGGTAGGTGAGGTAGGGGAGGACCGTCGCCTGCTCGAGGCTGAGCACGGTGAGGTCGGCGAAGACGTCCTTCGGATTCGTGGCGGTCATGCAGCGCCCTCCGTCAGCGGGTGGATGTCGGGGTGGAAGAGTTCTTCGTCGCGACGGCCGGTGCCGGCTCTCCCGACAGCGACTGCGGCGCAGGCGCCGACGAGCGGCCGGAGCGCGTGTGGACGGGAGCCGTCCCGTTGCGTGTGGGGGCGTCTTTGAGCAGGTACTCGGTGATATAGGCGTCGCACACCCGGTAGGCCTGCTCGAGGTCGACGCCGTCCGGGTTGAAGAGCCACTGAAATATGAAACCCTCGGTGAGAGCCACCACGGTGGCCGCCGAGAGCTTCACGTCCACCGGCCGGAACTCGCCCGTGCGCACCCCGTCGGCGATGATGATCTCCACGTTCTTGAGCACGGTCTGGTAGATCACCTTCGTGTAGTTGCGCACGCAGGCTTCCCGCGGCGATTGGGCCAGGAAGTCGATCAGCACGATGTAGTAGTGGCGCGTGCGCTCGTCGCTCTCGAAGAGGTTGCGGAAGTTGAGCCGCAGACGCTCTTGCGATGATTCCTGCGCCTGATACATCTCTTTCAGATCGCACTCGAGCTTGTGGATGATCTTCTCGAGCACCGCCCGGAAGAGGTTCTCCTTCTTGGGGTAGTGGTAGGAGACGAGTCCCTTGCTGACCCCGGACAGCTGGGCCACCTCGTCGACCGTCGTGCCGTCGTACCCCTTCTTGAGGATGAGTCGCAGCGCGGACTCGACGATCACCTCACGTTTCGTGGGCTCCGTCGAACGCGTGGCTCCCGCCGCTGTCGCAGCCATGTCTCCCCCTACCCTTGGATCTGGGCCGTCCGCGTGGACCGCCGCACTCCGGTTCGCGGCCGGGCGGGGCAAGCCCGCGGTCCGGCCGCGTCGCAGCCGTCAAGCCGCGCCGCTCAACTCGACACCACGCCCGAAGGCCTCCCGGTTCAGTTCCACGAACCGCGCCGGCACGAGCCGCTCGATGACACCCAGCCACAGGTCTGTCTCCATGCCCATGTCCGCCGCCAACAGGCCGAGCATCACCACGCCCGCCAGTGCCGCGTTGCCGAGTTCGGCGGCGATATCCGCCGCGTCCACCCACACCAGCCGGCCCACACGGGTGAGCATGAGGGTCTGGATCTCGGCCTCGTCGGGATAGCGGGCCACGCCCATGTTCACCGGAGGCGGTGGGATACGGTATCTGTTCACGATGGCGTCGCCGCCGGGCTTCAGGAAGTCGACCCAGCGGGCCGCCTCCAGCATCTCGAAGCCGAGGAGGTACTCCACCTCGCCCTTCTCAACCGTGGCCGAGTACACCTTCTCACCCCAGCGCACCTGGCTCTCCACGGAGCCGCCGCGCTGCGCCATGCCGTGCACTTCCGACTTCTTCACGTCGTAGCCGGATTCGAGGCCCACCTCTACCAGGATGTCGCTGGCCAGGATGGTGCCCTGCCCGCCGACTCCCGCCAATACGAAGTCCACCTTCTCGAGCGCCGCCATCACTCCTCACCTCCGCCGGTCCGGGCCGACACGATGGCGTCGTGCGGACACACGCTCACGCAGTAGTCGCAGCCCGAACACAGGATGTGGTCGATCTCCACGTGGTCGCCCTTGTTGATGATCGGCGCGCATCCGATCTTGAGACACGTGCCGCAGTTGTTGCAGAGCTCCAGGTCCACGCTCGGCTGCGCGTACTTCTCGCGCGTATGCAGCACGCAGGGGTACCGTGCCACTACCACCGAGGGTTCGGGCGAATCCAGATGCTCGGTGAGCACGCGCCGCACCTCGGCCAGGTCGTAGGGGTCGAGCACGTCCACGCGGCTGAAGCCGAAGGCCCGCGCCACCTCCTCGATCTTGATCTCGGGCGTCTCGACGCCGTCCATGGTGCGGCCTGTGCCCGGGTTTGGCTGGTGACCGGTCATGGCGGTGATGCGGTTGTCCAGCACGATGACGGTGCTCACGCCCTTGTTGTAGGCGATGTTGGCCAGGGGCGGCATGCCGCCGTGGAAGAAGGTGGAGTCGCCGATGACGGCCACCGTGCGGTCCTTCACCCCCACGATGTCCACGCCGTGGAGCACACCCACCCCCGCTCCCATGGCGCCGCAGGTGTGGGTCGCGTTGAGCGGCGGAGCCGCACCCAGCGTGTAGCAGCCGATGTCGCCGAAGACCATCGCCCGCAGACGCTGCAGCACGTAGAAGATGGGCCGGTGCCCGCAGCCCGGGCAGAGCATGGGCGGACGCGCCGGCAGCTGCGCCGGCTGCAGGATCTCGGTGCCGGCGTCGGTGCCGGCGGCCGCGCCCGCGGGGGCTGCCCCGGTGCCGTTCCCGTTCCCGTTGCCCAAGGCGGCGACGGGCTCCAGCCCGTTCACCACGACGGGATCGCTCGACCGCACAGAGGCGGCCCGGACCGGGACGAGCCCGGCGGCCGTCGCACACTCACGCACGATCTCCGTGTTGAACTCGCCGCAGAGCGGAAAGATGTCCTTGCCCGCGGCCGGGATGCCGAGCAGCCGGATGTGATGCTCGTAGATCGGGTCGAGTTCTTCCACCACCACGATGCGCTCCACCATCCCCTGCAGCTTGAAGAAGAGGTCGCGGGGCAGCGGGTAGGCCAAGCCCAACTTCAGGAAGGTGGCGTCGGGGAACACCTCGCGGGCGTACTGGTACGCGATACCGCTGGCCACGATACCCAGGTGAGAGCCGCCCGGCTCGAGCCGGTTGAGCTCGCAGGTCTCGGCCCACTCGGCGATGTCCACCAGTTTCTGCTCGACTTCGCGGTGCATGCGCCGGGCGTTCATGGGCAGCGGGATCTGCTGGGCGGGATCGCGGTCGTACTTCTCGATCTCGTGCGGCGTGTGGAGCGGCACCAGCTCGTCCATCACCTCGAGCGGGGTGCGCGAGTGGGAGAGGCGGGTGACGGACCGCAGGATCACCGGGGTCTTGAAGCGCTCGCTGAGCTCCATGGCGGCGCCCATGAAGGCGGCGCCTTCGGCGCTGTCGCCGGGCTCCACCACGGGCAACTTCGCGAACTTGCCGTAGTGGCGGGTATCCTGCTCGTTCTGCGAGCTGTGCATGCCGGGATCGTCGGCCACGGCCACCACCAGCCCGCCGCGAACGCCGGTGAAGACGATGGACATCAGCGAGTCGGCGGCCACGTTCACGCCCACGTGCTTCATGGTGCAGAACACGCGCTCGCCCGTATAGGAGATGCCGGTGGCCACGTCCAGCGCCACCTTCTCGTTCGGAGCCCACTCGGTATGCACTCCCGGGTAGGCGGAGAACGCCTGCAGGATCTCGGTGCTCGGCGTACCCGGGTAACCCACCCCGTAGCCCACATCGGCGACGTACGCCCCGTAGGCGATGGCTTCGTTACCGGACAAGAGCTTCTTCACATATCCCCCAATCCGCCGGCCGCACGAGAAAGCGGCCGTTGACTCACCTGTCGACGGGTCCGGCGAAATTCCGCGAAATGGGGGGAGGAGACCCGGCGATGTTCCACCGACGCTCCGCGACCCCCGAGAGGACCCCTTCGTGACCGCGCCCGGCGCCCGTTCCGGGCGCCGTCACGTTCCTGACTGTACGTACAGTCGGGTTTCATTCTAAGGAGAGTGGCCCCGCAAGTCAAGGGGGAGCGGCGACGGGCTGGGCGCCCAGTCAGGAGTGGGGGCTGCTGTGGCCAGGGCCGGGCTCGAATCCACCGATCCCCGTCAAGGTGGGTCCGGGGTCCTATCGCACCGGGCTCCGCACGGTCGTAGGGTCTTCACCGCCGCAAGCGAGTTGTGCGCGGGCTCCAGGCCACCGAGGAGTCCCCCGATTGACTTCTGTATCTGATCGGATACAATAGCCGTGTACACCGTGCGCCTGACGGTGGAGTTCCGCGATTGGCTGGACTGCCTCGCGGACAAGCGAGCGCAGGTTCGCATTGAGCGACATCGCGCGCGCGCAGCGCATCGTCTCGGAAATGGATTGGGAATCATGAGCAAAGCTACAACCCCTATTAGATTCCTCCCATTCGACGCCGCTCGCTACCTCACCGATGACGAGGCCGTCGCCGAGTACATCACCGCTGTGCTTGAAACGGGAGACCCGGATCTGCTCCTTCTTGCACTCGGGGATGTTGCGCGGGCGCGTGGCATGTCGCAGGTCGCAAAGGACGCCGGCCTCGGCCGCGAAAGCCTCTACAAGGCCCTCACTCCAGGGGCGAAGCCACGCTTTGACACCGTCTTGAAAGTGGCGGGGGCGCTTGGCGTCCGGCTCACGGCGCAGCGCATTGGGGGGAGCCACCAATCGGATGAGAGCAGATCGGCATCACGCCGAGCGACCTAACTTGCCCTCTCGAGCGCGAGTGCTAGTCCGCCCCGAGCAACTCCTTGATCAGGGCGGCGCACTCGGTCCGCAGAACGGGCGCATCATGGTCCGCGATCGCCCAGACGGTGGCGTCAATGATTGCGGCGTAGTCATGAACGAGCTGGTTCCGAAAAACCAACGATCTTGCGAGCGTGCGACATTCTGGACGACAGCTTGGGATCGAGCCGCGACAGTGAGTTCACTGCCTCGCCGATGATTGTGAACTCCCGCTCGACAGCCGACCGAAGGGTCCGATTGCTCTCGTAGGCGCCGAGATCGACGCCCTTAAGCGTGACAGCGACCGCATCGCAAGCTTCGACGATGTCGCTGAGGTATGCCAGTGGGCTACGCGGCATACAGCAACTGCTTCGTGCGATCGATATCAGCGGCGATGTAGGGATTCTTGACGGCGCCGACCATCACCAAATCGACTTCGTCACCGAGCAGACCCCGAAGCTCATCGAGCATGTCGAAGTAGTCCTCTGCCAGCTGGTACGGATCCCGCGGAGCGAAATCCACCAAGAGGTCGATGTCGCTTTCACCAGGGCGGAAGTCATCGCGTAGCACCGAACCGAAGACGTCCATGCGGACGACTCCATAACGGGCACATAGGGAGGCGATTGCCTCGCGCTTGTTCTCGAGCACAGTGACCACGTCGACCTCCAGGCCCAATCCTACCCTCTAATCCCAGGCAACGCCACGAATCCGCTGAACGAGCGAAACGAACAGCGAGCGCTGGGCCAAGGCCGGGCCGAAGGCCCACGCGCAAGCCTGGAGACGGCGCCACGCGCGACGCTCCTACGTTGCAGTCACGGGCGGCCGGGTGCTGACTACACTCGTGCGAAGAGCCCCAGACCGGGCGTGATCTCCGCGGGAATCCTGGCGGCTTCTCCACGAGGGTGGTGCCGGTCTTCGCGGCTAGACAGGGGCGCTACGCGGCACACAACTCCTGCTGTGTCTGCTCGATCTCGTGGGCGGCGAGGCGCCCCCTACTCCCCCTCAGGCCCATGCAGCAACCCCACTGCCTCACGCCGTAAACAGAGCTCCACCGTGCCACCCACCGAGAGGTCCAGCGGCATGTAAGTGTAGCCGGGAAAGCGCACCTCCACCTCGTGGCCGTTGGGTAGATCGGCACGGAGACTTTGGACGGTGCCCGAGCGGTGCAGGTCCACCACCACGGCTTCCACGCGGTTCGCGCGCAGGGACTCCCCGATACGCCGGTCCGGGTAAAGCACCTTGATGTCTTCGGGGCGCAGGTAGACAGTCGCCCGGTCCCCCACCTCGGCGGGCTGAGCCGGCGCCTCGAGCCGCAGGCCGTCCCAGTCGAGCACCAGACCCTCGGCCGAGGCCTCCGCTACCCGGGCATGGAAGACGTTGCGCACCCCGGCCATCTCGGCGGTATGCGGGTCGCGCGGCCGGCGGATGACCTCCTCCACCGGCCCCACCTGCTCCACGCGCCCATTCTGGACCACGGCCAGCCGGTGGCCCACGCCGAAGGCGTCCCCCAGGTCGTGGGTGACCAGCAGCACCACCAGGCCCATCTCCTCCTGGAGACGGCGCAGGTCGCGCTGCAGGCGGTCCCGCATGGGGCGGTCGACAGCGGCGAAGGGCTCGTCCAGCAAGAGGATGCCGGGCCGCGCCGCCAAGGCTCGAGCCAGGGCCACCCGCTGCTGCTGGCCCCCGGACATTTCCTGGGGGAGGCGATCCGCCAGGTGCTGGATACGCATGGACTCCAGCAGTTCGGCCGCCGCCGCCCGCCCCCGACCCTTCTCTCTGCGCAGAGAGAAGGCCACGTTCTCGAGAGCCGTGAGGTGTGGGAACAGTGCGTAGTCCTGGAACACGTAGCCCACGCCTCGCTTGCGGGCGGGAAGATCCACGCGCTCGCCGAGACGGCCACGCCGGAAGAAGACCGTATCGTCGAGGACGATCTGGCCGGCATCGGGCGACACCAGACCCGCCACCGACTCCAGGGCCGTGGTCTTCCCGGCCCCGGACGGACCGAACAACACCATGATCTCGGCGCCCACCTCCAGCTTCAGGCGCAGGTCGAAGCCGTCGTACGACTTCTCGATGTCCACGTGCAGCCGGTCCACGTCACGAACTCCCGAAGCGCCGTACGGCCCAGAGGCTGAGGAAGGCGATGCCGGTCATCACCAGCACGAGCAGGTTGGCCGTGCCGTAGTCGCGCCGCTGCACGGCGTCGTAGATGAGGAGGGGCATGGTCTGAGTGCGACCGGGGATGCTGCCCGCCACCATAAGCGTGGCCCCGAACTCGCCGAGAGCCCGCGCACCCCCGAGCACCGCCCCCGCGAGCACCCCCCGTCGCGCCAAGGGCAGCGTCACCCGGAAGAACACCCCGAGTTCCGACGAGCCCAAGGTGCGGGCCGCGTTCTCCAGCACCGGGTCCACGCCCGCGATCGACGCCTTCGAGGAGTGCACCATGAACGGCAGCCCCACCACGAACGAGGCGATCGCCGCCGCGGGCCAGGTGAACACCACATCGATGCCCAGCCACTCTTTCAGGGGTCCACCGCTCCCGATAAGAAGGAGGAGATAGTAGCCCACCACCGTGGGCGGCAGGACAAGGGGGAGCGTGATCAGGGCCTCGAGCGCTGTGCGGCCGAAGAAACGGGCCCGGGCCAGAAAGAGCCCCAGCGCAAGCCCCACCACCACGATGGCGACGGTGGCGACGGCCGTCACTTGGAAGGAAAGAAGGAGAGCGTTCCCGATCACGGCAGCTCGAACCCGTACCGATCCAGGACGGGGCGCCCCGCGGGGCCGTTCACGAACTCAGCGAAGCGACGGCCCCACTCCGCCTGGGGCGCGGAGGCGATCACGGCCAGAGTCTGCTCGATGGGCTTGTGCAGATCCGCCGGCACCAGAGTCCAGCGCCCCTCCCCCTGCACGCTCAGCGAGCGGGCCACGAAGGCCACGTCGGCGTTCCCCGAGTCGGCGAACTGCAACGCCTGGAGCACGTTCTCGGCCAAGACGATCTTGGGCTGCAGCTGTTCCCACAAGCCGGCCGACTCGAGCGCCTCCCGAGCGGCCTTACCGTAGGGTGCGTGATCTGGGTTGGCGATCGCGATGCGCTTGACGGCCGGATCGGTCAGGTCCTCGACACTCCCTATCCGCAGGGGCCCGTTCGCCCGCGTCCAGAGGGTGACGCGCCCCACCCCGTATAAAGCCGTGTCGCCCTCCTGGACGATCCCCTTCTCCACCAGCTCGTCCACGTACCCCCGGTTGGCCGAGAAGAAGACCTGCACCGGCGCACCCTGCTCGATCTGCTGGGCCAACTGTCCACTCGAGCCGAGGTTCACCACCACGCGCACCCCGGTCTCGCTGGTGAAGAGGGGCCCGAGTTCATCGAGAGCCAGCGCCAGGTCCGACGCGGCCGAGACGGTGATGCTCACCCCCGCCCCTTTGGCCCCGTCCGCCGCGGTAGCCCCGCCGTCGCCACAGCCCACGACGAAGAAGGCGACTCCCACGATGAGCGCCGCCGCGAGAAGCGTTCTCCTGCGAGCGGCGGGAATCGTAGCCACCTATGCGCCCCTTACTCCGCCGCAGGCAGCCGGAAGCCCCCGAGCAGTACGCCGGCGGCCTCGAGCACCCCGCCCGCCACCGCCAAGGCCTTGTCGCTCACCGTGAAGCAGTGTTCGCGGGTGGCCCGAGGGTCTACGTCACCCACCTTGAAGCCGGGAGTGACAGGCAGGCCGGAACGGAGGATGCCGCGCAACACTCCGCCGATGCTGGTGAACACCGGCTCGCCATCCACGTCGCCCACCCGATCGCCGGGCTCCACCCGGTCGCCGATCTCGCGGCTGGCGGTGAAGGTGCCCGCCAGCGGAGCCCGGAGCACCCGCTCGGCTCCGTGACCGCCGATCTCCCCGGGGATACCGGTGTTCGGCGCGGCCTCACCCTGCCACAGCACCCGCCCGAGATCGTGACCACGCATGGTCTCGACCACAGCGTGAACGTCGACGCCCGCCCGGAACCCGGGCCCAAGCGCCACCACAGCGCGGGCGTCGCCCAGCCGGGTCCCGAGATTGCGCTTGGCGATGATCGCGTCCACCACCAGCGACGGACGCATCTCGAGGGCCGTCCGCGCCTCCGGGTCCACGAGCACCGCCACCGCCCCCCGGTTGAAGACCAGTTGGGCGCCCGCTGCATCGTCCACGACCAGGCCCTCGATCCCCTCCACCTCGCAACACCCGTCGTGCACGGCCTCGGCAAAGGCGACGGTCCGACGGATCACCGTGGGGCGCGCGACCTCGGTCATGAGCACGTGGAACCCCACCCGATGCAGACGACAGGCGACCCCGGTGGCGAGGTCGCCGGCTCCCTTCACTACAACCAGGCGCTCATCCAGCACGATCGCCCCCTCACGACTCCTCGGCCGCACTCGTGGACACGGTGGCCGCGATGCTCAAGGCCCCCGTGCCAAGCGCCTCCATCTTCCCGTGACGCTCGGCGATGATCTGCCCCAAAATGCTCAGGCTCACCTCGCCCGGTGTATGGCCGCCCAGGTCGAGACCAATGGGAGCCCGGGTGCGCGCCAGAGCGTCCGCAGGCACGCCCTCGGCCGCCAACTCGCCGAGCACGGTCTTCACCTTGTTCTTGCTGCCGATCATGCCGACGTACGCGGCATCCGTGGTGACGACGGCCCGCAGGGCGTCTTTATCGTGCATGTGTCCGTGGGTGACGATCACCACGTGGGTGTGCTCGTCGATGCGCACCAGCTCCGCGGCGTCCTTGGGATGCCCCACGATCACCTCGTCGGCGTCGGGGTAGCGGCCGGCGGTGGCGAACTCGGGGCGTTCGTCCAACACCACCACACGGAAGTCGAGGAGTTTGGCCATGGGGGCGAGCTTTTGGCCGATGTGACCCGCCCCTATGATGAGGAGCGTGCTGCCCGGAGAGTGCACGTCGAGAGACACCTTGGTCGAGCCTCCGCACACCATACCCAGGGCATTCTCGCCGGACGGCCGCAGTTCGTAGTCCACCACCCGGGAGACGCCGCGCTTGAGTGCATCGAGCGCGTCGGCGATGGCCTGGGCTTCCACCTTGCCGCCACCGATGGTGTCGATGGTGCGCCCATCCGGCAGCACCAGCATCTTTGCGTCGCCCTTGCGGGGCGTGGAGCCCACCGCTTCGAGCACGCTCACGAGGACGAACGGCGTGCCTTCTTCCAAGAGAGACGCCATCGTGCGATAGAGTTCGGCGATCTGCATGCCCTACCCCCGTTCATTGGCCCACCGGCCAGGAGAGTATACACCGACCGGGTAGGAAGGCGAGGCAACACCCGTCCCGAGCGGACCAGCGGGCCGCGGCCCGAGCGATCAGGCGGCCGGGGTAACTCCAGATGAGAGGGCAGAACCGTTCGCCGACGGCGCGGCCCCATCCCGGGTCGCGTCCGCGGCCACATCCGCCGCCCCAACCGCCGCTCCAACTGCGGCGACCACCAGGAACTCGTCCACGAAGCGCTCGCACATGGCGAAGGCCTCCGGAAGTTCGATCGCGTCCCTGCTGAAGAGCCACTGCAGCACCAGACCCTCCATCATGCCCACCACCATGCAGGCCACCTCGTGGGCGTCCACCTCGCGGAACTCACCGGAACGGATGCCGTCGGTGATGGTCCACTCCACGTACATGAGCACGGTCTCGTAGATGACCTCGGTGTAACCCTGCACGCTGCGCTCCCGCAGCGCCTGACCGAGAAAGTCGATGACCACCGTGTAGTACTGACGAGTGCGCTTCCCGTTGTCGAAGAGGTTGCGGAAATTCAACCGGAGCCGGTCGCGGGCGGGCAGGTCGGCCCGGTAGGCGGACTCGAGATCGCTCCGCAGGCGCTCGATCATGAGTTGGAGCACGGCCAGGAAGAGCTCGTCCTTCTTCGGGAAGTAGTAGGAGACGAGACCCTTGCTCACTTTGGCCTGCACCGCCACCTGATCCAGGGTGGTGTTGTGGAACCCGTTCCTCAGGATGAGTCGCAGCGCGGCGTCGACGATCTCGCCCCGCCTGGTCTCTTCCGTGCTCCGCACACGCGCCATCTGATCCTGTCCCTCCGTAGGGTGGGCCAGCGCCCGCTCGCAGCGGTGCACTGACTGGCCAACCAGGACAGGATACAGGGCCCGAGGCCCCTTCGCCAGCGCGCTAGGCGCCCTTGGACCGACCGGCCAAACAGTCGACTCGGGACTGGAGAAGGCTCCACCGGTGGTCCACACCTGCTTGGATCTCCCGAGTCTGATCCGCGGTGAGGTGACGGTAGCGCTTCTGGAGTTCGAGGTAACGCTCCACGGGGACGCCTTTGGGGCCGCGGTTGATCGTGTACCGCTCTCCGTCCTCCACTTCGTACAACGGGAAGAACCCGGTGTCCACCGCCAGCCGCGACACCCGCACCGCCTCGTCGTCGGCCACGCCCCAGCCGTCAAGGCACGGGGTGAGCACCACGATGAAGCGCATGCCCTTCATGTCGCGGGCCTTGGCCACTTTGCGGGCGAGGTCGTCGGGGTACCCCACCGTGGCCGTGGCCACGTAGGGGATGCGGTGTGCGGCCATGATCTCAGCGATGTCTTTCTTGTCGCTGGGCTTGCCGCCGGGCGTGGAGCTGGTGACCGCGAGGTAGGGCGTCGACGAGCTCTTCTGGGAGCCGGTGTTCATGTAGCCCTCGTTGTCCAAACACACGTAGACCATGTCTTCGTTGCGCTCGGCGGCACCGGAGAGGGCCTGGAAGCCGATGTCGTAGGTGCCGCCGTCGCCGGCCAGCACCAGCACGTTCACGTCGTCCTTGCCCTGGCGCTGCAACGCCCTGCTGATGCCGGCGGCCGAGGCGGCGCTGGCCTCGAGCGTGGTCTGGTACACGGGGATGCGCATGGAGCTGTACGGCTGCGGCCCTGAGATGATGGCGATGCAGGAGGGCGGCACCACACCGATCGTGTTGGGGCCCATCGTGTTCAACACGTAACGCACGGCCAAGGCCTCGCCGCAGCCCGGACAAGCATTGTGGCCGGAGTTGAAAACCTTCTCCTCGGTGAAATCGTAGTTCTTCGTCGCCTCGGTCGGCATCGTCATCACCTCTGCCACACGGAACCCGGCACGGGCTCCTCGGTCTGCGCCTTGTCCACCAGCTCCACGATCTTCTTGGGCGACACGTTCACGCCGCCCACGCCGGCCAAGTAGCCGTGCACCGCCGGCGGATCGGTCATGCCATAGAGGGCGGCTTTCAGTTCCTGGTGGAGGACGCCGCCCACGCCGGGCGAGAAGTTGCGCTCCATCACGACCAGACGCGGCACCCCCGCCACCGCAGCCCGTACCTCCTCGATGGGGAAGGGCCGGAAGAGCTTGATCTTCAGCAAGCCCACCGGCCGGCCGGCTTCACGGAGCATGTCCACCGCCACTCGGGCCGAACCGACCATCGCGCCGAAGGCCACGATCGCCATCTCGGCACCCTCCATGCGGTACTCCTCCAGGATGCCGTAGCCGCGACCCAGCTGTTCCTGGTAGTCGGCGTCGGCCCGGACGGACGCCGCGGGCACGAGGTCCATGGCCGCGCCCAGGTCCTTGCGGTGACGGTAGAACATGTCCTGGTTCACCACGTTCCCCCACGATTCCCCGATATCCGTGTCGAACTTGTGAGGCGGATCGAAGGGCGGCAGGTACGCGTCGACGCGCTCTTGGGAGGGCACGGTGACCGGCTCAAGTGCATGCGAAATGTAGAAGGCCTCGTGAATCACCATGGCCGGCAGCAGCAGCTCTTCGGCCACGCGGAAGGCCTGGATCACCGTGTCCAGCGACTCCTGACCGTTCTCCGTGTAGTACTGGATCCAGCCGGTGTCGCGTTGGGCGAGGCTGTCGGTCTGGTCGGGCCAGAACCCCCAGGGTGAGCCGATGGTGCGGTTCACGTTCACCATGACGATGGGCGCCCGGGCGCCGGACGCGTAGTGGAGCATCTCGTGCATGAGCATGAGACCCTGGGAGGCGGTGGCCGTGAAGACCCGCACGCCGGTGAGGGAGGCCGTGATGCAGGCCGACATCGCCGAGTGCTCCGATTCCGCGGTCATGAGGTCCACGTCGAAGTCGCCCGCCAGCTGCAGATCGCTGATCTTCTCGGCGATGGGTGTCTGCGGGGTGATGGGATAGATGGGCACCACTTCGGGACGAGCCCGCATGGCGCCGTACGAGACGGCGTGGTTGCCGGAGAGCAGCAGGCGCATGTCGCCGGCCAGCTGCACCTCGTTGGCGGGAGGCGAGTTCCTGGTGCTCATCGGGTCACCTGCTCAAGTCGGACGGCGCCGCGGGGACACTCGGTCACGCACAGGCCGCAGCCCTTGCAGTACTGGTCGAGGACGAAGTAGAAGGGCCCGCTGCCGGGGGGCGCACCGGGCGCGGCGGACGACAGCGCAGCCGCATCACCGGCGGCGGTCTCTCCGGTCGCGACGCCGTCAGCGCCCGCGCGGGCCGCTTCCTTCTGTACGGCCATGTCGGGACAGAAGACGAAGCAGTTGTCGCATTCCACGCAGATACCGCAACTCATACACCGCGCAGCCTCGGCTGCGGCCGCGTCGGGCTCGTAGCCGGCCACCGCCTCCGCGAAGCCCGTGAGACGCGCGGTTACCGGCGCCACGGCGCGCTCGTGGCGCTCGGCGAAATCGAAGTAGAAGGGGTTGATCTCCTTGCGGTTCACGGCTTCCTCCAGGAGCGGGCGTCGAAGAGCCTCCGCCTCGGAGTGCCCCAGGTGGGCGGCGATGCCGAAAGCCGCCCGGCGGCCGGCGCCGATGGCCTCGGAGACGTAACGATCGATCGACGCAGCGTCGCCGCCCGCGAAGACGCCGGCGCGCGACGTGGCAAGCGTCGCCGGGTCGACCGTCAGGATCGCGCGCTCCACCGAGAGCGAGTCGCCGTACGGGGCGAGATCGGGATCCTGGCCGATGGCGGTGACGATCACGTCTGCGGCCAGGATGAACTCCCCACCCTCCACAGCCACGGGACGAATCTCCCCAGGCGGCGCCGCCGGATCCAAGGTCACCTTGACGCACCGCAGGGTGACGCCGCCGTCGGTGCCCGGTTCCACCGCGGTCACCATGGCGCCGTCGAAGAGGGCCACGCCCTCCTCCAGCGCCTGCTCGATCTCCTCGGGTTGGGCCGGCATGACGGCGCGGGCCTCGAGCGCCACCACCGACACCTGGTGACCCAGGCGGCGGGCACTGCGGGCCACGTCCATGGCGGCGCTGCCGCCGCCGATCACCGTCATGTGCTCGCCCAGGTCGCGCGCTACGCCCTCGGTGCAGCGATGGAGATACTCGAGGCCGTCGAGCACCCGCCCGGCACCCGCGCCCTCCTCCAGGTGGGGGAGCTCTTTCGCCTGCTGCGCGCCCACGGCCAGAAACACCGCATCGAACTCCGCCTCCAGAGCCTCGAGCGCGGCCGCGTCGGCCACCGGAGCGTTCGTGCGGGCCTCGATGCCCATGTCCAGCAGCCGAGCGATCTCGGCTGCGACCACGGCGGCCGGCAGCCGGTACTCGGGGATGCCGTAACGGAGCAACCCGCCGAGTTCGGCGTGGGCCTCGAACACCGTCACGTCGTAGCCGAGACGGCGCAGGTGGTAGGCACACGAGAGGCCCGCCGGGCCTCCGCCCACCACCGCTACCCGCTTGCCCTGGGCCTCTCCCGGGGCGGGCAGCGCCCAGCCCTCCGCGAGGGCCAGGTCGCCGAGGTAGTGCTCCAAGCCGTTGATGCCGACCACGGCTTCGAGCACCTCACGGTTGCAGTGACCCTCGCAGGGGTGGTGGCACACCCGGCCGGTCACGGCCGGGAAGGGGTTGGTGTCCACCAAGGCGAGCCAGGCCTCCAGATGCGCGCCCTCGCGGATGCCGGCGATCCAGGTGGGGATGGCATTGCCGATGGGGCAGTCCGCGTGACAGGGCGACGGGCGCCATTCGTGCACCGGGGTGGCGGCGCGCCAGGTGCCCGTGTTGAAGACGTCTGTCCAGCCGGTGGTCCAGATGGTGGGGATCTCGCCGGCCTGCCCGGCGGCCGGCGCACTCGCCGGGGGGCCGGTGACTTCTGTGGGTCGATGAGTCGCGGGAGCGGCGGCTTTTCGCGTGGTCTTGCTCATACCGCGGCCCCTTTCAGCATCCGCACGGACTCGTAGCCGTCGCGGGCCGACTTCACGTTCTCCTCGGTCTTGCGCGGCGAGACCTGACGGACTACGTCCAGCAGCACGTCGAGTTCGGGAGCTCCCATCACCCGGGCAAAGGCCCCGAGAAGGGTGGAGTTGACGATCCGCCCCAGCCCGTTGCCCTGGGCGACGGCGAGCGCATCGATAGTGGCGACTCGCATCTCCCCCAGGTCGGCGAACTCCTCAGGGCCGCGCGTCGAGTTCACGAGGAGCACCGTATGTGGGCCGACCCCCGACAGCAGAGCGGGGCTCAGCAGCGAGGGATCGAAACAGATGATCGCGTCCGGCTCCTCGATGTCGCACCGCTCCCGCACCGGGTCCACGTCGACCCTGATGAACGTGGAGACGGGCGTTCCGCGCCGCGCCCCCCCGTACGTGGAGTAGGCCTGCACGTACTTGCCTTCCTGAAAGAAGGCCGTTGCCAACACCTCGCCCGCCATCTGGGCGCCCTGGCCCCCTCGGCCCTGGATCCGTAGCTGAAGCACCGCTCAAACACCTCCGTAGGCCGGCGTGTCCGGGAGCACGTTCCCCCGGACACGTGTCAGCCCGTTGTCGCGTTACTTAGACCGGCGCAGGAAGTGGCCGATACCCGGCTCGCTCAGTACCTGACCGTCTTCCGCCACCACTTGACCGGCCTTGATGGTCATCACCGGCCAGCCCTTCAGCGTACGACCATTGTAGAGGGAGAAGTCGGAGAAGGAGTGGAGCTTGGTCTCGTCCACAACCTGCTCCTTGTCGAGGTCCACGACGACGAGATCCGCATCGGACCCCACGGCGATCGTGCCCTTCTGGGGGTAGAGTCCGTAGATCTCGGCCGGGTTCTTGCTCGTGAGCTCCACGAGCCGCTCGAGACTCACGCCGCGGGCGTTCACGCCTTCGTGCAGCAGCACCGGCAGATGGGTCTGGAGTACGGCGTAGCCGGGCATGGTGTTCAGCATGCCGTTCTCGGCACCTTTGATGGCGCGATTCAGCGACACGTTATCGGTGCCGATGGTGTTGATCGTGCCGTTCTTGACGGCCTCCCATAGGGCTTCGCGATCTTCCGCATCCTTGATGGGCGGGAGCATCTTGGCCAGGAGACCCGAGGGATCGTCCTTGTCCAGCGACAGGTAGGGCGAGGTGGTCTCCACGAACACATTGCCGGGACGATTCGCGGCCGCTGCCTTCACGCCCTTGCCCGACGACATGTGCACCAGGTAGAAGCGGGCTCCCGTATCCGCCGCCAGGCGGCAGGCACGCAGCACGGCGTCTTCCTCTGATTCCGCGGTGCCCACTCCGGCCCAGTCGCGGAGACCACCGTCGGGAGTGGCCTCTGCCACCTTGGCGAAGTCGGCGTTGAACATATCCTGGTTCTCGCAGTGCACGCACCCGGTGAGGTGGCCGCCCAGATCGACGAGCTTCTGGAGGCCCTGCTTGATGAAGTCGTCCTCCACGTTGGGGAAGACGCCCGTGACCCCACACATGTAGAACTTGAACGAGGTGATACCGAAGTCCTCGATGTACTGCGGGATCTCGGCGAGTTGCTCCGGGGTGAACATGCTGAGGTGGAAGAACACGTCGGTGGATGCCTTCGCCTCGACGGTGTCGAGGAGTCCCGGCAACGCAGGAAGGTACGACTCCCCGCCGCCCATGAAGACGCCTACCGTGGTGATGCCCCCAGCCAGAGCGGCACGAGTCTCGCTCTCGGTCTCCGCGCCGAAGTCACCGGTGAAGATACCCAGGTGCACGTGGGGATCGATCACGCCGGGGATCACGTACTTCCCGGCGGCGTCCAAGGTGCGGACGGCATCTTCCCTGTCGGCTTCCGGACCAATGGACACGATCTTGCCGTCTTTGCAGCCGACTCCTTCACATACCAGCCCTGTGCCCGGAATGACGAGCGTGCCGTTCACTATCTTGAGATCCAACATGTGATCACACCCCTTCTCGACGATGCTTGGCCGGTTTGCCCGGCGGCGCCTGGTTGCCACTCCTCAGATCTGTCGCACGCGAGCGACGGAAGGAGTCGGACGCGAGTGACGGGAGAACAGCTTCCGCATGAGAAGCTGCCACACGTTCCACAGTAGAACGGGCACACAACGCTGTCAACACCGATGTAGCCATTACTACAGGGACGTAGTATCGTGAAGCCGTACCCGAAGACGGAGGCGAAACCGTGTGATCGATCCCGGCTATCCACGCATGGACTACACAAGCAGTCGCTTTGTTGACGCCCTCGCCGAGCTACTGCGGAACGAGTTGGGAGACCCCCACGCGCGCGTCAACTTACGCGAGTTCTTCGGCCGGGTCGAGGGATGGAAATATGAGACGCTTCGCAAGCAGATTTCCGGCGAACGTACGCTACAACCGGAGGCGATCGAGGCCATGGCCGAGATCCTCGGCGTGCCACCGGAATACTTCCAAGAATATCGACGCCATCAGATCGAGCAGACCATCTCGGACCACCCGGAGTTGGTGGATCTCTTCTACGACCTGCTGGTGAGTCGTGCCCGCTCTTTGGACGCCATCGCGGTACCTTTGGTGTCGAGGGTCCTCGATCAGTTAGCCGAACAGCGCGACCTCGACGCCGACCTTGCCTCGCGCGTATTCGAACTCATCGTCGAGGGACAGGTGAGCGACATCCAGGCGGCCGCCTTCCTCATGGGCCTCCGCACCAAGGGTGAGACGGCCGACGAGATCTTCGGCATCGCGCGCACCATGCGGGCTTTTGGCACGCCGGTGAATATCACATGCGATGAGCCGCTCGTGGACATCGTCAGCACTGGCGGCGACCGCCTGGCCACCTTCAACATCTCCACCACAGCCGCCTTCGTGGCCGCGGGCGCCGGAGTGCGCATCGCGAAGCACGGGAGTCGGGGGCAGACGTCGCACTCCGGCTCGGCGGACCTTCTCCAGGCGCTCGGCGCCCGCGTGGACCTGCCGCCCGACGCCATCGCCGCCTGCGTGCGCCGCGTAGGCATCGGCTTCATGTTCGCGCCGCTTCATTACCAGCCCATCAGGCACATGCTGCCCATGCGTCGCGGGCTCAACATGCGCACCATCTTCAACTTCATCGCACCAATTCTGAATCCGGCCGGAGCTAAACGACAACTGACCGGCGTGAGCGAGGCGCGTTACCTGACCACACTGGCGACGGCCCTGGCGCGGCTTGGGTCGGAGCACGCCCTCTTCGCCCACGGCGAAGAAGGTCTGGACGAGATCTCCATCAGCGGGCCCACCACCATGGTGGAGCTCAGCGACGGCCGAGTGGGAGAGCCGTTCTCGGTCGCGCCTGAGGATTTCGGTCTGGGACGCTGGCCGCTCATAGACCTCGTAGGTGGTGACCCGATCAAGAACGCTGAGGTCACGCGCCGGGTGCTCACGGGCGAGCCGGGCGGCCCGCTGGACGTCGTGCTCTTGAACGCGGGTGCGGCGGTGTACTTGTCGGGGCGCGCCGCTTCGATCGGGGAGGGCGTCGAGAAGGCCCGGGCCTCGGTGCAGAGCGGTGCGGCCCACGCCAAGCTGACGGCCTTTGTGAATTTTACGACCTCAGTGTCCAATGCCCCACGATCGAAGCCCCATGCTCAGTCTACCTACCGCTAGGGTGACTGGTATCCTGTCGAAACGCGGCAGAACCTCCTGTTTGTCACTGCACACCTGCTTTACGGCCGACGGCAACCGAACCACCCACACCCGGAGACAGTAGATGGCGCCGAACTCGAATGAAGCATCGCGAACGAAGCAAGGCGGGACTCTCCCCGAAGACTACGCGGTGGTCGACGTGCACGTGCATCCGCTGTTCCTCCGCGCATGGAACCAGGGCACCATCGACTACGTGAGCTCGGTCAACCCGGACATCGTCGCGCAGGCGCCCGCTTTCGCCGACCCAATGCACCTACGACGTCTGCTCGACGCTCAGGGCATCGACCATGCGGTGCTCTTGGCTGAGGAGGCCCCCGCTACCAGCGGCATGGTCACAAACGAGGCGGTTCAGGACTACGTCGCGGGTATTCCCGAGTTTCACTTCTTCGCCTCGATCAACCCCCTGCTGGAGTCGGATCCTCGAAAGAAGCTCGAGACCCTCCTCGCACGTGGACCAGTAGCGGGCCTCAAGTTCCTGCCCACCTACATGTACTTCTATCCGGCGGATCCGCGTCTCTACCCGCTCTACGAGCTGGCCCAAGAGCTTGGCCTGCCCTGCACCTACCACACCGGTCTGTCACGGATCCCCAAGACGCGCATCAAGTACGCCGATCCTCTCCTTCTGGACGACGTGGCCTGCGACTTCCCCGACCTGACCATCCTCCTCGCCCACTCAGGGCGGGGAGTCTGGTATGAGGAGGCGGCCATGATGGCCACCCTGCACGAGAACGTCTACCTGGAGATTTCCGGGCTCCCTCCGCGAAACCTCCCCTCATACTTTCCCCGGCTGGAGCGGATCGCGGACAAGATGGTCTTCGGCTCAGATTGGCCGGGACTCGGCTCTATCGCAGCTAACGTGGAGGCGGTGCGGGAGGTGTTCGGCCCGGAGGTCGCGCGCAAGGTGCTCTGGGTGAATGCGGCGCGAATATTGAAGCTGAAGACACGAACGTAGCGAGGCTGCGACCGCCCACCGAGCCGCTTCGAGAACTCGATGCCCTTTTCGATCGACGCCGTTCGGCGTGGACCGGCGGCCCGAGCGGCCTGTTCACGGCAAGAGGTCCACGAACACGCGGGCGAAGTTCTTGAAGCACACCTTCTCAACCTGGCGGGGGTTGAGGCCGCCATCCAGCAGAAGTTGCGCAATACGCGGATAATCGCCCACGCCGTCGAGACCCTCCGGGAGACTCTTGACACCGTCCAAGTCTCCACCCAAACCCACACAGTCTTCCCCTCCGACGTCTATGGCATGCTTAACGTGATCCACGACCAGCGCCAGGGGCGGTCGCGGCAGAAGTGCCTGCGCAGACGCGCTGGCGCGCTGCGCATCCACGAAGCCGCTATGGCCAGACCCAACCCGATGGAAGAACTCATCCCGAAAGCGGCGGGTCCGAGCGCACGAGACGGCGGATAGGAAGCTCGAACCGAGGTTGATGCCCATCACGCCGCCACGATCCGCCAGCGACCTGATCATCTGGTCGGTCAGGTTTCTCTCGTTCGGGCAGATCGATCGACAGTTGCTATGACTGGCGATGAACGGCTTGGTGGCCGATCGGCACAAGTCGGAGAAGGCTTCGTCCGATGCGTGCGATGCGTCGACCACGACACCCAGGCTCTCGCAGGCCTCCACGAGTTCCCGCCCGGTAGCAGTGAGTCCGCCTCCACCCTGGAACACGCTGCCGCAGAAGGGGTTGTCGCCCCAAGCAAGCGTCAGTAGACGCACTCCTCTGGCAAAGAATGTCTCGATCTCTTCGGGTCTGCCCAACAGGGCATCGGCGCCCTCCAAGCCTGCAATGACAGCCACCCGGCCGGCCTGAGCCGAGACGCGCTCCAGATCGCGCGCTGTCAGCACAAGACTCAGATCTTCGGCATGGACCGCGCAGACCCTGTGCAGTTCATCGGCCAAGGCCAGAGCGACTTCCGTCGTATCTGCCCCATAGGCTCCTTCCCACGCCCAAAGGGCAAAGACCTGGGCCCGCACCCCGGCACGACGCAGCCCGGGCAGCGTCACGTGCAGCCCAGCCCCCACCGAGTCGGCGGCGATATCCCCCTCACCGGCGTAGAGCTTGCTTATTGTGTCGCAGTGGGCATCGAAGAAAGGCATGCCGGTCACCATCGCGTGATCTCGAGCGCTTGACATCAGACCTTCTCTAGGTATTATGTGTTTAATATATGAGTGTAATGAATCTGCACGAGGGGGATTGGTTGGAACGGGCGGGACTTACCTCGCGTCACGCGATCACGCGACGACCGCGATCGGCGGACATGGTGGTACACCATATCACCAGGATGGTCCTCGAGCGTCCGTACGGTCAAGGCGAGCGGATTGGCTCGGAATCGGAACTTGTGGACAGCTTCGGGGTGAGCCGTGCCGTGCTGCGGGAGGGGTTGCGTCTACTTGAGCGGGAGGGTGTCGTCACTGTCAAACCCGGACCCGCGGGTGGCGTCTTCTCCGCTCACCCCACGAGCTTTCCACTCTCACGCTCTATCGATATGTACGGCGCGTTCCATGATGTAACGCAGGACGATCTGGTCGAGGCCAGGATGGAACTCGAGGTGCTGACGACACGGCTCGCAGCCGCGCGCGCCACCGAAGAGGACCTCTTTGAACTTGGGCGCCACAACCAGGAATGGATCCGCCTAATCGGGGAGGGTGATACGGACGCGCAGGCCCGCGCGAACGTCAAGTTTCACATCGCCCTTACCCGTGCGGCGCACAACCCGGTGTTCGTGGCGTTCATGGATGCCTTGGAGAGCCTGCTGTACGAGACCGCCTTGACGCCCGCCTATCCAGACCGGAGGTTCGACTACGTAGTGTACAGCCACGAGTACATCCTGGAGCATGTGAGACAGGGCTCTATAGACGAAGCCGGGGCGGCGATGCGCCACCATCTGGAAACGTTCCGCCCGAACGCCTGGAGAAAAGGGCCGGAGCCGGGGGCGATCCCGGCTGCAGACTCGACGACGACAACGAGGGGTGATCGATGCTCTACCTCCAGTATGTAGTCTACGGATTAGTGACGGGTAGCATCCTGCTCCTGGGCACCGTGGGTTTCTCGATGATCCGGCGCACCGACAACTTCCTCAACATAGCTCATGGGCAGATGGTGGCCCTGGGCGCGTACTTCGCATACGTGTTCTTCATGGTGCTGCACCTGCCACTAATCCTGTCGGCCGCACTGTCGATTGCCATCGTCGCGTTCCTTGGATGGCTGTCGGACAAGCTCGTGTTCAGCCCCATACGCGGCCACGGGGGTCTCTACCTGTTGTTCACCTCGGTGGGGCTGGCCTACGTTATCCACGGAACGGTAGAGGCAACGTTTGGGGCCCGGCCAAAGGCTCTGATCATGGGACAGCCAGCCTTCATCCGCCTCAACGGTGAGCCAATCATCTCGAGTCTGGAGATCATCATCATCGCCTCAGCCGTGTGCTCGGCTGCTGCACTCCATTTCTTCCTCACCCGTACGCGAGCCGGGATGGCGGTTCGGGCCCTCTCCAGCGAATACGACCTCGCTCGGGTTCGCGGCGTCAACACGAAGTCGGTGTCGGCGCTGGTCTGGATCCTCGCCTCGGCCCTGGCAGGGCTGGCCGGAGTACTCATGGGCATTCAAGGGACCGTCTACAGCGACATGGGATGGGCCATCATCCTTGTCATCCTGTCGGCGGCGATTCTCGGTGGGCTCGGCAGCATCTACGGGGTGATGGTGGGATCGATGCTCATCGGAATCGGCATGGACGTCAGCGTCATCTGGATTCCGCCGGCGTACCGATCTGCCGTCGCCTTCATGATCATCATGTTGGTTCTAGTCGTGAGACCTCAAGGTATCTTCGGGGGTGAGTCCCGTGGGTAACGTAAATCTCGGCGTCTTCATATCGGGCATCGTCGTGGTCATCGGCATCTACGCCATCCTCGCCCTTTCACTCAACCTCAAATTTGGAACCACGGGCCTCATCGATCTAGGAGTCGTCGGTTACTTCGCCGTCGGCGCCTACGCCTTCGTGCTGGTGACCGCGCCTCACGCCTCTGACCTGAACGCATACCGAATAGGTCTTGACCTCCCCTTGTGGGCCGGCTTCATCGCCGCGCCCATCGCATCCGGGTTGGTGGCGCTGCTGGTTGGGTTGCCCGCCCTGCGATTGAGCGGCGAGTACCTGGCGATCGCCACCTATGCCTTTGCCGAGGTGCTGCGTGCCGTGGCCACCAACGAAGAGTGGCTTACGAACGGAGTGGTTGGCTTCAACAATCTCAAGCAGCCATTTCGCGATCAGTTCGCAAGCGGAGGAATGTATCAGTACTTCTACATGGCTCTGGTGTTGGCGACTCTTCTGCTGATCTTCCTAGGGCTTTCTCGTCTGCACTGGGGACCCTTCGGCCGCGCCTTGCGTGCGGTTCGCGAGAACGAGGAGGTGGCACTTGCGGTGGGCAAGAACGTCACTCGATTCCGGATGAAGTCCTTTGTCCTCGGGGGGGCGATATCTGGACTGGCCGCATGCTTCTACGTGACCTACGCATCGCTCATCGTCCCGACGATGTTCGTCCCCGAAGTAACGTGGACAGTCTGGATCGCACTGGTCATCGGAGGCACCGGCAACTACAAAGGTGCCATTCTGGGGACCGCGGTTTTGGTGACGGCTCAGGAGCTGACGAGGTTCTTCCAGGCATCGGCAGACCTCGCCCCCATGTTGGCGGCCTCACGGTTCATCGCCATGGGATTGATCCTCATCCTGATCATCCGTTTCCGACCCAAAGGGATACTCCCAGAACGTCACACGATCGATCCCGCACTTTCTCCGGCCCAGGCGAGCTCCATCGCCTCGGGTGCGGGCAGTGCGGCGACGGACTGAGGGGGCAGCGATGCTAGAAGTGAGAGAAGTGTCCAAGTTCTTCGGCGGTATCCGAGCAGTACAGGGTGCGAGCCTCGAGGTTCCTCAGAACACCATCACCGGACTCATAGGCCCCAACGGGGCCGGCAAGACCACGCTCTTCAACGTGATTGCTGGGGTCTTCCCGCCGAGTAAGGGAGAAGTGTGGTTCAAGGATGAAAAGATCAGCGGTCTCCCCGCCTGGGCGATCTCAGGTCGAGGCATCGCCCGCACGTTCCAGACCCCCCATGGTTTCCCTCAGATGACAGTGATGGAGAATCTCATGGTCTCGCCTTTGAGGCAGAGGGGTGAGGGGATTGTGCGGGGATTCTTACGAGGCGGGGAAGTTCGGGCCCAAGAATCCGAACATAGGAAACGCGCGCTGGAACTACTGTCTTCCGTCCGCATGATCGACCGACGTAACGAACTCGTCGTGAACCTCTCAGCAGGTGAAGCTCGGCTTGTTGAGTTGGTCCGCCAGTTGATGTTGGACCCTGAGATCCTTCTGCTCGACGAGCCGGCAGCGGGGATCAACCCCGCGCTCTGCGACGCGTTGCTGGATCTACTCAAGCGACTGCAGGCTGACGGATTGACACTGCTCGTCATCGATCACAACCTGAGCTTCATCATGGAATTGTGCGACTACATTCACGTGCTTGCGCAAGGACATATCATCTCCGCCGGTACACCTGCTGAGGTGTCCCGCGATCCCAAGGTCATCGAAGCCTATCTGGGGAAATCAGCATGAGCCTACTCGAAGTGAACGACCTACAGTCCGGCTACGGACGCATCCCCGTGCTCCACGGAGTGAGCCTCGCTATGGATGCCGGGGAGATGGTCGCCGTACTCGGAGCCAACGGTGCGGGAAAGTCCACCCTCATGAAGACTATCGCGCGGATCCTGTGGGTGATCTCGGGCGACATAGTCTTTGACGGGACGCCGGCGGTATCCCTTGAGCCGAATCAGATGACCCAGTTGGGGTTGGGCTACGTGCCCCAAGAGAAGAACGTCTTCCCCGACTTGACTGTCGACGAGAACCTACGGATGGGAGGCTACCTGGTCAAGGATGGACGCGTCCGGGTGGAGCAGGCTCTATCACGCTTCCCAATCCTGCGGGAGCGCCGCTCTCAGCGTGCCGGCACCTTGTCCGGGGGTGAACGCCAGATGCTGGCGGTGGCCTGTGCCCTCATCCTTCAGCCGAAGCTTCTCCTCCTCGACGAACCGACCTCGGGACTCGCACCGCAAGTGACTGCGGCGCTCATCCAAAGCATCGTGGAGATCAACCAGGAGGGCACCGGCATCCTGTGGGTGGTCGAGGAGAATCCCCGAGACGTCTTGGCCCACTGTGCGCGAGTGTATTTTCTCGAGTCAGGGTCCGTGACTCGAACCGACACCGGTGAAGGATTGCTCGAGGACGCGGACCTTGAAGGGTTGTTCTTGGGGCGCAAGGAGCAGTGCTGAAGGCGACAGACGGTCTCACGAAAGGAGGCGCATTGAGAAGGTGCATTGCCACGCTATTGGTACCGGTATGCTCGGGCCTGCGCGGGCTCGAAAACGACATTGGAGGGCGGGGGACATGCAAAAGCGATCAAAGGGGGAAGTGAACGTGAAACGGATTCTGATGGTAAGTCTGGCATTGATTGCAGCTATGCTGCTATTGACGCTGCCGACGGGTTGCGGGGGCGACGACACCACCACGAGCACAGCGGCAGGCGGAGCCACAGGCACTACAGCGGCCGGGGGCGGGGAAGGGGATATTCCGATCGGCATGCTCACCTCTTACACCGGCGAGATGGCCGCGTTTGGCACCCCGTGGTTCAACGCCACTAAGATGGCTGCCGACGACATCAACGCCGCGGGTGGAGTGCTCGGGCGGAACATCAAGCTCTATACAGAAGACGACCGGAGTTCTGTCGAAGAGGGCATAAAAGGCGCAAGGAAGCTTGTCGGAGCCAACGGCGTCGTGGCAATCAACGGACCCATTTCCGACGTGTTGCTGGCCATCTGGCCGATCACCAAGGAGAACAAGGTAGTGGTGACCTCAGGGGCCGCAGGCACCACCAAACTCGACAAGACCGGTGGCGACTTCCAGTTCCGCACGGTGCCGTCGGACTCCTTCGACGGCAAGATCGCTGCCCTCGTCTTGTGGGAGAGCGGTTATAAGAAGATAGCCATGCTGTATGAGAACGACGAAGGTCGAAAGAGCATCGCGGCTGCCGTCAAGGACGAATTCTTGAAGCTCGGAGGCGAAATCTTGGCTGACGAGGCTTTCACGCCTCGACAGCCAACGTACGCCGCCGAGTTGAAGAAGATGTCGAGTGCTGCTCCGGACGCGGTATGGCTCGGGGCCGGTCAGGAATCCGGCGCCACTCTGCTCAAAGAGGCCAAGCAGCGGGGCTATACGTGGCAGTGGATGGTGTCGTCCGACCTCGCTGTCCCGGAGATGTTCGACCTGGTAGGGCCCGACGTGTTGGAAGGGATCTTGACCGAGATGCCGAGTGCCGACACCGAGTCGGAGGGATTCCAGGAGTGGGCTGTTCGATTCCAGGAGCTCTTTGATGCGGAGCCCACCGGTGGTTTCCAATCGAACTACTACGACGCCATGATCGTGGAGGCGCTTGCGATGGTCAAGTCGGGGGCCGCCACCGGAGAGGGCATCAACCAATCCTACCAAGAGGTTGCTACACCTCCAGGCAAAGAAGTCTTCAACTATGCCGACGGTAAGGCGGCGATCGAAGCCGGCGAAGACATCGACTATCAAGGAGTGTCCGGTCCGCTAGACTTCGACCAGTGGGGCAACGTGAGCGGCAGCTACTCCTCCATGACCGCCAAAAACGGCGCCTGGGAAGTGCTGAAGTTCTATCCTGCAACCATGTGGACCGAGTAGCAGCCAGCTAACTCCGTCCGGAGGCGCCCCCGGCCATGCCGGGGGCGCCTCCGGTTCGTCGCCCGAAAATCGTGGACAACTTCTTTATCACACTCGTGCAGATGGCCCCGACGCTGGTCAGAGAGATGGGACTGGCGGAGAAGAGCGCGAACATCGAGCGCGTCGCCGCCTTACTGTCGGCCGAGAGGGACTTGCGCTCTGGCTCGTCCACCGACCGCTGGACAGATCTGGTGGTCCTGCCAGAATTTTGTTTTGACGGACCATCCTCGACCCTTGCGTCCCTGGCGATCAGCGCCGAGCACCTCAGTGGCGGGCCGGCACTTGATGCGTGCTCCTCGGTGGCGACCAGACTGCAAGCCGCGATCGTGACGCCGGTCTACCTGGAAGAAAGCGGATCGGTCTTCAACAGCTGCATCGTAGTCGGGACCGAGGTTGCCGGCGAACGGGTTTACAGGAAGGTGCACACCTTCCCGCCCGAAGTGGGCAGGGTCAAGCGCGGCGACGCGCCTGTCATCGCGCTCGTTCGTAGTATTCCTGTCGGCCTGCAGATCTGTTACGACCTCGCCTTCCCGGAGTCGGCTCGGATACTCCGCCTTCGCGGAGCCCAGATCATCGTATACCCGACCATGGCCCCGGATTGGCTTATGACTCGATTCCAGATCTTGGCAGCGGCCCGCGCTATTGAGAACCAGGTGTTCGTCGTTGTCGTCAACTCCGTCGGACATCATCCCCGAACGGGGGAACGCCTCGGTGGAGGCAGCACCGTGGCCTGGCCCGACGGTAGGACGCTCCTTCTTGGCGAGGACGAAACAGTGTGTACTGTGGGCTTGGATTTGGAGGAGTTGAAAAGCATCAGAGCGGAGCTGGACTTGGTTCGAGACCGCTCACCCTCGTCTTACGCAGGGCTTGTGGACGGCTAGCTCTGGTGGCGGCGGGAAAGCCCTCCAGTGCGTGAGACCATTTAACAACATCGAGGAGTGTGATGATGCGGGAGTTTGAGTACGTCGCCCCACCCAGTCTCGCTGAAGCGGGACGGTTGCTTCGGGATACAGAAGGCGCCATGCCTCTTGCGGGAGGGACCGACGTCGTGGTATCGGCCCGTCACGGCAAGATCTCGCCCAAGTTGTTGGTGGATTTCAAGCGGATACCCGGCCTGACCGACCTGGTCGACCTTGAAGACGCCGTGGAAGTAGGAGCAATGGTCTCCATGACGACGCTAACACGCTCTTCTGTGATCGGCCGCTGGTTCCCAGCGTTGGCCAGCGCGGCGGGCAGCATGGGCTGCTGGCAGGTACGGAACTTGGCTACCCTGGGCGGTAACCTCTGCAACGCGTCTCCCTCTGCGGACACATCACCGCCATTGCTCGTGTACGGTGCGACGGTCGTTCTGTCCGACGGCATTGATACCCGTGAGCTTCCGCTTCCTGAGTTTCTCAGCGGGCCGGGAACGACGGCTCTGAAACGTGGGGAGATCCTGGTGAGTATCAGAGTCGATAAACCGGCTGACGGCCTTCTCAGCGCTTACGCGCGGAGGGCTATCCGTCGGTCAATGGACATCCCTTTGGTGAACACAGCTGTGGGGCTTCGGCTTGAAGGAGCGATCGTGGCGGAGGCCCGCATCGCGTTGGGGGCGGTGGCGCCCGTTCCCTTCCGCTCGAAGGAAGCCGAAGACGCCTTGGTGGGGCACACGGCGTCGGCCGAATCTTTTGCCCGGTCAGCCCAGGCCGCAGCTGTTTCGGCACGTCCCATCACCGACGTCCGGGCCTCAGGTGGGTACCGCAGCTCGATGGTCGAGGTACTCGTGCGGCGGACTCTGGCCGCCGCACTGGCGTCCAGGCCTGATGTGGAGAGTGACATTAAGGGTGGTGCGGATGACAACGACGCGCCGAGGGAGGTGCAAGGGTGAGCAAGATCCTCATAGAGTTGACGGTCAATGGTGATCTTCGCGAGCTCGCAGTGGCCCCCCACGAGCGACTGCTGGATGTCATCAGGGACGGACTCGGCCTCACCGGCACAAAAGAAGGTTGCGGCGAGGGCGAATGCGGGGCATGCACGGTCATCATGGATGGACGGCCGGTCAATGCCTGTCTTGTGTTGGCGCCTCAAGCCGCGGGCAGCGAGATCATCACCATCGAAGGCCTCACCGCCGACAGCACCATGAGCCTTCTCCAGACCCAGTTCGTGGAACGAGGCGCTATCCAGTGTGGCTTCTGCAGTCCCGGAATGATCATGACGGCCAAGGCGCTACTCGACGACAACCCCGAACCCACGGAGGAGGACGTACGAGAAGCCCTTTCGGGCAACCTGTGCCGCTGCACCGGCTACGAGAAGATCGTGGACGCGGTGCTTGCCACAGCGGTTCTGTCTGCGGAGGAGAAGGCCGTCGATGAGCGATTCACGACTTCATCGCAGGGCGGTGACCGATGAGCACCTTCAGCTACATAGGCAAGCGCGTCCCCCCCGTGGATGGAGAAGAACGGGCAAGCGGGCGGGCCGAGTACGTGACGGACGTGAGGCTGCCCGGCATGTTGTTCGGCAAGATCTTACGGAGCCCTCTCGCGCACGCGCGCATCGTGCGCATGGACACTTCAGCAGCCGAAGCCCTGCCCGGAGTCAAAGCGGTGGCCACCTTCGCGGACACACCAGGCATACCGTTCGGGCCCATGACCGCATTCGAAGATTGGTACATCTTCGCGAAAGACAAGGTCAGGTTCATCGGTGAGGAGATGGCGGCCGTGGCCGCAATCGACGAAGAAACCGCCGCGAGGGCGCTCGACCTCATAGAAGTAGAGTTCGAAGAACTCCCGGCGGTCTTCGACCCAGTGCAGGCCATGGATCCCGGATCGCCGCTCGTAAACGGGCGCGAACGCAATGTGGTCATGCCCTTCTCGCTTGAGCGTGGCGACGTAGACACGGCTTTCGCTAACGCCGACTTAGTGCTCGAAGAGGACTACTACACGAACCAGGTTTACCAAGCGTACCTTGAGACGATGGCCGCGGTGGTCCGTCCGGAGACCGGCGGCGGGTTCACTATGTGGCTGCCGATCCAGATCCCCAACAAGTCCCGGCTCACGTACGGCAAAGCCCTGGGAATACGTCCCGAGGACATACGCGTCATCAAGCCCTTCCTAGGTGGAGCCTTCGGCGCGAAGATGGAGGCCAACATACATTTGGCCGCTGCGATCCTCGCCCGCAAGACCGGACGACCCGTGCGCATCGTCAACACGCGCGAGGAAGACATCGTCGCGGGAAACCCCCGCGTCCCCATGCACATACATCTCAAGATGGCCTTCATGCGCGACGGCCGCTTCGCGGGTAAGCAGGTGCGTATAGTCGCCGCCAACGGAGCCCGCACCGTGTACGCCCCGCCCATCATGGCGACCGCCTGCTACCGCGTTGACACGCTCTACACGTTCGAGAACGTGCGCGCCGAGGGTTACGCCGTGGACACCAACACCGTCCCAACGGGCGCCTTCCGTGGTTTTGGAAACTCCCAGATGACCTTCGCCCTCGAAAGCATGATCGATGAAGCCGCCCTAGAGTTGGGTCTGGACCCTGTGGAGATACGGCGCCGCAATGCCGTGCCCAGCGGCTTCGTGTCCATTCACGGCTGGGAGGTGGGCAGCTCAGCCCACGAGCAGACGCTGGACAACGCGGCCAACATGTCAGGACTACTCTCGCGCCGGCGATCGGCGTCGGATAAGGGCACGCTTCGGCGCGGCCTGGGCATGGCTTCATGCAACCACGTCTCGGGCAACAAGGCCTTCTTCCCGACCTTTGACGGATCGTCCTCGATGTTTCGAATGGCCGAGGACGGAAAGGTCACTGTGTTCCATGGTGAGTGCGACATGGGTCAAGGACAGACAACGATCTTTGCCCAGATCGCGGCCGAGGCTCTAGGTGCGAGACTCTCAGACGTGACCATCGCCATCGTGGACACGCAGGTGGCGCCATTCGGCCTGGGCTCCTTCGCCACTCGTGGCACCACCATAGGCGGAATGGGAATCAAGAAGGGTGCGGACGCCGGCAAAGAACTCATCCTGCAGGCAGGAGCTGAGCATTTCGGCGTGGACATCCTCGCCCTCGACACCCTTGAATCCGAAGTGTACGTCAAGGCGGACCCCAGCAGGCGGGTCCCGTTCGGAGATCTCGCCCGACACTTCATGTTCACCCACGGGGGCATGCCCATGGTAGCTCAGGGCCAATACGTACCGGACACCGTGGCCCCCGATCCCAAGACCAAGTACGGCAACGTCTCGCCCGCCTACGTCTTCGGCGCTCACGTGGCCGAGGTGGAGGTAGATACGGAAACGGGAGAAGTGCGGGTCGTCGGATACTGGGCCAGCCACGACGTAGGCAGAGCCATCAATCCCATGCAACTCGAGGGACAGGTGCAGGGTGGCGTGGCCCAAGGTATAGGGTGGACCCTGATGGAGGACATGATCACCCGAGATGGCCGCATCATGAACCCGACACTACTCGATTACCGCATCCCGGGAAGCAAGGATCTACCACGGGTCCAGTGCGATTTCGTTGAACCGGTCGATCCGAACGGTCCCTTCGGGGCCAAAGGCATCGGCGAACCTGCTCTGAACCCCGTGCCGGCGGCTATCGCCAACGCGATCTATGACGCCATCGGCATCCGGTTCAAGGAGCTTCCCATCACAGCGGAGAGGGTCTTCACCGCCTTGAATGACCGGGAAGCTACAAGCAAGTCAAGCGCGAAGGGGGACTGAGTGTCTGGCAGGCTCGCAGGGAAGGTGGCTCTGGTCACAGGAAGCGGCCAGGGCATCGGTTTCGGCATCGCCCGTGTCATAGCGCGCGAAGGTGCGACGGTCTGGGTGAACGATCTCGTGGAGGAACGGGCAGCGGAGGCTACCGCCCGCATCCAGGCCGAGGGGGGCCGGGCGGAGACTGCGGCTGGCAGTGTGCTTGACTACGCATGGCTCCAAAGCCTGACGGCGGAGATCGTCGAGCGGAGCGGACACCTCGATGTCCTCGTGAATAACGCGGTCGCTCCGAGCGTCAACATCCCTTTCGCGCAGAGTACTCCCGAAGACTGGGAGCGTGACCTTGGCGTTGGTCTACGCGGCTATCTGCTGGCCACTCGAGTCGTGATCAACCACATGCTGGAGCGAGGCGCCGGTCGCATCATCCACATATCGTCGTCGGCGGGCAAAGTGGGCAGCCCGAATCTCGCCGCGTACTCCGCCGCTAAAGGCGCCGTCATCGCCTTCACCAAAGCGCTCGCGCGGGAGACCGCAGGCACCGGCGTAAGGGTGAATTCGGTGGCTCCGGGAGCCGCCAACACTCCCATGCAGGACAGACTGAGCGATGAATTCAAGGCCTACATGCAATCGACCATCCCCCTGGGTCGGTATGCCGAGCCCGAGGAACTCGGTGAGATGGTCGCATTCCTGGCCTCCGACGCGGCGGACTACATCACCGGTCAGGTGTTCAGTGTCGATGGCGGCAGGACCATGCAGTGAATGCCGGACCGTATGCCGGAAAGCGCAAGAACGCCAAAAGGAAAGGAGGCGGCAATGGCGTCTCTGACCACCATATCCTCATCCGAACTCGCCGCGCCGGGGGGCTCGTACAGTCTTGGTATCGCGACAGGCAGTCTTGTGTTCTGCGCCGGTGCGATCGCGGTCGATCAGGACGGTAAGGTCGCAGGCGAGACGGTCGGTGAGCAAACCAAGAAGGTGATCGAAAACCTCGAGGTCGTGCTGAAGGCAGCGGGAAGCTCGCTCGACCAAGTGGTGAAGACCCTCTGCTTCCTCGTCGAGATCGATGACTTCAGCGAGTTCGACGAGGCGTACGCGGAGAAGTTCGGCTCCCACCGTCCGACACGATCGACGGTGGCTGTTGCGGGGCTCGTCAAGGGCGCTCTAGTGGAAATCGAGTGCACAGCGGAAGTACCGTCCCAGTGATCCCCTTTGACCTAGACCTCGGATCGGCCTGCGAGGCTAGACCGCCGCTTGGGGAGAGCGAATCCCCCTCGTTCCTGCTAGGATTCCGCCGCGCCCTCTACCGCGGAGCCGGGTTCTCCCGCGACGAGATACGTCAGCCGCTGATCGGCGTCTGCAACAGCTGGGGCGAGATCAGCCCGGCCACGAAGCACCTGCAGACACTCACTCAGAAGGTGAAGGAGGGCATCGCCGAGGCCGGGGCTACGCCCGTGGAATTCGTGCTTTCGGGATTGTGCGACGGCACCTGTGCGGCAGCCCCGATGTACAACCGGTACAACCTTCCCTGGCGTGATGTTGCGGTCTCGTATATCGAAGCAGTGGCCCGAGCCAATATGTTCGATGGGTTGGTCTTTGTGGGAGTGTGCGACGAGGTCGTCCCGGCCCACCTCCTCGCTGCTCTGCGAATCGACCTGCCGGGTTTGCTGGTTCTCGGGGGGTCTATGGAGCCGGGTAGTTCCCCGATGCATGACCAGCCGGTCTGGGCCGGCGAGATGACCGCCGGTTATGCTGGCGTGCGCGAGGGCTCAGTGACGGAAGACCAGTATGAGGAATTGGAACAATCGTGCTGCACCGGCGGCGGTGCTTGCGGCGTCATGGGCACCGCGAATACCATGCACGTCTTCAGCGAAGCCGCCGGACTTTCGCTTCCCGGAAGTGCTGTCGCGCCGGGCGGCAGCACCGAGCTTCAGACGCTCGCCTTCGAAGCGGGGCGACGGGCGGTGGAACTCGCGGTGAAGGACATCCGCCCCTCTCACATCTTGACCCAAGCAAGCCTCGAGAATGCGGTGCGGGCGACAATCGCCGTGGGCGGATCCAGTTGTGCGGTGTTGCACGCGCTGGCCCTGGCCGATGAGGCCGGGCTTCGCCTCGAACTGGAAGATTTCGACCGCCTCAGTCGAGCCACTCCCTGGCTCGTGGACGTGCTCCCATCCGGTCGCGTCTCGGCAACCGACTACCACCGCGCCGGCGGAGTCCAGTCCACGCTCAAGGCGCTGGCGCCGCTCTTGAACCTGGACGTTCCAACGGTGGCCGCAATCACCCTGCGCGAGCAGCTGGCCTCAGCGGACGACCCCGAACACGAGATCATCCGCTCATTGGACGACCCCCTTGCCGCGGAGGGAGCGTTTGCGATCCTACACGGCACATTGGCGCCCAAGGGGGCGGTCTTCAAGCAATCCGGAAGCGGACTTCGGTCGTTCCGAGGCTCGGCCCGTGTCTTCGCCGACGAAGAGGCTGCCGGCGAAGCGATCTTGGCGGGCGAGATATCGGGAGGAGAGGTCCTGGTAGTCCGTGGCAGCGGCCCGAAGGGTGCTCCAGGAATGCCCTGTCTGTACGGCTCGGTCTGGATTCTCAAGAGCCTCGGTCTGGATGACCGAGTGGCGCTCCTCACGGACGGCCGGCTTTCAGGCACGATCCGCGGTCTCGCCGTTGCGCACATCAGCCCGGAAGCCGGAGAGCCCGGGCCGCTGGCCGTGGTGCGCGACGGTGACGAGATCTCAATCAACGTCGAGGCTCGGCGGGTGGACCTTCTCATTCCGGAACACGAACTAGAAACCCGCATCCGCGCGTACCAGGCACCCGTCGTCGATCCAGTCCGAGGAGTATTGGGACAATATCGAGCCCTCGTCGGCCCGGCGGAAGAGGGTGCCGTGGTCCGACCGAAGTGACCAGGACCCCGAAGGGCGGCCACCTGGCAACAGAAGGTCGACGGGCGAAACCGGCCCGACTGGAGCCGGCCTTCCGCCCCCAAAGAGAGGAAGTGAGCTAAGTGGCAGATCTTGCGGTGCGTTTTTGCGGAGTGGAATTCAAGAACCCGGTTGTCGTCGGCTCCAGCGAACTCACACTCAGCGCACACAATATGAAGAAGTGCGTCGACGCGGGCGCAGGGGGACTCGTGGCCAAGACGCTCACCGATTCAGTGGCCATGCGAGAACAAACTGCCAATTCCAAGTGGCGCTTCTTGGATGAGCGACATCGGGTCAACCCGGGCCACCTCCCTCGGGAGTTCTCGTTTTACGGACGTAGCGGGTTGGCCGAAGAAACGCCCCAGGAGTGGGCCGCGCACCTGGAAGCGGCCGTGTCGTACGCAGAGCAGCAGAAGACAGTTGTAATTGGAAGCGTGGCGGGCACCGAGCCCCGGGCGTGGGCTGAATTGGCGAAGACCGTTGAGGATACGGGAGTCCCCCTCATCGAGATGAACTTCGGCTGCCCCCACCCCTCCGAGATGGTGGGGGCGAAGACCGGCATGGTCGTAGGCCAGGACCCCGAAGCACTCTCCGAGGCGATCGCGGCCACGGCAGACGCGGTCTCCGTGCCGCTTATCGCGAAGTTGACTCCTCAAGTGACCGATATGGTCGAGATGGCCCGCCGCGCCCGGGAGGCCGGAGCGTCTGCGGTCACGCTCACCAATCGTTTCATGGGTTTCGCGGTAGACGCGGACAACGCGCGACCCTACATCTATGGCTGGGCAGGAGTAGGAGGGCCCTGGGTCAAGCCCCTGTCGCTGCGATGGATCTCGAAGACCCACGTAGGGATGCCCGATCTTCCCATCGCCGGCTCGAACGGAGTGTACGACGGCACCGACGTAGTCGAGTTCATAATGTCCGGCGCAGGCATTGTGCAGATCTGCTCCGCGGTGATGCTCAAGGGGTATCCGTACGTGACGCAGGTTGTGAACGAGTTGGCGCGATTCATGGATCGGAACGGCTACAACTCACCGTCCGAGATGCTCGGCGTCGCTGCCCGCGCCGCTATGACATACGAAAAGATCAAGGCGATGGAGGGCGAACGCGCCGAGATCGATAGAGAGACATGTGTCGACTGCGGCATCTGCCAGGAGCACTGCTACTACGAGGCGATCGAGGAGGACTCCGGTCACTTCCTGATCGGTCCGGACTGTCGCGGATGCGGCATCTGCAGCTGCATTTGTCCGGAAGCCGCCATTAGCATCGTGGGCGGCGCGCACTGAGCTCCATGACCAGCGGTCGTCAACAAGCTTGTACCATTGCGCCCTCGCCGTTGCGAGGGGCAAACATATCGACCTGCGTGGGCGAATCCGCGATTACGGGAGCTAGGGGTGAGAACTCTCACATGTGACGTGCTGGTGGTCGGCACCGGAGGAGCAGGGTGCCGGGCCGCCTTATCGGCTAAGGCGGCCGGCGCCGACGTGATATTGATGGCGAAGGGGCAGTTGGGCCGCTGCGAACTGACGGCCATGACCATGCCCGGCTTCGGGGCAATGCTTCCCGGCAACCCACGCGACTCGCTCCACAACTTCTTCTTGGACACCATTGACGGAGGCGGATACCTCAACGACCAAGATCTGGTGCGCACGCTGGCCGAAGGATCGGAGGAGGCCATCGGGTTTCTTGAGGGCCTCGGAGTCCGCTTCGATAGGCGTGCAGACGGAACCTTCATGTTCTACGGCGGAGTGGAGCACACGCGTACCGGTACCCCACGCCAACTGGGCATAGACGACTGCATGGGACGTGCCTTCTACAACGTCCTTTCCCGGGAGATCGGTCGATCCGGGGTTCGGCTGCTCGAAGACATCTTCGCCGCAGCATTGCTGACAGATGGAGAGCGGGTCCGAGGCCTGGTCGCTCTAGACATGCGCGCGGGCACGCCGCTGTCAATTTGGGCGAAAGTGATCGTACTGGCCACAGGTGGGGTGGTGGGCCTCTACCAGGTCCGGACCGGACATCCGCGCGATACGGGCGACGGTCACGCGCTGGCCCTCCGGGCAGGGGTGGCCCTTAAGGACATGGAGTTCATTCAGTCGAATCCCGCCGCCTTCTTCTACCCGGAGTCTATTCGGGGGGTGGTGGTGCCGGGCTGGTACCTCGTGATGGACCGCGGCGCTAAGTACTACAACGGTCAACGACAGGAGTTCCTCCACCAGTACGACCCAGAGCGACGGGAGAACACCACCAGGGACATCAAGGCCCGGGCAATCCATCTGGAGATCCTGGCAGGAAGAGCAAGCGAACACGGAGGTGTGTACCTGGATTTCACCGGAGCTCATCTGGATACGCCGCTCGAGGATTACCTGGCCGACAATGCGCCCTTCCTGTTGGGGTACCTGCGGCACATAGGGCTTCCCCCTGACGTCATCTTCGCCAAGTCCATGGAGGTAGGCCCGGCGGCCCACTACAGTTGTGGGGGCATCGCCATCAACGATAGGGCGGAGACCTCACTACCCGGGCTTCTGGCCGCCGGAGAGGTCACCGGGGGAGTGCATGGCGCAAACCGTCTGGGGAACAACGCAATGACCGACATCTTCGTCTTTGGCAAGATCGCCGGCGAACGGGCCGCTGAACTTGCACGGGAGGTCTCCAGCCCAGAGCCTTCGCCCGCCATGGAGGCGCAGGCATCCCAGGAGGTAGATCGCCTGGAGAGGACCTTCTCAAATGAGCCTACCCACCCCATCCGGCCGGCCGCCCTGCGCGCCGAGATCGAAGCTGTCATGAGCGCCAGCGTGGGTTTCGGGCGGGATCAGACCGGACTCGAGCAGGCGATCGACCGGCTGCAGCAGATGCGGGAAGACATGCTGCCCCTGCTGGCAACAAGCTCGTCATCACGTGTCATGGACTATGATCTGATCGAGATGCTGGAACTCGCCAATCTCCTCGATGTGGGTGAAGCAATAGCCCGAGCGGCGCTGCACCGCACAGAGACTCGCGGGTGCCACAACCGCTTGGATCATCTGGTACAGAAGGATGATGAATGGCTGGTCCACCTCGCAGTGCGCCGCGAAGGCCAAACCTGGCGCGTTGATCGAAGCCCGGTAACCAAGCTGCCGGCGACGCCCGCGTGGCCGCCGGCGGCAGAGAGGCGGCCTGAGTGAGCGTCTCTGCCCATCTGCGGGTCTTCCGGTACGATCCTTCCGAAGGTGTTCCCTCGTATGGCGATTATCGGGTCCCGCTCTCCGAGAACCTGACCGTGATCCGGGCCCTCTTCTATCTCGCAGCGAACGTGGACGATCCGCCCGCGTTCCGGCGATACATGTGTAATCGCGGCCAATGTGCCGGTTGCGTTATGACCATCAACGGCCGCACGCGGCGAGCCTGCACGACACAGGTTCGGAACGGCATGACAATCGAGCCACTGTACGACTATCCCATCATCCGCGATCTGGTGGTGGACTTCGGCCGCAAGGTGGCGGATGGCAGTGGCGGCCGGTTCATGGTGAAAGAGGGAGCGCTGATACTGCACTCAAGTCCCCCGAGAAGAAGGGCACTCACCGGTCCGTGGCTCTACATGCACGTGAACCAGGCGCATTGCCTCGAGTGCCTGGACAAACCGTGCGTGAGAGCGTGCTGGGTAAACCAGATCGAATGCTTGGAGGACAGGGATGGCTCACGCGTGTCCCCCTACTCCGCGCCTATACGTCTCCGGGAGGGTAAGGCCGTGCTCGACGGGGTGTGCTCGTCATGCGAGACAGCCTCCTGCGTGGATAAGTGCCCGGCCCAAGCCTTCTCCCTGGTGGCGGACGGGGTGGGCACTTCAATCGACCCTAAGCGCTGCATCGGATGCGGCCTGTGCGTGACCGCATGCGCTCAGGGAAAGATTTGGCTCAACCTAGAGCGGGGCCATGCTGTGAAGTGCGACCTTTGCCGGGGAGATCCGCAGTGCGTTCGAGTCTGCCCTTACTCGGCCATTTCCTACGAAGTGGTGCGGCACGGTTGACCCCGTGACCGGATTGCTGGGACTCGGTGACGGCTCTGCAGGCAAATCCTACGGTCGGTAAGCTTGGAGCGGCGTCGGCCGCGCCAGCATCCACTGCCGAAGTTCCGCGTACTCCTGGGCGGGCTGCTTCCTCCAGGTCCCGGCGCGGCTGACGGCCGGGTATCCTGCCAGCAGGCGCAAGTCGACCATCATCTCCGCCACCTTGAACGCCGCGACCATAGGATCGATAACAGGTAGGCCGAGGATCTGCTCAGGGTCGTCTCCGAACGAGCGCGTAAAAATTGCGCCGATGATGGAGCAGCCGGGTACGATCACCTCTGCGCCGTCTTCCAGACACGCGCGGGACACGTTCACCAGTCGGTCCATAACCTGGGAGGCGGGAGTAACCTCAGGATAGAGGTCGCACGCCAATGTGTCCAAATGACGAACCGAGGCGCAACGAGCCTCAAGACCGTAGGTCCGGACTAGACGCCGCAAGGTCGAGGCGGCCACCCGCTCCGGCGCCACGATCGAGTACATCTGACCCATCATCAGGGAGAGTAGGAGGGAACATTCGAGGACGCCGAGAACAGGGATGTCCACAACACCGCGGGCCTCGAACACCCCTGGATCGAATGTGCAGGACACGACCACAGCGTCGAAACCTTCGGCTTCCGCTTTGATTATTCGTTCCACCGCTCCATCCGTGCACTTCATGGTGTTGTAGCGGTAGGTATTGTAGGGCAGTGGGAAGACGTCATCGAGGCATTGCACCGAGAGTTCCGTGTCGGGCCGCGCAACGCGGGCCAGGTTCTCCTCAGCGTTTGGCTCGGTCTTCCCAAAAGGGGTAAGAACCAGCACTCTCATGTCACTCCTTTCGCTCGCGCCGCAGTGGGTCTACAACCATTAGATTTCGGAGAGAGGCCGCCGTCACCGGCAGTTCCCGTGGACGCCCACCAGTCGCGCTCGATATGGCATTGACAATCGCGGGCGCCGTGGGTAATAGCGAACACTCGCCGATTCCGGCGGACCCGAAAGGACCCTTTCCACGACCGGAAGCCAGAGGCAACAGATGGATCTCAGGCACATCGTGGAAACGAGGAAGGTGGTACCGGCCCAGATCGTGAGTCTTACCTGGGGTGTACCTCTCTTTGAGAGCGAATCCCAACCCCATCATCACCCCACCGTGGAGTTGGCCCTCGACCGCCTGGGGATTGAGGGCCCTGCCCACATCGTGTGCCACCGTGATGCGCCGCACCCTCACCCGTCCGGTGCGAGTGTCAACTTCTACTTCCGCCATCTGGCAGCCGTAACTGTACCCGTCATACGGGACGCCTTGAGAGCGATTATCAAGCGCTCCGGAAGTGCCGTGATACGAACCTTGGCAACGCCGGGACATGCCCGCGTCGTACAATTCCTTGAAGGGGACTCGATCCGCCTCATTCGACGCAACTCGTACCGCGCCGTCGCGCAGCACCAACTCGTCGACAGGCCTGCCCAACATCTCGGCCGCATCAGCTATCATGCACGCCTTCAATTGATCTGCCGCGGCCAGGGCGGCGTTACCGATATAGCAAGTCTGTCGGTTCCCGCCGGTGCCCCCCCCGTCAGGAGAACCGTTCGTCGCATCGGTGGAGACCAGCACTCGATCAAGAGGCAGACTCAGTTTCTCGGCTACTAGTTGGGCGAGTACGGTCTCCAGTCCCTGCCCTAGATCAGCCGCCGTTGTGATCACCCTTATCCGCCCATCCGAGAGGAGTTCAAGGCCGACGTCTGCGCCCTCGCTCAGGGCGGTCTTCCCCGTGCCGTACCACATACCGGCAACCCCCACCCCCCGGCGCAACCCCCTGGTGGTCCGCCCTCCTGACTGATTGAACTCCGCGGCCTCGTCGAGAGCCAACACATACTGAGGTCTGAGGGCCTCCAACGTCTGCACGTAGCCGGTGGAGGAATCCAGCTCCTGGCCGGTTGCCGTACGATCATCTGCACGTAGAGCGTTATGGAGTCTCAGCTCGAAGGGATCCATATCCAGCTGATCGGCCAATTCGTCCAGCAGGCATTCCAGCGCGAACGTCACCTGGGGCACGCCGAAGCCGCGCATCGCCCCGCACGGTGGGCCGTTGGTATACACACCTCTCCCAGCCACGGACACTGCGGGAATGCGATAGGGACCGGTCATATGCAGGACGGATCGAGTAATCACCCCAGGACTCAACGTGGCATACGCTCCCGCATCGCCGACGATCTCGGCGGAGAGCGCGGTCAGCGTGCCGTTATTGCTTGCCCCCAGCCTAAGCGACATCCGGTAAGGATGTCGCTTAGGAGTAATGAGGAGGGACTCCTCGCGCGTATAGACCATACGAACAGGTCTGCCTGTTCGATACGCGGCCAACCCCAGCAGAGCGGGAAGAACCAGATCCAGCTTGCCCCCGAATCCACCCCCCATCACAGATCTTCGTACATCCACACGGGCGGGTGGAAGGGCAAGGATCCGGGCAATCTGGTCCCGGCATTGGTGAGCATCCTGCGTACCGGTCTCCACGACCACGCGGTCTTCTTCGAGGTACGCAATACCTGCCTCGGGCTCCAGGTAGGCATGCTCGTTGTGTGGCGTGGTGAAGTCCCCTTCCACCACCACATCGGCCGTCGCAAGCGCCTTTTCCGGGTCGTCGCGTTCGAGTCGCCTGACGAAGAACTCGTTGGTGACCCCCTCATGCACTAGGGCCGCGTCCCTGGCTGATGCCGCCTCCGTTGCCATCATCCATTGCAGCGGCTGATACTCCACCCGCACAGCTTCCCGGCCGATCTCGGCGGCCTCAAGAGTCTCTGCCACAACGAGGGCCACCGCTTCTCCTGCGTGTCGCACTTTCCCTTCCGCGAGTACGGGCTGGTCTTGCCGGAAGAATGAGAGAGCATTGGGCCCGGGCACGTCGGCGGCTGTAAGAACTGTCACCACTCCGGGAACGGAGAGCGCTCCGTCAGTGCTGATGTCCAGGATACGTGCGTGGGCGTGGGGACTCCGCACGGCCAGCATCTGAAGCTGGCCGACCCTGTAGAGATCTGCGCCGTACAGCGTGCGACCAAGCACTTTACTGAGGACGTCGATCCTTGGCTCGCTTCGGCCGACCAACCCGTTGGAGACCGGTGAACGCTCCCCGCGAGACCGCCAGTGGTGGTCGAGTTGCTGCCGCTCGGCCGCGACACAGGAGGCATCGGCTTCCCCAAGGAGATAGCGACTGCCAAGTTGCACCGCCTCGATGATCTTCGTGTACCCAGTACAACGGCATAGATGACGATCGAGAGCGCTGAGGATCTCCTCTCGACTGGGATGGGGTGACCGGTCCAGTAGGGCTTTTGCCCCCAGAATCATCCCCGGCGTGCAGAAACCGCACTGGACGGCACCGATCTCCACAAAGGCACGCTGAAGGGGATGGAGCGCGTGCGGTGTTCCGATGCCCTCGATGGTGGTGATCTCCCGCCCCGATACATCTCCGACGGTTGTGCGGCACGACGGGATGGCCTGGCCGTCGACGAGTACCGTGCATGTTCCGCACTGACCGCCTGAGCAGCCTTCCTTGGTTCCGGTCAAGCCCAGGTCATCCCGCAGGAGCCTAAGAAGAATGCGATCGGCGGGAGCATCCACAGCCCGGTGATTGACAGTCAGGCGTACGTAAGCCCGACCGTGGCGAGGCAAGGATCCGCTACCGCCAGCGTGCGGTCCCACCTTTTTCCCCTCGTCACTGGGGGGCAGGGTGAGGCCCATATGCTACCTGCGCCTCGCCTCTCCCAACTTCTCCTTAGTCTCCAGTGCCATGAGCACCTTGTCGGCTGTGATCGGCAGATCTCTGATCCTCACCCCTACAGCGTGGTAGACCGCATTGGCGATTGCCGGAGCCGTGGGAGTAAGAGCCGGCTCTGCGAGCCCCTTTGCACCATAGGGCCCGACGGGATCATCCGATTCCACAAACACCGTCCTTATGGACGGCATATCGGTGATACGCGGCATATGGTAGCGGCGGAACGTGTCTGAAGTGACGCGCCCGCCTTGTGTCACCATCTGCTCTGTGGTTGCGAAGCCCAGACCTTGGGCCAGGGCTCCCTGTACTTGCCCCTCAGCCAGCAGCGGGTTGATGGTCCTGCCAAGATCGTGCGCGGCGGACACGCTGAGAACCTTCACCTCCCCGGTCAGCCGGTCAACCTCCACCTCCGCCACCTGAGCCACGAAGGGGTAGGCGCAGGAAATGTTGCCGTATTTCGTTTCTGGGTGAACCATGCTCACGCCGGGCACGACGAAATCGCCTTCGGCGTTGAGCGTGGAGCCGGCATGGTCATATGAGTATTGGCAGACTGCCTCCTGAACGGTCATCCTCATGTCCGGATCCTCAGGCAAGTAGATCACGCCATCCTTGATCTTCAAGTCCTCTTTACGGATGCGTCGCGTGGGCTCCACCATCCGGAGAGAACGGCCTCCCGCCGCGGACGCCGCGGCGGGCTGAGCCCCCTCCTTGCTCATCATGGCCTGAGCGGACCACGCCAGCAGCTTCTCCCGGGCCGCTTGCGCTGCCTTCCTCACCGCGTTCCCACCCAGGGTGGTGGCCCGGTCGCCGAACGTCCCGAGACCGTGGGGACTGATGTCCGTATCCACGGTGGCTATGTGCACCCACTCAACCGGTATTCCCAGCTCCTCGGCCGCCATCTGCGCGAACACTGTGCGCGATCCCTGGCCCAAATCGGTCTCGCCTACCTGGACCAGCACTCTTCCCTGCTCGTTGATGCGGATGAAGGCGCTCGCCCCGTCGAAGTAGGGAAGGAACGTGCGGTTGCCAGATACGTGCAGGCAGCAGGCAATCCCGATGCCGCGAGCGAACCGTCCATCGGCCGCCGCCACTTCGCGCGTGCCCGTGTCGCCCGTCACCCGGTTCGGCCACTTCTCCGCCCAACCTGCGATCCGCGTGGATTCTCGTACGCAATCGCTGAGACCGCACGAACCGATCACCCACCCGTGGGCGGTGAGATCACCCGTTTGTGTGGAGTTCTTCAACCGCAGTTCCGCCGGGTCCATGGCCAGTTCCACGGCTAACATATCGAGCGCAGACTCGAAGGCAAAGTGGCTCTGCGGGTTGCCAAAGCCTCGGAAGCAGCCGGTTCCCGCCATGTTGGTCCAGACCAGCTGAGCCCGAGTGTGAATGTTGTCGAGTCGGTACAGGTTGTCGTGCCGATGGGCAGCACTCAGCATGATCCCAGGTCCGTAGTTGGTGTACGCGCCGTTCCCGGCAATGATGTGCGTTTCCTTCGCGACGAGAGTGCCGTCTTTCTTGGCACCCACCCGCATGCGAATACGCATGGGCACCCGTGGCGTTCCCGCCATGAAATCTTCGCGGCGCGTATTCACGATCTTGACCGGCTTGCCGGCGAACTTCGCGAGCACGGCGGCGATCATGTGCATCTTATACTCGAGCTTTCCCCCGAACGCCCCACCCATGGGCATCTGGATCACACGGATCCGATCTGGGGTGATGCCCAAGCCGTTGGCGTATGTGATGCGGGCCAGCTCCGGAGTCTGCATGGAGATCCAGACGGTCAGCCGGTCGCCATGCCACGCAGCCACTCCTGCCTGGGGCTCCAAGTAGCCCTGATGTACCATCGGCGTGGTGAACTCATCTTCCACTACGGCATAGGCTTCTAGGAAACCCTTGATGAGGTTGCCTCGCTCAAAGTCCATGGTCACGGCGATGTTGGTGCCGAACTCCTCATGCACCAAGGGGGCACCCGGGTTCATCGCCTCCACCGGATCGAACACCGCGGGAAGTTCCTCATACTCCACCGAGATCAGGCCCAGAGCTTCCTCGGCAGTGTCCGCGTCAGTCGCCGCCACCGCGGCGATCTCGTCGCCTACGTAGTGAACCTTATCTGTCGCGAGAACCTGATCGTCCAGCAGCTTCTGCCCGGCAACGCTGTATTTGGGAAAGTCCATAGAGTCACCGGTGACGACCGCATACACGCCGGGAAGCCTATCCGCGCGCGAGGTGTCCACTGAGAGCAGCCGTGCGTGGGGCAGGGGACTGCGCAGCACCCTCCCCCACAACATCCCCGGCAGAGCAAAGTCGGCGCCAAACACATGCTGACCGGTCACTTTGTCCGGACCATCCATCATAGGCAGTCTCTTGCCTATCAGCGTGTCACTCATGCATCGTCACCCCTTCGGACCGCTGGAATTCCGCCGCCAACTGCACAGCCTCCACGATCTTCACGTAACCGGTGCAGCGACACAGGTGACCAACCAAGGCAGCCTTGACGTCATCGGCAGTCGGGTCTGGATTGCGGGTAAGCAATGCCTGCGTAGCCAGAACCATGCCCGGCGTGCAGTAGCCACACTGCACGGCTCCAACCTGCGCGAAAGCCTGCTGGACGTGGGAGAGCTCCCCATCATGAGACAGCCCCTCGATCGTGGTCACCTCGCACCCGTCCACCTCCACCGCCAACACCAGGCAGGAGTTCACCGGTTCTCCGTTCAACAGCACCACACAGGCTCCGCAGTCTCCCTCTTCGCAACCGTTCTTGACACCCGTAAGGCCCAGATCCTCTCTGAGGACCTGAAGCAAGCTGTGCGACGGCACCACGCTCAGCCGATGATTTCGGCCGTTCACCACCGCGTCGATATCCACTCTCATCCTACGCACCTCTCCGCGCCGCCAGCTGTGACCAGGCTTGAGCTATCGCGTGCCGGCACGCCATGATGGCCCGCCGCTCCACATACCAGGCCGGTACCTGAGGGTTCTCCTGAGAGTAGTGGCAGGCAGCAATCTTGGAAACCTGCTTGCGTATGGCCGACTGAAGCTCACCTTCCACAATATCCTGTGCAGTCTCCAGATCCGCTGGGAGCGCGACCTCCAGAATGGCGGGGCGCCCGCTGGACAGGGTAAGTGCCAACCGGATCGGCCGCGCCTCCTGGAATTCGGCGGAAGGCGCAATCACCGACGCCGAGGCCAGCGTCATACCCATGGAAGGCCGCGTGGCATATGCAGAGAAGCCCCAAGCGGCGGAACAGAGGGTCTTCGGAAGCTCAAGGGCAGTCATGATCTCACCTTTACCCAGTGCCGTCCGGTGAGGGCCGAGGTAGAACTTGTCGACTCCCACCACCCGTTCTCCAGAAACCGAGGCCAACCGCACGCGGGCGTTCAGTGCGTGAGCCGGGCCCATTAGATCAGCCGCCGGGCTGCCGTTGCACAGATTGCCACCCACCGTGGCCGAGTTCCTGATCTCAGGCGAAGCCATACCGCCTGCGACCGCACGCAGCAGCGGGATGATCTCTCCCAGGTGCGCCTGCTCCAACACCTTGAGCTTGGTCATGGAGCCGATCCGCCAGACGTCCCCCCCATCGGACAGGCCCTCTAGTTCCTTCAATCGCCTCAGACTGACGAGAAAATCGGGCCTGTTTCCACGCATCTCGATGCAGCCCGCTTTGACTTCCCTCCACCTCAATTGGGGAACAAGGTTGGTCCCACCGGCCAGCGGTCTCGCCGATCCCTCGCAAGAGGCAAGGAAGTCAAGAACCTCTTCAAGGCTGCCCGGACACAGGTAATCGAAGCCCTGCATGCCTACTCTTCCTCCCTTCTGAAGCGGGATCACCTACATGCCCAAGTAGGCCTCCACGATCTTCGGATCCGATATCATGTCTGTGCTATCGCCGTGGCTCACGATGCAGCCGGTCTCAAGCACATAAGCTCTACTGGCCAACTCCAGAGCCAGCATGACGTCCTGCTCCACCACCAGCAATCCCATCTTAGCCTCGGCCTGAATGTCCCTTATGGCGACGATAAGCCGATCGACAATCACCGGAGCAACCCCGAGAGACATCTCGTCAATGAACAGATACCGCGGCCTGCTCATCAGTCCCCGAGCGATGGCACACATCTGCTGCTGGCCCCCGGAAAGCGACCCAGCCAACTGGTGCCGCAGCGACACAAGTTCCGGAAAAAGGGTGAATGCCCACTCCAGGTCCTCGCTCACCTGCGCTTTGTCCGAGCGAACGTATGCGCCCATGGAGAGGTTGTCTTCCACGCTCATCGCGGAGAATAGCTTGCGTCCCTCCGGTATCTGAACAAGGCCTTTCTTGGTACGGATATGCCCCGGCACCAAGGAGATATCATCGTCTTCCAAAAAGAGGGTGCCCTTAGGAGTCGGGAGCAGGCCGCAGATGCAGTTGAGGAGGGTGCTCTTCCCCGCCCCATTTGGCCCTATGAGGGCCACTGTCTCTCCCATATTGACGTTCAGGTTGATGTCCCATAGGACCTGGACGTCCCCGTAGCCGGCGTTAAGACCCTCAACTCTGAGCATGGCCCTGTTCCAACTCCCCTATGTCCGCCTTCCGCTTCGCATAGCGGTCGCCCAAGTACGCCGCGATGACCTGATCGTCGGCGCAAACCATGGAAGGAGTGCCCACGCATATCCGCTGCCCGCTGCGCAGCACCATGACCGTGTCGCACAGACCCATCACCGCCTTCATGATGTGCTCGATCAAGATGATGGTCGTACCGCGATCTCGTATTCTTCGGACCATTTCCATAACGGACTCCACCTCCCGCTGGTTGAGCCCCGCCATCACCTCGTCCAGCAAGAGCAGCTTCGGGCGTATGGCCACAGCCCGACCTAGCTCCACACGCTTCCTCTGGGCTACCGGGAGGTCGGGGACCAGGCTGTCCTGTTTGTCCGCGTTCCCCACGAACTCCATGACCTCGTCCACCAACGACCAGACCTCGGCGTGCTTGCGCCCGCCAACTTTGCCCGCGAAAACAGCTCCCACGGCGATATTCTCCCTCACCGTCAGTCCGTCGAAGGGTCGCGCCACCTGAAACGTACGGCCGATTCCCAGGCGCGCGATCTGATGGGGCTTCTTCGTTCCGGAGATGCGCTGACCTTCGAACTCAATATGCCCTGCACTCAGCGGTACTAGGCCGCTGATCCCGTTCAGGAGAGTGGTCTTGCCTGCACCGTTAGGCCCGATGATGCCGAAGATCACGCCTCTTGGGACCTCAAAACTCACGTCCTTGACCGCCTGGACGCCACCGAACGAGATAGAAACCCCCCGGGCTTCGAGTATGTTGTCGCCCATCAATCCTCGCTCTCTTCGCGCCCGGCGGAATCCCGGCGGAACAGCCCGATCACCCACGCATCCAGACGGTGTACGGGGATTTTACGGATGTAGCTGATGAGACCCTTGGGCACGAAAAGGGTGATGAGAATGACGAGAGAACCCAGAATCAGATAGTGAATCTCTGTGAAGCGAGCCCATACAAACTCCGAGAGTAGTTCGAGGATGAGCGCGCCCAGCACCGGCCCGAACACAGTTCCGGCGCCCCCGAAGACGTGCTCGATATACATACGCACACTGGTGGCAATTTCGAACACGGACGCTGGCTCGATATAGGCGAGGAAGTACGCATAGACGCCGCCCGCAAGCCCCGTGAAGAATGCGCTCACGGCCCAGGCCTGGGTCTTATACCAGGTTGAGTTGATTCCCATCGTGCGCGCGGCTTCCTCGTCGAACTTGATGGCGCGCAAAGCGAGGCCCATGTTATGCCTCTGGATCCACCAAGTGACCCATACCACGGTCGCCAAAACGGCCAGGGCAAGATAGTAGAATAGGCGGTTCGCGAACTCGGGGCTCACATCCATGACCGGCGTGGCGATACCCTGAGCGCCCCCGGTAATATCGAGGTTCAGCACCACCTCGCGGGTAATCTCGAGCAACCCGAGTGTGGCCATGAGGAAGTATCGTCCGCTCAGCCTAAGAATCGGATAGCCGATCACCACCGAGTACGCTACGCAGCCCAGTCCAGCGAGAAGCAGAGCGGCCCAGAAGGGAACGTTTAGCTGGGTGGTCGTAACACCCACGATGTAGGCGCCGACTCCAAAGAACACGGCGTTTCCCAACGCATTATAGCCGGCGTAGCCCGCGATTATGTTCACCGACTCCGCCATGATGGCGAAAATGAATACCACCGTCAGCACGCGCATCCAGTAACCGCCAAGCACCGCCGGCAGCAAGACGACGAACGTGGATAGCAAGACCAGTGCGATGATCAGTGGCCGACGGCTTGGCTTAGCGCGCTTCGCGCCCGGCGCCGGATTGGTTGCGATAGATGGCTGTTGAGCGGTCATCGGACGAACTTCACTCCCATAATGCCTTGTGGCCTAAAGAGCAGAACCAAGATGAATATCGCGTAGCTGATGGCGAGTTGCCAGGGTGTACCAAGGAAATAGACACCCACAACTTGCGCCACGCCCAGCACTACCCCGGCCAGCACCGCCCCGTTGACGTTGCCCAGACCTCCTAGAACGGCAACCGAGAACACAATACCGAGCAGAGGGCCGCCCATGAAGGGGGTTATGGAGGAGATGGGACTCAGTAGGCCACCGGCCATGCCGGCAAGCGCTCCACCAATCCCAAATGTGATGCTGTAAATACCGTATACGTTGATACCCATCAGTTGGGCAGCATCGCGGTTTAGCGCAACCGCACGAATGGCCTTCCCAGTCTTGGTGCGCTTGAGGAACTGGTAGAGGACGTACGTGATGACCAATGACAGGACGAGTATGATGATTCTCACCAAGGGCAAACGTACACCAACAAAGTCGAACGCCACCCCACTGTACGAGGTCACAACACCACGGTAGTTAGCCGACCAGATGAGAAGAGCGATGTTGATGAGTACGAGATTAAGTCCAAATGTGGACACGACCGTCATACCCAAGAAACCTCGCCTGATCAACGAGTTCAGGATGTACTTTTGGGTCAGCCAGCAGAAAATGAACAGAACGACGGCCACGATGGGCAAGGACAGGAACGGGTCGAGGCCCCATCCGCTGAAGAAAGTGAAGGTGAGATAGGCGCCGATCATCACCAGGGAAGCATGGGCCAAGTTGATAATCCCCATCACGCCGTAGACCAACGAGAAGCCCACTCCCAAAATGGCGTAGAAGCCCCCGAGAAGAAGACCGTTGACTACCGCTTGCATAAGTTCCCCACCCATGCAACAACTCCCGGATCAGGATTGGAGAGGGGGGCCGAATCCGGCCCCCCTCGTCTGCAGACTTGCTACCAGGGCTTCGGATACTCGAGCTTGGCGGTTTGGAAGTCTTCTGGGTACACCACTTCCAGCTCACCGCTTTGCACCTGCACAGAGAGCGGCTTGCCCTTGACGTTCACGTTCTCCATCGTCTCGCCCTGGAAGTCCATGCTTCCGAACTTGATCGGGGAGAAGAAGGTCATGATGTCCATCGAGAGCAGTGCTTCTCGCACCTTCTCGTTATCGAGGGTCCCGGCGGATTCGATTGCCTTCTGGAGAATCAAGCCAGCGGCCGCGGCAGCCGCCTGATGGTACGTCCACGGGTGATTGTACTTGGCCGTGATGTCTTCAGCGAACTGGACACCGGTCCCAAACACGTCATCCGAGTATTGTTCTATCGGCCAGAACTCAGACCGACCGCACACTCCCTCGGCCAGCTCAACACCAACAGCGTCAACGAAATCGGGCTGCAAGTTCACGGCATCGTGGAAAGCGAGCAGCTTGGGCTTGATGCCCTGTTCGTTCATCTGGCGAAGGATCAGCGTAGCGTCTTCGAAGAAGGCGGTGGAGATGACGGCCTCAGCCTCGGACTTCTTGATATCCGCAACCACTCCGGAAAGGTCTTTGAGTCCCTTCGGGTACTTGATGTCCACGGTCGGGATGTTCAGCTGCTTAGCGGTCTCCATGGCGCCTGCCGCGCCGGCCGCCGGGAACAGGTCGTCAGGGTACACCACGGCGATCTTATTGACAGTGATTCCCTCTGCAGGAAGCATCTCCACAAGGTTGCTCACATCGATTGACGTTGGCCAGAGTACGCTAAAGACGTACTTGAGACCGCGGTTGTAGACCTTGGTGGCATTGGCCAAGGGCGCGATGTTGACGATCTTGTACTTCTCGGCCGTTGCGCTTGTGGAGACTGTCAACCCGCTACTGTAGGGGCTGAGAAGGAAGTTGACCTTGTCCTCGGTGATCAGCTTCTCCGTAAGCTTGGCAGCAGTGGGGGCGTCAGACTTGTCATCGTAGAGAATCAGCTCCACCTGGTACATGTCGCCGCCCACATCGATGCCGCCCTTAGCGTTGATGGTGTCACGCCAGAATTCGTAGCCTTCCTTGACGAGAACGCCCTCCGCGGCAAGAGCCCCGGTCAGGGGAGCCGAAGAGCCGATCTTGATGACCTTTGCGGGCCCGGGTTCGGTGGTCGTTGATGCTGGAGATACCGTGGTGGAAGAGTCTTGCGCAGCCGTAGTGGTGGTGCTCCCACCCCCACAGCCCGCGACAAGCAGAGCCAGACTCAAGAGGCAAATAAGCCCCAACGCCAGCTTCCTGCTATCCCTCATGTCGAAACCTCCCTACTGCGTCACGTGAATCGTGCGTCGACGACATCGATCAACAAGGTGGAACGGTGGGTGGCATTCAGCTACTTCAACCTCCTCTCCCGTCTGGCAGACCCCCATCGCCCCAGCACGCCCGCGCGTAGAGCGGGTTCTCTGCAACACATGTAACTCCATGCAGTATATTACGTACCATGCCTATCTTGTCAACACAATCGTTCGACGACACTCATCAAGCGCCAACCCGCAGGAGGACGGATCATGGAAAGAACAGTCGCCGTGCTGGGTGCTGGGACCATGGGAACTCCCATGGCCCGCAACCTCCTGAAACACGGCTTCGCCGTCCGCGTATGGAATCGCACTCCGGCGAGGGCCGCCACGCTCGCCGCCGCCGGAGCGGTGCCGTGTGCCACACCCTCGGACGCTGCCTCTGGGGTTGATTTTGTTTTAACCATGCTCGCGGACGCAGCGGTGACGGAGTTGGTAATGACGGAGCCAACGGGAGCACTGCCGGCGATGTCTGCCAACTCTATTTGGCTGCAGATGGGAACCGTGGGAGCCGACGCCTGCCAGCGCATGTCTGTGCTCGCCGGGCAGCATGGCGTCCTGCTCGTGGACGCCCCGGTTGTGGGCACAGCGGCGCCCGCGGAGCGCGGCGAGTTAGTCGTCCTCGCCTCCGGCCCAGAAAGTGTATCCAAGAGGTGCCAGCCGGTATTCGAGGCGCTGGGAAGCAAGACCATATGGGTGGGTGAGGCAGGCAAGGGGCAGCTGATGAAACTGGTGGTCAATAAGTGGATCCTGGACATCTTCGAATCCCTAGCCGAGTCGGTGGCATTTGCCGAATCGCTCGGCGTATCCCCCGGCGACTTTCTGACCGCTCTTGAGGACGGCCCCGTCGGAGTGCCGTCGGCGCGAGTTCGCGGGGAAGCCATGATGGCAAGAGAGTTCTCCCACACCAGCTTCTCCATCGACCTCGCCCACAAAGACGCGAGGCTCATCCTTTCCGCTGCTAAAGATGCCGGGTGTAAGCTTCCCGCGACCCAGGTCGCTGAGCTGCAGCTTGCGGAGGCCATAGCGATGGGTCTGGGCCCGAAGGATCTCGCGGCGGTCTTCTTAGCACTTCCTTGCCATCCTGAGATCGCCCCTGGCCGTTAGAGTCTCGCAGAGACCACTCAGAGGCCTCTTGGCCTGTCGTGCTACGTCTTCGGCACTTGGATGCCCACGTGGCCCAAGGGTAGTGATTGGACTGCGGATCAGAAGATAGACTCGGCTCTCCGACGCTGGCGTTGCCCAGCCGATGCAAGGTACCGGGGGGATACCGTGTCACCCCTCCGGCTAGGGGAGGAGGCCAGTCGATGTCATCGAAGAGCGGTCCGGGGCTTTCTTCATCGGTCACGACGCGAATCACGCTCCGGCAATCCCCGGAGCACGTGTCCATCACCCGATCCGCCGAAGAAGGCTTACTCCGCAGCTCTCCTCGTCAGCGCACGGTGCTCGTCAGCGCACGATGCTCGTCGAGCACCGCCTTCTTGCTCAGGTCGAGATGAGTGCTTAAAGCCGTCCGCGCGGCGGTCCGATCTCCCTCGCGCAGACTGCGGACGATCTCCTCGTGCTCGCTTGCGACTTCATCCATCCGCTCAGCTCTGTTCACAGCTTCGAAGCTCATCACGTGGATGATGTCCCGCAGGTTATCGAGGATCACGTGCATGCGCGAATTCCCGGACAGCTCGACCAGGCTACGATGGAATACACGATCGGCGTGCAGGAAGGATTCGAGATCACGTTTCTTCGCGGCTTCCCGACTCCTGCGCACGGCCCCGTCGAGTACCTTGACGTCCGTCAATGTGACCGAGTCGAAGACCTTTTCGAGCGCGGCCAACTCGATCAGCTTCCTCAGCTCAAACACTTCCTCGACGTCGTGATCGTCGAAGTAGTTCACTTGGACGCCCTTGCGTGGAAGAAATGTGACCAAGCCCTGAGACGACAGCTCCAGCAGCGCCTCACGGACAGGGGTTCGAGACACGCCCATCTCTTGGGCCAGAGCCATCTCGTTGTAGACCTCACCCGACTTGAGCTGGCCTGCCAGAATCGAATCCCGCAGGCGTTGGTAGGCCAGCCTTGTCAGAGAGAGCGGCTGCTCGATGGCCTTCATGATGTTGGCTCGATCTTCCGCAAGATCTCCTTCTTCACCCTTGACCGAAGAACTCCTCGGCGTTCATATTCTGACACGCTCAAGGGGACGCGGGGGGCGGTCCTGACCCCAGACCCTCAAATTAATATACTGCATGCAGGACGCAGACCCAAGAGTTGGTGCCGCTTCCGCTGCGTCAGGTCGACGAGAACTCAGTCGATGCCGGCCAGAAGATTGGATTGACAGGCGATTAGCTATTTAATATATTGCGTGTACAAAGGCGACCGGCAACTCTTGGTGGTCTTCTGCAAGGTGATCGATCGAACGGCGTGCGAACCAGGGAGTCTCCGTGGAGGACATATACATTAAGCCACTCCTGCAACCCCTCGCAGTAGACAAGCTGAGCCTACGTCCCGATGGCTACGGCGGCTGGGATCGACAGCGCGAGTGTTGGCTACCGGCGATAATCGTCGCTTCGGAAGCCCTAGTCGGTAAAGACGACCATTGTGCCGCCTACCTGAGGGCGTACCGCGACGGGCTGATCTCACAGTGATGAGAGCTGCCGCCCGTGAGTTCATAACCCTCCGTCCCCGCACAGAGAGGCGACTCCCGTGAGAAGAACCCGCCCATGATCGAATTCCTCGAAGGCAACGACGCCGTAGTCCGCGCGGCCTTAGACGCCGGCTGCACCTTCTTCGCGGGCTACCCCATAACGCCTGCCACCTCCATCCTCACCGGCATGATGCGGGCCCTTCCGGAGAGGGGAGGGGTGGCCGTGCAGTGCGAGGACGAGATCGCCTCCATCGGTGTGTGCATCGGGGCGGCCATGACCGGGCAGAAGGTGCTGACCGCCACCAGCGGTCCGGGCATGAGCCTCTACTCCGAGAACCTGGGGCTGGCCCAGATGGGAGAGACCCCGCTGGTCATCGTGGACGTACAGCGCCAGGGTCCGGCCACGGGTTCGGCCACCAAGGGGGCCGACGGCGACATCCTCTTCCTGCGCTGGGGCACCTCCGGCGGCCTGCCCCTCATCGTGCTCTCCCCGGAGTCGGTTGAGGAATGCTACACCCTGACCCGCGCGGCCTTCGACCTGGCCGAGCGCTTTCGCACCCCGGTGATCCTGGCGAGCCAGACGGAAGTGGGCCTGACGCGTGAGCGGGTTGACTTGGAGGCGGCCGCCGTCGCCTGCCCGCCCCCGCTCTCCCGGGCACTCGCCCCCGCGGACCAGCCCTACGCACCCCACGCCTTCTCCCATCCCGCAGAGGTCGGCCCCCTCTCCCCCATCGGCGGCTCCCATCTGGTGCGCTACACCACCTCTATGCACGATGAGCGCGCCTTCCTCACCTCCGACCCAGAGGTCATCGCCCGCATGATGGAGCACCTCGAGCGCAAGATCCTGGACCACACTGACGAGATCGCCCTCGTCGACTACGACCCCCAAGACGGCGCCACCACCCTGCTGCTCGCCTACGGCGTTGTCGCCCGCTCCGCTCGGGAGGCCGCAGCCCGGGTGCGGGCGCAGGGTGGCCGCGTGTCGCTGCTGGTGCTGAAGACCCTCTTCCCCGTGCCTGAGAGCGCCATCCGCCGGGCCCTTCTGGGCATGGAGCGGGTGGTGGTGCCGGAGATGAACTTAGGCCAGTACGCACAGGTGGTGCGGGCCCATGCCGCCGGGGCGCAGGTCACATCGGTGGGCCAGATGAACACCGAGCTGCTATCTCCGGACACCATCATCCGGGAAGGAGGGCTGCTGTGAGCCCCAAAGAGTCGGCCGCTACCCCCGCGGCCGCCGGGGCGGATGCCGCCGCCGTCTCCGGCGGCATCCGCCCACCCTCCTACCTGGTGGACGAGGAGAGCATGCCCCTGCCCTTCTGCCCGGGCTGCGGGCACACCACGGTCACGCACGCCTTGGACCGGGCCCTGCAGATGCTGGGGCGCCCCCCCGAGCGGGTGGTGGTGGTCACCGACATCGGCTGCGTGGGCCTCACCGATAGGCACTTCCGGACCAACGCCTTCCACGGGCTGCACGGGCGCTCCATCACCTACGCCTCCGGCATAAAGCTCGCCGACCCCGATCTCACCGTGGTGGTGGTCATGGGTGACGGCGGGGCCGGCATCGGCGGCGCCCACCTCCTGGCCGCCGCCCGCCGCAACATCGGCATCACGGTGGTCCTCGCCAACAACTTCAACTACGGCATGACCGGAGGACAGCTCTCCTGCACCACCCCCACCGGGGCGCTCACCGCCACCTGCCACTTAGGCAACCTAGAGGCTCCCTTGGACCTCATGGGCACACTGCGACCCTCCCGGCCCTCCTTCCTGGCCCGCACCAGCGTCTTCTCCGACGACCTCGCTTCCCTGATCGCCCAGGGCCTCAACGCCGAAGGCTTCGCACTTCTGGATGTCTGGGACCTCTGCGTGGCCTACTACGCTTCTCAGAACAAACTCACCCGCGCCACCATCGAGGGCATGATGGCGGACTTGGAGATGCCCGCGGGCATCCATTACCAAGGCACCCGCCCCGAGTTCGCCCACGCCTACCGCGACCTCTACCACCCAACTGACACCGCCGACGAGGAGGGCATGTGTCTTTCGCCCCCCGAACTGGGACTCGCCCCGGTGGCCGAGAGTGCCCTCCCGGCCCGCACCGGCATCCTCATCGCGGGCGCCGCCGGGCAGAAGATCCGCTCGCTGGCCACCCTCTTAGGGGCAGGCGCCATCATGAGCGGTCTCTACGCAACCCAGAAGGACGACTACCCCATCACCGTGCAGACCGGGCACTCCGCGGCCGAGGTCATCCTCTCCCCGGAACCCATCACCTACACCGGCTCTGAGGACCCCGACATCGTGCTCATCCTCTCTCGGGAGGGGCGCGATCGTATCCAGAAGAAGCTCCTGGGCCTCAGGCCCGAGGCCCGGGTCTACGTGGAGGAGAGCTTGGGAAACATCGACACCCCGGCCCGGGTCATTCCTTTGGATCTGCGGGGCGCCGCCAAGTCGGTGCACCGCCTGGCTATCGGCGCCGTGGGGGCCGGGGTCATCCTCGGGCGGGAAGGGCTCTACCCACAGGAAGCCTTCGAAGAAGCCGCCCACCGTCTCCAGAAGGAGAGGGTGTCGGAGACGAACATCGCCGGGTTGCGGGAGGGGGTGGGGTTGAGGTGAGGGGGGCCAGACCTCAAAGAATAGTGGTTGACAGCCTCACTTACGAATGTAATATACTACGATGTGTATGGCTGTCTGGGGGGGGTCACGGTTAACACTCGTGCGGGGGTTTGAATCGAGGGTGAGCCGCGCCCCCAAGTGAACCTTCCTTCTTCCAGGAGAAGCGAAAGACGACCGTGTAGCGGAGCGACCTACAGGAGAGTGAGCCATGTCCGACCTTAGCGTGCAATTCGCAGGAATGCGCTTCAAGAACCCGATCATCGTCGCGTCCGCAACTCCCTCGAAAGACGCGAAGTACATGCTGCATTGCTGCGAATCCGGCGCCGGCGGGATTATCGCCAAGACTGTCACCTTCGAGGAGAAGCTGCAGCACTACGTTTCCCCCCGTTTCACCGTCCTGCACAAGCGGGGCTGGCCGTGGGTCTATTCGAACTATTCTTGTGAATTCCTCGCCACCTATACACCGGACGAGTGGCTTCGGGAACTCGCCCAAGCCCGCATCTATTGCGATGAGCACGACGTGCGTCTGATCGCCAGCATCTCCGGCGACACCCTCGACCACTGGGCCGAACTTGCCCGCATGATGGAGGAAGTGGGCGCCGACGCCATCGAGTGCAATTTCGGCTGCCCCCACCCCCGCGATCTCGGCTACAAGAGCGGTCAGGAACTCGGCTCGGACCCCGAGGCGGCGGCCCAGGTGACCAAGATCGCGGCCGACGCGGTCAAGATCCCGGTGGGGATCAAACTGACCGCTGAAGCGGTGGATCCGGTGTTGGTGGCGGGCAAGGTCAGGGCTGCAGGTGCCGCCTACGTCACCGCCATCAACCGCTTTCCCGCGCTGGACATAGACCTCGATACAGGACGCCCGTTGCTGCATTCGAGCTACGCCGGAGTTGGCGGACCTTGGATGAGACCCATCGCGCTCAAGTGGATCAGCAAGATCGCCCGAGCTGTCGACGTGCCCATCTCAGCGACCAACGGAGTGGCTTCTTGGCGCGACGTGGTCAAGATGATGATGGTGGGTGCCGGCACCGTCCAGACCTGTACTGCCATCATGTACGGCACCAAGGGCTTCGGCCACGTGGGCGACTTCTTGAAGGGCTTGGAGCGATACCTGGATGGGCACGGCTACGCCTCCCCTGAGGACATCATCGGCCTGACCCTGCCCCAGCTTCTCTCTTGGGACAAGGTGGACCGGGAGACGACACATCTGTCCAGTGTGGATCAAGCGAAGTGCAATGCGTGCGGCTTCTGTGACAAGTGGTGCTTCTACGACGCGATCACCTACGACCAGGACAAGAAGGCCCATATCGATCCCGACTTGTGTGACGGATGCGGCCTGTGTCCGTCTCTCTGTCCACAAGACGCCATCTCGATGGAGGGCGAGGTCTTCCTGGGAGATTTCCGTTAGGAGGATTCCGTGAAGATCGCTTCGATACAACTGACTATCCAAGACGAGGAATCCAAGGAGGCCCGGGTGGACCGGGCCATGAACCTCATCAGCGGCTGCACCGGTGCCGACCTGGTGCTTCTGCCTGAGATCTGGAACACGGGGTATTTCGGATTCGACCGCTACCACGACGAGGCGGAGCCCCTCGACGGTCCGACTGTGTCCGCGGCCGCTGCTCGGGCCCGAGAGCTCGGGGCTTGGGTACACATGGGCAGTTTCGTGGAACGCAGGCCGGACGGCTCTTTCACCAACACCAGCGTGCTGCTGGATCGTGACGGCAAGCCCGCGGCGACCTACCGCAAGATACACCTGTTCGGGTTCGGGTCAGACGAGACCAAGGTGCTCACGCCGGGCACCGAGGTGGTAACGGCTGCCACGGACTTCGGGCGGGTGGGCCTCGCCACCTGCTACGACCTTCGCTTCCCCGAGTTGTTCAGACGCATGGTGGACCAGGGCGCCGAGTTCTTCCTGGTCTGCTCGGCCTGGCCCTATCCCCGCCTCGAGCACTGGATGATGTTGAACCGGGTGCGGGCGCTGGAGAATGAGGCCTTCTTGATCTCGAGCAACTGCGTGGGTGTGACCCGCGGAAAGCAGTTCTGCGGACACAGCCAGATGGTTGATCCCTGGGGCACACCGGTGGCTGCTGCGGGCGACGAGGAGGCCGTGGTTCGGGCGGAAATCGACCCCGGGCTGGTCGGCCGGGTGCGCGACATCTTCCCGCCGCTCCGCGACCGTGTGCTCAAGTCGTGATCCGACCACGCACTGATCCTACGACGGAGGAGGGGCCCCATGCTTGAATTGGCGTTCGAAGTGACCGGGAGCCGGCCGGGCAAGGTCATCTTTCCGGTGCGCCGAGTATTGAACGGGGGCTTTGCCGGAAGGAACCAGGCTCAGGTCCGAGCCCACATCGAGGAGTTGGCCCACTTGGGCGTGAAGGACCCGGGGGAGACTCCCACCTTCTACCCTCTGGTCCGCACCGCCGTCTCCCAAGAGGAGGAGTTGGAGGTAGTCGGCGACTCGGGCAACTGGGGCGAGGCCGAACCGGTGATTCTCTTCACCGACGACGGGCTCCTGGTCACGGTCGGCAGCGACCACACCGACCGAAGTCTCGAAGGATTCAGCATCATCAAGTCAAAGCAGGTGTACCCCAATGTGGTGGCCCGTAAGGCTTGGCGTTACGAGGAGGTGCGTCCCCACTGGGACGAGATCATGCTCCGAGCCTGGGTAGGAGCAGGCCGAGGTCGCCTTTTCCAGGAGGCGCCACTGGCCGCCTTGATGCAGCCTGAGGACCTGATCGATAGGGCCCGCGCGCTCATCGATGGCGATCCCACCGGAACGGTCTTCTTTCTTGGCACGGTCGCGTCCAAGGATCAGATCACTTTCGCAGATGTGTTTGAGTGTGAACTCACGGACCCGGTGACAGGCGATTCTGTGGCATGCACATACAAAGCCCTCCCCGTGGAGTGGTTCAAAGGCAGCATAGAACAGCAGACAACAAGCTGAAGGAGGAGAGTTCTGATGCCCAAGCAGGAGCTGGAGTTTTTCGACCCCGCCCCGATTCCGTGGCAGGAGATCGAGGGGTCGGGTGGCATGATTCACGAAAAGCTAGTAAGTAGTGACCCCGATACGGGGGACTACACCCGCATCCTCGAGTTCAAACCGGGTACTCGCACCACTGAGACCCTGGTTCACGAATTCTGGGAAGAAGTATGGATCGTCTCAGGCAGACTGCACGACATCGCCAAGGACGAGACCTACGAGGCCGGTTATTACGCCTGCCGCCCTCCCGGCATGATCCACGGTCCCTATGACATCCCTGAGGGCTGCGTGACATTCGAGATACGCTACTGGAAGTAGTGCCCCGGGCGCTACAGGCAAGGAGACCAAGACTAATGCTAGAGTTCGGCTACCATCGACCTCGGAACTTGACGGATCTCTGGGGTGTCCTCCAGTCCGCCGAGGCGCCGGTCGGCCTCCTGGCCGGCGGCACGGACCTCGTTCCTGCGCTGAAACGAGAACTCACAGCGCCCGGGGCACTGGTGGACATCAAGACACTTCCGGAGTTGCAGGGCATCGCCTCCGCCCCCGACGGTGGAATGCGACTCGGGGCCGCTGTCACGCTCCGCGCCTTGGCCCGTTCGCCGGAGGTAGCTCACGCCTATCCCACGCTGGCGGAGACCGCGGCAACAGTCGCCTCCTACCAGATACGCAATCGAGGCACGCTTGGCGGTAACTTGTGCTTGGACACTCGCTGCACCTACTTCAACCAGTCACCCTTCTGGCGCGCGGAATATCCTGATTGCAGAAAGACCGGGGGCGCCTCCTGCTACGTGGTGCCGAAGGGTAAGGGCTGTCATGCTCTCTCCTCCTCCGACTTGGCGCCTCTGCTGATCGCCATGGGCGCGCGGGCCGAGACGACCACGCCGGCGGGATCGCGTACCGTAGCCTTGGAGGAGATTTACTCGGACACCGGCCTACACGCCCTCGCCTTGGGGCCGAACGTTCTGCTCACCTCAGTCCTTTTGCCACCTCGAACGGCACTCAGAGCAGTCTACCGGCGCTTTTCGACACGAGAGAGCATCGACTTCCCGACGTTGAGCGTGGCGGCGGCGGCAACACCCGATGGCGACTCCCGCATCGTGGTGGGCCACGTGGCCTCGCGGCCGCTGCGCGCGCCGCAGGCCGAGCAGAACCTGACCGCGTTCCTTCGCGGCGAAGGGGGCGACCCCGCCTCGATCGGCGAGATCGCGGCCAATGAATTGAACCTCGCATCAAGTGTTCGCGGCAGCGTCGCATACAAGAAGCGCATGTTGCGCATCTTGGTCGCCGATGTCGCCAGTGAGCTGTCTACCACAGATAAAGGGAGTAGCTGAAATGGCCATCGGCAAGCCAACCCCGGTGGTGGACGCTCGGGCGAAGGTTGCGGGACGCACGCAGTACACAGCCGACCTACACCGCCCTGGCATGCTCTATGGGAAGATCCTCAGGAGCACGCACCACCACGCGCGCATCCTTTCTATCGATACCTCGGCGGCCTTGCGCATCCCCGGCGTCAAGGCGGTGATCACCGGGTTAGATATGCCTCGGGTGAAGTATGGCTTCGGCCAAAGGCATCGCGAGGACATGTACGCCCTGAGCTGGGACAAGGCCAGATTCAAGGGTGACGAGATAGCAGCTGTGGCCGCGATCGACGAGACGATTGCCGAGCGTGCCCTTGAGGCCATCGTGGTGGAATACGAGCCATTGGCCCCGATATTCGATTTCGACGCCGCCCTGGCCGAAGATGCGGCCTTACTCCACGACGACTCGCCCGGCAACCTCGCAGGCGTGTTGGCCTTCCACAAGGGCGACGTTGACGCGGTCTTTGCCGACCAGCGTGCCATCGTGGTAGAAGGCACCTACGAGACCCAGCGTGCTCACCAGTGTTACATGGAACCTATGGGATGCCTCGCAGAGTGGTCTTCGGATGGGCGGCTCACGATGCATATCGGATCCATGAACAACTCGGGCATCCGTTGGATGTTGGCAAAATCGTTGGCGATGCCCATATCCAAAGTACGGGTCGTCCAGCCCAATGTAGGCGGCTCTTTCGGCAGCAAGGTCACGAACGCGGGTATCTATCCGGCAACGGCATGGCTGTCGAAACTGTCTGGGCACCCGGTCCGCATCATCTACACCCGCGAAGAGGAGTACTTCGCCAGCCGGCCCCGCGTGAACAACCGCATCTGGCTGAAGACGGCCGCCGGGCGCGACGGCACCCTTCTCGCCCGCGAGGTAAAGCTGCTGAATGACGTAGGCGCCTACGTGGAGATGGCGGCGGCGATGCTCGAGGTGATGTCCCACCGCAGCGACTCCCTCTACCGCATCCCGAACATCCGCTTTGACGGGCGCATGATCTACACCAACAAGTCACCCATCGGAGCCTACAGAGGCTTCGGTAATCCGCAGATGACGTTCGCCTACGAGGAGCAGCTCGACCGCATCGCGCGGGAACTCGGCATGGATCCCTTGGAACTCCGTCTGAAGAACGCCAGCCGGCAGGGCGACGTGACCGTTCACGGCTGGGAATTGAAGAGCTGCGGCTACCCCGAGGCCCTCGAGATCGTACGAGATCGTTCAGACTGGGTCAGAAAGCGCGAGGAGCGGAAGCTCTACCGGGGATTGGGTGTGGCCGGCACGATCCACGAAGGCGACGACCGCCACTCCACAGGGTTCGCCGGCTCCGAAGCCACTCTCGAGGTATTCGAGGACGGGCTGGTGTCTATCACTTCCGGGGAGGGGGAATTCGGACAGGGCGCCCACACGACTTTTGCCCAGATAGCGGCCGAAGTGCTGACTGTCCCACTAGAGGATGTGACCGTCCGCTTTCCCGACACCGACATCAGCGCCTACGCCTTGGGGCCGTGGGGATCACGCATAACTATCAGCGGCGGCAACGCCGTCCGATTTGCGGCCGAGGCGGCGCGCAATCAGCTGTTGGAAGAGGCGGCGATCATGTGGGGCGCCCGGACCGAGAGCGTGGGCCTGTCGGGTGGACGCCTCTTCGTAGAGAGCGATCCCCAGCGTTCGGCCACGGTGGCCGAAGTGGCCAACGCCGCTCTATACCGGCTGAACGGAGGCATCATCCGCACGGTGGGCAAGGAGGAACCCCCCACCACGATGATGAACCCGGAGATCCAGTCAAACCCCTGTAGCGCCTACTCCTTCGCCGCACAAGTGGCCGAGGTGACAGTGGATCCCGACAGCGGAAAGGTGACCATCGAGGGCATCTGGACAGCCAACGACTGTGGACGGGTGCTGAATCCACTCATGGCTGACGCGCAGGTAGAAGCTAGCGTACTCCAGGGTATCGGTTTCACTCTCTCCGAGCACATGGAGTACCGGCGCGGTCACCTTCGCGAAGCGGGCTTCCTGGGCACTGGGACTCCCAACGTGCGCGATATGCCTCCCGTAGAGGTCCGGTACACAGATACATACGACCCTTACGGTCCCTACGGAGCCAAGGGCGTCGCTGAGCTAGGACAGCCACCGATACCCGCAGTCCTGGCCGCGGCCATAGAGGACGCCGTAGGGGTGCGCTTTACCGAGTTGCCCATAACGCCCGAAGACATCGTGCGCGCGATCGAGAAGAAAGGTGCCACATCGTGAAGCAATCGATTGTCCTCAGCGTCAACGGAGGCGAGCACGAGGTTCTGGTCCGGCCCACCGAGACCCTCGCTTCCGTCCTCCGGGAGAAGCTCCTGCTCACGGGTACGAAGGAGGCCTGCGGTCTGGGGGAGTGCGGAGCCTGCTCTGTACTGCTCGATGGATACGCCGTGAACTCCTGCCTTCTCTTGGCCGTGGACGCCGAAGGCTATGATATCCAGACGATCGAGGGTCTGACCCCGGAGGACGGGCTTACCCCTCTTCAAGAGGCATTCGTGGAGCATGGGGCCATTCACTGCGGCTTCTGCACCCCGGGACTGATTGTGACCGGAACCGACTACCTTCGGCACAGCCCCTCACACGATCATGAGGATCTCATGAGGGCTATCGAGGGTAACATCTGTCGCTGCACCGGATACGTTTCGGTCGTGAGAGCCATAGAAAGTGCCACTACCCGGATGCAAGGGAACGATGCGAGCACGCATCCGACTGGAGGCATCTGATTGTGACTCAAGGGAAGGAAACCCTGGGCTTCGTAGTCAACGGATCGCCGGTGGAGATAGAGTTTCCCGGTGACCGTACGCTCCTGTCCGTACTCCGTGAAGATCTGAGGCTCACGGGTGCCAAAGCGGGCTGTTCCAAAGGCCACTGCGGCACCTGCGCGGTGATCGTGGACGGCAAGATCGTCCTCTCCTGTCACACCAGGGCCATTGAGATCGCAGGGTCCGCCGTCACCACCATCGAAGGGATCGGCACACGGGAGGAACCCCATCCGCTCCAGCAGGCGTTCGTGGAAACCGGGGCGGTGCAGTGCGGTTACTGCACGCCGGGGGCCATCCTCTCGGCCAAGGCGCTTCTCGACGCCGACGCCGAACCCACGCGCGAACAGATCGTGACCGCACTCAACCGACACTTGTGTCGCTGCACAGGCTACATCAAGCTCGTTGAAGCGGTAGAACTGGCCGCGCGCCGCATGCGCGGAGAAGACATCCAAGCACACAGCGACACCGACGGGGCGGACAACAGCAACGGGCGGATCGCTATCGGCCGCAGCTATCCCCGACGCGACGCCTGGGACAAGGTCTTGGGCGAGGCTCGCTTCGCGGCCGACATCGACTTGCCCGGGATACACCACGTCCAGGTGATCCGCAGCCCGCACCACCACGCCCGCATCGTGAGTCTTTCGACCGACGCCGCTCGCGCCCTGCCCGGAGTGACAGCGGTGATCACAGCAGCGGACGTCCCGGGGCGCAACGCAGTTGCCATCTTCCGACCCGATCAGCCCATCCTAGCCGCGGACCGCGTCAGGCACTTGGGCGAACCGGTGGCTCTGGTGGTCGCCGAGACGCTGGAGGTCGCTCGGGCGGGCAGCGAACTGATCATGGTGGAGTGGGAGGTACTCCCCTTCGTGCTGACACCCGAGGATGCGCTGGCCGAGGGGGCACCCAGGATCCACGAAGACGTGCCCAACGAGATCTTCTCCCGACGACTCGCTAGCGGTGACGCCGAGGCGGCACTCGCACAGGCCCATGTGGTGGTGGAACGCGAGTTCTCTACCCCGTACAACGAACATGCCTACATGGAACCCGAAGCCGGCCTCGCCTACATGGACGGCGAACAGGTCGTCGTCATGGTCGGCACTCAGAACGCACAGCACAGCCGCAACGAGATAGCCAAGGTTCTCGGCGTGGACACGGATAAGGTGCGCGTCATCCAGACAACGACCGGCGGGGGGTTCGGCGGCAAACTCGATGTCCCGTTCCCGGCGATGTTGGCTCTTGCCGCGTGGGTCGCGCGCAAACCCATCCGCTTGGTGTTGTCACGAGAGGAATCGTTCCTCGACAGCACCAAGCGGCACCCGTTCCGCATGCGCCTTCGCTTGGGCGCCTCTGCGGCCGGCGATCTCACCGCACTCCACGCGGACTTCACAGCCAACACAGGCGCTTACATGTCATTCGGCGCGGGAGTAGTCACGCGCGCCGTGACCCATGCGGGCGGCCCCTACCGAATACCCAACATACTGACAGTGGGCCGAGCCGTCCACACGAACGGCCCGGTAAGCGGTGCCATGCGCGGGTTCGGCGTTCCGCAGATGACCTTCGCGCTCGAATCGCTTCTGGACGAACTTTCCGAAGAGCTGGGCCTCGATCCGCTGGAACTCCGGCGTCGCAACGCTTACCGTGGGGGCGACACGACCGCTTCCGGCCAGCGGCTGGAAGCCAACGCACCGTATCTTGCGACACTCGCGACTTTGGAACCCGTGTACCGGCGCGCCCGCGAGGCCGCCAAGGCGTTCAACTCGTCACCTGCCGCCATGGACAGCGGGAAACGTCGCGGGGTGGGGCTGGCCAGCATGTGGTTCGGACCTGGTAAGACCAGCCTTGCCGAAGGCTCCCACGTGCTCCTCCAAATCGAAGCCAACGGCGACGTTCGCCTCGTGACCACCGCGGCCGACATCGGCCAGGGGCTCGAGACCGTCATGGCCCAGATCGCCGCGGAGGATTTGCGCATGCCGTACGAACGAATCTTGGTGAACGCCAAGGACACCCAGGACTCCCCTGATGGTGGGTTCACGTGCGCCAGTCGCCAGACGTATAACACCGGCAACGCAGTTCGTGTGGCAGCGATGAGCCTCAAGGAGTCGGCGGCATTAGCGGGGTCAGAGATGCTGGGACTCACTCCAGACCTCGTGACTGTCTCCGACGGCAGAGTGCAGGCGGCTGACGACTTGTCGGCATCGGTGTCTTTTGCCGAACTCGTTGCTTCGGGCCATACGCGGCGCTATTTTGGAGACTATACCGCCGATGTATCCGACCTCGACGAAGACGGCCAAGGTGAACCTTACGAGACGTACACCTTCGGGACCCAGGTGATCGAAGTGGAGGTCGATCCCGTCCGCGGATCGGTGAAGGTCCAGGATATCCATGTGGCCCACGATGTGGGCACCATCATCAACCCCAAGTCGGTGCAGGGGCAACTCGAGGGCGGCGCGTTGATGGGTATCGGCTTCGTCTTGAAGGAGGAGTACCTCCCCGGTGAGACGGAGAACTTCAGGGACTATCGCATCCCCCGGGCGAAGGACATGCCACGCATCCATGTATATGAACTGGAGATCCCCCACGAGCGTGGTCCCTTCGGGGCGGCCGGCGCCGGCGAATGCGCCCAGATGCCTACTGCGCCGGCCATCGCGAACGCGGTGCACGATGCCGTGGGTGTGCGCTTCCACGACCTACCTGTCACTCCGCTGCGCCTGCGCGCCCTACTGGCGACGCACAGCACCGACTAGGACTAGGGGACACCGATGCGCTTCCTCTGGGTTCTCGTGATGATGTTGGTGGGGGCATTCAACGCAACCCAGGCGCCGATCAACGCGGGCCTCGCTCGGCGCTCTAACATCTTTGCGGCCGTGCTCCTGAGCTTCCTGGTAGGCACAGCCATCATGATAATGCTCACGGTCATTACTGGTTCGAGCCTGAGCGGCCTGCGCGGGGCTCCGGCCTGGCAGTACCTCGGAGGACTCACCGCCGTCGTGTTCATCGTGGCGACGGCCTTCTTGGTGACGCGTATCGGACTGGCCGCGGTGGTTGCTGCCAACGTGGCAGCACAGTTGGCGGCAGGCATGGTCATCGACCGTTGGGGTCTGTTCGGCTTGGAGAGGATACAGATATCCTGGGTGCGGGCTGTCGGTGCGCTGGTTCTGCTTGTAGGAGTGGTGATGGTGACCAAGAAGTAGGCGGACTGGGGAATCGCGGATTTCGCGGGAGCCGATCAGGCCCAGAGTGACGAGTGACTCCTCTGGCCCCGAGCTATGATTTCATCGAGTAGACGCATCAGCACTCCTATGGAATCCCAACTCGAACTCACGCTCACGGAGTTACCGTGATAACTGGGATGCATGCCGATGCCGATCGCCATGAGGTCAATATGAGCCCGTGTCAGCCACGGAGTGAGGGTGAGCCGGTAGTACTCCCTTAGGTTGGCGGCGCCGGCGCGGCTAAGGGCGAGACTGTTCGGCTGTCCGTCAGTCACGACCACGATGACTTTTCGCTCTTCCACTACCGAGTCTGCTCTCAGTTTGGCGTAGGCGATCGCCTCTATCTCGTGAGTCCCCGAACTCAAGTAGCCAAACTCTCCGCCGAAGAATCGATCCAGGGTGTCCGTTCGATGATCGTAAAGCACCGTGACGGCCGACGAGTAAAGGGTAACGTCCACCGGCACCCGCAGCCGGTCCAGCGCGTCGGCGAAGGCGTAGGCCGTAGCTACCGCCTTCTGAGCGTTCTTGTTAGTAAGCATCGACGGGGATACGTCAACCAAGAGGTGGAAGTAGTAACTGAGGCGCTCCGGCACTTCGATTCTCTGAAACAGCCGCAAATCGTCACTTGTGATGAAGCGACGGATGTTGGAGATCCCCACGCGCTTGCCCGACCTATATCTGCCGCCGAGCCGCCGCTCGTAGTTCACTTGGAACGCGCGGCGCAAGGAGGCAGCCTCCCCGGCGAACGCAGCCACTGCCATGGGTCCGTATATCTCCAGCACATCGCGGGCCACCTCGCGCGCACGATCGGTTCGACGAACGTTCGTAGCGTCGGCCACCGACAGCTCGTCCAGGACCATCCGCCCGTCCGAATGCGGAAAGACAATGATCTGGGATTCCAGCGGACCGGTCCTGTCGTCTGACTCTGCGGACGCGATGCGATGCCCGCGACCTCCGGAGAGCAGAAGGTCGGGAGCGGCGAACCGCTGCTCCATATCGCGCGACAGAGAGGGTAACGGCGCCCCGGCGCCCCGCAGGTCCGCTCCTGAATCCTCGGGTAGGCGGCCTATCGTGGCGGAATCGGGGGTCCCGATCGGAGTCCCCTCGCCGCTTGCGTCGGACACCCCGGTTCGAGTTCCGGTGGACCCATCGGCCGGTCCACGTTCCGGCCCGTCGACAAACGGAGCATGCATGTCAGGCTCGTCTGACGAGTATGTCTGGCCCGAATCGCCCGATCCGGAGGACTCCATTCCCTTAAGGTGGCCACGGATCTCGGGCAGGAGCCGCCTGACCACCCAAGAGGCGAGATCCTGGGGGCCTTCCGCGTCTATCACCTCGCTCAGTGAACCTCGCAATCGCTCAGCCGATCTCAGCACGCTGATCGGGACGTTGGCTGTTTCTATCCGACCATCCAGACCCCGAACCTGAAGAAACAGGACTGCCACCAGCCGTTCTAAGTGGTCGACCGAAGCACCATCGAGGTCTGCACTCGGATCAACGATACCCGGAGCACCCCCATGAGCTATGGCAAGTACTCGCTCTGCGTGCCCCTCGAGGAAGCGACGCGCCCCCCTGAAGACCCCCGTCAGCCGTTGCTCGACCCGAGCATCCTCGAGAGTCAAGCATATCTGCCGAAGAACCTCCTGCACACCGGGAAGAGCGGCGAGCGCCGCCTGTTCTTCGTCGAGCGCCACGCACGCAAAGGGATCCTCAGCGGGATCAGTGAAGGTGCAGAGACTGCGACCCGAGTACAGAATGTGACCCAGTTCGTGCAGAAAACCGGCTTTGAAAGCATCGAGGTAGCGCGTCTCAGGATCGTCCGCGGCAGAGTAAAGCAACTCGATCATGCGACTCAAGTCGAGCTGCACCCGCACTCTCGGTCGCCCCGACTGTGGATCCACCCACCGCACTTCCTCCGCGTCGCCGGCGAGCGACCACCCGAGGTGAACGTCGACATCGGCGAGCCCCGACCCGAACACCCTGGCCGCCTGCCCGAGCGCATCGAGACGCGCGATCAGAAACTCGGCTCTCTCGGCACTCAATGTAAGGGTTTCGCTTGAAGCTCCGTGGATGCCTGGATCAGTCATGGCCCCCGTCGCAAGAAGTACCGCGCGTCTCGGTCAAAGCGGTAGCCCCGGCGGCTCCGCAAAAGCCTAGCTGTCTCCGTCCAGCCGGTCGACGCTCCAGGTGGTGACGTAGCTGAAGATCTGGTCGCGGAATACCGCCTTCGTCTTCTGATCGAGAATGTCGTAGAAGGCGATGCGCGCTCCCTGTATCGGACCCACGGTCAGCGTCAACTCCGCCCAGGTCACCAGAAGACCGGTGCTCATGACGAAGTCGAACGCGCGCGCTCGGTCGGTGAGCAGTCTTCGAGCCACCTGGGCCACATCGAGCATGACCTCCAGAGTCTCCCGGTTCTCCCCTTCGTCCATCGCGGGAAAGCGATTAGCGAGGATCGTGCGCTCCACTTCTCGGGATGCAAAATCCACCCGTACTGACGCCCAACGCCGAAGGTAGGCTGCGGAGAGTTCCTTCGTCCCCGGATAGAGAGCTGGGTATTCGGCCGGGTTGAACGTGGAGTAGATGCGGCACAGCGGGTGCTGATGGACAACTTCGTTGTCCTTCTCCACGAGAACCAAAGCCCGACTCCCGTCAAGCAGACCGTGTAAGACGAACCAGACCTCCTGGCCGGTCGCGTTCATCTCTTCTAGAAGCAGAATGCCGCCGTGGCGCACCGCGGTGGTAACCAGGCCATCCTGAAAACCCACCCTCCCCCCGCCAATCGGGAGAAGTTTGCCCACGATGTCGTCCGTCGTGGAGAGCCCGTGAAGGTTCATCCGGTACACGGGTACCCCCAGCAGAGCGGCGAAGTAACGCACCAACTCGGTCTTGCCCACGCCTGTATGACCATGGAGAGCCAGCGGCAGATTCTTCAAGTAGCCAAGAGCGCACCGATAGAGGAGACCCTGATGGTCATGGTAAAAGACCAGCGGTGGAATCAGCTCCTCACGACCGTCCACCAGAGGAGATGCCCAGCGTTCGAGCACTATGCCCCGAAATATCGGGTGGCCTCCAACGTCCCGGAAACGTCCAACAAACAGGAGCGAACCTTCACCGACGGTGAAGACTCCATCGAAAGGAGTGCGATCGGAAGCTTCGGGCATCCACCCCGTGGCTTCGGCAGCGACAGCCAAAAGAGCATCCAAATCGGCGCCCTTCAGGGCAATGCCCGCCTGCGTGTGGGGAGAAGCGTTCACCACGCCCATTTTATCCCACTCGGCAGGAGTTTGTGCCGGCGGACAGGTCGGCGGGCGGCTGCTTTAGACTAGATGATTGATTCTACGCCGTCAGGCACAGTAGCTGACCAAGGCGCGGCTGGGACGATCCAGCTAGTGGTTAAGGCAGATGCGCGCCGCCAAGCAAAGAAAGCGCTCCAAGATGCGGACTCACTCCGCCCCGGCCCTGCTATTGAGCGGCCAACTCCATCCGGAGGGAGGAGGTACTGCTATCTGGGTTGCAGGGGGAAAGTCCCGTGCCATCCTCTTGCGGCCTCCTCTGCTCACGCCTGGTTGCGGAAGAGCGACAAGAGTGGGGAGATTCGAGTCAATCTCTTGAGGGCTTCTTCCCGCCGTCCTCCTGGCGGAGGAGGCTCCGGCCAGCTCGGGTATGGTGCCGAGCGAGCTCATCCAGGACTACTGCGCGGGCGTCGCGGGCTTCCACCCGTTCGTCTCGCTGAACCCGTTCCTGGACCCAGATCCGGCCGCCCGCCTCCAGGCGCTGCTCGAGCGGGGCCGCGTGGCGGGCCTGAAGTTCCTGCCCCCCTACCAGCACTACTATCCCAACGACGAACGACTCTACCCGCTGTACGACCTCGCCCAAGAACTCGGGCTGCCCTGCACCTTCCACACCGGCCTCTCCCGCATCCCGGGCACACGCCTGAAGTACGGCGATCCCCTGCTGCTGGACGATGTGGCTGTGGACTTCCCCCGGCTGCCCATACTCCTCGCGCACGCCGGCCGAGGCGTCTGGTACGAGGCGGCCGCCATGTTGGCGTCGCTGCACGAGAACGTCTACCTGGAGATCTCCGGCCTGCCCCCGCACAACCTGCCGCACTACTTCCCCCGGGTCGAGCGCTTGGTGGACAAGATGATCTTCGGCTCCGACTATCCGGGCGTGCCCTCGATCAGCGGGAACATCGCCGCCGTGCTCGACGTGCTGGGCCCCACCGCCGCCCGCCGGGTGCTCTGGGAGAACGGGGCGCGGCTGCTGGGGCTCTTGGGGTAGACCACCCGGGACGACACAAACTTCCGCCAGGAGAACAACGTGAAGATCGCCTCCATACAGCTGGCAATCAAGGACGAGGAGTCCAAGGAGGCCCGCGTGGAGCGGGCCATGCGTCTGGTGGCCGGCTGCGCCGGGGCCGATCTGGTGCTGCTGCACGAGATTTGGAACACGGGTTACTTCGGATTCGACCGCTACCACGACGAGGCCGAGGCGCTCGACGGCCCCACGATGACAGCGGCGGCGGAACAGGCCCGTTCCCTCGGGTGCTGGGTGCACGCGGGCAGCTTCGCGGAACGCTCCGCCGACGGCACCTACGCGAACACCAGCATGCTCTTCGATCGAGACGGCAGAACGGCCGCCACCTACCGCAAGATACACCTGTTCGGATTCGGGTCGGACGAGACAAAGGTGCTCACCCCGGGTACCGAGGTGGTGACGACCACCACCGATTTCGGCCGGGTGGGATTGGCCACCTGCTACGACCTGCGTTTCCCGGAGTTGTTTCGGCGCATGGTGGACCAGGGTGCGGAGTTCTTCCTGGTCTGCTCGGCGTGGCCCTATCCGCGCCTCGAGCACTGGATGCTCCTCAACAGAGTGCGGGCCTTGGAGAACCAGGCGTTCCTGATCTCCAGCAACTGCGTGGGGGTGACCCAGGGGAAGCAGTTCTGCGGGCACAGTCAGGTGGTGGACCCGTGGGGCACCCCGGTGGCCGCCGCGGGAGACGAAGAAGCGGTCGTCTGGGCCGAGATAGACCCGGCGATGGTCGCCCGCGTACGCGAGGTCTTCCCGCCGTTGCGTGACCGCGTGCTGAAACTGTGACCCGCACCGGGTTACCTCTCAACGTCCACCGTTGGACCGATTGCGCCCACCTTGAAGGTGAGCCACACTGAACATGCTGCGAAACCTCGCGTTCGTGGTAATGTGGGTATTACGGTATTACCGTCTATCCACACGGCGAGGCCACCATGAACGAACCGGAGACAACGGCCGTGAGCAGGCTGACCAAGAAGTACCAAGCGACCATCCCCGCCCCCGTGCGAGAAGCGCTCCAGCTGCGTCAAGGGGACGCGATCGCCTTCGATGTTCAGGAAGGTTGCGTCACCGTGCGACGAGCGGAGCCGCTCGACCGGGAGTTTGCCCGCGCGCTGGAGGATACCCTCGAGGAGTGGCTCTCACCGGAAGACGAAGAGGACTACCGTGGGCTTTGAACGCTGGGCCGTGGTCGTGGTGCCCTTTCCGTTCACCGATAGGGCGCACACGCGGCGCCGCCCGGCTCTCGTCTTGTCGGACTCCGACACCCTGGGCGCAGTCGGCCACGCCGCGATGGCCATGATAACCAGCGCGCGGAACGCCCCTTGGCCGCTGGACGTGTCCGTGGCGGATCTCGGTTCGGCGGGATTGCCCGCCCCGTCCGTGGTGCGCATGAAGCTCTTCACGCTCGATCTTCGTTTCGTGCGCGAAAAGATCGGCGCGCTGGCACAGGCGGACCGGGACGCGGTCACCTCAGCTCTGAACGCGCTTCTCCCGGTCCAGCCGAACTGACCTAGAGTCTCCCGTCAACCATCTCGGGATGGTCCCTTGCCCACCCCAGGAGCGCAACGAGGATCCGCTCCAGGTCGCCAAGTTGCGCGCTGCAGATGTCAAAGAGCTCCCGCTCAGAGATCTCATCGCAGAAATGGACCAGCCGGTTGCGGTAGCCGGCGAGATCCCGCATGAGAGCCCCGTCGGCCTCGTCCAACACTTCCACGCGCATCAAATCAGCTGGGATCTCCTTGTACTCGGCCGGCCCGCGGCCGAATGCCTTGGCGAGCATGTGGCGGCCCAGATCCAGCAGCCCTTCGAAGGCGCCACGCAGGTAGGACTCGGCCGCGGCAGGATTTCGGAAGTCCCCCCGGAACTCGTCGATATCAGCCAGCGGCAGCGCACGGATGCCGGCAAGCATGTCCTGCACCATCCCCGCCTTCTCAAGGAGTGTAGTCGCCCGCATCTTCGACGGCGTCATGAACCGCTCCCGACCATCTCGTCCCAGCGCTCTCGGAAGAAGGGCGCAAGATCTCCTGCGCGCCGGAGGTGGTAGAGCTGAAGGGCGGCTTCCTCGTCCAGGTCCCGAGCGTAGAGCAGCTCTCCCCGCACGATGTCGGCAGCCAGGAAGGGGTTCGCCTCGGGGACCACGACCAAGTCCACCCGAGGAACGCCCAGGAAATCCTCCAGTGCGTGTGTGATACGCACCCGGTCCCGTGCGGTCAGACGACGGCCGCGAGCAGGCTGAACGCCAATGTCCACGTCGGAGGAGTCAGTCCCGCCCACCGACGTCTCTCCGTCGAAGCCGGCGACCTCACGGGCTCGGCTGCCGAAGACATACACCACATCGACTCCGAAGGCCGCCGCGATCTGCGCCAATCCCTCGTCTCTCCGACTGCGGTCCATGCTTCCACTATCTCACAACGTACACCGGCACGCCTTGTCCCGAACTTCAGGGCAAGGCGCGCCGACCCTACCGGGCCGGCCTTATTCCCACTTGTCGTCGATGAGTTCCAGGAGAACGCCGTTGACCGCCTTCGGATGCACGAACCCGTATTCGCAGTCCCGGAAGGGGCGCAGTTCGCCGTGCTTCGGGTCGGGGATGATTGGATAGCCCTTCTCCTTCAGCTCGTCGATGGACTCGCGGGCGCTGTCCACGTTCAGGCCGATGAGCATAATGCCCTCGCCGCGGGCCGCGATGTGCTTTGACACGTCTCCGTCGCCGGTGAGGTCTTCCATGAGCTCGAAGCCCACATCGCCCAGGATGTAGCGGGCCACGCGGATCTTGGACTCCTCGTCCACGTAGGGGTCGTCGGGTTCGCTCTTGCCCAGGATCGGCTCCCATTTCTTGCGGGCTTCATCCAGGTTCTTCACCGCGATGCAGATGTGGTCGATCTTGTTGATCTTCATCAGGTCTCCTCGTGCGGGTCGGCGCCGGGCGGACTGAGGCGGCGCCCCCGGGGGGCGCCGCCAGCTTCGGGAACTTGCGGCCCAGGCTGCGGGCCGCAGGCTCCCGCTAGAAAGTCACCGCCGAGAGAGGCACCCAGATGGCCCGGTCGTCCGGGCACACGATGCCGCACTCGTTGCAGTCCTCACACAGGAACTCAGTCACCACGATACGCCCGTCCTGCACACGCACCGCCGCATCCGGGCACGCTTCCACGCACCGGGGCTCGCTGAGCCCGCCGCACATCGTGCACTTGTCGTAATCTACTTGCGCAGCCACTCGACGGCCTCCTTACTGCTCCAGCCAGAGCCGCCGGACGCACGTACCTTCGCCCCGGGGGATGGCTTTCAGGGTCTCGATCTTCAGCTTACGGTTGGCGAACAGGCCAACATCGGCGATGGTGGTCTGGAGGGCCAGGTCGCAGCCGGCCACGTCTTCCGCCATCGGGGCGCCGTACTGCTTGGCCGTGGTCGGCCAGGGGCAGCGCTCCCAGATGATGAACACTTCGTTCTCATCGGCGCCCGGCTCCACCTTCACCACCGCGCCCTGGTTGCGCCAGCTGTTCACGAACAGCTTGGCGATACTCTCAACGAAGTTCGGCTTGTCCAGCCGCACTCGGGGGAAGTAGCTCTTGGCCACGTCCTTGCCTTTGAACTCCCAGGCCTTCAAGGCGACGGCGGTCTCGTCGGCACCCTCCGCGGCCATCTCGATGGCGGCCGCGCGGCTCTGATAGAACGTCCGCCGGTTCTCATCTTGGATCGCCTGGCACTTGGCCCACAGTTTGGCGATCTCCTTCTCTGCATCAAACGACACTTGAGTTCCTCCTTCCTGAATCCCGCTAGATCCGAAGCCCGATCTTGTAACCGTCGTGGACGGCACCCGACAGACCCCGGGGAACCACGGCGTCGCCGATGACGTACGTCTCGATACTCTCTTCCGCTGCCGCGGCCCTCAGTTCCGCGACCACAGCGCCGGGCTCGCGCTCGGCGTAGACCACGGTGTCGGCCACCAGCGGTACGCGATGACCGTCGTAGGTCGTCACGATCACGCGGCCTTCTTCGATCGCGGTGATGTCGCAGTCGTTGTAGCTGGTGACGCCGTTCTGGCGAAGGAACATGCCGTACCGCCAGCGGAAGGACGGGTTGATGTCCTTGCCTACGGTGCGCTCCTTGCCCACCAAGTAGACCTTCTTGCCCTTCTTGGCCAGCGCCAGAGCGCAGCCGATAGCCGGCTTCTTGTTGCCCCATACCACGACGTTGTCGCCCACGGGCTTGGTTTCGTACATGGCCTCGGTGAGCGAGATCACGTTGTCGCGGTCGAAGCCGGGCGCCCCGTTGCCGCGCTTGTAGTCGGCGCCGGTGGCGATGACAACCGTGTCCGGGAGTTCTTCTTCCAGAATCTCGGGAGTCAGCGTTTCGCCCAAGTGGAACTCGACGCCGCGCTGGTCGCACTGCGCCTTGTGGAACTCGATGATGCGGTAGAGTTCGTCGTCGTTGTAGGGGGCAAGGCCGGCGTCGATGATGGTGCCGCCGAGCTTCTCGCGCGTGTCGTACACGTGCACTTCATGGCCGCGGTCCGCCGCCACCCAGGCACATTCGAGACCCGAAGGACCGCCGCCGGCGATCAACACCGTCTTCTTTGTGGAAGCCGGCTGCGGGTAGTAGGTGGGGTCGTTCTCGTGGGCGCAGAGCGGGTTGATGTAGCAGGTCATGGGCGCGTCCCGGAAGAGACGAGCCAGGCAGACGTTGCAGGCCACGCACCAGCGGATGTCTTCCTCGCGACCCTCGAGGTACTTGAGGGGCATGAGCGGATCCGCGATCTGGGGCCGGCAGTTCTCCCAGTAGTCGATCTTGCCGTCGGCGATGGCTTGGTCGGCCATGTCGGCGTGGAACAGACGGTAGGCCATGGAGAGCGGCACGTCCACATGCTTCTTCGCGTTCTCGGGCACCCAGAGCCACGTGCCGAAATCGATGTCGCGGCTGATCACCGGCACGATCGACTCCTGCCAACCGACGGTCACGCTGATGGAGTCAACGCCGGCCTTTTGGGCTTCCTGGTACACGATCATCGACTCGTCCTGGGTGTTGCCGCCCACGTCGTCGAGCTGTTCCCAAGCGCAGATACGGATGATCAGCGGCATGTCCGGGCCGATCTCCGCGCGGACGGCCTTGATGATATCGGTCATGAACTTGCAGCGGCCGTACACGTCGCCGCCGTACTCGTCGGTGCGGCGGTTGGTGTAGGCGGAGAGGAAGTTCGAGATCAGGTAGCCGACGATCCCGGAGATCTCCATCATGTCGAAACCGGCCTCGACACCGCGGCGGGCGGCGTCGGCGTGCTGCTGGATGGAGATCTGGATCTCCTCGGCGCTCATCTCGTGCACCGGCTTGAAGAGACGCAGGCGTTGCGGCAGGTACGACGGCCCTTCGCAGAAGGGGGTCTCCACCCCGCCCACGCGGCCACAGTGCATCAGCTGGTAGTTGGCCACCGCCCGCTCGTCGTGGATGGCGTCGGCCAGGCGCTTCAGGCCGGGGACGAACTTGTCGTCCCAGGCGGCCGCCTGGCCCACGTACCCCTGTCCGTAGCGGCGCTCGTCCATGTAGACGCCCTGCATGGTGCAGATGCCGCCGGCCACGCCGCGCGCCCGGAGGCGGAGGTATTCCACGCCCTCGTCGGTGACGTAGCCGTCATGCGCGTTCAAGTTGTCTTCGGTCGCGGCGTACTTGATCCGGTTGGGGATGATCAAGCCGCCGATCTGGATGGGCGAGAAGACGTGGGGGTATTTCTCCGCCCCCGGGTACTTCGAATAGTCCCACTCAAAGATCTGTCGTGCCATCGCTCCGTTCCTTCTCCCTGATTACGACATCGTTCATGGGTGTCGCGGTCGCGTGCTCCCCTTACCGGGGTTTGGAGTCATCCCCTGCTTGTGGGGCCGAACCCCTTCAAGGGGCGTACCAGACCACCTCCTTTCACCCTCTCGCCGCACGGGCGCTCGCGTCGCGTCCGGCGCCATCGCAGCGGATGGATGTGCTCGACAAAAGACCTCGACCTCGCGTCACAGCGCGGCCTCGGCCGACGTTGCAGGTCCGCCCTCCCGGGCCATCACTATCTCCAGGTCGCAGTTGAGACAACGCCGCGCCTCATAGACGGCGGCCTCCGCGTCGAAGCCGCAGGCCACCTCCATGAAGCCACATACCCGCTCCGCGGGATCCGCCACCGGCATTGCCACACGCTCCAGTTCGGCGAACCCGGGTTCGCGCTCGCCGGAATACGCCGCTGCTGAGCCCTCCGGCAGCAAGGTCTCGCTGATATCGCCGTCGCCGCCCAGGTGACGGTCGATCGCCGCCGCCGCCCGGCGGCCGGCGGCTATGGCGTTGATGATGGTGCCCGGCGTACCGGGGGCCTTGGCGGCCGCGTCGCCCGCGGCGAAGACCCCTTCGAGGCCGGTGGCCTGGCTGGCCAGATCCACGTCGATCATACCGCCGAGGGTCTCCACCGCGCCCTTGACGTCCAGGAAGCTCAAGTCGGTGGACTGCCCTATGGCAAGGATGATCTGGTCGCAGGCAAGTTCACGCTGCTCGTCGCTGAACAGCGGGCAGAAACCACCGGAATCGTCGAACACCGAAGTACAGCGCACGAGTTCCATGCCGGTGACCTCGGGGCCGCCGCCGCCTTCGCCCGGCGACGTGATGATGCGGCCCGGACCCCACGAGGGGACGAGTTCCACGCCCTCCTGCAGCGCCTCTTCAACTTCCCACTCGAACGCCGGCATCTCCTCCCGACTCTCCAGGGACACCAGCACCACGCTCGTGGCGCCGGTACGCAGGGCGGTGAGGGCCACGTCCACGGCCACATTGCCGCCTCCTACCACGGCCACCCGGTCCTTGAGTCGCACGTCCTTCCCCGCACGCACGTCGGCCAAATACTCCACGCCCCAGAGCACGTCGGGATGGTCGGCGCCTTCCAGCTTCACCTTGCGGCTCTGCTGCGCACCCACGGCCAAGAGGACGGCGTCGTTGTCGGCATGGAGTTGCTCCAGCGTCACCTGCTCGCCGAGCGCGGTGTTTGGACGGAAGTCCACGCCCATCCCGAGGATGTCGCCGATCTCTTTGTCGAGCACCTCTTGGGGCAAGCGATATGCGGGGATGCCGTAGCGGAGCATGCCGCCGGCCTCCTCGCGGCCTTCGATAAGCGTGACGGCGTGGCCCTTCTTGCGCAGGTAGAACGCGGCGGTGAGACCGGCCGGGCCGGAGCCCACAACGGCCACCGTCTTGCCGGTGTCGGCCGCGGTCGCGACCGCCGGGAAGCCGGCCGCGCCCTGGTCGTACGCGAAGCGCTTGAGCGAACAGATGGAGATGGCCTGGTTCACCGCCGTGCGGCGGCACTGATCCTCGCAGGGGTGCGCGCACACCCGGCCGAGCACGCCGGGCAGCGGGGCCGTCTCACGGATCACGGCGTAGGCGTCGGCAAAGCGGCCCTCGGCGATCATGCGGATGTAGCGGGGCGCGTCCATGCCGGCCGGGCAGGCCTTCTGGCAGGGGGCCAGGGGCGGTGTGAGTTCCTCGGCCATCATGGCGCGCAGGGTGCGCGTCGTGGTCATGATCTTATAGCCGTTGGGGCAGGCGGCCTCGCAGCGACCGCAGGTGGTGCAGAGCCAGGGCAGGCGTGTCCCGAGCAGATGGTCAACCACGCCGAGCTGCACGGCGCGTTCGATGCGGCGGATGTTGAAGTCTTCCACCCCGGTGATGGGGCAGGCGGAGCTGCACATGCCGCACTGCTCGCAGGAGACGATGGGCGCGCGGGCGGCGGTGACCCGCTCGGCCGGAGCCGTCGCGGCGGCGGGGTCGAGGGCGGCAGCGCCCGAGACGGCGGCCGCGGAGCCGGTCGCGGCGGAGACCGAGCCGGCGTCTATGGTGGTTCCTGTGGTGACGTTCGTCGTCATCGCATCCTCAGCTCTTACCGGCGGGGACGAGGCCCAGGGCTTCGGTCATCTCTTTCATGGTGGCCACCCACTTCGGTCCCATGGAGGCCGACAACCACACCTCCCACAACTTGCTCGTATCGTAGCCCTTCTTCTCCATCTTCTTGCGCAGGCGCACCAAGCGATCGGAGCACTTGTAGTTGCCCGTGATGTAGTGACACGTGGGAAACTCGCAGCCGGCCACGAGCACGCCGGCGGCACCCCGGTCCATGCAGTCGAGAACGTACTTCTGGGCCACCCGCGCCGAGCACATCACACGGATGATGCGGGCGTTCGCCGGGTACTCCGAGCGGCCCACACCGGCGATGTCCACCGCCCCGAGCGCGCACCAGTGACACACGAAGGCGATGATCTTCTCCTCCGGCTTGTCCTCCAACGCGGCTTCGATCTGGGCGGCGATCTGGTCGTCGCCGTAGTGGACGATCTGGATGCACTCCTTGGGACAGTCAGCGGCGCAGAGCCCGCAGCCCTTGCAGAGTGCCTCGAGGATGTGGGGGTTCTTGTCGATCTCCTCGATGGCCCCGAAGGGGCAGTTCTTCCAGCAGAGGCCGCACTGCGAGCAGTTGGTGAGGTCCACCGTGGCCACGATGCCCTCGGCCTCCACGAAGCCCTTGGTCATGGGGATGCTGGCCCGCATCGCGGCGCCCAAGGCCTCCTCGCGCACGTCGCGCAAGGGCTTCGGCGAACGGGCCGAGCCGGCCAGGTACACGCCTGCCGCGGCGAAATCAAGGGGCCCGAGCTTGATGTGCGACTCGGTGAAGAAGCCGTCGTCGTTCGCGGACACCTTCAGGAGCCCGCGCAGATGCTGCACGCTCTCGTCGCCCTCGAAGCCCACGGTGAGCACCACGAGGTCGGCGGGCAGGGTTAGTTCCGCGCCCAAGAGCACGTCGTGCACCCGCACCAGCGCGCGGCCGTCCTCGCCCCGAGTCACCTCGGGCAGGTGTGCGTCGCTGAAGCGTACGGTCTTGACGCCCGCCGCCAGGATCTCCTTCATGTGGGCGTACTCGTCTTTGACCGTGATCAGATCCTTGTAGAGCAGGTAGACGTTCGCCTCCGGGTCGCGCTCTTTGATCTCAAGCGCATTCTTGAGAGCGACCGTGCACCCGATGTGACAGCAGCCCCGCTCTTCGTTGCGGGAGCGCACGCACTGCACGATGACCACGTCCTTGGCGCCCAGCGGCTCCCCGCTCTTGAGACGCCCCTCCAGCTCCAACTGCGTGACGATGTCGTCGCCGGTGCCGTAGCCGTAGTGGCCGGTGGCGTCGAGTTCCCGCATACCTGTGGCCACGATGATGGTGGAGGCGTCGAAGGTGCCGGGCACGCCGGCGCGGTCCACCTTCACAGTGTAGTTACCGATGTAGCCGGCGAGTTCGGTGATGCCTGTGCCGGTGAGCACCTCGATGTTCTCGTTGGCCGTCACCTGGTCCACCAGCCGCCCGACCACCTCGGCGGCGGGCACACCCTCGGGAGCGACGGTGTTCACACCCTTCAGAAGGCCGCCGAGTCCGTCCTGCGTCTCGACGAGACGCACCACGTAGCCCTGGTCGGCCACGGCCAGGGCGGCGGTCATACCGGCCGCCCCACCCCCGATCACCAGGCAGTCGGTCTTGACGGGTAGCCGGATCTCCTCTCCCTCTTCCAGGAGCCGGGCTTTGGCCACCCCCATCTTCACGAGGTCCTTGGCCTTCTCGGTGGCGATCGCCTTGTCGGCCTTGTGCACCCACGAGACCTGCTCGCGGATGCTCACGAACTCGAGTTGATAGGGGTTCATGCCCGCGGCGCCCACGGTGTTCTTAAAGAGCTTCTCGTGCGTGCGCGGCGTGCAGCAGGCCACGACGGCCCGGTTGAGGTCGTTCGTCTTGACCGCTTCCTGGATGCGGGTGAGGTAGTCCACCGAGCAGATCCACTTGCCTTCCTCGGCGAAGACCACATCGCCCAGACCGGAGGCGTACTCGGTGACGCTCGGACAGTCCACGGTGGCGGCGATGTTCGTGCCGCAGTCGCAGACGAAGACGCCCACCCGGGGGTCGTCGGAGGGGGAGGCGGCAGGGCGCGGCGCGGGGGCGACGTCGGTGGTGGCGATGTCGGTGGGGGCGGGAGTCGCGTCCGTCGTGGCGTCGGCGCCCGCGGCGACAGTCGTATCCGGCGTGGCGTCGGCGCCCGCGATCGGCGTCACCTCAGGGGTCACCGTCGCTTCAGGGGTCACCGTCGCTTCGGGGGCGTCGCTGCGCTCGCCGGCCGTCATACCGCCGCCTCCTCGGGAACACGAACGCGGCGGGCCACAGCCTTCATGCTCGCGGCGGTCGCCTGCACCACGCTCTCGGAGATGTCGATAGGCCCGGTGGCGCCGCCGCACAGGTACACGCCGGGGGTGGCCGTCTCCAGGGGCGAGAAGAGCGGATCGGGCTCGGTGAAGAAGCCTGTGCGCTCGTCAACGTCGATCTTGAAGGTCTTCGCGATCCGCTTGTTACGGTCGTTGGGCTCCAGGCCGCTCGACAGCACCACCAGGTCGAACTCCTCCTCGACGATGGTGCCGTTGATGATGTCCTCATAGCGCAAAGTGAGGTTGTTGGTTTCCGGGTCTTCGGTCACATCGAACGGGCGCCCGATGATGTAGCGCACGCCCAGACCCGAGGCCTTCTGGTAGAACTCCTCGAAGCCCTTGCCGTAGCTCGTCATGTTGTTGTAGAAGACGGTGCACTCCACGCTGGGGTCGTGTTCCTTGGTGATGATGGTCTGTTTGGCGGCCACCATGCAACACACCTTTGAGCAGTAGGGGAGGCCTTTGTCGCCCCGGTCGACGCACTGGATCCAGGCGATCTTGTGGGGATGCTGCTTGTCGCTGGGGCGGATGATGTCGCCCTCGGTGGGGCCGCCCGCGTTCATGAGCCGCTCGAAATGCATGTAGGTGATCACGTTCGGATAGAGGTCGTAGCCGAAGAGGCCCTCCGGCGGCTCGTGGGTCTTGATGCCGGTGGCCACGATGACGCTCTGCACGTCGATGTCGATGGTCTCATCCTTCTGCCAGAGCACCACCGCGAACTTGCCCTCGTCGTTGCAGGCCTTCACGCAGTGGGCGATGGGACACTCGCGGCACTGGCTGCAGTCGACCACGCACCCGCCGATGCAGGCGCCCTCCTCGCGCATGCTGCCGTTGCGGCAGCTGATGTCGAGGTAATTGGCGTTGGGGACGGCCTGCGGGAAGGCGATGGAGATGAGCTTGCGGGTGCCGCCGATCTTGCCGTCGATCTCATCCGGCACGCTCACCGGGCAGGCCTCCACGCACTTGCCGCAGCCGGTGCACTTCTCCTCGTCCACGTACTTGGCCCGCTTCAGCAGGCGCACGGTGAAACCGTCGTCGGTCTGGGTGACCTTCCGCACGTCGGTGTTCGTGAGGATCTCGATGTTCGGGTGGGTGTTCACCTCGTACATCTTGGGAGCTTCGATGCAGATGGAGCAGTCGTTGGTAGGGAAAGTCTTGTCGAGGCGGGCCATCGTGCCCCCGATGCTCGGGGTGTCATCGATGAGATACACGTGGCGTCCGTAGTCGGCGGCGTTCAGCGCGGCGGTGATGCCGGCGATTCCGCCTCCTATGATCAGGACCGAATCGGACATATGCGACCTCTCCTGTGAAGGGCCCGGAACCCGGGCGGGTCAGATCTCGGTGATGGTGATAGCGCCCGGCTTGCACACGCCCAGGCACCCTTGACAGTAGAGGCAGTTCTCGGGACGCACCGCCTCCGCTGGGCCGCGGCGCATCTCAAAGACGTCCACGGAGCAGATGTCGAGGCAGGCGCGGCAGCCGTCGCAGAGTTGCGTGTCCACAGAGATCAGGTAGACCTCGTATTCAACCGGACCGGGTCGTCTCACCCGCGTGTCACCCCTTGTCGCGCTCTCCTGCCTCGGAGCGGCAGTCCCATCGGCCCTTCGGGGTCGACTTACTGACCAGCCACCCAATAGAGGATGGCCCCAGTATATCAGTCAGACAAAGGGATGCAAGCGCTTTCTTTGGGTCGCTGGTCAATACCGTTGATGTCGATTAGGACGACGATGCAGGCTTACGAGGCGGGCGAGATCGCACCCCCTGCTATGCAAGCTACTTGATGCAATATGTAAACTGTAACTCTGAACCAACCCCACGACCGGCATTGGGCAGGCGCCCCCACACTCTGAGACCGAAGTCTGATGGCGATGCCCGGAGAGGTGAGGGATGATGGCCCGCATGACCCGCACCCAAATATCCCTGGAAGAGAAGCAGTATCTCTTCGTCAAAAAGGAGGCCGCCCGGCAGGGTACGTTGCAGGAAGCCACGAGAGCAGGGACTCGACGCGGGATCTGTTCGTGCTACGCGATCTTTGTTCTTGCGCTGCTGCTTGCGACCGCAAGTTCCTGTGGGAATGACCCGAGCGGAGCATCGTCTCTCCCCGGCACGACTGTCAGTTCCGGAACGGTCGGAGTGGCGGAGAGCGGGGGCGAAGACGAACCAGCCCTCTTCTCGATCAAGGTCGATGGGAAGTACGGCTTCATGGATTCTAGCGGGACGATCGTCATCCAGCCCGCATTCGAGGCCGTGTGGGAATTCCAGGAAGGCCTGGCGGCCGTGCAGCAGGACGGCAAGTGGGGTTTCATCGATCCGACCGGGCGGGTGGTCATTGAACCCCGGTATGAGGAGGCCTGGGCGTTCAGCGACGGGTTGGCAGCCTTCTGGGTGAGCGGGAAGTGCGGATACATCGACGCGACCGGACGTACCGTCATCGAGCCTCGTTTCGAGTCTGGGAACTTCCGAGAGGGCTTGGCCGTGTTCTTCGAGGATGAGAAGCGAGGCTTCATCGACAAGACGGGGCAGGTGGTCATCGCGCCCCGCTTCCTCGCCGTCGCGGACGAATTCAACGAGGGTCTCGCAGCGATGCTCGACCCCGGCCTACTGGGTGGCAAATGGGGCTATATCGACCGTACGGGGGACTTCGTGATCGAGTCTCGCTTCGACGGGGCCGGCAACTTCGCGGAGGGCCTGGCGGCAGTCAAGGTAGGGGATCTGTGGGGCTTCATCGATCGGACCGGTCGGATGGTGATCGAGCCGAAGTGGGGTTGGGCTGGTTCCTTCAGCGAGGGTCTCGCGGCGGTATCCCCGGGCGGGGACGGACCGTCCGGATTCATCGACACCACGGGCCGGGTCGTGGTCGAGCCCCGGTTCACCTATGCTGGGCCGTTCCAGGAAGGTCTGGCCAACGTCAAGACGGGGGACGACGAGCTTCCTGGGGCAACGCCTGGATCGGAGAAGTGGGGAGCCATCGACCGGAACGGTGAGTTCGTCACGCCACTTCGATTCGCGGGGCTCTCCAGCTTCCGCCATGGGTTGGCTTTCGCTCACACGGACGACGCTTCGGGGTGGGTGGACAGGAACGGGGAGTTCGTGTGGCTGAACCGTTGACTCTTGGCCTCGGTATACCACGGGCCTGAAAGGCGCTCGTTGTCGAAGCGTCGTTCTTCAACAGCCTAGAGGGGCTAGACACTCGGCCCGGGTTGGTACTGACCTCGCACAGCGAGATAGTGTGCCCAGAGGATCCGGGCCGCCACCGAGCGCCACGGGGACCAGTGCCCGGCCAAGGCCTGCTGCTCCTCCTTCGTGGGAAGAGCGTCGAGGTGTTTGACCTCGCGTAGCGCGGACGCGAGCGCCAAGTCGCCCTGAGGCCAGACATCCGGACGTCGAAGCGCCATCAGGTAGTAGATGTCCACACTCCACGGCCCGAGTCCCGGAACCCCCAACAAGACCCGCCGCCCCGCTTCATCGGGGCCACGCGCGACCGCGGTGAGATCGAGGCTTCCGTCGAGAATGCGCGTGGCCAGACCGTGGCAGTAGCCGGCCTTCTGTCGTGTCAATCCGAGATCCCTCAACCCGCTCACCTGGAGCGCATGGACCGCTTCCGGGGTCATACCGCCAAGATGGCGGGTGAGCCGGCGATAGACCGCGAGAGCCGAGGCCAGAGACACCTGCTGCTCGAGGATGATCTGAACGAGGGCGGGGAAGCCCGGGTTTCGCCCCCACATCGGAGGGTCCCCCAGCCGGTCGAGCACGGCGCCCAGATCGGGATCCACGTGCGCCAGCTGTCGTGCCCCAAGACCGAGCGAGGCCATCGTCATCCGTCGGGGAGTGACCACTCTCAGCGTTCTCGCGGTTCCGTGTCGATGCGTGAGTTGACGAACAGGAGCACGAGTTCGGCTTCGATCGGCGCGACGAACGCGACGTCGCCGGGCAGACCCAGCGACTCGACGATGCCGGGAACCCGGTTCAAAACCGCGACGGTGGTGCCCGGCTTGACGCGCGCCTTGGCGGCGACGCTCTTCGCAGTTGTCATCGTCCGGCTCTCATACAGGAAGTGCGCGGCGTTGCTGACATCGCTCCTCCCCTTCGCGTGCGGTCTGGCCAGCATACCCCTGCGCGGAGTCGAGTGTAAGCGCGTGCGGTACGTGGGCAGACTCCTCCCTGCCGGCCTCGGCACCATACGAGGGATTTATGCGTCAAACGAATCAGAAAAGGGCGAACTCCCGAGGAGGTCCACAATGAACCGCACGGCCGCAGGCATCGTCGCTATCCTAGCCCTAGTCGCACTATTGGCACTGGCAGGGTGCGGCGCGACCGAAACCACCACGACCACGCCTCCTCCGGCTGACGACGGCCTGTCCACCGGGTCAAGGCTCGCCCCCGGTCTCTACGACCTTGGCGACGGGACGGCGGAGGCGGTCGGCACGCTGCAATGGATCGATCTCGAAGGCGGCTTCTGGGCGGTTATCGGCGGCACGGAGGCAACTGGGGACGTCGGCACGACGATCGCGGTGATCGCCAACGCGGCCAAAGACGACCCCGCGTATGTCGCGTTGGACGGCTCAGTCGTCCGGGTCGTCGGCGAGAGAATGTCCGGAGTCTCGGTGCGCATGGCCGGCCCCGAGATCGAGGCTTCCTCGATCGAGGGATTCAGCGACACCCCCGCGGCGTACGAGTAACGCCGCGGGCGGCCACCGCATCCTCAGGGGGACGCGCCGAACCTAGTCTCCACCAAGCGCCCTCAACTCGAGCAGCGCCACCTGCGCCCGCGCCGAGATGGCGCCGGCCGGATCAGTGTCTCCAAGGACGGCGAGCACCGGCTCGACAATCTCTCGCAAGACGCCGTTCTTCTCCGACAGATCATGAAGCACGTGGTGCGAAGCGGCCCGAAAGCCCTTCTCCGCCCCGTGCTCCGCAAGAGCCTGGAGCACGGGGGGTACGGAGCGATTGCCCAAGCGTATAAGCCCTTTTGCGGCCAGCCACCGGATCTCTGACGCGGGATCGGCGAGGAGCGAGACTAGGCCGGTGATCGCAGCGGGATCAGGGATCTCCGTGAGGGCCTTGGCGGCCTCCCAGCGCAGTCTTTCCTGCTGGCTCCCGAGCAATCCCACCAGATGCGGCACCGCTTCGTCGCTGATCGCAGTCAGCGTATCTCGGGCCCGTTGACGGGTGACGCCGTCGTGGTCTCCGAGTTGTGTAACAAGTTCTTCCAACCGAGAGGATCCCATCCGAACCCCTTGCTTTCGAAAGCTTTTGGACCGTATGCCCGATTTCGCCCGATCCTATCCACCCGCTATCGGGGGCAGAGGTGCGCCTCATGGCGGCGCTCCGGAAGTGGATCGAGCGTGCCATCAGGTTGGCCCCAGGCAACCCTGAGGGGGTCCCGATGTCTACTCGCCTCGCCCGTGGGGTAGGGAACGTATCGACATCCGGCGCCGCGTGCCGTTCACGGAAACGTCGTCGTCGATATCAGCCGGAAGGGAAGGAGAAGGCATGGCTGCGAAACATTGGGGCGAGCTGAGCGTCCCGCAGAGGGCTTTCTTGTTTGCCGCGTCCATGGCGCAGTTCGCCTTGCTGGGTGCCGCCCTCTGGGACATCCGCCGCCGAGACGCAGCCCTGGTTCGGGGACCCAAAAGAGTATGGCGCGGCGTGGTCTTCATCAACTGGATCGGGCCAATAGCCTACTTCACGCTGGGCCGGAAATGATATCCACACCCTCTCGGCCCCGGCGATTCGTGGGATGGATGGTGATCGGCGCCTACCTGGTCTTGTAGCTGCGCGCGCGTGCGATACGATCGCGTTCGCGCGATCACAACAACGCGGCCATCATGCGGTAGCACCATAACCGCATGATGGCCGCGTTGTCACCTACGCCAACGTGCGAACCGACTTCTCCCGATCCCATTGGCGCGTCTTGGCTGCCGCGATGAACGCGCCGACGTCGTCGGCCCCTACAACGCCTTGGTCCTGACCGACCTTCGCTGCGTTCAGGAGCGTCTGACCTCCCTGATCTGCGGCGATCGCCTTGAGGTGGCCGAACGCGTCGCGCACGAAGTCGATCGCCGCACCTTCCTTGGACAGCGTCTTCGCACCGTTGTCGGAAAGAATCACAGCCACTGCGTCGAAGAGCACGGAAGGCGTGCCTGCCAGCTGGCCGTCGGCGGCCAGCGTAGAGCCGTCTGCGAGCTTCGCGCCCCCCACCTTGGGTGCGACGATCTTCACGGTAGCTCCCGCCTTCATAGCGGCCTTCCTGACCTTCTCGACGACAGGACCATCTGAACCGTCAGCGACCAGAATGCCGACCGCACGTCCCGCGAGCGTATCTTTCATCTTGCCGATGATCTGCAGGGCGGGCGAGGGCGCCATCTCTTTCACGGGTGCTGCGGCAGCCGGTGCTGTGGGGACCTTGTCGAACCCAAGACCCGCCGCCACTCGTTTGGCGAGGTCCTCGTCGATATGCCGCAGGTGACCGACCATCGCCTCGGACACGTGCTTGTGTTCGACCTTCGAGAGTTCGAACACCAACGCCGAAGCGATGTGCGCCTGCTCATGTCCCGTTTGGCTCATGTAGAACTGGCGGGCCTGACTGTAGTGGTCGGCGAAGCTCTCGGCGCGGATGCGGCTCTTCTCACCTGACTCCGTAGCCGCCAAGCTCCGGAAGCCGTGGGTGGGCGCTTCGCGCGGAGAGTCCCCGGACAGGGAGTTCGGCTCGTATGCGACGCGTCCGACCGGCTGTTCCATCTGCATATGTCCGTCGCGCTGCTGGTTGGAGAACGGGCACTTGGGCGCGTTGATCGGTATCTGATGGAAATTGGGAGTACCCAGGCGCGAAAGCTGCGTGTCGAGATACGAGAACAAACGGCCCTGCAACAGTGGGTCGTTCGAGAAATCGATACCCGGCACGATATTCGCGGGGCAGTAGGCCACCTGCTCGGTCTCAGCGAAGAAATTGTTCGGCCAGCGATCCAAGACCATGCGGCCGATCACTTTCAGGGGCACGAGTTCTTCGGGAATCAGCTTGGTCGCATCCAGGTGATCGAACGGGAACCCGTCTGCTTCTTCCTGCGTGAAGAGCTGCACGGCGAATTCCCACTCGGGGTAGTCACCCGCCGAGATGGCCTCGAACATATCGCGCCGATGAAAGTCCTGGTCGGCTCCCGAGATCTTTACGGTCTCGTCCCAGATCGTGGATTGCAGGCCCAGCTTGGGGCGCCAGTGGAACTTGACGAAGGTCGATTCCCCGGCTTGGTTCACCAAGCGGAAGCTGTGAACCCCGAAACCCTCGATCATCCGCAGGGAACGGGGGAGTGTGCGATCTGACATGATCCACATGACCATGTGCATCGATTCCGGCGTGAGCGATATGTAGTCCCAGAAGGTATCGTGCGCCGTTGCCGACTGGGGAAATCCTCGGTCGGGTTCCATCTTCACGGCGTGGACGAGGTCGGGGAACTTGATGGCGTCCTGAATGAAGAACACTGGGACGTTGTTACCGACCAGATCCCAGTTGCCTTCCTTGGTGTAGAACTTCACGGCGAAGCCACGGACGTCCCGTGGGGTGTCGATCGAGCCCGCCCCGCCGGCGACGGTCGATATACGAGTGAACACGGGTGTTTTCTCACCCACTTCAGTGAGCACCTTCGCCGTGGTGTACTGCTGCAACGAGGCGGTCAGCTCGAAGAATCCGTGAGCGCCCGTCGCCCGCGCGTGAACGATGCGCTCAGGAATGCGCTCGTGGTCGAAATGCATGACCTTCTCCCGAAGGACAAAATCCTCCAGGAGTGTGGGACCGCGCGGATTGGCTCTGAGCGAGTTCTGATTATCGGAGATCGCGAGGCCCTGGTTCGTTGTGAGCGGGGGGTGCGTGCCGCCGGCCAACTGGTGGAGCTCACCTCCGGCAGCTACCTGTGTGGCTTCCTCAGGAGCGGACTTCGCCGCTCGTTTGCGCTTTCCACCACCCTTGCTGGTTGACTTCATTTCGGCCATATCTCCCTCTCCTTGGGCAATTTCGGGCGACCTGCGGACGGACGTCGTCTGCAGGTAATGGGCCGCGCCCCTTATTTCGAAAGCCGTTTCTGTTCTTCCGCTTCGAACTTCTCTCCCAGTGAAGCGAGCTCGTCCTTGAGGTGGCTGCGCGCAGCTTTGAACACCTTGTCCTCTTCCTCCGCCAGATGATGCGTGACGAGTTCCTTGAGAACAGAGACTTTCGCCTCCCAGCGCTCCGTCTTGTGCGATGCCTTCACCCATTCCAGATACAGGTCGATGGCCTTGTGCTCTTCCAAGGCTTCCTCGACCGAGTCTGTTGCATCCTCATAGGCTTTGAGCTTCGGGAAGAAGATGTGCTCTTCGGCTTCGTGATGAGCCACCAGATGGTCGAAGAGCGATCGGAATACCTTGAGGCTCTCGTCGGGGTTGCTTGTCGCAGTCTTGAGCATCGTGGCCAATTGGGCCCTGAACTCTTCGTGATCTTTGGAGATCTCCTTCAGAAGGTCCATCACTCTCCCCAATGGGTCGGCGCTTCGCGCGGAGCAGCAGTCGCCGTCCCTCGTACCCCACTTGGCAATGTGCAAACTCCGGCGTTGCCGGCATAAAGCAGGAGGGCCGCGCAGATCGGCCCTCCTACGTGGCATTCTGCAAGCCCGTCTCCTTTAGGAGCCAGATCAGCGATAGGACCACCAGAGCCGCCCAAGGCTCGACGGTTCGCACTTGGTTTGCCGCTGAACGCGGTTCGGTAGATGTCCATGCGTCAACTTCTTCAACCTGCAGGACGAAAGGAGAATGGTCATGTGGCTCGTTATTCTGTTGCTCATTCTGGCAGTGGTGTTGGGTGGGGTCGGTCTGTTCGTGGAAGCGCTGCGGTGGGTCCTCATCATCGCCCTGGTACTTCTTCTTGCGAGCATTGTGACGGGTTTCATGGGACGGCGTCGATAATCGGGCGGATAGCCTCCCGCAGGTAGCCTCGGGCGTCGCAGACATGGATCACAACACCTCGACCGATGAGAGACCGTGGCCGCCGGTTCCACCTGCCGTCATCGCGGCGGCGGTCACGGTCGTTCTAGCAGTCGGTATCCGGAGCATGCGCGAACTCGCGGCACCGATCCTCATGGGCTTGGTCGTGGCCGTCGGAGCCAGCCCGCTCATCGGCGCATTGATGAAGAAGCGCGTGCCTGCCCTGGTAGCGTACCTGCTGACCCTAGTGGTGATCGTCGTCGCGACTCTGGGCGTACTCAGCGTGTTGTCGTTCATGATCTACCAGATGACGGATATCCTCCCGCAACTACAGGACCAGCTGAGCGCCCTCCAAGAAGACTCCGTCGACCTTCTGGCCCGCTGGGGCATCGACGCCTCCCGGCTGATGCAAGACCAAGTACTGAGCCCCGAGAACCTGGTAGTAGGGGCAACGGTCGTCCTGAACGCTTTGTACAACGCGCTCAAAGGTGTCGCCCTGATCGTAGTTATCGCTGCCTTCCTTCTCGTTGAGGCGCCGGGCTTCCGTGTGCGTCTCTACGCGGCCCTGGGAGAAGATAGGCCGGCGATGCGGCGCTGGCTCAGGTGGGCTCAAGACACGCGTAGCTACCTTCTGATCACCACGGTCATGGCCGGGATCGTCGCAGTGCTCAACTTCTTCCTGCTGCTGGCTCTCGGCGTGCCCTACCCGTATACCTGGGCCGTCCTCTCCTTCATCATGTCGTACGTTCCCAACGTCGGGTTCTTCATCTCCCTGGCCCCTCCCGTCCTCTTGCTCGTGGTGGGACAGCGCTGGGGGTTGGCGGCTGGCGTGCTGGGCGGATATTTCGTGATCAACGTCGCCACCGACTTCGTGTTGAGGCCTCGCCTGCTCAAGAACGGAGTGGACCTCCCTCTGTCGATCTCGTTCCTGTCACTGTTGGTGTGGGGGTATCTCCTGGGACCGATCGGGGCGCTCCTCGCCGTGCCGATGACCATGTTGGTCAGAGCGGCCTTCCTCGAGGCGGACGAGAGCACCGAACAGCTCGCCGTCCTCTTTCGGTCTGATACCGCGCCACGTAGGCACGTGCGTAAGAACTCGGCGCACTGGTGGTCGAGGAGACCCAAGGCGGCCGAGGAGGCACAGACCCCCGCCGATGGACCAAACGGTGAGGGCGAGACGGCTGCCGACGACGGTACCTCGGCTGCCGGAGCTACACCGACGGCGCGTTCGGTGGATTGACAAGCTGTGCTCCATGCCACACCGCGACGATCCACACCGCGTCGACCCTCACCTGATAGAAGAACCGATAGGGCGGCACCACGACCTCGCGGAATGGCAGCGCGGGGTACTCCGGCACGGCGCGGCCGGACTCAGGGAAGGGGCCCAGCCTCGACAGCGCGTGCACTGCCTTGTCCTTGAAGGCGATAGCCGCCGAGGGGCTGTCCGCCCCGATGTGGGCGACGACAGCGAGGAACTCAGCGTCTGCCGCCGGCGTGAACCGGACGCAAAGGGTCACATCCGGCCCAAGAGGTCGTCCGCGTCAGCCATCACCGAGTCCAGGTCACGACCGACTCCAGCCTCGATTTCTGCTGCACCGCGCGCAAGGAGTTGGAGAATCTCGTGCTGGCGTTGCGTGCGCTCATAGGTCTGGGCGTCCACCATGACCGCAGCCGGTCGGCCTCGTTGGGTGATGAACACCGGCTCACGCGAGAGCGCCGCCCGTTTGATGATGCCCGCTGCATCCTGACGCAAGTCCGAGATGGGAATGATGGTGGGGAAACCGCCCATGTATGGTACCTCCTAGAGTGCTTTCTATGATACCAGCAACGGTGGCTGACGGCGCGGATGAACATGCGGCAAACGCCCATGCCGCGACGTAAGGCGCTTCGCCCGCTGCGAGCCAGCGACTCGGCGAGCCACAACCCGGCGACTCTCGTCGAGTTCAGCACCGGCGCCACGCGCCCTGGATCTCCTGTTGGCGATCGCGGAGGTCACGGCTCGCTCGCCTTTCTTTGTTTCATGTCAAGCTGGCGCCCCCACTTCGGTGTGTAGAATGCGATGCTTGCTCTCGATACTACTGGAGCCTCCGCATGAAGGATGTGATTCTCCTGGAACGAAACGAGACCGGCGACGTGTCGTCGGAACGACTGGGCGATTCGACCCTTCAGTACTCGACTCCGGAGGCGCTCTTCCGGGCGCGGAACGCTGAACTTGTTCGTCTCGTGACCTTCATCGCCGGTAGTCAAGAGGCGGCCGAGGATGCCCTTCAGGAGGCCTTCATCCAGCTTTGCCTGCGCTGGCGTTCGGTCCGCGCGTACGATGATCCGGTCGCGTGGGTCCGTCGAGTCGCGATCAATCGCCTCCGCAACCGCGAGCGCAGCATGGTGCGCCGAGCCCGAGCGCTATTCCGATTGCAGAAGTCGGTAGATGTGGCGAGCCAGGAGTCGCGAACACCCCTCGAGCTGCAGCTCAGTTCCGAGATGGTCGATGCCCTCCGCATGCTGCCTCCCCGCCAGCGATCCGCTGTGGTCCTCTACTACCTTGGAGATCTCTCTGTTGCCGACATCGCGATCTCCTTGGGGATCACGCAAGGAGCTGTGAACCGGCACCTCAATCGCGGCCGGGAATCGTTACGTCGTCGTCTGGAGGCGGGATCATGAATCGGGACTACGACCAGTTCGAGGCGCGCTTGAGAAGGGAGCTCGGGTCGGCAGCGCTGGCAGTACGACCCGGGCTCTACTGGGAGGCAGTGGCGTCCGGGGTTGCTCAGAGGCGCCGTCGCCAGGCGACTGCGAGGGTCCTCGTGTCCATCATCGTCGTGCTGGGGCTCGTTCTTGGCGGATCCCAAGCGCACCGAGCGCTGCAGGGAGAGCCCCAGCTTCAGGTCATGGAGATCGAAGTGTTGGGAGCCTCTCCGGCTTCGCCATCTCCGGGAGGGGAACCTTCGCGTGTGAGTGCGGATCTCGCGCTGGACGCCAACGCCTATTCGCTCAATCTTGGGCAATTGTGGCGGACAGTCGCCGAGGCGACAGGGGTCGCCTCCGAGCATGCAACGCTTGAAAGACTCCGAATCGTCTTCGACCCCATGGGCACCCTGGTCACGCTGGGTCTCACGGTTCGGACGGAGGACGACTACAGCCTGCAGATCGTCAGCGCCGCCAAAGATGCGGCCGGCCGAGATCGGGTGTCCGTGTACGGAGAGAGAGTGTCCCCTGACTTTCCTCGCGTCACCTTGAGTACCTCGTTGGACAAGTTGGCGGACGGGCTCGATCGCGTCAGCTTCTGGGAGCTGCAGGAGCACTTGGCTCAGCCCGATGACATCGTCGGATTCGAATTCAGTCTGCTCAACAGGCGAGAGGATGGATCAGGCTCGGTAGGGAGTGAAGGCCGCGCGTTCGTAGTGAGTGATGAAAAGCTAATTGAACTTGCAGCAGGGGATGCGCGCCGGGAGTTCAGCCCCGATGCGACCGGGTTGTCTGCGGTGCCGTTGCACCCGGAAACAGCACCTGACAGCAGCTCGGGCGGGGTTGTCGGAGATGAGTTCACCCATTTCCTGGTGCCTTGATGGTCCGCTGCCGATATCCATGCGGCGCCGGAGCGGTTGCTGATGGACTCCTACCCCACGTCGTCCAGCAACGGCCCCAGCCGCACCCGCATCTCCCGGGCCTTCGCCGCCACCCTGTGCCCGTGCTCTTGACCGTCCTCCACCGGGAACGCGCCCGCGATGCTGACCGTGCCCACGGGCCGCACCACACCGCGACCGCCCACCAGTGGGGCGCTCACGGCGTTCAGGCCCGGTGTGATGGCCCCCAGGTCCGCGCCGTACCCCGAGCGGCGACACTCGTCGAGCTCGGCCCGGATCGCGTCCACATCCTGGGGATCGCTACGCGGGTCGCCGTGGAAGAACAGCGGCGGGGCGGCCAGCAGGGCTTCCCGCTCGGCCTCGGGGAGGAAAGCCACGATCGCTTTGCCCATCGATCCCCAGGTGAGGGGGTAGTGGTAGCCGACCCGGATGGAGACGCTGATCCCGCCCGGTGACTCGCTGCGGGCCACGACGTACTGCTGGGAGTCCCTGATGAGCGTCATGAACGCCAACGTCCCCGGCACCACCGCCAGTTCCTCGAGGAAGGGCGCCGCGGCCCGGGTGAGGTCGCTCTGGTCGAGCAGTGCGCGGGACAACAGCAGGAGGCCCGGTCCCAGGGCGTAGGTCTTGTCGCGCTCGCTCTTGCTCACCAGGTTGGCCGAGAGCAGGGTGTTCAAGATGGCCTTGCCCTTGCTCTTGTAGATCCCGACGCCCTTGCAGATCTCGGTGAGCGTGGACTGCCCCCGCGGGTCACCGGCCAGGAAGTAGAGGATGCGGGTGGCTTGGTCCACCGCGGGCACGTTCTGGCCGTACTCGGGGGTGGGGGCGAGCGACGGGGCGGCGGAGCCCGGCGTCGGGACCGCGGACGGTGGCGCGTCGCCGGCGAAGGTCACCGAGCCTATCCTTGCTCGCCCGTTGCCGTTTCGCCGGTCGCAGCCACGTCACCGATATCCCCCGCGCCGCTTCCCGCGGCCTCCTCGCGCTTCTTCTTCAGCGCGGCCAAGACCATGGCGGGCGTCACCGGCAGGCGATCGAACTCCACGCCGATCGCGTCGGCTATGGCGTTCACGATGGCCGGGGCGGGGGCGAGCTGCGTGCCCTCACCCGCCTCCTTCGCACCGAAGGGGCCGATGGGGTCGTCGGTATCGATGTGGATGCCCTCCATCTCGGGGAGTTCCATCATCGTGGGGAAGCCGTAGTCCAGGAACGACGGGTTGTACTGCTGCCCGTCGATACAGGTGGAATCCTCGTACAGCGCGTAGCCGATCCCACCGAGGATGCTGCCCTCGAGTTGCCCCTCCACCAGCATCGGGTTGATGGGTTGGCCGCAGTCGTGAGCCGTCAGCACCTTGATCACGTTGATTCGGCCCGTCTCGAGGTCGACCTCCACCTCGGCGGCCTGCGTCATGAAGGAGTAGTTCGGGCTGAGGTTGCCGTTGTTCGTGAGCAGCGTGGTGGCCGACGTCGCCGGCGGCACCCACGCACCGCGGCCCACGATGGGGAGCGAGCGGTCGATGTACTGGTACTGGCGCAGCACGTCGCGCATGCCGACACTCCGGTCGGGATCGCTGCGCACCCAGAAGAGACGGTCGGCCGCCTCGATCTCGTCCACCTCGCATCCCAGCGCCTCCGCCACGACGGGGAACAGCTGTGCGCGGATATCGTTGGCGGCGTTGAGGGCCGCGTTACCGGCGCGCACGGTCACACCCGAGCCGAAGGTACCCGCGTCCAGAGGACAGAGGCCGGTGTCGGCGGCGGTGATGTGCACGTCTTCCATGGGCACGCCCACGCGCTCGGCCACGATCTGGGCGATGACGGTCTCCGCCCCCTGCCCGATGTCGGCCGCGCCGGAAAGTATGCTCACCCGGCCCTCGCTGGAGAGCTGCACCACGCACCCCGAGGCCAGATGCGACATGTTCGCCACCCCACTCGGGAAGGAGGCGCAGGCGATACCCACTCCGCGACCGAACGGGAGCTTGCCCCGCTTCTCCGCCCAACCGATGGCCTTCGACGCCTCTCGCACGCTGTCGGCGAAGCCACAGGTGTTGATTATGAAACCCGCCGGGTGCGGCTCGCCTGCCTCGATGGCGTTCAGCACGCGCATCTCCGAGGCGTCCACCCCGATGCGCTTGGCGATCTGGTCGATCTGCCGCTCGATGGCGAAGCGCGGCTGCGGGATGCCGTGACCGCGCATGGCCCCGCCCACCGGTTTGTTCGTATAGACGTGGTACCCCTCGTACACGAGGTTCTCGATCTTGTACGGGATCATCACGAAGAAGCAGGAGAGGGTGATCATCAGAGGCGCGGTGGAGTTGTAGGCGCCGCCGTCGGCGTGGGCCGTGATTTTCTGGGCGATGATCTTGCCTTCTGTGCTCACGCCGGTCTTCAGCGTCAGATACATCGGGTGACGCTGCCGTGTCGCCTGGAACACCTCTTCGCGATCGTAGACGAACTTGACCGGCCGCCCCAACTCCTTCGCGAACCAGCAGGCGCAGAAGTCTTTGGCGAACATGTCGATCTTCTGGCCGAAGCCGCCACCCACCTTGGGCTTTATCACCCGGATGTTCTGTTCGGGGATAAGGAGAGTTGTTGAAAGATTCCGCTTGAGGAAGTACGGGATCTGCGTGCCGGACCAGAGGGTGAGATCGCCGTTCAAGGCGTCGTAGCTGGCCAGGGCCGCATGCGGCTCCATGGGAGCGTGGTTCTGGGCGTGGGTGTAGTAGCTGTCCTCAAAGACGTAGTCCGACGCGGCAAAGCCCGCTTCCAGGTCGCCGAACTCCTTGTGGATCTGGGCGCTCACGTTCCCCGGCGTGTTGTCGTGCACGAGGGGAGCGCCCTCCTTGATGGCGTCCAGCGGGTCGAAGACCGCAGGTAGTTCCTCGTACTCCACCACCACCAGACGCGCCGCCTCATCGGCCGTCTCCTGGTCGATGGCGACCACCGCGGCGACCTCATCGCCTATGTAGCGCACCTTCTGGCGGGCCAAGACGTGCTCGTCCTTGGCCTTCGGCACGATGCCGTACACCCGGTCGGGGATGTCCTGGCCGGTGATCACGCCCTTCACCCCGGGCAACGCCTGGGCTTTGGAGACATCGATGCTCTTGATCAGCGCGTGTGCCTTGGTGGAGCGCACCAGCTTGCCGAAGAGCATGCCGGGGAGCACCAGGTCGTCGGTGTACTGAGCCTGCCCCGTGATCTTGGCCGCGGCGTCGTGCATGGGTACGCGTTGCCCCACAACGTTCAGCACCTTCATCGCGCACCGCCTTCCGCGCCCTGAGCTACCGCCTCGACGGCCTCCACGATCTTCACGTAGCCGGTGCACCTGCAGAGGTTACCGGCCAGTCGGCGCTGGATCTCCGCCCGCTCGGGGTGGGGATCCTCCTCCAAGAGCTCGGTGGCGCTCATGATGAAGCCCGGCGAGCAGAAGCCGCACTGCAGCGCGCCGTGATCCACGAACGACTGCTGCAGCGGCGAGAGATCTCCGCCGTCGGAGATGCCCTCGATGGTGCGGATGGCCCGCCCTTCGGCTTCCACGGCCAACGTGATGCAGGAGAGGATGGCCTCACCGTCCACGATCACCGTGCAGGCGCCGCAGGCCCCGAGGTCGCAGCCGCGTTTGGTGCCGGTGAGGAAGGCCTTTTCGCGCAGTGCCTCGAGCAGCGTGGTGTTCGGCGCGCAGACCACCTCGTAGTCGTCGCCGTTGACGTTCAGCGTGAGGATGCGCTTGGCTCCCATCGCCCGTCCTTTCTCAGTTCCGTTCTGCTGGGCGGTACCGTGGGCGCACATCAGAGCAGGCTCCCCGCAGCGCGCGCGAACAAGGCCGACATGAGTTCCCGTTTGAAGCTCCCCGGCTGCAGGGTGCTGCGCGTGATGGTGGCGCCCTTGGGCGCGAGAGGTGACACCTCCGCGATCAGATCGGCGCTCGGCGTGCGCCCGGCCAGCGCTTCCTCCAAGATCGCCGCCCTGATCGGAGACCGGTCCACGCCGGTGAAGGCCACGCGCATCGTATCGCCGCCCCGCCATACAGCGGCTCCCACTATCGGGAAGTCGATGGCGCCCCGCAGAGCGTGCTTCAGGTAGGTGGATCCTCCTGTGGCCGCGCCGTTCGACGCCGAGCCATCCGGGATCACGACGGCCGTCACCAGCTCCGCCGCCCCCAGGGCTAGGGGAGTCTTGCCCTCACGCGAGTGCAGTGCGGCGAACGGGATCTGGCGCGCTCCGCCCGGCCCCTCCACTCGCACCTCGGCCTCGAGCACGAGCAGCGCCGCCGCGGTGTCGCCGTGGTAGGTGCAGAAGCAGACATCCGCCTTGTTCATGACGTGGCAGTAGTCGCCGCCCGCCTTGTAGCAGAGGGCTCGCACCGAACGCCACTCCACCGACTGGTTGAAGAAGCGGCAGCGGGTGTTCTGACAGAGGTTGCCCGCCAGGGTGCCCATGGTCTGGTGACGGTAGGAGCCCACCACCGCGGCCGCCTGGGTCAGGGCGGGAAACTTCGCCCGCAGTCCTTCGTCGTGCTGCACCTGCTTGAGCGTGGTGCCCCCACCGATGACGGTGGCCCCATCCTCCGTACGGACGCCCGCCAGCCCGGACACCCGCGAGAGGCTCACGAGGGCGGGGGGCTGCTCCACCCGGTGCTTCATGTTGACCAAGAGGTCGGTGCCGCCCGCCACCGCGCGGGCGCCCGGCACCTCCGACAGGATAGCCAACGCCTCAGCGAGCGTTGCGGGCTGGTAATACTCGAACGGAGGTAGTCGCATCTGTTCCGTCTCCTGTGCGGGCTTGCCGGGTCGGTGGGGGACGAGTGCTGTTCTGTAGAACGCACTGAAGGTCTGTCAAGCGTACTCAGCGAGTATATGGTGGGATGCGCTTCCGGTCAACAGTGAAGAGTGTTCCCCATCCTGGGTGAGGCCGGCTTCGTCCGAAAGAAACATCGTATCCGGCTGTTCGGAAGAGGAGTGGATTGAGATGGCCAGCACAGACGAATCCCGCGGCGGAGTACGCAGGGCGATGTACTGGGATGCGCTTCTGGCCGAGGTCCCGCTCTCTGTGGGCCGCATGCTGCCCACCTTGGTAACCCTCCGCGAGGCCTCCGACGACACCTGGCAGGTGTACGCGCGTTTCCGCGGTAATGAGATCGTGCAGGCGGAGGACCTCGCCTACGACGAAGCGGTCCAACTCGTGATGGGGATCTTCGCCCGCCTCATGGAAGAGGCCCGTATCGCGGGCCGCCTCCCCCTGCCCGTGGCGTAGAGGGAGCGCGCAGTGCGGCGCCTCCTGGATGCCCTCTCGCCTCAGCCCTGTAGACGAGAACCCGCCGCCGCCAGCGCGGCCGCGGCGCTCTCTACCTCCTCCTCGGTGGTGAGCAGGCCCAGCGTGAGGCGCAACGCCCCGAGCGCCCGGGCCGGCGACAGGCCCATGGCCATCAGCACGCCGGAGGGACGGTCTTCTCCCTCGTGACACGCCGACCCCGTTGACGCTTCCACCTCGGGGCAGCCCTCCAAGAGGACTCTCCCCAGGACCCCCGGCACGCTGACGTTCAAGGTGTTCGGCAGCCGCTCGATGAGATGGCCGTTGAGCTCCAACCCCGGAATCTGGTTCGCCAGCAACTCATAGAGTCGATCCCGGAGCGGCCGCACCCGGCCCGCGAACGCCGCCAGACCCTCCTCGACAGCCAGAGCGCAGGCCTCGCCCAAACCGGCTATGTAGGGCACGTTCTCGGTGCCCGCGCGACGACCTCCCTCGTGGCCGGCGCCGTGGATAAGCGGCTCCAGCTGCACGCCTTCACGCACGTAGAGCGCTCCGATGCCCTTGGGAGCGCCCATCTTGTGGCCCGCCAGCGTAAGGAGATCGTACCCCTCCTCCCGGACGTGGATGGGCACTTTGCCCGCGCTTTGGGCCGCGTCGGTGTGGAAGAGCACGCCGCGCTCACGACAGACGGCGGCGATCGGCACAACCGGGTTCAGCACCCCGGTCTCGTTGTTGGAGTGCATGATCGACACCAGTACGGTGTCCGGACGCAACGCCCGGGCCACATCGCCCGGGCGCACCCGACCGTCCGCTCCCACCGCCACCACCGTGACCTCCCAGCCCTCCCGCTCGAGGTAGCGGGCGGGAGCCGTTACCGCCGGGTGTTCCGTCGCGGAGACCACCAGGTGGCGACCGCGGTCGCGAAGGGCGTAGGCCGCTCCCTTGAGCGCCAGGTTATTACTCTCGGAGCCACATCCGGTGAAGACGATCTCGCCCAGGTCGCACCCGAGGAGCGCGGCCACTTGCCCCCGGGCCCGCGCCGCCGCGGCCGCCGCTTCGCGGCCGGCGGCGTGGTCGCTCGAAGGGTTGCCGCCGGGTCCGCGCAGGTGCCGCTCGATGATCGCGGCCACCCGTGGGTGTACGGGTGTGGTCGCGTTGTTGTCGAGGTAGATCGGCATGGCGCCACCCCCTTGTCGCTCGCGCTCTGCCTCGTCGGGACCCCACCGCTCGGGGTCCCGACCCCTCCCTCCGGAATCCCGCTCTACATTCCCGTGAAGTCCGGCTTCCTCCCGCTGAGAAACGCCCCGATGCCCTCGGCGGCCGCCCTCGTTTCCGCAACCTTCCCAAAAGCCTGGTAGCCGATCTCCAGCGCCGCGGGCAGATCGGGAGCCGCGAGTCCGTCCTTGATCCCGGCCACGATGATGTCCACCACTTCCTTCGAGAGCACCAGGCCGTCGGCCGACACGGCCTCGCCCGCCTGGATGGTCTCGTTGCGGACCACGCTGAGGTCGGCCTGCGGCAGCGGCAGCGTGCCGGCGAGAGCGCGCACACGCGCGGCGGCCATATGCACCAACGCGTCGTAATCCTCCTCCACGCCCGAGATCATGCCGATCTCCAGAGCTTGGGCGGCCGAGAGGCGCTCGGCCCGGGTGATCATGTCGGTGAAGGTCTTCGCGGCCGCCGGCCACTTACGGTACGGCAACACCAACCCCCCGATGCCGGGCAGGATGCCGAGGGTCACCTCGGGCAGCTGGAAGTACGCCTTGGGATGAGCCACGATGTCGTGGCAGCGGGTGGCCAGCTCCATGCCTCCGCCGAGGGCGAGACCGTTGACGGCCGCCACCGCCGGCTTGGGCATCGTGTCCATATACGTGAGCAGGCTGCCCGAGTCGCGCGAGTAGTCCACCGCGGCGGGCCCGTTCCCCAGCATCTCGGTGAAGCGCCCGATCTCGGCCCCGGCGCAGAAGGCCCGGGTGCCGTAGCCCACGATCACGAAGCCCGTGACGGAGTCGTCGGTCTCGTAGGAGCGGAGCAGGGCCAGGAGCTCGTTGTTCACGTCGTCGCTGAGGGCGTTCATCTGGGCGGGGCGGCGGATGGTGAGGACCACCACGTCGTCGAGACGATCGACGAGCACGAAGCGGTTGAACGCGGTGGCCGCCTCGTAGTGATCCAACAGCTCGGGACCGGGCAGACCCGGGCGTTCCTCCGCCAGACGACCGAGAACGCGGGCCACCTCATCCTTGCCCGCCTGGGTCATGTAGTCGAGCGGACTCTGCTTGAAGCCCAGGGCCAGAAGTGAGCCGAGATGCAGGTCTTCGGGAGCGCCGATGTCGCGGGCCACGATATCCAGGCACTGGCTGAACAGGATGCCCAGCAGGCGGTCGCGCACAGCGGCGCGCAGGTCGTCGGGGACGTCCACCGGAGTACCGGGCTTGTTCACCAGCCAGCGGTCGACGCTCAGCAGCAGATCGCTGGGCTTGTAGGCAGGGCTCTCCGCCATCTGCCGGGTGTTGCACTCGTAGCTGATGGGGTTGCCGTTGGCCATGTTGAGCACGAAGAAGGGACCGGCGTGCACGAACTCTTCGGCCACCGCGTCGATCTGCTTGGTGGTGACGTCACCGCGCTGGAGCAGGTTGGCGGCGTCGCAGGTCCAGTTGTCGAAGATGCGGTCGAGCATGAACGCGATCACGTCGTCCGTCACCAGCGGCACCTTGCCCGTGGCCGCGAACATCCAGCGAAGGTAGTCAACCACCTCACGGTCACCGCCCGACCAGGCGATCACCTCCACCGCCGGGTTGCGCCAAGCGGGGGCGAAGAAGTGGGTGATGGCCGTGCGCCCGGGCAGCTTCATCTCGTCAAAGAGCCAGGAGGCGGGGATGGAGCTCGTGTTCGAGCAGATGATCGCGTCCGCCGATACCCGCTCTTCGACCATCGCGAAGATCTTCTTCTTGAGGGGGATGCTCTCGGTGGCGGCTTCGATGATCAGGTCGGCGTCGGCGAGGGCGTCATAGTCGTCGGTGGTGACGATGCCCTCCAGCACTTTGGCCGCCTTCTCGGGAGTCATCTTGCCGCGCTTGATGCCCTTGTCGGCGTAGCTCTGGAAGCGGGGTAGGACACCGGCGAGCGCCTCTTCGCGAACGTCGATCAGCGTGAGCTTCAGGCCCGGTACGGCCGTCTTGAAGTAGTAGCCGATGTCGGGACCGATGGTTCCGGCCCCGATGATGGCCACGTGCTTCGGTAGATCCGTACGCGGAGCGCCGAGCAACGGGTTGCGGAACCCAGGATACAGTGCATTCGAGCTCATATTTCCCTACCCCACCTTGATGACGAGGGCGGCGCCGGTATCTCCGGCCGCGCACCCCGTGAACAGGCCCAGCCCGCCGCCCAGTATGGCGAGTTCCTCGATCAGTTCGATGACGCAGCGCCCCGCTGTGGGACCCTGCGGGTGCCCGTACACGAGGGGGCTGCCGTAGTTGTTGAAGGTCATGTAGTCGAGATCCATCTCCTTGGCCATGAACACGTCGTTCACGGCGAAGGGGTTGTGAGTCTTGATGGCCGCCATGTCCCCGATCGAGACTCCGGCCCGCTCGAGAGCCATGCGGGCCGCCGGCACGGGAGCGGCCGGCATGAAGTACTTCTTCGCGCGTGAGTAGCCGAAGGAGAGCACCTGGATGGTGGGGCCGTCGCCGCCGAGTTCCCGGGCACGCTCTTCCGTGGTCACCACGATCGCGGAGTTCCCGTCGGCCGGGTGCGTCTGCGACCCGTACGTGAGCGCCCCCTCGGGCAGGACGGGCTTCAGGCCCGCGAGGCCCTCAGCCGTGGTGGGGAAGATGCCCTCGTCCGCCTCCAACTTGATGGTGTGCTTCCGGCTCACTTGGTACTCGATGGGGAACATGTAGCGCTTCTGGAAGGCGCGGTCGTCGGCCATGCCGTCCATGTACTGCTCGTAGCGACGCAGCGCGACGGCGTCGCACTCCTCGCGGGTGATCCCGGCTTCCTTTGCCACAGTCTCCGCGGTGCCCACCATGGCGACCGGCGCCCAGGGGTGACCTTCGAAGTTGTCCATGACCCAGTTCTCCATATCCACCTGGCCACCCGGTCCGTTCGGGTTGGCCCATACGGTGTGGGGGCCATTGGATGTACGGTCGGCCATCAGGCTGAAGACCGTGCCCGCCGACCCCACCTCGACCGCCATCGCGGCCTGGTAGACGCACGTGGTGGAGGTGCTGCAGGCCTGGCTGATCCACACGCCGGGGACATTCTCCGCGCCGATGATGGTCGCCGCCAGGGGTCCGCCGAAGAACACGTGGGGCTGAGCGACCGTGGAACCGAAGTTGACGTAGTCGATCATGCCGGGATCCCATCCCTTGCCGGCCAGCCACCGCGCCACGGTAGCTCCCCCGAGCGGCAGAGAGTGGACCGTCGAGAGACTCCCCTGCCAACGCGCGAACGGCGAGCTGAAGTAGCCACGGTACGGGATGAACGCTTTCGTGAACATGGACCCCATCCTTCCTCTAGACACAGTAACCGGTGCGGTCTTCATCCGATCGAGGCACGCGGGGCGTGAAAAGGGCGCCCGGCTGAAGCCCATACGGTGGGGGCCCCACGCGTGCAACGGTGATTATCGGTGTTAGTTGGCCGTACAGTCAAGAGTCATAATCATACACGAACCAGGCGCCGGCTCGGTCGGCCGAGGCGGAAAGTAGGGGGGACGGGTGAGACCCCCGGATCTCGAGGTCGACGCCGATTCGACCCATTCCGGCCGCGGAACGTTGCCCATTCAACAGACTTTTGCCCGAGACCCGTTGTTAATCAGCTCAGATACGGGTAAGATTAGTGCATCTTGCAACACTAAACGGGGGTCCACTATGAACATCACGAGTGACACTCGGGTCGGGGACATAGCCACCACGATCCCGGCCTCCATCTCCGTCTTCGAGCGGTACGGCGTTGACTTCTGCTGCGGTGGCGACACTCCACTCAGCGAAGCCCTGCAAGGAACCGGTCTGTCCGTGGGCGATATCCTCGCGGAGATCGAGTCTGCGGCCTCCTCCATCCAAGCTGAAGACCGGCTTCACGAGGATTGGGCCGACCGCGACCCGGCCGCGCTCGCCGACCATGTGGAAGCAGTCCACCACAGCTACCTGCGCGAACGCATCCCGGCTGTGGGTCGGAAGATGGCCACCGTGCTCATGGTCCACGGCGAAGCCCATCCGGAGCTCTTCGAACTCGGACGACTCTTCGAGCAGTTACGTCTGGAGATCGAGGAACATCTGCGTACCGAGGAAGAGGTGGTGTTCCCCGCCATTCGCTCCCTGGTGCGAGAGGTCCCCACCGGATCCACCGAGGCCGCACTCAAGGACGTGCTTCGCAATCTCGAAGGTGAGCACGACGGCGTGGGCAAACTGCTGAAAGCGATGCGCGGCATCACTTCCAGCTACCAGACACCGCCCGGCGCCTGCGCCACGTACGGCGCTCTCTTCCAAGACCTCCAGGCACTCGAGGCCGACATTCACCGGCACGTGCATCTGGAGAACAACGTAATGTTCTCCGCCACACGGCGGCTGCTGAGCGAATAACGGGCGGGCCGGCGACCTGGCGCGGGCCGGCCGCAGCACGCGAAAAGGGCGGGGCCGGCGACGTGCCGGCATCCGCCCTTCTTGTAGCGCGCGACGTCGCCCCCGGGCCCCGCGGGCCCGCCGACACCCGCCGACACCCCTACTTCGCCCGCCCCAACAACCGCCGCCGCACCGCGGCTCCCTTCAGCCACTGAATGCCCTCGGTGGGGTTGAGTTCTTTGGGACAGGCCTCCACACAGTTCGTGATGGTGTGGCACCGGTACGTGCCGCGCTCGTTGTCGAAGTGGGGGAGGCGCGTCTTCTTGGCTTCGTCGCGGGAGTCGACCTCGAAGCGGTAGGCCTTGAGCAGCGCCGCGGGCCCCAGATAGTTGCCCTCGCCCCACACCGACGGACAAGAACTGTAGCAGCTGCCGCAGAGGATGCAATCGATGGGCATGTCCAGCTTCTTGCGCTCCGCCGGCGATTGAGGAAACTCCGTCTCCGGGGTCTGGGAGTTGCGCATGAGATACGGCTGGATGAGCTCGTACTTGGCGAAGAAGTCGGTCATGTCGCACACCAGGTCCTTCACCAGCGGCATGTGCGGCATGGGCTCCACCGTGATGGGACCCTCGCCCAGGTGACGAACGTTGGTCTGGCAGGCGAGGCGGTACGTGCCGTTGATGTACATGGAGCACGACCCGCACACCGCCGCCCGGCAGCAATACCGGAAGGAGAGAGACCCGTCCAGGTTCTCCTGGATGTAGAAGAGACCCTCGAGCACGGTGAGGCTCGACTCGTAGGGCACCACGAACTCGTCGTAGCCACCGTCGCCGTCGCCGTTCTGGTCGGCACTTCGCTCCGGGTCGTAGCGCTTGATGCGGAACTTTGCTTCAGGCATCAGTACTTCCGCTCCTGTGGTTCGAACATCCCGAGGGTCACGGCTTTGTAGTCGAGACGTGGGCCGTCTGGAGTGTGGAAAGCCAGCGTGTGCTTGAGCCATTGGTCATCGTCGCGCGTCGGGAAGTCGGTACGCGAATGCGAGCCCCGCGACTCGGTGCGGCGCAGCGCTCCGGCAGCGATACCGAGGGCCACATCCACCATGCCTTCCAGTTCCACGGTGCGGATCATGTCCAGATTGAACACCCCGCCCGTGTGGCGCAACCCGATCATGCTCACTCGCTGCTTCAAGTCCATCATGGTATCGAGACCCTCCTGCATCACCGAAGCGACCCGGAAGACCCCGAAGTGTTCCTTCATGGTGGTCGTCATGCCGGTGCGGATGGCGTAGGGGTCCTCGGCGCCGGGCGTGCCCGCCCGCGCCGCAAGTTCCTCCACCTGAGTCAGAGCCGCCCTCACGGCCGCCTCGCCAGCGGCTGCGCCCTGCTTCTTCGCGGGCAATCCGCCGATGTATGCGGCGGCGGCGGCCCCGGCCCGGCGGCCGAACACCACCGTCTCGAGCAGCGAGTTACCGCCCAGGCGATTGGCGCCGTGCACCGAGACGCAGGCGCACTCGCCGGCCGCATAAAGACCCGGCACGATGGTGCGTCCGTCCATGTCGGTGTCGATGCCGCCCATGCTGTAGTGCTGGCTGGGCACGATGGGGATGGGCTCCTCGATCGGATCCACACCTTCGAAGTGGATGGCCAAGTCGCGGATGCCGGGCAGTGCCTCCAGGATCTTCTGGCCACCCAAGTGCCGCAGATCGAGATGCACGTACCCCTTCCCGCCGATCCCCCGACCCTCGTTGATCTCCGTCTGGATGGAGCGCGAGGTGATGTCACGGGGGGCGAGCTCCATGACCGTCGGCGCGTACTTGTGCATGAAGCGCTCGCCGAGGTCGTTGACGAGGTAGCCGCCCTCGCCCCGGGCGCCCTCGGTCATCAGGATGTTGGTGGTGAGCAGCCCCGTGGGGTGGAACTGCACGAACTCCAGGTCTTTGAGCGGCACACCCGCGTAATAAGCCATGGCCATGCCATAGCCGGTGGAGATGATGGCGTTGGTGGAGTTGCCGTAGGTGCGACCGGCACCACCGGTGGCGATCACCACCGCCTCGCCCTGGAAGAACTCGTACCCGCCCTTCACCATGTCGTAGGCCACCACCCCGCGGCAGACACCGTCGTCCACCACGAGCCGACTCACGAACCACTCCACATACATGGGCACTCCGGCCTTCACCGCCTCCTCGACCATGGTGTGGAGCATGTAGTGGCCGGTCTTGTCGGCGCCGTAGCAGGTGCGCGGGTAGCCCGCACCCCCGAAGGGCCGCTGGGCGATGCGTCCGTCGTCGAACCGGGAGAAGGGACAGCCGTCGTGCTCCATCTCGTAGATGACCGGGATGGCGTCCTTGGTCATCTGCGCCACGGCGTCCTGATCGGCCAGGTAGTCCGAGCCCTTCACCGTGTCGAACGCGTGTTTCTCCCAGCTATCGTCCGCCGACTCGGGGTGATTGGCCAGCGCGGCGTTCACCCCGCCCTGCGCAGCTCCCGAATGGCTGCGCCCCGGCCACACCTGCGAGAGGATGGCCGCATCGACGCCCTGCCTCTTTGCTTCCACCGCCGCCCGGAGACCGGCCAAGCCGCCCCCGACGACGATCAACTCGTGATAGATCATCCTGTGGACCCCTTCCCTACAGCTACGTCGTCAGCCACGGCCAGAGCGCCCAGGTACCGGCGGCGAAGACCGCCACACCCACCGCCAGCAGCAGCCACGAGAGCACCGTCTGGCTGCGCCCGCTGAAGCCGTAGTCCAGCAGCACCATGCGGATGCCGTTCAATCCGTGGAACAGGCCCGCGGCGAGCAGGCTGAAGTCCACAACCACGAAGAACCCGGTGGCCAAGCGTGCGGCCACGTTGTCGTAGGAGAGCTCGCCCAGATTGAGCGAGTGGGTGACGATGATGTGAGCCGCAAGGCCCAGCAGCAGGATCACGGCGGTCACGCGCTGCAGCAGCCACAGCCACATGCCTCCCCTGCTCAGTTCGACAGTCTCTTTTCTCACGTCGACTGACTCCCGGTTAGCCGTGCGAGGCGATGTACGAGAACGAGATGACGGCGAAGACGGCCATGACGGCCACGCTGGCACCGATCACCACCCACCAGAGCGTCTTCTGCTGCCGGATGGCGATGCCGAGGTCGAAGAGGATGACCCGGATGCCGTTGAAGGCGTGGTACACCACCGCCGCGAGCAGCGCGAGATCGAGCACGATGAAGAAAGGGCTCTCGAGGGTCTTGAACATCGTGTCGAAGGCATCGGCACCGGCGGCGGCGCCGGTGGAGATCACCCAGATGTGGGCGAAGAGGTAGAGGGCGAGCACGAGCCCGCTCACTCGGTGGAAAAGCCAGGCCCACATGCCCGCGCCCTTCCAGAGACCGGCCCCCACGTTGGCCGTCTCGCGGTCCTTCCCGGTCAAGTGCCCACCGTCCTTTCGTACTCCCGGCGGCCCTCGTCGTAAATGTCGCCGCCGTATATGTCGTTCACCACCACCGCGGGGAAATCGACCACGTCGAGCTCCCGTATTGCCTCTGGGCCCAGATCCTCGTAGGCCACGATCCGCGCCGCCGTTATCCGCTGCGCGTTCAGCGCCGCGGCGCCGCCCATCGAGGCGAAATACACGGCTTTGTTGCGAACGATCGCGTCCTTGACCGCCTGGTTGCGGTAGCCCTTGCCGATCATGCCCTTGAGCCCCAAGTCGAGGAGCATCGGCGTGTACGCGTCCATGCGGCCCGAGGTGGTGGGCCCCACCGAGCCGATCGGCTTGTCCGGTTTCGCGGGCGACGGGCCCGCATAGTAGATGACCTTGCCGGCGATCTCAACGGGGAGGGGCTCCCCCTTCTCGATGAGATCCGCCAGCCGCTTGTGGGCGGCGTCGCGCGCGGCGAGCACGGTGCCGGTGATGAGCACGCTGTCGCCGGCGCGCAGCCCGGCGAGAGCTTCTTCGGTGAGAGGGGTGGTGAGTACGATGGTGTCGCCCATCAGAGCACGACCTCCTTGTGGCGGGCCGAGTGACACTGGATGTTCACGGCCACCGGCAGCGACGCGATGTGGGCCGGCGCTTCCTCCACGAAGACGTCCATCACCGTGATGCGCCCGCCGAGACCCTGCGGCCCGATCCCCAGATCGTTGCAGCGGCCCTCGAGCTCGTCCTCGAGTTCCGCCAGTCGAGGCTCGGTGTTCTCCGAACCGATGTTGCGCATGAGGGCCTTCTTGGCAAGCAGGGCAGAGCCTTCGAACGTGCTGCCCACGCCGACGCCCACCACCATGGGAGGGCAGGCGTTGGGACCGGCCTTGTTCACCGTGTCCACCACGAAGTCCACCACGCCCTGTCGCCCCTGGGACGGCTTGAGCATGGAAAGGGCGCTCATGTTCTCGGCGCCGCCGCCTTTGGGAGCGAGGGTGATCTTCACTCGATCACCCGGGACGATGCGTGTGTGCAGCACCGCCGGCGTGTTGTCGCCGGTGTTCTTGCGCTCGCTGAAGGGAGCGCGCACCGCGGACTTGCGCAGATACCCGTCGGAGTAGCCGCGACGGATACCCTCATCCACGGCCTCCTCCAGACCACCGCCAATGAGGTGTACGTCCTGCCCCACCTCGAGGAACACCACGGCGAGACCGGTGTCCTGACACAGCGGCATGTCCTCCCGCCGTGCGATCTCCGCGTTCTCCAGGAGTTGGCGGAACACGTCCCGCCCTGCCTCCGACTCCTCGGTTTCCAGCGCCCTCTTGAAGAACCCGACGACGTCATCACCCAAGTAGTAGCACGCATCCATGGAGAGCCGCGCCAGCGCCGCGGTGATCTCAGCCACATCGATCTCCCTCATCGTCACTCCTCCACGCAGGTGAGATTCAGCATCTCTTCGGCGTTCCTGCGCACCAGCTCGGGATCCTTGGGGTCCCGCGCTTTGCCGTCCTCGATGGCCGCCTTGGCCACCGCGGCAGCGACCGCCGGAGCCACCCGCAGATCGAAGGCCTCGGGGATCACGTGTTCCGGGGACAGGTCGTCGCCCACCAGATCGGCCAGCGCGTGCGCGGCGGCGATCTTCATGTTCTCGGTGATGTGGGTGGCCCGCACGTCCAGGGCGCCCCGGAAGATGCCGGGGAAACCGAGCACGTTGTTCACCTGGTTGGGGAAGTCGCTGCGGCCCGTGCCCACGACGGCCGCGCCGGCGGCCCGCGCCAGGTCGGGCAGGATCTCGGGGTCGGGGTTGGCCATGGCGAAGATGATGGCGTCGTCTTCCATGGAGCGCACCATATCCTCAGTCACCGCGTCCTTCACCGAGACACCGATGAAGCAGTTCGCGCCCTTCATGGCTTCCGCCAGCGAGCCGCAGAGATCCTTCTTGTTCGTGCGCTCGAGCATCTCGCGTTTCACCGGGTTCAGATCGTCGCGCTCCGAGCAGACGATGCCCTTGCTATCCACGAGCACCAGGTCGCGCACACCCACGTCGAGCAGGAGTTTGGCGCAGGCGATGCCCGCGGCGCCGGCCCCGTTCACCACCACGTGGAGATCAGCAAGCTCACGCTTCGTGATCTTGCAGGCATTGATGATGCCCGACAGACAGACCACAGCCGTGCCGTGCTGATCGTCGTGGAAGATGGGGATGTCGGTGGTCTCCTTGAGGCGTTGCTCGATCTCGAAACAGCGCGGGGCGGAGATGTCCTCGAGGTTCACGCCGCCGAAACTCGGCACCAAGAGCTGCACCGTGCGGACGATCTCGTCGGGATCCTGGGTGTCCAGGCAGATCGGGAACGCGTCCACGCCCGCGAAGGCCTTGAACAGAACGGCCTTGCCTTCCATCACCGGCAGGGCAGCCTTGGGGCCGATGTTGCCGAGCCCGAGGACGGCCGACCCGTCGGACACCACGGCCACCATGTTCCAGCGCCGCGTGTAGACGTCCACCAGCGCCGGGTTCTTGTAGATCTCGCGGCAGGGTTCGGCCACACCCGGAGTGTAGGCCGTCGAGAGATCGTGCTTGCAGGCCACGTCCACCCGACTACATACCTCGATCTTGCCCCGCCACTCTGTGTGTAGTTGGAGAGCCTCTTCCTGGATGTTCACTCCGACCTCCTCGCTCGGTCCCCGGCCTCGCGGGCCGCGATCCGCGCCGGTCTCTGGAATGCAAAAAATCCAGCCACCGACGCCCTCGATAACTCCGACTTCTTCGACAGGCATCGACGCTGGATCACCAGAGCTCCCACCGCCCCGGTGACCCCTGAGGCAACATCCCCAGGACCGGAAACGGTCGCTGTAGCGACAGCTATGTCCACGCCTCGCGGCGCTTGTGGTATTCATAACATAATCGCAGGCCCCGCGCCAGGGGAGCACATCGAGGCGAGAGACCCGGAATGCCGCGTCACTGGTTCCGTTGCCACGTGATCGTATACACCCATTCGGCACCACGAGCGGTCATCGGAGGCGTCGAGAGGAGCAGGCGGTCTCCGGTAAGAATGAAATGGCGCACCTGCGAGCCACCTTCCCAATTCGGGAAGCGGCACACCGCGAGGTGGTGGGTCACCGTTCCACGCTCGGCGTCGACCTCGTACGTTCCGGCATACGCCTCCAGCCCTTGGAACGCCTGCTTGATCTCCTCGGGAGTCCCACCGACGAGATCCGACGAGGCGAACTTCGGGCGATTGCTTCGGCTGATCACCGCGGACATGTGACCGTCCGAGGTATAGATCAGCAGGCCGACCGGGCTTCTCCCGTGGGGGTGGCGCTCCTCCCCGGAAGAGCTCAACGCCGTGAAGGAGACGAGTGACCACGTACCTACCAGATCTGGAAGCATGACGATCCTCCGGGGCGATGGGCTTACCCGCGCGCTACCCGATCGCAGGTCACGGGCGCCGTCTCGGGCGATTCGGCCTTCCTCGCCCATTCTACGACACCTCGAGCACCGCCGGGCGCACGCAGGCGTCGCCGCTTGCCGGGTCGTCGCGCTGCCGGTATTCTCCACATGAGTTTGTTTCGGAACGACGCGTCGCCGAGGGGGCCAACGCGGACGGCACGGCCCAGGCGCAATCGGGGCACCGGGAGCCAACCAAAGAAGGAGACCATGCGCATCCTGTCGGGAATCCAGCCTTCGGGCCGGCTGCATATCGGCAACTACTTCGGGGCGATGCGCCAGCATGTCCAGTTGCAGGCCGACAACGAGGCCTTTTATTTCATGGCCAGCTACCATGCCCTCAGCACCGTGCAAGACCCGGCGCTGATGCGAGCCTTGACGCTGGGAGTGGCCACCGACTACCTGGCCTTGGGTCTCGACCCGGAGAAGGCGACGCTGTTCAAGCAGCAGGACGTACCCGAGGTCACCGAGCTCACGTGGATCCTCTCGTGCGTCACCCCTGTGGGACTGCTCGAGCGGGCCGTGAGCTACAAGGACAAGGTCGCACAGGGGCTTATGGCCAACCACGGACTCTTCGCCTACCCGGTACTGCAGGCGGCCGACATCCTCATCTATCTCTCCAATCTCGTGCCGGTGGGCCAGGATCAGAAGCAGCACATCGAGATCACGCGCGACATCGCCGGCAAGTTCAACGCCCAGTTCGGCGAGATTCTCGTGATTCCCGACGCCCACATACTGGATACGAGCGCCGTGGTGCCGGGTGTTGACGGTGCCAAGATGTCGAAGAGTTACGGCAACGAGATAGGTATGTTCGAAGAAGGGACGGTGCTGAAGAAGAAGGTGATGAGCATCGTGACCGACTCCGCGGGAGTGGGCGACCCCAAGGACCCGGAGACCTCCACCCCCTTCCTTCTCCTGCGACTCATGGCCTCTCCCGAGGAGACCGCCGAATGGGAGGGACGGTATCGCGCGGGCGGCATGGGGTACGGCGAGGTGAAGAAGCGCCTGCTCGAGTTGCTGGACGATACCTTCGGGCCCTTCCGCGAGCGGAGACGGGGGCTGGAAGCCGACCCGGGTTACGTGGAAGACGTGCTCCGGGAGGGTGGAAAGCGGGCTCGAAAGGTGGCACATGGGGTCATGGAGCAGGTGCGGGAGGCGGTGGGCCTGCCCATCTCCTACACTCCGCCCGACTGACGCCGTGGTGGATACGCGGGCAAGGAGGGCGCCATGACGAGGAGCGCGGAAGAGGGACGCGGGGAACAGCACCCCGCGGGCGCGAAAGAGACCCCCCCGGGGAGTGGAGAGGTTCTGGCCACCCAGAGACTCAGGGCGCTGAACCAACTCATCGCGGGAGTGGCCCACGAGATCAACAACCCACTCACCTCGGTGCAAGGTCTGGCCTCCCTCCTGCTCGGCGAAGCGGCAGACGAGGAGTCGCGCCAAGACCTGGAGATCGTGGTGTCCGAGGTGACCCGGGCCGTGAAGATTGTGCGCAACTTACGCGCGTTCGCGGGAAACCCCGACGACCCCTCTCAGTCGTGCTCCCTGAATCACCTGGTGGCGCAGGTGGTGGACGTGCGGGGCTACGAAACCCGTGCGCGGGGCATCGACCTCTCTCTCTCCTTGGGCGAGGGTCTTCCCCCGTTGCCGGCCGTTCCCACCGACGTGCTCCAGCTGGTACTCATGCTCTTGCTGAGGGCCGAGCGGGCGGTGCTGGAGTCACACGCCGACGAAGACGCGGCTCAGCGGATCACGATCACCACCGGCCGACGCGACGGGAATCTGGTCTTGATCGTCGAGGACAACGGGCGGCCTCCGGACGACCCCACCGCCGACGCCACCCTGGCCGCCTGTGCCGCCGCCGCGGCTCGACTCGGGGGCACCCTGCGCGAAGAGGGGGGCGCGGGCGGTGAATCAACGGTGACGGTGGAGCTGCCCGCCGACATCTGAACGCACGCCGGCCGGGAGGCTGTGCCTCCCGGCCGGAGAGATCAGGTCAGGCGTGCCCTACCCGGGCCGGCGCCGCGAGGCGCCGGGGCCGGGGCGGTCTGATCAACTCGTAGCTTCTTCTCCTACGGATGCTCCTTTCGCGAATACCAGGTGCCAGGCGGTCACCACTAGTCCGATGATGAGCACCACTCCGAACACCAGCACCACCTTGAACCAGAGCTGCATCTGGGCCTGTGCCACCATGAAACCTTCACCCAAGACGCGCTCGATGTAGGTCTGGATGATACCGGCCACCGCCATTGCGATACCGAGACCCAGCACGGCGATGCTCATGATCCAGAACCCGGAGAGGGCGGCCGTCTTGTTCACGTTCATGCTGCCCCGCAGTCTGGGCATCGCGTACCAGAACATGGTGAAGTTCAGGAGCGCGTAGGCGCCGAAGAATGCGAGGTGGCCGTGACTGGCGGTCACCTGGCTCCCGTGAGTGTAGTAGTTCACTTGAGGTAGTGTGTGGGCGAAGCCGAAGACTCCGGCGCCGATCAGATGGCCGACCGCGGTGCCCACCGCGAACGTCCACACCACCTTCTCTTTGATCACGATGCCGTGGCGGCGTTGTGTCATGAACGTGTCGATCACCATCGCGATGATGGGCAACACCTCCATCGCGCTGAAGATCCCGCCGATCCACAGCCATGTCTTCGGGGCGCCGATCCAATAGTAGTGGTGGCCCGTGCCCGCCAGACCTGTGAACATGAAGAGGGCGGTCTCGATGTAGAGGTACTTCTCCACCACCTTCCGGTTCACGCCTGTGATCTTGATGAGCACGAAGGCCAGGATGGAGGCCGTCACCAGCTCCCACGCGCCTTCCACCCACAGGTGAACCACCCACCACCAGTAGAACCAGTCGATGGTGAGGTTGCGATAGAAGGGCATGCCGAAGATGTAGAGCAGAGCCAGGAAGACAAGACCCCCCAGGAGCATGCCCAGGATCGCCGTCTTCTTGCCTTTGATCACGGTCATCGCCACGTTGAACAGGAAGATGAGCGCCCCGATCACCACCACGAAATCGAGGGCAGTAGGGATCTCAAGGATCGGCCGACCTTGGGTCCACCCGAAGGCGAAGCCCACGAGGGCGACCACCCCGGTGACCACCAAGGCCACCAGCTGGATGTAGGCCAGCTTTACGCTGTAGATCTCGCGCTCCGCCTCCTCCGGCACCAAGTAGTAGGTGCCGCCCATGAACCCGAGGAGCATCCACAGCACCAGCAGGTTGGTGTGCATGGCTCTGGTCATGCCGAACGGCAGCACGTCCACGATGCTCTGCGGGATGGTGAAGGCGTAGCTGATGGCGAGCCACAGGCCCACTATCAACTGGAGCACGAATAGAGCGAGGGCGACGACGAAGTACCAGTAGGCCACCCGCTGCGAAGCGTAGGGCACGAGTCTGTCTCCGGTCCCGGTGGCCGTCTCGGTCGCGGTTTCAGTCATGGTCGCTTGGATCACGGCTGCTTCTGCCATTGTTCGTCACCTCCTCACTGTTGTTTGGCGAGGAACTCGCCGATGGCTTGCCGGTCGTCGTCGCTGACGTTGGACTGCGCCGGCATCGTGCTGTTCGGATTCACCGACTTCGGATCGGCGATGAGCGCCGCGATGGTGGCCGCGTCGTACGTAGTGCCCACCGTGTCGAGCGCCGGGCCGATGCTGCCGCCCGCGCCGCCGATGGAGTGACAGCCGATGCAGTTCTGCTGGAAGGCGGCCGCGCCTCGGGAGAGGCCGGCGCCGCCGGTGGCCCTGCGCTCGGCGGCCGACATGCGGTCTTCCGAGTCCTGCGGCGGCCAGTCGTGATTGTCGATGTTGGACGTCCACTCGAGGAAGGCCGCCACGTCGGTGGCCTCCTGCTCGGTCACGCCCAGGTTGGGCATCTTCCGGATGGAGTCTTTGAAGATCACCTCCGGCTGCAACACTACCTGCTTGATCCCTTCGGTGCCTATACGCTTGTGCACCTTGGTGAGGTCGGGAGCGTAATACACGCCGAACCCAAGGATCGTGTGGCACAGGTTGCAGTTCTTCTTCTCCCACACGCGCTTCCCGGTTACCACCTGCTCGCTCAGCTTGTCCGCATTGGTGAGGGCATCCACCTGCTGGTGGGTGTCCCACGTGAGGGCAAGAAAGATGACGAGTGAGATAAGCGTCCCGGCCAGAAAGATGAAGAATGCGTTCTTGTTCGCCATCTATGCACCTCCTTTCTCCAGTTAGGTTCGTTGACGGCGACGCCTGACCTGGTGAGATTCCACCATACTCATAGTGAAAACTCAAGAGGCGATCTGCCGATCCGCCTACCCAACACTGGACGGCGTCCAACCATGGGATGGATGGCGCACGAAAAAAGGGTACTGCCCCGCCGCCGGGGGGGCGGCGTGCGGGGCAGTGGGGGGGAGCTCAGGAACCGCGCGGTCCCGGGCCGGTGAAGGCCGGGGAACGCTAGCGCGGGAAGGCTAGCCGGTCACGCCTTCGTCTGTGATGGCAAGGCCCGCATCGAAGATCTCGTAGGCCTCGCGCATCTCCGCCTCGGTGATGCAGAGCGGCGGGTTGCTGAACACGTTGTTCCAGTTGACGAACACGAAGAGGCCGTTCTCCTTGAGGAAGGCCGCAAGCTTGTTCATCTCGGGACTCGAACCGTTGAAGGGAGCCATCGGCTCTTTGGTCGCGCGGTCGCGCACCAGTTCCAAGACCCCGAAGAGACCGATGGAGCGCACGTCGCCCACGGAGGGGTGCTTGGCCTTCAGGTCGGCCATGAGATCGGCCATCAGGGCGCCCATGCGGCGGGCGTTGCCGATCAGGTCGTCCTCGTGCATGACCTTCAGGTTAGCCACCGCGGCCGCCAGCGACATGGGATGGGCGTTGTAGGTGAGGCCGCCGTAGTACTTGTGATCGTAGAAGTAGTCGGTGAGCTTCCCGTTGAGGGCTACGGCGCCGAGGGGCATGTACGCGGAAGTGAGGCCCTTGGCCATGGTGATGATGTCCGGCACCACGTCCCAGTGGTCCACCGAGAACCACTCGCCGCAGCGGCCCAGACCCGCCATCACCTCGTCGGCTATCAAGAGGATGCCGTACGTGTCGCAGAGAGCGCGGAGGCCCTGCAGGTAGCCGTCCGGGGGCACGATGATGCCGTTTGTGCCGGTGACCGGCTCGATGAAGACCGCGGCGATCGTCTCCGGGCCCTCGTACATCATCACTTCCTCGATCTGGTCGAGGCACTTCTCCGCGAAGACCTGGTCGGTGTCTCCCTCCGTGTACAGCTGACTGCGGTACTTGTACGGATCGAAGACCCGGATGACGCCGGGCATGCCCGGCTCGTTCGGCCAGCGACGCGGGTCGCCCGTGAGCATCATGCTCCCCGCGGTGGCGCCGTGGTAAGAACGGTAGCGCACCATGATCTTGTGACGGCCGGTGTAGGCGCGGGCCATCTTGATGGCGTTCTCGTTGGCCTCGGACCCGCCCAGCGTGAAGAAGAACATGTCCAGGTCGCCGGGGGTGATCTCGGCCATCATGGGGCCGATCTCGGCGCGCACGCGCGTGGCCATGCCCGGACCGGCGTACGCCAGCTCTTCGGCCTGAGCCTTGATCGCCTCGATCACCCGCTCGTCACCGTGACCGATGTTCACGCACATGAGCTGAGAGTTCATGTCGGTATAGCGCTTGCCGTCCGCATCCCAGAAGTACACGCCCTTGGCGCGCACCATGGGGATGGGGTTCACCTGGGACTGCACCGACCAGGAGAAGAAGGTGTGCTTCTTGGTGAGCTCCACCATCTCCTTGGCCGACATCTGCGTGTCAGTTGTCATGCGCACCTCCTCCGTCGTCCGGTGGGGACGTCTCGCGGGCCGGCCACGCAAGGCCGGCCCGGCGAATGGTTCGTTCCTAGCTCCACGTGCCCATCGTCTTGGGATCCCATATCCAACGATTCACCACGACCTTCTTATCGGTGAAGAAGTCGATCGCGTCCCGGCCCATGCCGTGCAGATCGCCGAAGAAGGAGTCTTTCCGGCCGGCGAACGGGAAGTAGGCCATGGCCGCGGGCACGCCGATGTTGATGCCGATGTTGCCGGCGTTCGCCTCGTACTTGAATTTGCGGGCTGTGAAGCCGTCCTGCGTGTAGATGGAGGCGGCGTTGCCGAAGGGGCTCTCGTCGATGATCTTGAGCGCCTCGTCCAGTGTCTCCACCTTCATGATGCAGGCCACCGGGCCGAAGATCTCTTCGTTGGCTATGGTCATGTCGGGAGTCACGTTGTCGAAGATGGTGGGGCCGATGAAGTAGCCGTCTTCACACCCTGGGGTGATGATCTCGGGGTTCCTGCCGTCCACGAGAAGAGTGGCGCCTTCTTCGATACCCGTCTCGATCAGGCCCAAGATGCGGGCCTTCGCGGCGGCGCTGATGACCGGGCCCATGAACACGCGCTCGTCGAGCCCGTAGCCCACGGTGACCTTCTCTGCAGCCTCCTTGAACGCGGCCGACGCTTGGGCATGCACCTCGTCGCCCACGCACACGAGCACCGAACCGGCAAGGCAACGCTCGCCGGCGCAACCGAAGAACGAGTTGATCCAGTTCTGCGAAGCCTTATCCATGACGGCGTCGGGCATGACCACCAAGTGGTTCTTTGCACCCGCCTGGGCCTGTACGCGTTTCTTGTGCTTCGCGCCCTCGTGGTAGACGTAGTGACCCACGCGGGTGGAGCCTACGAAGGAGATGCCCTTGATCAGCGGATGATGGAGCAGCGCGTCCACCACTTCCTTGTCGCCGTTCACCATGTTCATCACGCCCGCCGGAAGACCGACTTCCTCGATGAGCTCGAAGACGACTTTCTGGCTGATCGGGTCTTGCTCCGAAGGCTTCACGATGTAGGTGTTGCCGGCAGCGATGGCGTAGGGCCAGAACCAGAACGGCACCATCATCGGGAAGTTGAAGGGAGAGATACAGGCGAAGACGCCCATGGGCTGCCGGATCATCTCTTCGTCGATGCCCGGAGCCGCGCCGTCTTCCAAGTTGTAGCCCATCATGAGCGACGGCATGCCCGAGGCCACTTCAAGATGCTCGATGCCGCGCATCACGGAGCCACGTGCTTCCTCTAGCGACTTACCGTGCTCCTGCGTCACGATACGCGCCAGATCCTCGAAGCGCTCTTCCATCAGATGCTTCAGCTTGAAGAGGTACTGGATGCGCGTCTGCGGCGGGGTGCGGCGCCAGTCGTGGAACGCGGCCTGAGCGGCTTGGGCGGCTTTGTCGACCTCGGCGGCGGTGGACATGGCCACCGTGCCTATCTCCTTGCCCGTCGCGGGATTGTCGATGGGCAGGATGCGGGTGCTCTCCGACTGGACGAAGACGCCGTCGATGTAGTTCGGGATGCTGCCGTAGTGAGCTTTGTACTCGGGTATGAGCACCACTGGCTCGACCGTCGCCATGTGCTGGACCTCCTCAGGAAGGTGATTGTGTGACCGTGCGTTCCCCCAGAGAGCGCAAGCCTGGCCTCCCAGGCGCAGACTGGTGTTCTTCAGCCTACTTTTGTCTGGACCGACGGTCCAGTGGTATGATGCACACATGTACGCCTTCTCCGCAGCACAGTGCACATGAGCCGCCCCTCGCTCACCGTACGCGATCTGCTCGCCGAGCCGGAATTCCATCTCCAACTGCTGGCCGGTTCCTCTTCCATCGACCGAGCGGTGGAGGGTATCCACCTCTCCGAGCTCGACGACCCCACGCCCTGGATGGTGCCGAACAGCATCCTGCTCACCACGGGCCTCAACATCCGCGCCGACGCCACGGCCGGCACCAGCCTGCTGGACACCCTCGCCGACGCTGGCATGGCCGGTCTGGGGATAGCCCTCGACCACTATCTCAAGGTGCTCCCCGCCACCATGATCGAACGGGCGGAGGAACTGCAGTTCCCACTCTTCACACTGCCGATGACCGTAGCCTTCCGCAGGGTGCTCGCCCACACGTATGACGCCCTGGCCGCACGCGACACCTACCGCCTACGGCGGAGCCTCGCCGTTCAGAGCCACCTGCTGGAACTCCTCATCGAGGAACGTGGTGTATCCGAACTCGTGCAGCAGCTCAGCCAGCTTCTCGAGGCCACTGTACTCCTCTTCGATGGGAGGGGGATCCAGCTGGACGCGGCCATCGGCCAGGCTCGGGTCTCCGTTCGAGGCCGAACGATCCTCTGGGAGCAGTACCTGGATCACCGCGAGCGCCGGGAGCCGCACCCGGCCTTCCAGTCCTCGGGCTTCCGCGCCTCGTACCGGGAAGTCTCCCTGCACGGTGTGGTGGAGCGGGTCCTCATGGCCGTCTACACGAACCGTCCGATCCCCGAGCTGGCAGAAACCACTCTCTCCTTCGCCCAGAAGCTCTTGACTCTGGACGTGCTCCGCGAGCGGGACGTGGCCACCCTGCAACGCCGCATGCGCACGGGGCTCATGGACGACCTCGTCTCGGGCATCGGCACCGAGACCGAACTGGCCACCCGCATGCGCCAGTACAACCTCGACCCCACCCACTTCTGGCGCCTGGCCGTCCTCGATATCGACGGGTTCGCGGGGCACTTCGAGGGCACCAAGCGAGAAAGTCACCGCGAAACGCTGATGCAGGAGTTCAAGGTGACCTTCCTCGAGGCGGCCGACGCTTTCCTCGCCAACCAAGGCCTCCCCTTCCTCAGCATGCTGAAGAGCGACTCCGTGGTGTCTCTGATCCAGTTCGCCGACCCCTCAGCAGCGGGCTCGGAGCGGACGCTCATCGCCATGCGCGAGGAGATCGAAGAGTCACTCTCGCCCGCCACGATCAGTATCGGCGTCTCCGCGCCGGCCACCGGGGCGCTGGCGGCGGCCCCAGCCTTTCGCCAGGCCCGGGAAGCGCTCGGTCTCACCAAGCAAGCCGGGGGGCTGCGCACCCGCTTCTTCGACCAGATACATCCCCAGAACCGACTGCTCGACGGGCAGAGCCCGGAGGGACTGGCCGCAATCTACGACGAGACCATACGCGCCCTCGAAGAGTACGATCTGAACCGGCACACCCGGTTGCTCGACACGCTGCAGATCTACCTGGCGGAGGAGCGATCCTTGAGCCGTACCGCCGAGGCTCTGCACATGCACCGGAACACCCTCGCGAAGCGCATCGCCCGGATCGAGAAGATCCTCGGGCGCAGCCTCTCCGCCATGGACGACCTGGTGGCGATCGGACTGGGTCTGCGCGCCCGGGACCTCATGGCGGGGCGTCCCTTGCCCGCACACGGGTTGAGCCATCACCACGCCGGCTGACAAGCCTCGCAAAGGACGGCACACATGGATACCACCGGCCACGGCCGCGACAAAGAGGACACGGGAGCGACCAACCGGGCGAACGCAGGGGCAGCCGACCCCGCCGGACAGGATCTCGAGGCCCGTATCCGCGACGCTCTGGGCGGTATCGCGGAGATCCTTGCACTCCGCCCTCTCTCCGACGAGGAGAGGGCACATATCACCGGACTCGAGGCCGCCACCGAGGAGGGAGGAGCCGCCGGGGGCATGCTCGAACTCGTGAATGAAGGTCTTCGGGAGGCCCTCGCGTGCGACCTGGTCTACGCGGCCCTCACCGGCCCCATGCTGGAAGACCCCCCACACCCCTGGACGATAATGGTCGACGACGACGAACAGTTGATCGGCGAATGGCTGCCGGAGAGCCGACGGGACGAGGTACGCGCCACGGGGCGTGCCGTCTTCCTCTCGCCCGACTTCGTGCTCTATAAAGACCGCAAGCCTCGCGGCAAGGGCAAGTTCCTCATGCCTTTCATATGTGTCCCTCTGGAGGGCGGCGACGGCGGGCTTTCAACCTGTGGCATCGGCACGCCCTCCGGTCCGGCCGACGAGTACATCCGCGGGCTCATGGGTAATCCGGACAAGGACATAGCGACGCTCGTGGTTGGCATCAGCGTCGTCGCCCCGTTCGAAGTGAGCCGAGACCAAGGAGCCCACGATGAGTGAAGCCCGCACCGACGCCTGGGTCGGAAGCCTGTCCGCCATGACCGAGTACGCCAGCGACGGCACGGTCAGCAAGACGGTCGTCGACGAACCCCGCGTGAAGGTGGTCCATTTCGCGATGTCCGCCGGCCAGTCGCTCTCGGAGCACACGGCGAGCATGTCCGCCTCCATCCACATCCTGGAGGGTAGCGCGTCCGTCCTTCTTGGAGACCAGCGCCACGAGGCACCCTCCGGCACGTATATTTACATGCCGGCGCACCTCAATCACGCCGTGGATGCCGTCACCGACATGGTCTTCCTGCTTCACCTGCACCGCGGCGAGAGCTGAGAGAGACCGTCGCGCGCGGGCTGAAACAGCGGCCTCAATCCCGCCCCGGTAGGTCGACCCCAGAAAATCTGGTCTTCCTATACCCCTTGGGGTATTATGTCGGAGCGGCGGCGAACTCCGCATCAGGCTGGAACGGGACGGCAGACCGGTCGCGAGACCGATGCCCAGAGGAGGCACACACGATGACGAGCAGCGACTCCACCAACGGCCGCGCGGCGGACACGGGCGGATCGGCTACGGGATCGATCACAGTCGAGAAGAAGACACCGCGCACGACGGGTGCCGCCACCTCCGCCGTACGCGCCGAGATCGACGCCGGCATCTGCGGTTTCCAGACCACCGTGCGGGCCGAGGCGGAGTCGATGCGCAAGGTCAAACTCACGATCGAGAGCGATTGCCCGCAGATCCGCAAAGCGGCCGAACAACTCCCCGAGATGGACATGCTCGACGAACTCAAGTCCGGACTCGGTCACGGGCACGTCTACGGCGTGCTCTCCGGATGCGTGCGCCACGTCACCTGCCCCGTGGGCTCGGGCATCTTGAAGGCGGCGGAAGCTTCGGCCGGATTGGCCCTGCCCAAAGACGTGAGCATCAAGCTAACCAAGGAGTAGCGTCCGCCGGGGGGAGCCGAGGGGCCGGAGCAACACCGCCGGCGACGAAGCGGAACCCGACGGAGCCTCAGTCCACCAGGATCAGACCGGTCCACCTCACCGGCGCGTCGGACGAAAGAGCGATGGGCAGACCCGCGTTGGCCGCCGTCTTGAAGACGTCGATGCCCACGCCCTCCATGGCCGGCCGCGCCTCCAGCGGACGCCGGCAGGCCTTCCCGCTCGCCACCGTGACACACTCCGGGCACAGTATGCAGATACCGCCGGTGAAGCCGGTGGCGTAGTAGTAGCCCGCCTTGAAGGCCTCTGCCTCGAGCCTGCCCACCAGCTTCCCGAGAGCGCGATTGGAATCGCCGTGGAGCTCCTCCTCCAGCTTGATCAGATCCTTGTCGCCCATGGTCTCCGTGTCGAGATCCAACGAGTTCCGCTGCGACTCCACCTGCACGAGCAGGGCCACCGAATAGCGGTCGAGGGTGCGGCGGAACTCCTGCACGGGCATGGTGTTGGGCGGGCAGAACAAGTAGTTGCCGTACCCGGGACAAGCCGGTACCGCGCACTTCAGGCGAACGCGTTCGTCCACCACCACCTGTTCGGCGGGCATGAGGGCCGCGGTGGTGGCACCCAGTTCCAGCGCCTTCTCCACCAGGAAGGTGAATTCGGGCGGCGACTCCCTGTGTTCCAGCGCCTTCCGCCTGCTCCCCATCGATGTCCTCCGCTGTAGTTCTTCCCGCACACGGGCTGGACCCTATGGACCGGAGCCTATCTACATCTCCCGCCCGAGGTGTCCAACATCGTACCAGACGAGTTCGACCGGGAGACCGGAGACGTCAGGCTTCGACAGCGGGCGGGGGTTCGCCGGCGGCCGGGGGTTCACCCGCGGGCGTGGGTTCGACGACCTCCGCCGCCTCCCCTCGCAGGAACCGCCCGCGCGCCGCGCGCCAGCCCTCCTGGAACAGGTCGGCCACACCGCTGGTGAGGTCGCGAGCTTCCTCCAGCATCATCTCTTTCAGCGCCGAGGAGTAGGCGCCCACCGAGCGGTAGCGTTCGTAGCGCTGGCGCACCAGCTTCTTGAGAGAGAGGGCGTCGAGCTCGGCCACCTCGCGCACCAAGGCGTCGCGGAGCTCCCGGGAAGCGGACTCGGGATCGGTGTGCGCGCCACCCTCCGGCTCGGGGACCACCCCATCCACGATGTGCAACTCCATCAGGTCGTGGGGGGTGAGCTTGAGTTGGTCGGAGATATCCTCCGCCCGGCCCGCGTCACGGTAGAGGATGGCGGCCGCACCCTCGGGGGCGATCACCGAGTAGATGCTGTTCTCCTGCATGAGCACGCGGTCGCAGGCGCCGAGAGCCAGAGCCCCACCCGAGCCTCCCTCGCCCACCACCACGGCCACCGTCGGCGTGCGCAGGTCGCTCATCAGGCTGAGACAGGTGGCCAGACTCATTGCCAGACCCCGCTCCTCCGCTTCGTAGGTGGGCATGGCGCCGGGCGTGTCGAGGAGGGAGACGAGGGGCAGCCGGAACTTCTCGGCCAGGCGCATGGCGCGCTGGGCCTTGCGGTAGCCCTCGGGGAGCATGCGGCCGCCGCGGCGCCGGGGGTCGCCGTGGCCGCGCTCCTGGCCCATCACCACCACCGAGCGGCCCGCCAACTTGGCGAAGCCCATCACCAGGGCGGGGTCGTCGCCGAAGAGACGGTCCCCATGGAGTTCGACGAAATCGTCGAAGACCCGCTCGATGTAGTCGAGGGAGGTGGGGCGGTCGTCGCGGCGCGCGAGCTGCACCAGGTCCCAGCTCCGGCCCCCGGAGGGCGGCGCGGGCTGGTCCTTGCGCACCTCGTCGGTGAGTTCGCGTCGAAACTCGTCGGCCAAACACGAAAGGAGGGCGGTGAGCACCGACTTCAGACGCGCCGGCTCCACCACCGCGTCGATCATACCGTGCTCGAGCAGGAACTCGGCCGTGTGAGAGCCCGGCGGCAGAGGGGCGCCCATGGTCTGCTCGATCACCCGCGGGCCGGCGAAGCCGATGAGCGCGCCCGGCTCGGCCAGGATCACGTCGCCCAGGTTGGCGAAGCTCGCGTAAATGCCGCCGGTGGTGGGGTTGGAGAGCACGGAGATGAAGGGCACGCCCCGTTCCCGGAGACGGGTGGCGGCGGAAGCGGTCTTCGCCATCTGCAACAGCGAGATCATGCCCTCCTGCATGCGCGCGCCGCCGGAGGTGGCCACGGTGACGATCGGGGTGTCCTCGCGCGTGGCCCGCTCGAAGGCCCGGGCGATCTTTTCGCCCACCACGGAGCCCATCGAGCCGCCCATGAACTCGAAGTCGAGCACCGCCAGGAGGGCCGGGTATCCGCCGATGCGGCAATGCCCGGTGACCACGGCGTCGCGCAACCCGGTCTTCTCGCGGGCGCTCTTGAGCCGCTCGGGGTAGGTCTTGTCGTCGGCGAAGTGAAGCGGGTCGGCGGCCGAGAAGAAGCGGTCGGTCTCCTTGAAGGAGCCCGGGTCGGCCAGCTGTTCGATGCGCTCGTGGGCGTTCATGCGGGAGCCTCCGGAGGGTGGTCGGTGATACGGTTGCCGTCCGCCTCAGCGAGCAGATGTATCACGATACGCACTACCTCGCCAGCGCCTCCTCCACCAGCGACGCCACCTCGGTGGGATTCACCCCCACCCGGATGCCAACGGCCTCCAGAGCCTCCTTCTTCGCGCGCGCCGTGCCGGAGGTGCCCGAGATGATGGCTCCCGCGTGACCCATCTGCTTGCCCGGCGGCGCCGTGAACCCGGCGATGTAGGCAACCACCGGCTTCGTCACTTCCCGGGTGATGAACTCGGCCGCCTGCTCCTCCTCGTTCCCACCGATCTCGCCCACCATGGCGATGACTGTGGTCTCGGGGTCCGCCTGGAAGCGGGCCAGCATGTCGATGAAACTCGAGCCCACGATGGGGTCGCCGCCGATGCCCACGGCGGTGGACTGGCCGAGGCCCTTCTGCGTGAGTTCGTTGGCGATCTGGTAGGTGAGCGTTCCTGAGCGGCTCACGAGGCCGACGCCGCCGGGCGCGAAGATCTGGGGCGGCATGATGCCCACATTGGCTTTGCCCGGCGAGATGACCCCGGGGCAGTTCGGGCCGATCATGGCCACGTCCTTCGTCCGCAGGTAGTTGTACACCCTGAGCATCTCGTGGGCGGGGATACCTTCGGTGATGGTGATGATGAGACGCACGCCGCCATCGATCGCCTCGTACATGGCGTCGGCCGCGAACCGTGGCGGCACGAAGATGAGCGAGACGTCGGCGGCAGTGCCGGCCACGGCGTCGCGCACCGTGTCGAAGACGGGGATGCCCTCCACGTCTTGCCCACCCTTGCCCGGCGTGACGCCGGCCACCACCTGGGTGCCGTACGCCCGGTTGCGGAGGGCGTGGAAGGAGCCCTCGCGCCCGGTGAGGCCCTGCACGAGGATCTTGCTGCCCTGGTCGATGAGAACAGCCATCTAGCCCTCCCTTCCCGCGGCCAACGCGACGGCCCGATTCGCGGCGTCGAGCATGGTGGCCTCCACGTGCAGGGTCGGCACCGCCGCCTGCGCGAGTATCTCGCGGCCCTCGACGTCGTGGGTGCCGTCCAGCCGCACCACGATGGGCATGTCGATGCCCATCTGCTCGACGGCCGTGAGCACGCCCCGGGCCACCTCATCGCAACGGGTGATGCCGCCGAAGATGTTGAAGAAGATGGTCTTCACTTTGGGATCGGAGGTGATCACCTCCAGCGCGGTGACGATCTCCTCCGCCTTCGCGCCCCCACCCACGTCCAGGAAGTTGGCCGGTGACCCGCCGGCGTCGGCCACCACGTCCAGGGTACTCATGACCAGCCCGGCCCCGTTCCCGAGCACGCCGATGTCCCCGTCCAACTTGACGTACGTGACCCCCCGCTCCGCGGCCATCTGCTCCTGCGGATCGGCGGCCTGTACGTCGCGCATGGCGGCGACGTCGGGCTGACGGTACAGGCTGTTGTTGTCTACCGAGAACTTGGAGTCCAGGGCCACGAGCCGCCCGTCCATCGTTTGGATCAGAGGGTTCACCTCCACCAAGGTGGCCTCGTACCGCATGAACGCGTTCCATAGACCGGCAAAGATCTCCCCGATCGGCCGCAGGAGGTCGACTCCCAGACCCGCGCCGAAGCAGAGTCTTCGGCCGTGGTAGTCGCTCCAACCGGCCAGCGGATCCACGTGTACGCGGGCGATGGCCTCAGGATGCGAGTGCGCGATCTCCTCCACGTCCATGCCGCCCATGCCGGAGAGCATGGCCAGCACCTGCTTCGCACCCCGGTCGAAGATCAGGGCGGCGTACAACTCGCGTGCGATCTCCGACGCCTCCTCCACCAGAACTCGGTGCACGGTGTGGCCCCGGATGTCCATCCCCAGAATGGCAGCAGCCATCAAGCGGGCCTCCTCGGGGGAGTCGGCAAGCTTCACGCCCCCGGCCTTACCCCGGCCGCCGATGTGCACCTGCGCCTTGACCACCACCCGGCCCCCCAGTTCGGCGGCCACTTTCTCCGCCTCTTCGGGCGTGGCGGCCACCGCCCCCCGAGGCACCGGGATGCCGACTGAGGCGAAGAGCTGCTTGCCTTGGTATTCGTGCAGATCCATCTGCCGCCCCCCTCGTCTACAGATAAAGCGCCGCACCTACAGGTGCAGCGACCCGCTCCCCTTGAACTCCCCGAACTCCTGACGCAACACGCCGGTCACTTCGCCCAATGAGGCGTACTCGCGTAGCGCGTCCTTCACCGGGTACAGCAGGTTGTCCGACGAGCGGGCGGCTGCACGTACCGCCTCCAGGGCCCGCTGCGTGGCCTCTTCATCGCGCTCGGAACGTACCCGCGCGAGTCGCTCCCGCTGCAACGCCTCCACGGCCGGGTCGACCCGATGCAGGTTCATCTTCGGCTTCTCACCGGTGGAGAACTTGTTCAAGCCCACGACGGCCCTATCGCCCCGCTCTATGGAGCGCTGATACTCGTACGCCGACTCCTCGATGGCCCGCTGCATGAAGCCTTGCTCGATGGCCTTGACCGAACCCCCGATTCGATCCACTTCGTCCATGAGTTCCTGGGCCTTCGCCTCCAGATCGTCGGTGATGCTCTCCACGGCGAAGGAGCCGGCGAACGGATCGGGCACGTCGGCCAGGCCGGATTCGTACCCGATGATCTGCTGGGTGCGCAGCGCGATGGCCACCGACTCGTCCGAGGGCAACGCCAGCGCCTCGTCGAAGGAGTTGGTGTGCAGGGACTGCGTGCCGCCCAACACGGCGGCGAGCGCCTGCAGAGCCACCCGGACGATGTTGTTGTGCGGCTGCTGGGCGGTGAGCGTGGACCCCGCCGTCTGCGTGTGGAAGCGCAGCATCTGGCTCTTCGGGTCGGTCGCTCCGAAGCGATCCCGCATGATCCGGGCCCACATGCGCCGAGCGGCGCGGTACTTGGCCACTTCCTCCAGCAGGTTGTTGTGAGCGTTGAAGAAGAAGGAGAGTTGTCCGGCGAAGGCGTCGACCGCCAAGCCCGCGTCCACGGCCGCCTGCACGTAGGCGATACCGTTCGCCAGCGTGAAGGCCAGCTCTTCCGCCGCCGACGATCCCGCCTCCCGGATATGGTAGCCCGAGATGGAGATGGTGTTCCACCTCGGCAGGTTGGCCTGGCAGTAAGCGAAGATGTCGGTGATGATGCGCATGGAGGGCGCCGGCGGGAAGATGTAGGTGCCCCGGGCCACGTACTCTTTCAGCACGTCGTTCTGGATCGTGCCGCGCAACTCCCGCGTGTCGGCTCCCTGCTTCTCGGCCACCAATTCGTACATCAGAAGAAGGATGGCAGCCGGGGAGTTGATGGTCATGGACGTGGACACTTTGTCCAGCGGGATGCCGTCGAACAGCGCCTCCATGTCCCGTAGGGAGTCGATGGCCACACCGACCTTGCCCACTTCGCCCTCGGACAGAGGGTGATCGGAGTCGTATCCCATCTGGGTGGGGAGGTCGAAGGCCACGGAGAGACCGGTCTGCCCGCGCTCCAGCAAGTAGTGGTAGCGCCGGTTCGACTCTTCGGCGGAAGCGAAGCCGGCGTATTGACGCATGGTCCACAAACGTCCCCGATACATGCTCGGGTAGACGCCCCTCGTGAAAGGGAACTCCCCGGTCTCACCGAGGTCGTTCTCCCAGTCTTTGGAACTCAGGTCCTCGAGAGAGTAGGAAGGCCTCATCTCCACCCCGGAATCCGTCAGACGGATATCGGGAGAGTCGCCCCCGGATCCTTTCTCAGCCATGCAACGACCTCCTCATACGACAGGGGCCCTCGGGCCCTCGGGCGCCTGCGACTGCGACGGGACGGCGGCGGCAGCGGTGACGGGGACGGGGGCGGCGGCGATCATGCCCGTTCCACGAGCTCCGACAGCACGCCGAAGGTGCTCTTCGGATGGATGAACGCGATCTTGGTACCGCCGAGCCCAATGCGCGGTGTCTCGTCCACCAAGCGTACGCCCTGCCCCTTGAGCTCGGCCAGCGTACCCACGATGTCGTCCACGGCATAGGCGATATGGTGGACGCCCGGACCCTTGTCGGCGAGGAAGCGCGCGACCGGTGAGTCCTCGCGCGTCGGCCTGAGGAGTTCGATCGTGGTCTGCCCTATCTCCAGAGCCACCGCCTCCACTCCCTGGTCCTCCAGGATCTCCCGGTGATGCACGTGAAGGGCGAAGCCGACCTCATACAACGCCAAGGCGGCGTCGAGATCGGCGACTGCGATTCCCAGATGATCGATCTTCGAGAACATGACGGTCCCTCCCCTCGTGTCTCGTCAAATGGACGCCTACTATAAACGCTCGCCCAACTCGGCGCCAACGGGTGCACACCCAGGCCGGCTGGACGGTCGAACACGCACGGGAAGCGGAACGCAGCGACCCCTCAGTCGGTCAGGGAGCCCCAGCGCGCACCAGGGCACGCAGGCTCTCGGTGAGCGCACTCGACCGTACGTAGCCAGCCTCGGGAGCGGAGTCGGCGTCACGCACCTGATACTTCACCCAATCTGGCTGCATCGTGGCCGCCACTTCGGTGAAGAGGAGCACGCGACCGTCGCTGAGGGTCACACGGACCCCGGGCGGCGTGGTTCACTCGAAGAGCAAACGGGGGGGCCACAAGGCCCGGGCACCGTCGAGCGACGAGAAGAAGGCGGTCAGCTCGGTGCGCGCCGGACCCTCGAGATCCACAGTCGTCCAACCGCCGGACGCCACCTGCACCTCGGCGACGGAGGCGGCCTCGAAGCGGGGGCCGGGGTCGTACACTGCGAGGGCCCAGTACGCGATGGCACCGAGGACCACGGCGGCGGCGAGGAGCAGGAGACGGCCTCGCGGGCCGCCGAGGGGGCGCGCCTCCCGAGTTTCCGGCGCGTTCACCCGCCCCCGCCGTTTCCCGCGAGATCCAACCCACCGAGCAGCTTCCCCAATTCGGGCGACTGTAGCGTGCCGCGATAGCTGCCGTCACCTTCCGAGATCCCCACCTTCGCACCACCGGCGCCGGTGAAGTGGAATTGCAGACCGTCGTCCCGGAAGAGCACGAGGAGAACATCGCCGTCGACGGGCTGCACCCGGTCTCCGGAGAGCGGAGCCTCGTTCACCAGCGCGATGACTTCGTCCAAGAACGGAGCCTCCGTCGTCCGCTCGTACACCTCGAACTCCCGGATGTTGGCGCCGTAGGGGCCGTAGGAGAAGGACTGAATCCGAGCTCCATCCAGGAGCGGGGCCGGCCACCAGAAGTAGAAGAGGTAGGCGAGCAACCCCGCGGCCACCGCGCCGGCAGCCAAGAGCACCACGGGACGGCGGCGGATCACGCCGCCCCGCGCCCGCCAGTATCGGAACGACCCGCACCGGCTTCGTATGCCGTCTCGGTGGTGCCCTTCACGCCGTCGGGCGGACGCACCCCCTCGATGATGACGGTGCCGCCGCCGGGCGGACGGTAGACCACACGAGGATCGAGACCGGAGGGTCCCAAGAACGTCACGATGAAGTCGAGCGAAGCGCCCTGGATCAGACTCCGCGCGCCCGGCCCTGTACGCGTGGCCTCCACGGGGATGAGGTACCCGCCGGCGTCCAGGAAGAAGTGAACCGGATCCAGGCGGGCGGGAAGGTCGCCGGCGTTCTCCGCCCGGGCGAACGCTTGATAGAACGACTCCCCGGCCGCCGCCGCGCGCCCCCGCCCTTCATCCATCGGATGCCGGGCACCGGTGGGGGTGGGCGTCTCGGCCAGCGTGGTCACGACGACAGTCAGGCCCGCGGCGACGAAAGATTCGCCCACCGACACCGTGACCTCGCCGCTGTCTTCACCTATGGTGACCGGCGCGTCCCCGCCATCCTCGTCGATGCTCGACGTGCCGGTGCTAGTACCGTTGGAGGAGGGGGAGTCGCCGGAACAGGCCAGTTGGCGAACGCCGAAGACCACGGCCACGAGCAGAACGACGACGACCAGCAGCCGCAGCATACGCAGGTTCGGCTTGGATCGTTTTATTCGCGGAGCCACGCGGCCCATGGTACCCCACTGGAGTGCTCCCGCCTACCCACCCCACCGGCGGACGGACACCTCGGGATTCACAGGGTGTGGCACGGACTCGCCCCACACGGCCGCCGCCGCGTTCAGAGCGGCGAGTTCCGCCATGCGTCCCCGGGCACCTACCGTCGCGCTTCCCAGGTGGGGCAGCAGCACCACATTCCCGAGAGCGGTCAGCCCTCGATGCACGTGTGGCTCCTCCTCGTAGACATCCAGCCCGGCCGCCCCGGGGCGGCCGGAACGCAGCGCGTCCACCAGCGCCGACTCGTCCACGACGGCCCCTCGGGAGGTATTCACCAGGACGGCGTGCGGCTTCATGAGGGCCAATTCGCGGGCGCCGACCAGGTGATGGGTCGCCGCGTTCAGCGGCACATGAAGACTGACGAAGTCCGCCTCACGAAGGAGATCGTCGAGCGTGGCTCTGTACTCCCAGCGCGCGTCGGCGCCGTCACCCGGGGTGAGGGCACCCGACCTGCGCGTGTACAACACCGGCATGCCGAAACCGGCGGCGCGCCGGGCCACCGCGCGCCCGATCTGCCCCATCCCCACGATCCCCAGAGTGGCGCCCGCCACCTCGCGACCCAGGAGCATTGTGGGAGACCAGCCGTGGAAACCTCCGGCGCGTACGAGTCGATCTCCTTCCACCACCCGGCGGGCGGCGCTCAGCATGAGCGCCCACGCGAGGTCGGCGGTGGCGTCGGTGAGCACGCCCGGAGTGTTGGTGACGAGGACATCCCGAGCGGTGGCCGCCGCCACGTCGATGTTGTCGTACCCAACCGCGTAGTTGGACACCACCACGAGGGAGTCTCCGGCCGCCTCGAGCACTTCTACGTCGATGCGCTCCCGCAGGGTGCACAGGATCGCGTCCGCCCCTCGCACCCCCTCGAGGAGACGGTGTCGCGGGATGTCGCGGTCTTCGTCGCCCCCCCGCACGTGGAACCGTTCGCGCAGGAGGGTGGCACCGGGCTCGGGTATGGTCCGAGTGAGGAACACGGTGGGAAGGGCCGAGCCGCGCGCCGGCCGACCTGGCGAGGCGCCCCGCGCCGGAGCCGCACTCCCCCGCAGGCCGTCATCGGTACGCCCCGCGTCGGTGTTTCCGCCGACCCACTCGCGTTCTCCCCCCACTGCGCCCCACCTCTCGTCGAGCCCTGGAAACACCAGCAGCCTCTTAGTGTACACGGCGCCCCCTGTGCGTCCAGCCCCCGCCCGCCTACAATGAACGGGACCGGGATTCGGGGGGGAATGAAACAGGCACTCATCGCGCGGGCACAGCACGACCGGGCACACGACGCATGGTATCGAGACCGTCGCGTCCTAGCCTGGGCGATGTTCGACTTCGCCAACACTCCGTACGTGGTACTCGTGGCCACCGTCGGCTTCTCCACGTACTTCAAGGACGTCGTGGTGCAAGGGGCACGCGCCGGCGACTTCCTCTGGGGCCTGGCCGGCTCCATCTCCATGATCATCGTCGCGCTCAGCGCTCCCTACATGGGGGCCCTCGCCGACGCCGCGGGGGCCAAGCGCCGTCTGCTCCTCGGCTACACCGCCGTCGCGATCATCGCCATTGCGTTGCTCGGCACGGTGCGGGAAGGCATGGTGGCCTGGGGGATGCTGCTCTTCGTGGTGGCCAACGTAGGATTCCAGGGAGGGCAGGCGTTCTACAACGCGTTCCTCCCGGAGGTGGTCCGCGACGAAGACCTGGGCGTGGTCTCGGGTCTCGGCTCCGCCGCCGGCTACGTGGGCGCACTCATCTCTATACTCGCCGCGCTCCCGTTCTTCTGGAACGGCTTCGAGGAGAGCAATCTCGGGAACATCCGCCTCCTCTTCGTGGGGGTAGCCGGCTTCTTCGCCCTCTTCAGTATCCCCACCTTCGTCCTGCTCCGCGACGCGCCGCGTCCTCCGTCCGCACCTCGGGCCAAGGCGGCTGGGAGTCTCCGGCGTCTTCGTGAAGACCTCACCGACCTGCGACGCAACCAGGCGCCGTTCCGCTTCCTCGTGTCGTACCTCCTGTATATGGACGCCATAACGACACTGCTGGCTTTCGTGGGGATCTACGCCAGCGACACGCTGGGACTCAGCCTGTCCCGGATCCTCAGCCTGTTCCTCATCTCCCAACTCACGGCCATCCCCGGCTCTCTCATCCTCGGCCGGGTGGCCGATCGGATGGGGGCGAAGCGCACTATCAGCGGCATCTTGCTCCTATGGGTACTCATCCTGATCATCGGAGTGCAGGCCCAAAGCTACGGCGCCCTGGTGTTCATGGCGCTCTTGGCGGGCATGGCCACGGGCTCGGTGTTCACCGTGAGCCGTAGCATGATGGCCCTGCTCTCTCCCAAAGACCGGGAGGGTGAGTTCTTCGGGTTCTACGCGGTGGCCGGGAGGGTGTCCGCGATAGTCGGCCCCCTACTCTTCGGCGCCGTATCCTCCATCTCGGGGAACCAGCGGCTGGCCCTCAGCTCGCTGGTGGTGTTGATGGTCGCGGGACTGGCGGTGCTTCAGACGGTGCGCCCACCCGCTCTCTCGCGGGCCGGCGACACATCACAATGAGACGAATCCGCGTAGGCACCTGTTCGTGGGCCGACCGCACCATGGTGGCCGCCTGGTATCCGAAGGTGGTGAAGTCGGCGGAGGCCCGGCTCCGGTATTACGCCGAACGTTTCGACACCGTGGAAGTGGACTCCACCTACTACGGTCTCCCCTCCGAGCGCACCTCCGAGCTGTGGGCCGAGCGGACTCCGCCCGGGTTCACCTTTCACATCAAAGCGTTCGGCATGCTCACGCGCCACGGCATCCGTCCCGAGCAGCTGCCCGCATCCCTGCGCTCTGCCTTCGACCTGGACCTCGACCGGTACGGCCGCGTCGTCAACCCCTCCGTGGAACTCCGGGAGACGGTCTTCTCCTGGTTCTCCTCCGCGCTGGCGCCCCTGCGCGACAGCGGACGCCTGGGGGTCATCTTGTTGCAGTTCCCCCCCTACTTCGTCGCCGGCGCCCGGAATCGCGAGTACATCGGCTACGCGGCTCGACTCCTGGCGCCCGATCCGGTGGCTGTGGAGTTCCGTCACGCCTCCTGGGTGTCGCCCGAAGAACTGCCTCGCACTCTGGGCTTCCTGAGCGACCATGAGCTCAGCTACGTCTGTGTGGACGAACCCCGGCTGGAATCGCCCACAGTACTCCCCCCGCTCACCGCTGCGACCGCGGACATCGCGTACGTGCGCTTTCACGGCCGCAACGCGGCCACCTGGAACGCACGCGTGAGTTCGGCGGCCGAGCGCTTCAAGTACCTCTACTCGGAGGAGGAATTGGCCGAGTGGGCAACACCTGCGCGCGCCTTGGCCGACGAGGCCCAGACCACGTATCTCATGTTCAACAACTGCTACGCGGACTACGCTCCTCGCAACGCGGCCCAGCTCTCAAGCTTGCTGCAGCTCGGCGAGTAGAGGCCCTCGTCGCGACCGCGTCGCCGCCCGGCACACTCGCACGGCGAGGCGTCATCCCTCAACAGCTTCCTGTGGCGGGCGGCCCGTCCGGGCCCGGCTCCACATGGGAACGGGCCCCCGGCCGGATCGGCCGGGGGCCCGCAGTTCGCAGCAGGTGCGGAGCGGCGCCGCCCGGAGGCCGCGACGGTCCGGCGGATAGAGTTACCCCACTTGAGGCAGGCTCGCCTGGGCCTCGCGCACCTTCTCTTCCGGATACGCGTAGTCCTGGAGGTTGCCGGCAAGGTAGTTGTCGTAGGCTGCCATATCGAAGTGGCCGTGGCCGCTGAGGTTGAACAGGATGGTCTTGGCTTCGCCGGACTGCTTGCACTGCTCGGCGGCGTTGACCACGCTGGCGAGAGCGTGGGAGCTCTCGGGAGCCGGGATGATGCCCTCGGTGCGCGCGAACTGCACGGCGGCCTGGAAGCAGGCGTTCTGCGTGTAGGCCTCGGCCTCGATCAGGCCAAGGTCAAGAGCGTGCGACACCATCGGCGCCATGCCGTGGTAGCGCAGGCCACCGGCGTGGATACCGGCCGGCACGAAGTCGTGGCCGAGCGTGTGCATCTTGAGCAGCGGCGTCAACTTGCCCACATCGCCGAAGTCGTAGGCGAAGATCCCCTTGGTGAGGCTCGGGCACGCCGCAGGTTCCACCGCGATGATGCGGGCTTTCTTGCCCTCGCGGATGTTCGCGCCGATGAACGGGAAGCTGATGCCCGCGAAGTTGGAACCGCCGCCGGCACACCCGATGATGATGTCGGGGTAGTCCCCAGCATCGGCGATCTGCTTCATCGCTTCCTGACCGATGACGGTCTGGTGGTGCATGACGTGGTTGAGCACGCTACCCAGCGAGTAGTGGGTGTCGTCGTTCATGGCGGCCACTTCGACGGCCTCGCTGATGGCCATGCCGAGGGAACCGGTGGAGTCGGGATCGGCGGCCAGGAACGCGCGCCCGGCATTGGTGGTGTCGGACGGACTCGGGATCACTTCCGCGCCCCAGGTGTGGATCATGCTGCGGCGGTACGGCTTCTGTTGGTAGGAGATCTTCACCATGTAGACAAGCAGTTCCATGCCGAAGAGTTGGCACGCCATGGAGAGGGCCGAACCCCACTGACCCGCGCCGGTCTCGGTGGTGAGCTTGGTGATCCCTTCCTGCTTGTTGTAGTACGCCTGCGGCACCGACGTGTTGGGCTTGTGCGATCCTGCCGGGCTTACGCCCTCGTACTTGAAGTAGATCTTGGCCGGGGTATCCAGCGCCTTCTCCCAGCGGGGAGCACGGTACAGCGGCGTGGGCATCCACATCTTGTAGATGTCCTGCACTTCTTCCGGGATCTCGATGTACCGATCTTGAGATACTTCCTGCATGATCAGAGCCATCGGGAAAAGCGGGGCCAGATCGGCAGGCCCGGCGGGCTGGAGAGTGCCCGGATGCAGCGGCGGTGCCATGGGAGCAGGGAAGTCCGCATTCAGGTTGTACCAGGATGTCGGCATCTGGTCTTCCGACAGCAGATACTTGTTCGCCATTATTCCCCCCTTGGAATGGATTGCGGCGCGGTAGGATACTCAACGTATCCCAGGCACCATGCGCAGTCAAGACCGGACGTCCAGTCAGTACCGTACAGCGTACAGTATGGGAAGCGGCCCTGTGCAGGGAAAAATCCACAGGCCGCGCAGCGGTGAGCACCCAAGACACGCCGGACGCCGTCCAGTGGCGGCCATCCGGTGTGTCTTGAGGCGCTACCGAGACTCGAGGCTCGACCGAGAACTTAGTTTCTGGCCCGGCCCGCGCGTGCCGGTGACCAGCCTAGAACCCGACCCTACCGGACCAGAAGATCACGGCCATGAACACGAGGGCCAACGCCCACGCGACAACCCACGCGAGATAGACCCAGCGCCCCCGCCGGCCCAGAAGACCCTCCATCTCGGCCATATGGGCTTTCATGTGGCCCGAGTCGCCCGTCCGTTCCACCGAGACCGTTTCTCGAAGTTGTTCGTCAACCATGATCCCTCCCCAAAACCGGACTCGCGGCCCAACCGCATAGGAACAGCGCAGGCCCCGAAACCGGCATTTGATTACGTTTCTGCTATTTTCCCATTCGCGACGCGCACAAAACGGGGTGCGCGCGCGGAGGACCCGAACCTTACGAGTTTGCCGGGGAAGGTCCCGGGTAGTTTAAACTGCCTGGCGGGCGCAGCTGCAGCCCCCGCCACGAAGAACCGACCCAGACGGAGGCGCCGAACCCATGGCCGAACTCCCCGGACTCACTCCCGAAACCGTGCAGTTCGTCCTGCTGTCCTTCGAGGGACCCGACGAGTACTCCATGGCCGGCGGGCTCGGCGTCCGCATGAAGGAGCTCGCGCTCGAGCTGGCCCGCCAAGGGTTCACCACGCACCTCGTGTTCGTGGGCGATCCCGATCTGCCTGCGCAGAGCAACCCGCACGAGAATCTCGTGCTCCACCGATGGTGCCAATGGCTGTCAGTCGGGTACCGCGACGGCGTCTACGCGGGCGAGGAAGCCAAGTTGGCCGATTGGGACAACACGGTGCCCTCGTTCGTGACCGAAGAGCTCGTCGCTCCCGCCGCCGCGCGCGGAATGATGACCGCTGTGCTGGCGGAAGAGTGGCACACGGCCCACTCCACCTGTCTGCTCTCCGACACATTGCACGCCGCCGGGCTTCGCGATCGCGCCGTGATCCTGTGGAACGCCAACAACACCATGGGATTCGACCGGATCGATTGGCAGCGCTTGGGCTTCTGCAGCCAGATCACCACGGTCTCGCGCTACATGAAGCACATCATGTGGGGACGCGGGATCAATCCCATCGTCATACCGAACGGCATCCCCTCCGACCGCGTTCATCGACCTAAACCACGAGCCATACAGCGCCTTCGCGAAGCGGTGGGCGCGGAGGAGATCCTCTTCAAGATCGGGCGCTGGAGCCCGGACAAGCGCTGGAACATGGCGGTGGCCGCCCTCGCCGAGGAACGCCGACTCGGGCAGGACGTCACCATGATCATCCGAGGCGGCATCGAGCCCCACGCTTTGGAAGTGTTGCACAACGCTCACGTCATGGGTCTTTCGGTGGTGGACGTGCGTCTGCCCCGGGACACCAAGGGCGCCATCGAGGCGCTGCGCGCCCTACCCCGCGCAGACATGTACAACGTGCAGAACTACATGGGCGACGATCTGATCTCCCTGCTGTACGCAGGTGCCGACGCCGTCCTTGCCAACTCGGGACACGAGCCGTTCGGCTTGGTGGGCTTGGAGGTGATGGCGGTCGGCGGCTTGGCGTTCGTCGGCTCAACAGGTGAGGACTATGCCGTGCCCTATTTGAACTCCGTGGTGCTCGACAGCGACGACCCCCTGGAGATAACGGTGGCTCTGGAGTACCTGCGCCGCCACCCGGAGATCACCACGCGCATCCGCAGCGAGGCCCGGAGCACCGCCCGGAGTTTCCGCTGGGCCACGATCATCGAAGACACTATCATCGGAAAACTCAAATACGTGGCGATGCGACAGAACGTGCGCGCCCCCTCGAACGCCCTCTCCTCGGCCGGGAGGGACAACGCGCACCGGCTCGCGGCCGCCGAGGAGGCGCCGCCGCCGGAGTCGCCCGCCTCGGCGGGGACCGGCAAGCCGAGGGGCTGACACGTGGAGCCCGCGCAGATCTATCTGGCGCTCGGCCTCCACGACCACCAGCCCGTGGGCAACTTCCCCGAAGTGTTCGAGGAGCACTACCAGCGCGCCTATCTTCCCTTCCTCGACACGATGGAGCGTCACCCGGCGGTGCCGTTCTCGCTCCACCTCACGGGTCCGCTGCTCCTCTGGCTGGGCGAGCGGCACCCCGATTACCTGACCCGGCTGAGCCGCCTGTGTGCGGCGGGCCGCCTCGAAATGAAGGGCGGGGGCTTCTACGAGCCCATCCTGGCGGCCATCCCCGACGAGGACAAGCACGAGCAACTGCGTCGGCTGAGCTGCCATCTGGAGGAAGTGCTGGGTGTTGTGCCCGAGGGAGCGTGGATCGCCGAACGCGTGTGGGAGCCCCACCTGGCCCGCCATCTGGCCGAGGCCGGCCTCCAGTACGCCGCACTCGACGACACCCACTTTCTGAATGCCGGCATCCAAGCGGGCGACGAACTCGGCTACTTCGTGACCGAGGAAGCCGGGCATCGCTTCGACCTGTTCCCGATCAGCAAAGAGCTCCGCTACCTCGTTCCCTTCCAGGCGCCGGAGGCCACGATCGGCCACCTGCGCCGGTTGGCGGAGGATTGGAGCGCGCGCCGACGTCCCCCGAACGGCCCGCCGCCCCTGGTCGTCTACGACGACGACGGGGAGAAGTTCGGCGGCTGGCCCGGCACCCACGACCACGTGTACGGCTCCGGCTGGCTGCACCGTTTCCTCACGGCGCTCGAAGAAGAGGCGGACGCGGGGTGGTTGGTGCTCACCACCCTCGGGGCCTTCCGCAGGGAGTTCCCCCCGCTCGGCCGCGTGTACCTGCCGACCGGTTCGTACGCTGAGATGCTGGAATGGTCGGGGGGCTACTACCGGAACTTCCTCGTGCGCTACGAGGAGGCGAACCTGCTCCACAAACGCATGTTGCACACCAGCCGTGCCGTGTCTCGGTGCGCGCAGACGCTCGACGCGGGAGGCGCGTCAGGGCGGGAGACGCGGAAGGCGGTCTTGCTGGCGCGCGACCGCGTGCTGCGGGCGCAGTGCAACGACGCGTACTGGCACGGCATCTTCGGAGGGCTCTATCTGCCCCACCTGCGACATGCGGTCTACGCCTCTCTGATCGAGGCCGAGGCCTTGGTGGGGCGCCCCATGAGACCGGCCGTGGAGGTGCTCGATTTGGATCTGGACGGCCACGACGAGGTGTTCCTACGCTCGCCGCACCTCACCGCGCTCGTCCGCCCGGCTCGGGGCGGCTCGGTGGTCGGCCTCGACCACCTCCCCTCGTCGTTCGCGCTGCTCGACACCCTGCGGCGGCGGCGCGAGCCCGAACACGCCGCCCTCGAGGAGTTGGCCGCCGCTGCTCCCGCCTCCACCTCCCACACCGAGGACAGCGAGACCGGCCCCGAGGGCGCTGCTGGGAGCGAGGCCCCCCACACTATTCACGAAGGCGTGCGCATGAAAGAGCCGGGGCTCGAACGTCTGCTGTTCGTCGACCGGCACCCACGCACCGCCTTCCTCGACCACTTCTATCATCCGTCCACCGGACTCCAGGCCCTGGTGGAGAGTACGGCCGACGACCTGGGTGACTTCGCCGACGCCCGCTACCTGCTCGAGGAGGCGGAGAGTGAGAGGCCACACGTGCGTTTGACGCGCACCGGCACGGTGGCGGGCCGAGAGGTGAGTGTCGAGAAGGTGCTCGCGCTCGCAGATGAGCCCGCGTCGCTGGAGGCCACGTACGTGGTGCGCGTGCACACCGGGGCGCCCTCCGACGCTGACGTGCTGTTCGCGCCGGAGGTGAACCTCACCCTGCTCGCCGGCTGGTCCCACGACCGCTACGTGCTCGTGGACGGGGTCCGACCTCCGGAATCACACCTCGCCGGCGCGGGAGTGCACGCGGGCGCCGCCTCGGTCGCCCTGGTGGACGAGAGCGTCGGGCTGAGGGTGACGTGCTCCTGGGGCGCCTCCCTCTCGGGCCGCGGAGGGGACGGAGTAGTGGAGGCCACCCTCATCCGCTACGGAGTGGTGACCGTTTCGCTGAGCGAAGACGGCTACGAGCGTATCTACCAGGCCACGAGCCTCGTCCCCTGCTGGCGCCTCCCGCTCGACTCAGGCGCGGAGTTGCGCGTGCGCTTCCGTCTGGAGGTGGACGGGTGAGGGAGCCGCTGGACATCGCCTTCGTATGGCACATGCACCAGCCCTACTACAAGATCTCGGACACAGGGGCTTTCGAGATGCCGTGGGTGCGCATGCACGCGCTCAAGGACTATGCGGATATGGTCGAAGTGCTCGCCGGCTACCCCTCGCTCCATCAGACCTTCAACATGGTGCCCTCCCTCGTGGAGCAGCTCCGTGACTACGCCGCCGGCGACTACCGCGACACCTACCGGGAGCACGCTCTGAAGCCGGCGGCGGAGTTGTCCCCCCACGAACGCGCGTTCCTGCTCGAGATCATGTGCGAGCGCGCCACACACCCGAGAACGAAGAACAGCCCCCGGTACTTGGAACTCGCGCAGAAGCGCGATCGCCTCACCGTCGACGGCGTGGTGCGGACGGAGGGGTTCTCCGTGGAAGAGCTCCGCGACCTCCAGGTGTGGTTCGACCTCGCGTGGTTCGATCCGAGATATCTCCGCGACGGCCCCCTAAGCGACCTGGCGGCCCGCGGGCGCGACTTCACCGAGGACGACAAGGTCGTGGTGTCGGCCGCCGAGACGCGGCTGATAGCGCGCGTACTGCCCACCTACCGAGATGCCGCAGAGAGCGGAGCCGTGGAGCTCACCACGTCTCCCTATTTCCACCCCATACTCCCACTGTTGATCAACAGCGACTGTGCACGCGTGTCGATGCCCGCCGTGGAGTTGCCCACCCGCCGTTTCGCCCACCCAGAGGACGCTCGTGAACACGTGCGCCTGGCGCTCGAGTGCCACAGGGAGACGTTCGGGCGGAACCCGTTGGGCATGTGGTGCTCAGAACAGAGCGTGGGAGAGGACGTCATCGGACTGCTGGCCGCCGAAGGGATCACCTGGACCGTCTCGGACGAAGCCGTACTCGCGCGCTCGCTCACCCCGGACCGCCGCCGGCAGGCAGATGCACGTCTCGACGATCCCCGTCTCCTCCATTCCGCCTACCGGTTGGAGCGGGAGGAGGGGAGCCTCGACATCGTCTTCCGGCACAGGGTGCTCTCCGACCTCATCGGCTTCACCTACCAGGACTGGGACCCGGGCGACGCGGTCGCCGACCTCACGCACAGGCTACTCCAGATTCGGGAGGCCCTGCCGGACGGGGACCAGGGGCATGTGGTCACCATCGCCCTGGACGGAGAGAACGCCTGGGAGTACTACCGCAACGACGGCCGAGACTTCCTCGAGCGTCTGTACGAGCGGCTCGAGGCGGAACCCGCCCTCCGTTGCGTCACCGTGTCCGAGCACCTCGCCGCTCATCCCCCCGCACGGAGCCTCCCCTGGCTCCATTCCGGCTCGTGGATCGGGGGCGACTTCGGCACCTGGCTCGGCGACACGGCTCACCGCCGGGCCTGGGATCTCCTGCACGACGCCCGCGACGCCGTGGCCGCGGTGCGGGCGGTGCGCGAGGCCGAGTCGGCCTGGCGTGAGATCATGATAGCCGAGGGGAGCGACTGGTTCTGGTGGTTCAGCGACCATCAGGAGAGCGGTCTCGATCACGTCTGGGACGCAACCTTCCGCCGCCACCTGCAGCAGGCCTATCGGCTGGCGGGCCTCGACCCGCCGGCCTCGCTGTTCGAGCCCGTCCTCCCGGGCACGAGTGGGTCCGATGGTCTCCTCACGGCGAACGTGGACGGAGCGCTCGAACCAGCCGATGAGTGGCGGCGCGGACTCCCGCTCCGACCCACCGCAACGGGAGTCATGCAGCGCGCCGCCGGCCTGCCCGTGAGCGACCTGCGGTTCGGGTGGGACGCCGACCACCTCTTCTTCCTGGTGGAACCCGCACGCGGGGCCGCGGGCCTGATCGAGGTGGTGTTCTACGTGGGTTCCGACGGCTCCGGCGGGACGGCCGAACTTGCAGATTCACTCGGTTTCCGTCCCGCATGGGCGCTCGCGCTCACCATCACCACGCCCGCCGGGGCGTCCATCTCCGGCGATGTCGCGGGGGAGGCCGCCCAGGGGGCGCACGCAGTACGGCTCAACGATGCGGCCGTCCGGGTGGCCGGCGGCCGCGTGGTGGAAGCGGCGGTGCCCTGGGAAGCCCTGCAGGGCACGGCTCCCCCCACGATCCGCGTGGGCGCCGCCCTCTTTCAAGACGGCGCGCGCATCGAGACGTTCCCGTCGACAGGAGCGGTCGCCGTGCGGCGGGACGGTGTCTGACCGGGCCGCATGCTGGTATCCTCCGCAGCATGTCCATGTACATCGTAGTCGTAGGAGCGGGCGAGGTGGGTTTCCACATCGCCCAGATGCTCACCCAAGAGGGTCACGAAGTGGCTCTCATCGATCGGGATCACGACAACCTCCGCCGGGCCTCGGAGGAACTGGACGTGCTCACGATCCTCGGCAACGGGGCCAGCAAGCGCGTTCTGCAGCAGGCCAGAGTGGCGGAGGCCAACATCCTGATCGCCGCCACAGACTCCGACGAGGTCAACATGATCGCCTGTATGGCGGCCAAGCACGTGGGGGTGCCGCTCACCATCGCACGCGTGCGCAACCCCGACTACCTCGACGACAATGCCTCGGTCTCCACGGAGTTCACCGGGATCGACTTCGTCATCCAACCGGAAGCCGCACTGGCTGAGGAAGTCGCCAAGATCGCCGAGCTCCCCGGCGCCCTCGACGTGGAGACCTTCGCCGACGGTCAGGTGCACATGATCGAGGTACAGGTGGACGCGAAGAGCAAGGCCGTGGGCAAGCCGCTCCTCTCCATCGGGATGCCCCGCAACGTGCTGCTCACCGCGGTGCTCCGCGAGAGCGAGATGACGATCCCCACCGGCCAGACGGTTCTCCGCGCTAACGACCGGGTGTTCCTCACCGGCAAGCGGCAGGGTGTTCTGGAGGCGGCCGCCCTGCTCTCGCGCGCGATGCGGGTGTCCCGCACGGCCATGCTCCTCGGGTGCGGGTCCCTCGGCCTGCAGATCGCCACGGCCCTCGAAGAGCGCGGCTTCCGTCTCACCATCTTCGAGAAGGACTACGAACGCTCGGTGGAGGCGGCCGACGTTCTCCGGCGCTCACTCGTGATCCACGACGAGGGACTGGACGAATCCACGCTCATCCGGGAGGGCGTCAAGGATGTGGGGTTGTTCATAGCGGCCACCGGAGACGAACGCCTGAACATGCTCTCGTCTCTCCTCGCGAAAAAGCTGGGCGCCAGCCGCACCATCTCCATCGTGGAGCGCACGGCCTTCTCCACGATCCTGGAGTCGGTGGGAGTGGACGTAGCTCTCAGCCCGCGAAGGATCACGGCCTCGCGCATCCTGCGCTTCGTACGCTCGGGCGATGTCTTGAGCGCATCCATCCTGGACAAGTCGGCGGGCGAGGTACTCGAGTTCGTCGTGGCCGACGAGTCCACGGTCGCGGGCAGACGGCTGCAGGACACGCGTTTCCCCGACGGCTCCATCGTCGGGGCCTTGCTGCAGGCCGATGGCGTCCACATCGCCCATGGTTCTTCCGTTCCCCAGCCCGGAGACCGGGCCATCGTGTTCGCCTTGCCCGAGGCGGTGACGGAGGTGGAGCGGCTGTTCTCGGGCGACCACCAGTGAGCTCCCGTCTCGCCCTCCGCCCACACCCTCGTCCGCAGCCGAGGATCGACCGGGGCGGACCGCGATGAACCTGCGCTTTGTTGCCCACATGTTGGCGCTGGTGGTGCTCGCACTCGCGGTGGGCATCCTGGCGTCGGCCGGCGTCGCCGCCATCTACGGGGAGGACGACCTCCAGTCACTGCTTGCGGCCGGAGGCATCTCCATCGCCGTCGGTCTGCCGCTCTACCTGGCCACCCGCCTGCGCGGCCGCACCAACATCGGCTACCGGGAGGGGTTCATAGTCGTGGGGGCCGGATGGCTCACGGCCATGTTCTTCGGCGCTCTCCCGTTCATCCTCTACGGGATGTTCTCCCCGGTGGATGCCTTTTTCGAGACCATGTCGGGCTTCACCACCACCGGAGCCAGCGTCCTCGTCGACTTCGACCAGCCCCACGGCGTCATGTTCTGGCGCAGTCTCACGCACTGGTACGGGGGCATGGGCATCATCGTCCTCTTCATCGCCATCCTCCCTCCCTTGGGCGGTGGCGCCCTCCGCCTGTTCTCCGCGGAGGCCCCGGGGCCCGTGCCCGAGCGTCTCACCCCGCGCATCAAAGACACGGCCAAGGGTCTGTGGTATATCTACGTGGGCATAAGCGCCGTGGAAGCCTTGGCGTTGGTCGTGGCGGGCATGCCTCTGTACGAGGCGGCCACGCATACGTTCGGCACGATGGCTACGGGGGGATTCTCTCCGCTGGCCACTTCCATCGCCGCCTATGACTCGTGGGTCATCGAGATCATCATCACGGTGTTCATGGTGGTGGCGGGGGGAAGCTTCGCCCTCTACTTCGCGTTTCTCCAGGGCGACATGCGCAAGCTCTACCGCGATCCTGAGTTCCGGCTGTATCTAACGATCATCTCCGTGAGCGTGGTCGCCGTCACCGCCAGCCTCGCGCTGGCCGGCTCGCACTTCAACACTCTGCACGCGTTCCGGGAAGCGCTGTTCCAGGTGGTCTCGATCCAATCGACCACCGGCTACGTGACCGCAGACTTCGACACCTGGAACACCTTCGCCAAGACGGTGCTCGTGGCACTGATGTTCGTGGGGGGGTCGGCGGGCTCCACCGCCGGCGGTTTCAAGGTGGTGCGCATCCTCGTGCTGGCCAAGAACGCGCGTCACGACCTGGTGCGCCAAGTGCACCCGAACGCCGTGCTGCCGGTGAAGGTAGCCGGCCGTGCCGTCCCCGATAGCCTCCGCACGGCCGTCCTCGGGTACTTCTTCATCTACATCGTCACCTTCGCCGTGGGGACCCTGCTGGTCTCCATGTCCAATGTGAGCATCGTCACCGCCACCTCAGCCGTTGCGGCCACTCTGAACAACATCGGCCCCGGGCTGGAGCTTGTGGGAGCCACGATGAATTACGCCCCGATCGATCCTTTCGCGAAGATCGTCATGATCGGGCTCATGGTCATGGGTAGGCTGGAGATCCTGCCGATCCTCCTCATGTTCACGCGAGGCTTCTGGCGCAGGTAGCCCGGTCGGGGGGCGGGCGTCCCCCGCAGGCAGAGGCGCTGTGCGCGCGTCACCCGGACGGGCGTCACGCGGATGACGGCATGCCTGCTCAATACCCGGTGAGCTTGCGCAGATCGGCGTTGCGCCCCATCACCACCAACACAGCGTCTTCGGCAATGATGTCGGCGGCGGCGGGAGAGGTGAGCACGTCGGCGCCGCGCTTCAGCGCGAGGACCGTGATGCCGTACTTCGCACGGATCCCAAGCTCCGCCAACGAACGTCCCACGAACCGCGCCGGGGCAGCGATCTCCATGATCGAGTAGTCCGACCCGAACTCGATGTAGTCGATGATGTCCGAACCCACAAGGCTGTGGGCGGCACGGATCCCCATGTCGCGTTCGGGGTAGAAGACTCGGTCGGCCCCCACCTTGCGCAGCACCCGCCCATGCATGTCGTCCACGGCCCGAGCCACGACCCGCGCGATCCCGGCCTCCTTGAGGGAGTGTGTTATCAGGATGGAGTCCTGGAGACGCCGGCCCATGCTCACCACGGCCACGTCGAAGTTACGCAGTCCCAGGGTGTCGAGCACGGCCGGGTCGGTGGCGTCGGCCACCACCACGTGCAGCAGTTCGTCGCTGAGCGACTGCACCTTGTCTTCGTCCACATCGATGCCGAGGACGTCCTCGCCGAGCTGGGTGAGCGCCCGGGCTACGCTGGTGCCGAAGCGGCCCAGCCCGATCACGACGAACTGGCGACTCATGGACGATCCCGATCGGCACTACCGGCACGTGAGCCGCCCACTTTCAGCCGCTCGCGTTCGGCGTACGCCTCCCGCGCAGACACGATGACCTCCCAGGCGGTGGCCGCATCCTTCCACCCCGCCACCCGCGTCTTCTTCATCTCCAGATCTTTGTAGATGGCGAAGAAGTGTTCGATCTCGAGCAGCAGGTGTTCGGGCACATCGCCGATATCGTCGAGCCAGTTCCACTGGGGGTCACTCACCGGCACACACAGCACCTTGTGGTCGAGGCCCTTCTCATCCCACATCTTGAACAGACCGATGGGCTTGGCCTCGATGACGCACCCGGTGAACGTGGCTTCTCCCACGATCACCATGGCGTCGAGCGGGTCTCCGTCCTCCGCGTGGGTGTCGCGCACGAAACCATAATCGGATGGATAGTGCACCGACGAGAAGAGCATCCGATCGAGCTTGAAGCATTCGAGTTCGGCGTCATACTCGTACTTGTTCCGGCTCCCTTTTGGGATCTCGACGACCACCAGGATCGATTCCGAAGCCATGTTTCGATTCACCCACTTCCGCGAGCAGAGGTGCCGCGCCGGCGGTAACACCCCGCACCGGGCACAACCGGCTGCAGGTCCACCGCGAATGGTAGCCCCGCTGGACGAGAAACACCACCCACGATGCTAGAATCATCGTCGGCGCCGTATTCGATCGGCATCGACATAACCGAGGAGCATCTGTGGGTCACGCATACATCAGCTTCCTGAGCGACTACGGGTGGGCCGGAGGGTACGTGGCGGCCTGCGAGGCCACCATCGCCACCATCGCCCCGGCCGTCAGGGTGCTGCACATCTCTCACGAAGTGGCCCTCGGCGACGTCCGCAGCGGTGGGGCCGTGCTGGCACGCGTGGCACCGCTGGGTCCGGTGGCTATCCACTTAGCCGTGGTGGATCCGGGGGTGGGGAGTGGACGAGGGGCGGTAGCCCTCCATTGCGCGCGCGGCGACTACCTGGTGGGTCCGGATAACGGCCTTCTCATCCCGGCCGCAGCGCTCTTGGGGGACATCGCCACCGCGTGGGCCCTCGACCCACACAGCGTGCGGACGCAGGCCGACCTCACGCCGGTCGAACCCTCCAACACCTTCCACGGTCGGGACGTGTTCGCTCCCGCGGCCGCCCTCCTGGCCACCGGGCTCTCGCCCGCGGCCATCGGCCGACCGCTCGATCCGGACGAACTCCTACAACCGCCGCCTTCCCGAGCCGAGATCGGCGCCGACGCCACACGAACGGACGTCATCGAGATCGACCGCTTCGGCAACGTCGCTCTGTCGGTGGGACTCGAAAACCTCGCCTTCTACGAGGTCGTCGAGCTCGGTGTGACGGTCGAACAGGAATCCGAACAGGAGTGGCGCTGCCGCTTCGTCACCACCTTCAGCGACCTCAGACCGGGTGAGCTCGGCATCCTGCAGGATTCGTGGGGCCACGCCAGCCTTGCCCTCAACGGCGCAAGCGCCGCCGAATTGCTGGGTGCGCGGCTCGGCGGTACAGTACTGCTCGTACCACCGCCGGCCGACGGCACCGACCGGGCCGCGGCGGGTGGCGAGGATCAGTCCACGGCCGGCGGTGCGACACTGTGAGCCATCCGAACGACACGGAGAGACCCGCGCCTTCCCCACGTGACCAACTCGCTGTATACCGCCCGGAGGTCGCGCGGCTGCTGGCCGACGCGGACATGCCTGCATACCGATACGCCCAAGTCTACGAACACCTGATGCGCCGACCAGGTCTCGCTCTCTCCGCGGCCACCAACCTACCCCTCACCCTCCGTGAGGGACTCGACGCGCTCGGCACTTCCACGCTCACGGAGGCCGGGCGCCGCGAGGACGCGGACGGCACCACGAAGCTGCTGCTCGCGGCCCGGGACGGGGCGCAGTTGGAGACCGTCGCCATGCGCTACGAGCGGCGAACCACCCTCTGCGTCTCCACCCAGGTGGGGTGCTCCCTCGAGTGCTCCTTCTGCGCGACGGGGGCAATGGGCTTCGTACGCGACCTCACGCCGGCGGAGATAGTGGATCAAGTGCGGCTCCTGTCCGCTTTGCTGGCGGGGGAAGACCGGGAGGTCACCAATATCGTCTTCATGGGCATGGGCGAACCCCTGCTCAACCTCGACGCCGTGCTTGCCGCTATCCGGCTCCTCAAGGACCCGGCGGGGCTGGCCTTTGCCCAACGTTCCCTCTCCGTGTCTACGATTGGCATCCCCGCGGGCATCCGGCGGCTCGCCCGGGAGGAGCCCCAGGTGAACCTGGCCCTCTCCTTGCACGCGCCGGACGACGCCCTCCGCACCCGGCTCATCCCCGCAAACCGCCGCTTCCCGCTCGCGGAGGTGCTGACCGCGGCCGACGACCACTTCAGCGCCACGCATAGGAAGCTCTTCGTGGAGTACGTCCTTCTCGGCGGGGTGAACGACTCTCCGCGGCAGGCGACCGCGCTGGCCGCCCTGCTCCGCGGTCGTGTGGTGACGGTGAACCTCATCCCCTGGAACCCCGGGTGCGGCGACTATTCGCCCCCCTCGGAAGGGACGGCGATCGCCTTCAGGGACATCCTGGAGCAGCGGGGCGTGACAGCGACTCTGCGCCTCGGAAGAGGTCGGGCGATAGCCGCGGGCTGCGGCCAGCTCGCCACTCGCAGCGCTCGTCGCACCCCGGGCCCCGGTTGGGCGCGAGGGAGCCGATAACAGGCTGCTGAAGAATGGCGCTTCGCCTTCAGGGGCGCGCGGGGCGAGCGCGAGACACGGCTAGCTTGAGTCGCCCTCGCCCTCGCCGCCGTCCTTCCAACTCAGGCTGCCCTCGCCGGGCTCGTTGCCCCGGATCCCACCGTACACCGAGCGGCAGGTGGGGGAGCCCTTCTTCGCCTCCAACAGTACCTCGGCGCCTTCTGCGCAATGCTCCGACCGTTCCAACGCCTGCAGGTACACAGCCGGATCGAGCAGCAGGGCATGAAGATCCTGTCCGGTCGCCGGGCGCATCTCCACCAGCCAGGCCTCACCGTAGGGATCGTCGTCGAACAGTTCCGGATCGTCGACCACGGGGTCGTTCACCGCTGTGATCTCCCCGGCGAGAGGCGACACCACGTAGCGCACGGCTTTGAACGTCTCGAAGAAGACCAGGTCTTCGCCGGCAGCCAAGACATCCCCCACCTCGACGAAGAACTCGGTGGACTCGATCCCGCCCATGAGCAGCACGCCCACCTTGCTCACGCCCACGCGGACCACATCCGCCCGAGCCTGCACCCAAAGCTCCTCGTCTCCATCGTAGAGGCGATCGTCGGCGATCTCGACCGTCTGCCCGTAGAACCCCGCGAGTGTCAGCATCACTCCCCCTGCGCCGCGGCGGCCAGGGCTTCCGCCAATTGCTCTCTCAACTCGTCCTGCTCCGGTATCCCCGGGGAGACGAGACGGCACTCCACGAGAACGCACGGCACCGGCAGATGCTCCCCGGCGATCCTCCGGAGCTCGCGATATCGCTCCGCCCCCGCCGCCTCCTTGAGGGTCACCACCTCCACGCTCACGGCATCCTCGCCGAACTCCGCGGCCACTTCCCTGGTGGCCTCGATAGCGTAGAGTCAGGGAACGCAGTGACCGCCCTCGGAAACTACCTGCACAGCCAGCATCACCGCATCACCTCTCCGTGTTCGCGGGCCACACGTCGCACCAGGCACCCGCCGGCATCAGCCGAGCCCGAAGGTGCTCCACACCGAACCCGTCATCATGAAACTCCACATCCGCCCAGTGCTCTTCCCAGCGCATCTCGATCAGGGACACCTCGGCACTATCGTCCATAACCCGGCGCACGGCCGGGCCGCACGTGACTCAACCCCTCAGCATCAAGCGGACAGTTCCGCCTTCCACGATGTGCCACCTCCCACGCTCCGCTCCGCGCATGACGGGCCAACACCCGCCGCCCGCGGCGCGCCGCCCCGCCGTCAGCACTCGAAGCCGTCGAGTTCCTCGTACTCCTTCACCTCTTCCTCGAGCTGCCGCCGCAGCTCCGGGTCCTTCTCCAGCTTGAACGGGCACATGCCCGCGCAGTGGAAGCAACCCACGTCCACCTCTTCGTAGCCGAGAGCCTCCTCTATGTCCAACGACTCGTCGTGCAGGCCTTCCGGATTCGGGCGGGCCACTTGACGCTCGAATCTGTACTCGGGGTCCTCGAGCATGTGGCGCGCGATCACCGCCGCCCGTTCGGCCAGGTCTTTCGCCAGCTTCTGTCCGGACACCTCGGGGAACGGCCGACGCCGACCGATGGCGTTCTTTGTCTCCGATCGCACCCTCGGTGTGAAGAGCCGGGCGGCGGGTCTGAGACCCACGAGATTGAGCGCGTTCGAACCGCAACGGTGACCGCAGCCGTCGAGGGCGATCACCGGATAGGCCTGCACGCGCTCCAACTCCTCGGGCACTCCCGTGATGACCGGGGGGATGGAGACCAACTCCACCCGGCCCGGAAGCAAATCCTCAGCCAGAATGTACCCGGCCAACCGGGTGACGGACGAGACCGGATCGCCGATCCCTCCACAGGGGAAGATGGTCACCTTCTCAACCGCCACCAGACACCTCCTCGGGCAAGAGTGGCATGCTGGTGGGGCGGTAGATACCGGGTTCGATCCGTACGAACTCCATGAGCCCTTCCATGTTGGGCGCCGAGCGGAACCACTTGTCCGGCTGCTTCTTCAGCTCGGGCCTTTGAAACGCGTAGGGGCTGCCGCGCTCCATCATGCCACCGGCGATCTCGGCTACGCGCTCGGCCACCAGCCTGCTGAAGTCCTTCGTGACTCCCGAAGGAAAGCGTCGGCTGCCACCGGAGAGATCGAACCCTTGAGCCTCCGCGTACTCCGGGAGCAAGAACCGAACCGCCGGCGTGATGCCCGCCAGGTAGAGCAGGTTGGTGCCGCAGCTCCACTCGCAGCCGTCGAGGGCGAAGGAGGGGCTCTTCACCACCATGAGGACGTCTTCTTCAACGCCGCGCAGGAAGGCGGGCGCGCAGGATATCAGGGTCTTTTCGGGAATGAGCTCCTCGGCCACGACGTACGTGGCCAGCCGAGCAACCGTCGCGCCCACCCGCGTGATCCCCCCACAGGCATGCATACATATGCGTCGTACGGCCACGTCTTGGGTCCGCTCCTCGTTTTCGTCACTGTGCTGGTGGGTGGTTCAAAGGCGGCGGCGGCCACCGGCCGCCGCC